>Ga0302223_10002209_pt1 | contig 9804 bp, 12 predicted proteins | sample II_Palsa_E2_3_FD_194565 | JGI IMG/M metagenome (GOLD analysis project Ga0302223, IMG submission 194565) | Peat permafrost microbial communities from Stordalen Mire near Abisko, Sweden - II_Palsa_E2_3 | ecosystem: Environmental > Terrestrial > Soil > Palsa > Peat permafrost | place: Sweden... | reverse complement strand
CACGCTTGGGCTCGGATGGCGATTTAATCCACTACCAGATTGGCTTTGCTTCCTGGCTGAATTTCCTGCGCTTTAGAAGCGATGCGCGGATCTGGCAGGATAAGTCGGCCGATTTGATCTTGACCGATGTGTTCAACATGCATCCCCAAGCGCAAGGTGCGTTCCGCTTCGATCTACGTCGACCTCCCGCCAGCCTTTGCAGTCGCGCTCGTATTGCGTTCAGTACGAAGACGATTGGCATTTCTGCATGCGGCTGATGGAAGAGGAAGGCTTGTATTGTTGTTATATCGAGCAAGCGGCCGACGGTAAATCGCATACGGTGGTGATCACCTGTGAGAGCCGATGCAACCTTGACCAGCAGTACCGACCGAACATTGACCAGGTGCTAGAGCTGCCTTGGTGAAGGTCAGCTGTATATAACTATAGGCTGGTCGCCTCGTTTGGTCCTCCTTTTCTTGAATCGATCTATGGTATTTGCGAGCCGTCAGGCGAGATCACTTCCAGTACCGTCTCACTGTTCGGACTGGCCGCTGCCTTTCTGCTCAGCTCTCGAGTTTTGATGCGCCCTTTAGCTTCGTCGCTGCTGTGGCGGAAACGGTACGACTCATTGCCGGTCTCGATGATGTGGCAATGATGGGTTAGGCGGTCCAGTAATGCCGTGGTCATCTTGGCATCGCCGAACACGGAGGACCACTCGGCGAACGTCAGGTTGGTGGTGATCATCACACTGGTGTGTTCGTAAAGCTTGGACAGCAGGTGAAACAACAAGGCGCCACCGGCTTGGCTGAACGGCAGATAACCTAGTTCGTCGAGCACGACCAGGTCCATGCGCACCAGGCTCATGGCGATCCGGCCTGCGCGCCCCTGGCTCTTCTCATGCTCCAGAGCATTGACCAGGTCGACCGTGGAGTAGAAGCGCACCCGCTTGCCGTGCCGAGTGAGTCCAGCAATCCCCAGCGCCGTCGCCAAGTGGGTCTTGCCGGTGCCCGGACCACCGACCAGCACCACGTTCTGCGCATCCTGCGTGAACGACAGGTCCGCCAGTTTCTGGATCAACATCCGGTCGACCTGCGAGAGCTCGAAGTTGAACCCGGCCAGGTCTCGGTGCATAGGGAAGCGGGCCGACTTCATCTGGTGGGCAATCGAACGCATGGCCCGGTCAGCGTCCTCGGCCTGCAGCAGGTGTTCCACCAGCCAGCGCGAAGCGGCAAGGGTGGTGTCGCCACCTTGCTCCGTTAGATCGGCCCAGGCGGTGGCCATGCCGTTGAGCCGCAGCGCCTTCAACTGGGCCTGCACATCGATGGGGTTGTCACGCATGATCAACCTCCTGCCCGTCCAGATGAGTCGGGCGCAGCCGGTCGTACCGCGCTGTGTCCGCCACAGGGACCTGGGTGAGTTGCAAGGACGTTTCCGCCTGCGTCGGGGTGGCTGGGTTGTTCAATCGGGCCAGCACGTTGCGCACATGCTCGACACTGATGCTGCCGCTGGGCGCCATGCCTTCGCGGGCCAGCTCGACGGCCACCAGCACCGCGTCGAGCCCGGCCTGCGGCACCACGGCCAGTACCTGCGCCATGGCTCGGTCGCCGCCGGGATGCTTGAGCAGGGACTGGCGCAGGCGCAGCAGCGGCGCAGGCAGGTCCAGGAAAGGGGTTCCGTTGCGCAAGGCGCCGGGTTTGCGCTGCACAAGCTCAATGTAGTGTTGCCAGTCATAGCTGGTCTGACCGCTACCGGGTAGCCGGGCGTGGCTGGCCACTACGCCATCGGCCGCGGCCACATCAATCCGGCCAGGATAGACGCGGGTGCTGACGATATGGCCGGCCCACTCGCACGGCACAGAGTACCGGTTGCGCGCCGCAGCTACCAAGCAGGTGCTGCTTACCCGAGCAAGCCGCTCCACGTAGCCGTCGAAGGGCGCCGGCATGGACATCAGATGGCCCTTCTCCAGCTCCCACATCTCGGCTACCGTGAACTGCCGGTGAATGGGGTGCGCAGTGTCCGCCCACACAGAACGACAGCGCTCTCCCAGCCAGGCATTGAGCTCGATGAACGAGCCAAAGCGCCGGGTTCCAGCCTCGATCCAGATGCGCCGACGGCTGTCCTGGACGTTCTTCTCGACCACGCCTTTCTCCCAGCCCGAGGCCACATTGCAGAAGTCGGGGTCGAACAGGTAGTGGCTGCACATGGCGGCGAAGCGGGCGTTGACGATGCGCTGCTTGCCACGCTGTACCTTGTCCACTGCGGTGCGCATGTTGTCGTAGATGCCGCGCCGGGTGACGCCGCCCAGCGCCTGGAAGGACCGGGTGTGGGCGTCAAACAGCATCTCGTGGCCTTGGCTGGGGTAGGCCACCAGCCAGAAGGCCCGGCTGGCGCACAGCTTCAGGTGCGCCACCTGGACGTTGTAGAACACACCGCCCACGACCATGGCTTCGTCGCTCCAATCGAATTGGAAGGCTTCACCCAGCTCGAAACTGAGCGGGACAAAGGCTTTAGTCGGGCTTGACAAGGATTGCTCTCGCCAGACGCGGATGTAGTCGGTGACGGCGCTGTAGCCACCTCGATAACCCTGGGCCTGAATCTGGGCGAACAGCGCCCGACCGCTGCGCCGGCCTGGCTTGGGGCGATGACTGTCCGCCGTGAGCGCTTGATTTAGCGTCGGCATGAAGGCCGTGAGCTTGCCATCGGCGCGAGCGCGCTCGTACTTCGGGACGACTTCGCTGGGGGCCTTGAGCCACTTCTTGACCGTGTTGCGCGCTAAACCGGTGCGCTTTGCGATCTCGCTGAGTGAAAGTTGGTCGCGCAACCTCATGCGCCTTACTTTGCCAATCATGTCCATAGTGATCACCTCGAACCCCTGCTGAAAGTTTCAGCAGGTCAGTGGAACACCCTGGTCAATTTTGTATCGGCACTTTGCGCTTTAGCTGGTCAGTTTTGCACTGGCACTAACAGCCACGTCGATCACTCCAGTCTCCTGCCCGTTGCCGAGCAGGTCAGTGTCTAACGTGGGTCAATATTCGATGCAAATCCCAGCTTCAGATGGGTCAGAATTCGGTGCAAATCAACAGCCACCTGCTCCAACTGCCGATGCGTGAGCCGAATTCCCAACGGTGAAAGGACCCGGTCCTTCGGCACAAACGTGGCGATCGAGGCGACACCGACCTCATCTGCCGGATTCTCGACTTTCTCTCCATGCAGATTCGCGTAAGCATAAATCTGCTTAACGATATCGCGGAGATGAACTGCGGTTGCCGGCGCACCACGCTCTTTGACCCGCATGCAGAGAGCCCGCAGATCGTCAGCAGTGACCTCGGAAAGAAGCCTTTCCTTGAAGGCCGGCAGGATATCGCGCACGACGATGCTCCTGCGCACGGACCGCGTCGTGTCCGCCATTTTGGGCTCCGTCAAGCCAGCTAGCAGCCCATTCACCGAAGGTCTTCGCCACAGCGCGCCGCTGCTTTTCCCGCTGTTTCTCCACGGCCGGCGACTTGCCCTCAAGGACAGCACGACGAGCGTCTAGCAGCTTTTCCCTTGCTAACGCCAGCGAGAAGCCGCTTCGACCATAGCGACCGATTGTCAGCGTTTCTCGCCGCCCGTTAATGCGATAGTCGTATCGAAAGGAAATGGTGCCCGCCGGAGATACTGCGACGTACATGCCGTCGCGGTCGGCGATCTTGTACGCGGCTGTGCGGGGCTTAAGGTTGCGGAGTGCAAATTCGGTGAGCATCGTTTCTCGTTCTCGTGGTTGGTACACCTTTTACCGTCACCAACCACGAGCCCTCGATGTGCCCGCAAACCCGCACCACGTCTAGCTTTTTGGAAAGAATTTTACCGTCGCGGCCGAATCGCGCTGCCGGTAAATTATCGAGTCGCAATTGTGCATTCGGCGCATACCGTCCGCCATACCGTCATTTTGCGGCACACAACGGCTCGACCGCCTCCGGAATTTTCGAAAATTTCGCTTCTATATCAATGACTTACAACGAAATGATCAACAAAGAACTTTTTACATCGTCCATCGCAAGTCATTGATTTTATTGTGAATTTTTTACCGCCTATTCCCACTCAATCGTCGCCGGCGGTTTCCCCGAGATGTCATACACCACGCGATTGATCCCGCGCACTTCATTGATGATGCGATTCGACACATGCCCCAGCAGTTCGTGCGGCAGATGCGCCCAATGCGCCGTCATGAAATCCTGGGTTTGCACGGCGCGCAGCGCCACCACGTAATCGTAAGTGCGGCCGTCGCCCATCACGCCCACACTCTTGACCGGCAGGAATACCGCGAATGCCTGGCTGGTGAGTTCGTACCATGATTTGCCGGTGGCCGGATCGATCGAGTCGCGCAGGGTTTCGATGAAAATCGCATCTGCCCGGCGCAGCAGTTCGGCGAATTCCTGTTTGACTTCGCCCAGGATACGCACGCCCAGGCCTGGGCCCGGGAAGGGGTGGCGATATACCATTGCAGGCGGCAAGCCGAGCGCCACGCCGAGCTCGCGGACTTCGTCCTTGAACAGTTCGCGCAGCGGTTCCAGCAACTTCAACTTCAGGTCTTCCGGCAAGCCACCGACGTTGTGGTGGCTCTTGATGGTCATACCCTTCTTGCCCTTGCCGGCCGACTCGACCACGTCCGGGTAGATCGTGCCTTGTGCCAGCCATTCGGCATCGGTCAGCTTGGCGGCTTCGGCTTTGAAAACCTCGACAAATTCGCGGCCGATAATTTTGCGTTTTTGCTCCGGGTCGGTGACGCCCGCGAGCTGCGACATAGGTCGCGTCGACATGGATCACTTTCACGCCGAGGTGTTCGCCGAAGGTTTCCATCACTTGGCGAGCTTCGTTCAAGCGCAATAAACCGTGGTCGACAAACACACAGGTGAGTTGGTCGCCGATCGCGCGGTGCAGCAAGGCTGCCGCCACCGACGAATCGACGCCGCCGGACAAGCCCAGGATCACGTGCTCGGAGCCGACTTGCTCGCGAATTTTGGCGACTGCTTCGTCGATATAATCGCCCATCTTCCAGTCGGCGCGCGCGCCGCAGATATCGAGTACGAAACGGCTCAGCAAAGCTGCGCCCTGCACTGTGTGCGTGACTTCCGGATGGAATTGCGCGGCATAGAAACGGCGCGCTTCGTCGGCCATGCCCGCGATCGGGCACGATGGGGTCGACAACATCAGCTTGAAACCTTCCGGCATCGCGGTGACTTTGTCACCATGGCTCATCCACACCTTGAGCATGCCGTGGCCTTCGCTGCTACGGAAGTCCTCGATCCCTTCGAATAGTTTGGTGTGGCCATGGGCGCGTACTTCGGCATAGCCGAATTCACGCACCAGACCCAGCTCTACCTTGCCGCCCAGCTGCTCGGCCATGGTCTGCATGCCGTAACAAATACCCAGTACCGGCACGCCGAGTTCGAACACGGCCTGCGGAGCACGCGGCGACCCGGCTTCGGTAACCGAATGATGACTCCCCGAGAGGATGATGCCCTTGGGCGCGAAATCGCGAATAAACGCGTCATCGACGTCGTACGGATGAATTTCCGAATAGACATGCGCTTCGCGCACGCGCCGGGCGATCAACTGGGTGACCTGGGAGCCGAAATCGAGAATCAGGATTTTGTCGTGCATAGGGGCGGCAAACTTGAAAGAGTGGGCGATCTGGAGAGGCTGGCCGGATAAGGAGATCCGGGCCGGCGGTAAAGATTGGGCGGACTGGCACTATGGCCGGAAGACCGGCGCGGCGCGAACCTGAAAACTGCGGCACGCCCGGTCCCAACCGCGGCAAACGCGGGCGGAACCAGGCGTGGTAGGTACTTCATCGAGTGTCCTGGCGCCGATAAAACGCACTAGACGGGAGCACTCGCTGAACCACCCGGCGCAGCATTATGGTTCGCATCACGAATTACTCCACGTGATAGTTCGGTGCTTCCTTGGTGATCTGAACGTCATGCACATGCGATTCGCGAATACCCGCCGAGGTAATTTCGACGAAGCCGGCTTTTTCGTGCAGTTCGTCGATGGTGCGGCAACCGCAATAGCCCATGCTGGAACGCACTCCACCGACGACCTGGTACAGGATCGCGTTGACGCTGCCTTTGTAGGCAACTCGGCCTTCAATGCCTTCCGGAACCAGTTTGTCGATATTGCCGGAGTTTTCCTGGAAATAACGATCTGCGGCGCCGTCCTTCATGGCGCCCACCGAGCCCATGCCACGATACGCTTTGTACTGACGCCCTTGATACAGGAACACGTCGCCCGGCGACTCTTCGGTGCCGGCCAACATGCTGCCCATCATCACGGTGCTGGCGCCGGCAGCGAGTGCTTTGGCGACATCGCCCGAGTAACGCACGCCGCCATCGCCGATCACCGGCACGCCGGTGCCCTTGAGCGCATCGGCCACATTGGCAATCGCCGTGACTTGCGGCACGCCAACACCAGCCACAATACGGGTGGTACAGATCGAACCGGGACCGATCCCGACCTTGACCGCATCGGCGCCATACTCGACCAGGGCACGCGCGGCATCGGCGGTGGCGATATTACCGCCGACCACTTCGATATGAGGAAATTGTTGTTTGACCCAGCGCACCCGCTCCAGCACACCTTGGCTGTGACCGTGCGCCGTATCGACCACAAGTACGTCGACGCCGGCTTGCACCAGCAGTTCGATGCGCTCGACGTTGTCCGGACCTACGCCGACCGCGGCGCCGACACGCAGCTTGCCGTCGCTGTCTTTACAGGCGTCCGGATGCTCGGTGGCTTTTAAAATATCCTTGACGGTGATCAAGCCGCGCAATTCGAACGCTTCGTTGATAACCAGCACGCGTTCCAGACGGTGCGCATGCATCAAAGCCTTGGCCTCATGCAGCGGCGTGCCTTCCTTGACGGTAACCAGGCGTTCGCGCGGCGTCATAATGCTGCTGACGGGCTGATCCAGGCGCTGTTCGAAGCGTAAATCGCGGTTCGTGACGATGCCGACCAAGGCCCGGCCATCGACTACCGGAAAACCGGAAATACCGTATTGATGCGTCAGCGCAATGACTTCGCTGACGGTCATTTCCGGCGGCACGGTGATCGGGTCGAGCAAAACCCCCGACTCGAAGCGTTTGACCTTGGCAACTTCACGCGCTTGTTCAACCGGCGTGAGGTTTTTGTGGACGATACCGATACCGCCCTGCTGCGCCATGGCAATCGCCAAACGCCCTTCGGTAACCGTATCCATCGCGGCCGACACCAGAGGCATATTCAGCGCGATATTGCGGGTAAAGCGGGTTTTAAGCGACGTATCGCGTGGCAAGACGTCCGAAAACGCGGGAACGAGGAGCACGTCATCGAATGTGAGTGCTTTTTGGATTAAACGCATGGCAAATCCTATAGGCGCAAAAGCGGATTATACGCGAAGTTCCAGGAATGTTTGAATGCCAAACACAGCCCCCGGTTTTCTGGCTGCCGGCTGTGAGACCCGCAGGCAGGTGCTGCCCTGCCCATTTACCGAATCCGACCGCCGGCGCCCACGTTCCGGCCCTAGTGCCGGCGTGCTATTCTGCGCGGCTGATTTAAAAACCCAAACCTAGCTCTCACCCAAGGAGACGATTGCATGCGCCGAGGTGTGGCATATGGGGTTATGGCAGGCGCATTTTGGGGCACCGTATTTATCGCACCCCGCCTGTTACCTGATTTTTCGCCGCTGACGCTGTCGGCCGGACGTTACATAACTTATGGACTGGTTTCGCTACTGGCCGCGCTACCCATACTGCGCCAGCTCGCGGGCAAGGTCACGCGTCAAGACTGCCTGGCCTTGGTCAGCCTGTCATTGAGCGGCAATATTATCTATTACGTGTTGCTGGCCGCGGCTGTGCAGCGGGTCGGCATCGCCCCCACCTCGTTGATTGTCGGCGTGCTGCCCGTCACCGTCACCCTGGCCGGCCGGCGCGACCACGGTGCGGTAGCGCTGCGCAAGTTGGTGTGGCCGCTGATGCTGGTGCTGCTCGGTATCGCCTGTATCAATCTCGACGTTTTCTCGGCGCCGGCTGCGGCCGGCGCGGGGGGCTGGTCCGAGCGCCTTATCGGGCTTGCCTGCGCGACCGGCGCTTTGCTCTGCTGGACCGTATTTGCGGTGCAAAATGCGCGCTATCTAAAAGAGCATCTGCGTTATAGCGGCAATGAATGGTCGGTCCTGAACGGCCTCATGACCGGCTTGCTGGGCGTGCTGCTCGGGATCGCCGCGGCAACCGCCCCGGGCGCACTGCACCAAGCGCCTATGCCCCTGGCGCGCTGGCATATGTTCGGAATCGTCAATCTGACCTTGGCCATCGGCGCCTCGTGGCTGGGCAATTCTTTGTGGAATGCGTCCAGCAAGCGACTACCCTTGACCTTGTCGGGCCAGATGATAGTCTTCGAAACCCTGTTTGCCTTGCTCTACGGCTTTGTCTACGACGCTCGCTTGCCGCGCCTATTGGAAGTTGCGGCGATTGCCCTGCTGATGGTCGGGGTGATGTGGTCGGTCCAGCTGCACGCCGCTGACCGGCCTGTGACCGGCACACCGCCGGACGCGGCCGACCTGCCCCTGCATTGAGCTCGCCGGGCCGCCAAGCAAGCCTGGGCGGCGTTTCGGCGCCAACTCAGCGCTTTTCCCGCCCTTGCCATTTACGCCCTTCGGTCGAGCTGGCGCGGGTTTTCTCGACCCGCCGTTGCCGGGCGACTTTCGGGTCGGCGGTCAGCGGGCGATAGATTTCGACGCGATCGTGCAGGCTGACGACACCATCCAGGTTCACAAACTTGCCGAAGATGCCGACTTTATTCATCGCCAGATCGATCTCGGGATGGCGCTCCAGCACGCCGCTGGCCCGGATCGCATCGGCGACCGTGCCGCCCACGCCGATTTCGACGGCAATCAGGCTGAGCACCCCCGGCGGCGGCGGCGCATAACAGACTTCGAGCTCGACCAGGGCGCGCCCGACCTCGCGGGGAAATGGCTCAGGCGCTGCCATAAACCACCTCGGCACGCTTAATAAAGGACTCAACGAAGGTGTTCGCGATATGATTGAACACCGGGCCGATAATTTTTTCTAGAAAAATGTTGGCAAATTCGTAGTGCAGCGCGAATTCGATCTTACAAGCGTCCTCGCGCAAGGGAATAAACCGCCAATAGCCGGTGAACTTCTTGAACGGGCCGTCCGCGAACTCCATATTGATCGAGGTCGGGCGCACGTGGGTGTTGTGGGTCGCGAAATGCTGCCGGATACCTTTAAAATTGATGTGGATCTGCGCATCCATGCGCGTTTCGTCCTGATGTGTGATGTCGACACCACCGCACCAGGGAAGGAAGTTAGGATAATCGGCGACGTCGGTCACCAGGTCGAACATCTGTTCGGCCGAGTGACGTATCAACACCGTTTTATGCACATCTGCCATAAATTAGGCTGCTTGTGAGGGGCGAACGGAAAACCCTGAACGCCGGTAAATAAGGCGTAAAGACCGAAACGCACGATCAGGACAACGATCAAAACCGCGATCGAGACACAATATCACGTGCAAACCGGGGATTTCGGCAGCTTTGGGCCGCTCGCTTTGTTAAAATCGTATTTTACTTGAGTTGGCGCATTCTATTCATGACCATCAGCGATAACCGAAAAGCGTTCTTCGATTACTTCATCGAAGAACGGTACGAAGCAGGCCTCGTGCTCGAGGGCTGGGAGGTCAAGGCGATTCGCGCCGGGCGTGCCCAGATCAAAGAGGGCTACGTCGTGATCCGCGACGCAGAACTCTTTCTGATCGGCGCGCATATCAGCCCGCTAAACAGCGCGTCGA
>Ga0302223_10002203_pt1 | contig 9811 bp, 8 predicted proteins | sample II_Palsa_E2_3_FD_194565 | JGI IMG/M metagenome (GOLD analysis project Ga0302223, IMG submission 194565) | Peat permafrost microbial communities from Stordalen Mire near Abisko, Sweden - II_Palsa_E2_3 | ecosystem: Environmental > Terrestrial > Soil > Palsa > Peat permafrost | place: Sweden... | reverse complement strand
ATCCAGGCGACAGGTCTGGACACGGCTTGTGCATACACAGAGCATCCTCTGATATCCCGGCTTCTGGAAAATGGGATGGTGGTGCCAGACCCTCTCCAGCTCGGTATAGCCACCGAAATAGACGGCCAAATATTGAGCCGCGATGGCAGAGCTCAGCCAGGCTTATATGCGCTTGGCTCACTGCTTCGTGGCGGCTTATGGGAATGCACGGCCATGCCGGAGATTCGTAAAGCGGCACACGGTGTGGCCAACCGACTGACCGACACGGTTCTACCATTCGGCGTCGTCGGCGGTGCTTCTTCGAGATAGGTCCCGGTTCAACTAAACGCAATACAACATTGACGGATAGAAACCTAGGTCAGCGGGACTACCCATGCATCATGAGTTTGATGCATGCCTTTTGTGCACAAGCTTGGTAGCACTCATTGAGTGCGAGGTCACACCAATATCACCGTATGTATCTACCTTCGGTATTCCCGATCCTCCTGTGGATCGGGAATACCACTGATGAAGGAACTATCCATGAGCGACCAGCACGAAATTCATCATCATCACCACGAAGCAGCCAAGCACCTTGACGAAGCAGCCAAGCATCATCGCGAAGCAGCCAAGCATTCAGAAGCTGGCCATCACGAGCAAGCGAGCCAACACGCCCATTTGGCTCACGGCCACAAACTTCACGCCATTGAGCACGCCGAACACGCTGCAAAGAAGCACGCGCACAAGCACAACGGTCATTGATTGACCCAGCATGTGGCCTTTGGTGTGTCCAAATCAGGCGCACCAAATGGCTCGTTGGTGCCCTAACGGCTGAGTCGATTGCCAATCTTTAGTTACGAAGCGTGAGGTCACTCCAGTGAATTTCGGCTACGCCACCAACCTGAAATATCCCATCACGCTAGCCATCAAGTGGTTCTGGGTCTGATTGCCATCAGAGTGGGTAGGACAGGCCTTCGGTAATAAATCTCGAGCACAAGCCGAGCTTGTCAAAGGCACATCCGGCCTTAGTTGCGGATTCCGATTCATTTGAACACTTATTCCCGTAGGCGCAGGTCAGTGCACTGCTGATGATCAGTGATCGCATTGAATCTTCTATCTCCTGTTGACTCACGATCCAACAAAAGCGTTCAGAGATATTTTTCGAACGCAATCAGCACGCGGTGACGCGAATATTGTCTATGCCGCCCTCTTGGTATTAAAGAATATCCCGCAGGATCACTGTTACGAAGCGCACATTGCCCGGTGTTGCCATCTGTAACTCCAGCCGGGCTCCGACAGCACCCTCCAGCTTGCTCCAGAGTTGCTCTTGGCTGAGCGCATCTGGACCTTGGCCATCGATCCGGGATACTACTTCACCAACCTTGATGCCCGCATCGGCGGCAGGGCTGTCGGAATAGACAGCGCTCACGGACCAGATATTCCCTTTCTGCAGCAAGCGGAGACCGGCCCGGTTGAATACGTCCTTCTGACCATAGAGGTGGTTGGCTTCCAGGATGATCCGTTGGCGAGCGTAATCGAAGGTCAGATTGAACTGCTTGAGAATGCCAAGCCCTATATTGGCCGAGACGTTGCGGTTGGCATCAAAGCCCGAGTGCTGAAGCGAGATGCGCGTGACCGGGGCGTGGACGACGGCCAGCGATCGACCATCCGGACCATCGAAGGAAACCGTTCCGACCCGCTTACGAGCCCACACGCCGTGGGTGGCGCCAAGGGCCTGCCCTGCATAAGGCAGATCGGCGTGATAGCGCTCCACCAAGCCGTAACGCCGGGCGAAGGGTGCGATCAGCAATAGAGAGCCGTTATCGCCGGTATCGATGGTGAAAAGCCCTGCGATCCCGTCGATGGCTCCCGTGACCTCGGGCTGGTTATCCTGAAAATGAAATGGAATCACCGCGCCGACACCGCTGTAGGTGAAGGCATCGGGCCGGGTCAGGGTCATGATCTGTCGGTCGAAATCGAACCGGACGACGAAGCGCTGCAATATCTCCAAGCCCACAAGCGCCTTGTCGGGAGCTCCAGCGTCGAAGGCCATGCTGTGGAAAGCTACGTCGTTAATTACTGCATCGCCGAGCGCTATTTGTCCCAGACGTCCGCTGGTTGAGATGGGGCCTGCGCCCTCACCACCACCTCTGGCTTGCATACGGCCGACGACGCCGATGTTCAACGCGGCCACTGCAGTGGGTTGCAGGATCAGGCTGCCCCCGCTGTCGAACTCGGCGCTGAAGGTCTTATGCCCATCGACTGTCAGAGGTACGAAAATACGGTTGTCCGCCGTCAGGCGAAACGGTACTTCGACACTATCCCGGTGCGGCGGCAACACGATGTCGGAGGGAGGAAGAGGGGGAACCGAATACAGGCCGTCTGTGATGTCGGGATTCACGTCGACGGACTGGACGGTCGACACGTCGTCGAACGCGGGATCGCCGTCGTCGCCCGATCTGATCGCGAAAGGCAGCATGACACCATGTACGGGACGATAGTCCGAATAGGTCGTGACGACGCGATCTTCAGCTTGTTGCTCGTCGGTGCGGGCGAGCAGATGCGTCGCCTGATCAATCCAGGCTTCAAACATTCGCCCGCCTTCCGGCGTTATGTCCAACACATCGAAACTCCGCCCATTTTCGTTGCGGATGCCGACAAAGATGGTGGTCGCGGAGTGACGTTCGGGAAACCACCATCCACGCGCCACACGGAAGGCCTCATCGGCGGCGACAAGCGCGGCGTCGACATCACCCAGGGAGTAGGCGATGCCGCTACGGGCCTGCCGCCATGGGGTTACGCCGTCAAACCCATGCTGCGTCGTAAAATTGGATCGAACGTAGCGATCCATGTAACGCCCCGTCGCCACATCTTCCCAGCTTTCGGCGCGGACAGTCTGCCCGCCTGAGCTCATGTTCATGACCGTATGAAGAGTCCGAATCCCCTCCCAATGGTCACCGCCGGAGGCTTGTCGCATGGCCGTCAGAATCGCCGTGGCCTTATCCTCGTTTTGCGCGGTGGCAGGAGGAGAGGAGAGAAAGAGCATCGGCGCCATAAGGAGCGGAAGGAACATGGATGAATTGAGCTTCATGGCCGACAAAATATTCGCTCGGCGCTGCCGTCGTCTTGAACGTGCGAAACATCGGGTGGGCTAGGCCTCGTCATGACGGCGCCAGGTGCCTGGTGTCAGGCCCGTGTGTGCGCGCACCATTCGGCTCATGTGACTTTGATCCGCGAAGCCGATTTGATGGGCAATCGTCGAAAGACTTTCACGCCCGTCTTGCAACAATGTCACGGCCCGCGCGACTTGCAAACGACGCGCATAGGTTCCGACGCTACATCCAAACGTCCGCCTGAAGGCGCGCGCGACATGCACAGGATGGACATCGGCGACGGCCGCGAGCTGATCCATGGAAGGCACACCGTCCGTATTCGCCTCTAGATAATCGCGAACCCGCAGCAGCCAGCGGGCGCCACGAACCTCTGCAAGGTGGGCGTGATCTGCGGTCGCAACGAGTTCAAGAACGAGGCTCTCGATCGCCAGCGCAGACACCGTATCCCGGCGCCTCATTTCGCGGCCAACGCGGGCGCCGAAGATCGCAAGAACGTCGTCCTTCCGGTGCCACGAATCGTCGAAAACCCGCGTCTCCGGTCTTAATGCGGCGAGACGCGCAGCCTCTATCTCAATCGTCAGGATGCGCGTCTGAACCGCTTCATGACGGTCTGCGTGATGCTCGCCGGCTGGATGAACAATGACTGTTCCAGGTATGACGTAGCGTTCCTTCCGGCCGAAGGATTCGTGGTAGCCACCTGCCATCACCACACAGACACTGGCGAGTTCATGATCGTGGCGTTTGATGGTTAGCGACGGCGGATACACGCCGTCATGAACGATGAAGCCATCGATCTTGTGCTGAGCACTCTCAGCAGCGTGTAATGTCCCAGCCTTCAGAGTCACCCAAGTCGGTCCTATTTTTCACGCTCAGGGCGTTAGATTACCCATGAACAGGACGTTGAAAAACGGCGCCCCTGGTGACTCCGAGCGTATCCCTTCGGATTGGTGACGGACAGTCATGACCGTAGCGTAGCCAGCGAAGCGTCGATCCGCTAGAAACTTGTTATTGAAGCAGGAGAGATTCCCGCGTGCTTTGTAACGTCATGCCACCAGACGGACGGTTTTGCACAGGCATTCCTCGATTATTGAACGAGCCAACTTGCGCCGGAAGCCCGGACCACACATGCTGGTCCGAGCTTCCGCCAGAGGTGACGGTATGAACGAGGCAAGCAACCACGACGACCCGCAGAGTCTGCGCGATCAACGGAAAACGCTGATGCGCGGCCTGCCGATCGCTGCACCCGTCGCCCTCTTCGTTTGGCTGGCACTGCGTTACGGTCTGTCTCCACTGCCAGATATGCAGGCTTGGCAGGATCGGCTGTGGTTCGCTATAGGTTGCTGTTGCGTGGCTGTGCTGCTTTGTCTGCTGCTTGGTATCGAAGCAGTCTCCCACGAGCGTCTCGTTACTGCCGCCCTCAATCCGCTGGCGGGTGCCGAATCGGCGCGCATGAAGGTCAACCTGCGCTATCTACAAAATACAGTGGAACAACTGTTGCTGTTCATTCCAGGGCTGCTGGGGCTGGCGCATTATTGCGACGACGGTGCATCCATGCGCGCCGTGGCAGCGACCACCGTCGTCTGGATCCTTGCGCGCTTCGTGTTCTGGATCGGCTATCACCAAGGGCCGCTGTTTCGTACTCCTGGCCTGGTCGGGGTGGTACAGAGCCTGTTGGTATTGCTGTACGTATGCGCACGCTTCGCTGACGATGTGGCTGGCATCGCCGGCGCCGTGTTCGTGATCGGTCTGTTTGTCGCCGGTGAAATCTATCTGGTCTGGATCAACCGCGAATCATGCGTCGCACGGCTGGATTGAACGGTTCAGCCTGAGACAAACGGAAACACGATACGAATATACGGTTGGTGATCTGCATGGCACGAATTTATCAAACACAGACCATGGGCGAGGCAGATGTGCGCGTCGCCTTGGTCACCGCACGTGGGCAGGCTGATTTGTGGGTTCACCGGGTCGATAGCTGGGGGCTGGCGCGCGGCGACGCACGCTGGTTTATGACGCCGGCACGTTTCGATGCGACCGCATGGGTGTATTTCTGCAGTATCGGCATGGCGCAAGTCCTCGTGTGTTTCGTCGACAGCTACGGTGAGGCCGGCTGGCGTGATCCGGCGCGAGCACGCAAAGGTCTTTTTTCACGACGCGGGTTTGGGTGACGGCGGCAACTGGATGAGCGGGGTGCTTCGCAAGTCAAGCGCCTCTTGAAGGCGCGGAGCTGCCTGGAGAGCCGCTGCAGGACTCGCGAATTCTCCAATCGCCAGTACAGTCCATGACGCATTCTGGCTGTCTATCACGGCCACTTTGGTCAGCGGCAGGTCGAGCCCTTGTGCCTTGAAATGATCTTCGGCGATCGACGCTTCGTCATCCGTTACGAACTGCCCAAGTTGCAGAGCAAAAACCGGCTGCCCCTTGGCGGGCACGGGAGTAGCCACCGTGGTCTTGACCAGTAATGCGTCCAGTTGCACGGGAGCGGTTGCAGCGATTGCAGGCGTTGTTGGTGTGCTGTCTGGCACGGCTGAGCCTGTCGCATCAGATGCTTTCGTTGCACACTTGGTATCGTGCGATTGGTTGGATGCCGACGCTGCGCTGGCTGGCTTTGTTACGCATGCGACGTCTGTCGATATGACGGATATCGAAGACGTTGTATGCATTAGATCGATCAGATGATTGCCGATGTGCGCAATAGATTGCTGCCAGGCATCCGGTGCCATGGCGCCGCCAATAAATGCGAATACGCCAAAAAGCAGGATAAGCAGCAGAAATCCAAACTTGGCAAACATGCTTCGAGGCTCTCCACCATCACTTTTAGTTACGCCAGTGACCGAATCGTAGGGCGGTCTAGTCGCCTCGACGGCCATGCGTAACTTATGGCGCACTTCGCATGATGTTACACATCGTATAACAACGTATAGGCATATTGGGTATAGGCATATTGGGTATAGGCATATTGCGATGGAAGCGCAATGAGGTCTACATTCACAGTCCGGGGGAAGTTAATACAGGTATAGCAGGATGCTTCAGTTGATCCGCCAGGATCGCGAGTCGCCATCCGCCACGCGTGTGTTGCTGACGTCTCCCTGCACTCTACGGGGGGTTCTTCATGGGCGATATTCTGGAGCTCAACCTGCTTGGTTCTTCTGCACAGTTTGCGCATGTCATTGCGCAGATCCGCAGAATTGCGAAGTTCGATGTCACGGTACTCATTGGTGGCGAGACCGGAACCGGCAAGGAACTGGCTGCGCGTGCTGTGCACTACCTCAGCACGCGTGCAACGCAGCCGTTCATTCCGGTGAACTGCGGCGCGCTGGCCGAGTCGCTCGTCGAAAGCGAATTGTTTGGCCACGAGCGCGGTGCATTCACCGACGCCAAGCAAGCTGCGCCGGGCCTGATCAGCCAAGCCGAAGGGGGCACCCTGTTCCTTGACGAGGTCGATACGCTGTCGCTGAAGGCCCAGGCGTCGCTGTTGCGCTTTCTGCAGGATCGTAGCTATCGTCGTGTCGGTGGTACGGCGACACGACAAACGGATATACGCCTGATCGCGGCCAGCAATGCGACTCTCGAAGATCTGGTCAAGTCACGGCACTTTCGCCGGGATCTGCTCTATCGCCTCAAGGTGATGCCGCTGGTCATGCCGCCCTTGCGCGAGCGCGGTAAAGACGTGGTTGAACTGGCGCAGGCATTTCTCGACCGCTTGAATCGCGACTATCTCGGCCAGACACCAGTCAAGCGTTTCCATCAGGATTTGACGGACGCGCTCATGCATTACAGCTGGCCGGGCAATATCCGTGAGCTGGAGCATTTCATCCAGCGCGAATATCTGATGTGCGATGGTGAAGTGATGCATGCCAACCTTCAGTCGGACACAGGCACAGCGCCGACCGAGCCGGATCGCCATAACGCCGTTTTCAAGAAGGCCAAGGCTATGGTTATTGCGGATTTCGAGCGCAGCTACGTCATATCGGCCATGTCGCGCGCCAGAGGCAACATTTCGCGGGCGGCGCGTATCGCCGGACAAGACCGTAGCGCCTTCAGTAAGCTGGTGCACAAGTACAGGGTCGCCCCTGAGGCCGAACAGGAGCAAGATTCGGCCGATCGTTGAAGCATTCCAGCGAGGCGCTGTTGTGACCGGTTACTCCGTGCGTGCCGTTGCCGACGCTATCGCGAGCTTTCTTGGCGCGCATCCCGCGTGTGCCGATAGCATTGAAGGTATACAGCAGTGGTGGCTGCGGCCACTAGGCATCACGCCGCCCATCGATGTCATCTCGCGCGCGCTTGATTTGCTCGAGATAGAGCAGACCATCGAATCCTTCCATATCGGGCCACGCGTCATCTGGCGTTTGCGCACATCAGTCGATTGAACACGGCTCGCTGCGATTGAAACCATCCGAGGCATGCGCATAAGAGGCGGTTTTGTGGCTTCTCCTTTCACGTGGGCGGATTCATTGTGCATTGCCACGCGCTGAGTAGTTATTCACACACCGTGAGAAATTCATCACGGTCATGTGGGGTTTCGTATTCGTCCACATCCGCCTGGATGAGAGCCAATACGGATCAATCGTTTGCAACAACCTCTCCATGCAGGCCATCACTTTTTCGCGCTTAACTGGATGAGTAAAAAATCACCCATGTGGTCTGGCATGCATGCATTGTATGCCCTGCAAAGCGAGCTACTACAAGCGATTGTGCGATTGGCACGCCTTTTGAATAAGCCTTGTTGCAACGCGCGCGGCAGCGTTCGATCGGATCCTGCAGCCGCAACATCAATGAGGCCCATACATGACAGTCGAAAGCATTCAACAAAAGCTCCTGCGTGTGCGGCCACCACGCGTGCGCATTACTTATGACGTTGAAACCGGCAATTCCCCCGAGCAGGTGGAACTGGCCTTTATCGTCGGCATGTTTGCCAACTTGTCGGGTGACCTTGCTTCGAGCGCACTACCGGCGCTTAAAGATCGACGTATGCGTGATATTGATAGCGAGTCGTTCGATCTGATCCTTGCCGACAGCACGCCGACGATCAATCTTGGCGCTATCCCCGACTTGATCGTCGGTGGCAAGAATCTGGTTGGCACGATGACGTTCCAGTGCCTCGCGGATTTCGAGCCGCTTGCCGTCGTTAACAACGTGCCGAGTCTCAAACAGCGCTTTGACGCGAGAGCTGATCTCCGTGCATTGCAGTCCATGGCCGAATGCAACGATTCGCTTGCCGCTGCACTGGACGACACGATTGTCGATGGCGATGCGACGACTGCATTGAAGGCAGCATTTGCCACCAACGTGGTTGCCAACTGGGTTGCTGCACCCATCACGCCGCCTACGACACCGCCAACGGTACTGACCGGTGCGCAAACGCCCACGACGCTGGTGACGCTACTGATGGCGCAAATGGCCGGTAATGCCGATGCAGCGGCTTCCGCCCAACTGGCAGCCACCGCCGCGCAAACCGCCGCAGACAATGCCAAAGCGTCGGCCGCCACAGCCACCACAAACTTGACTGCGGCACAAAAGGCTGTGCCCGCCGCGACGGCTGCACTGGCCACCGCCAATACCGCCAAAACAAAAGCAAGCGGAGATCAGGCGATTGCGACCGCAAATCAGGGCGTAATAACCGCGCAGGCGGCGCTGGACGATGCCAATAAAGCGTTACTCGTCGCGCAAGCGCAGTCCGGTGCGGCAGCGACACTGGTTACGACGACAGCACAGGCCGCTCTCGATGCACAAGCGGTATTTCTGGCGATCGACCCCTTGTCGAAGGCGCGTCGGCTGGTCGGACGCTATACGAACGAAATCGTCCTGCCGATGGACAGCCAGCAGCTGACCAACGTGGCACTCGGTGCCAATGGCCTGATCGATGAACGTACTGGCGGTATTGATACACAAATCGGTCAACAGCTCGACGTAATTATGCATGCGCAGAATTTTCAGGCATTGGAAGCGACCTGGCGCGGCCTCTCTTATGTCGTATCGCGCAGTGAGACCGGTACCTTGCTCAAGCTTCGTGTGCTCAACGCGAACAAGGATGACTTGCGCAAGGAACTGGAGAAGGCCGCTGATTTCGATCAGAGCTGCATCTTCAAGATGATCTACGAGGCCGAGTTTGGCACCTACGGTGGTTCGCCGTACAGCTTGCTGCTGGGTGGCTACGAATTCGACAATTCACCGAACGACATGTCACTGCTGAGCAAAATGACCCAGGTCGCAGCGTCTGCGCACGCTCCGTTCATCGCCGCAGCGGCACCGGGTCTGTTCGGTCTGGACGGTTTCGACAAGCTGGCCAAGCCACGTGATCTCAGCCAGTTGTTTGAATCGCCAGAGATGGCCGAGTGGGCCGACTTCCGTAATAGCGAAGATTCGCGCTACGTCGCGCTCGCGCTGCCGCATGTCCTGCTGCGATTGCCCTATGGCAAGGATTCCCGGCCAGCCGAAGGGGTGAAATACGAAGAAACGGTAACCGGCGACAACGGTCCGGACCACAATGCCTTCCTCTGGGGCAATGCGGCCTACGTGATGGCCGAGCGCATTACGTATGCCTTCGCGCTCTATCACTGGACTGCCGCGATTCGCGGTGTGGAAGGTGGCGGTCTGGTCGACGGCCTGCCGATTTATACCTATCGCGACGATGCCAATCTGGTGAACATGATCTGCCCGACAGAGGTGTCGATCACCGATCGTCGTGAGAAAGAACTCAACGACCTGGGTTTCATCGC
>Ga0302223_10002195_pt1 | contig 9833 bp, 3 predicted proteins | sample II_Palsa_E2_3_FD_194565 | JGI IMG/M metagenome (GOLD analysis project Ga0302223, IMG submission 194565) | Peat permafrost microbial communities from Stordalen Mire near Abisko, Sweden - II_Palsa_E2_3 | ecosystem: Environmental > Terrestrial > Soil > Palsa > Peat permafrost | place: Sweden... | reverse complement strand
CGTACTCGGTGACGGTCACACCGTATTATCAGACCGACACGATCAGTTTCAGTGCACAAATACAGCCGGACGTGATCGGCCCGGCGTTGACGGCGAATACGCCGACGGCGGTCAATTTGGCGGCCGGTGAAGTCGAGCGACTTACGTTCACCGCGAACGTGGGCGATACGGTCGCGCTGGCCTTGTCGGGAGTTACGACGACGCCGGCGGGGCAGAACGTCTATATGGCCGTCTATCGTCCGGATACGGGTGCAATTGCGAGCAACTACTACACCTATATCAATACCACCGGCACAACGATGGTAAACCTGCCGAACTTGCCGGCCACTGGGACCTACACGTTGGTGATTTACACCAACTCCGGTGTACCGGCGACGGCACAGGTTGCCGAGTACACCAGTGCGACGGGTACGCCAACGGCATCGGTGCCGGTGAATGGCACGGTCCAGAATTACACGACACAAACAGCCGGCCAGAACGTATATCTCACGTTCAACGCGACGCAAGGTCAGAACCTCGAACTGACGTTGAGTAACGTGGTGGTGGCCTCGGGAGACCCGGTAGTGGTCAGCGTCAACAACAGCACCGGCGGCAACATCAGCTATGTGTATTGTTATCCGAGCACAACGGACAGCTGCCGCGTGGCGTTGTGGAATCTGGCAGCGGGAACGTACTCGGTGACGGTCACACCGTATTATCAGACCGACACGATCAGTTTCAGTGCACAAATACAGCCGGACGTGATCGGCCCGGCGTTGACGGCGAATACGCCGACGGCGGTCAATTTGGCGGCCGGCGAAGTCGAGCGACTTACGTTCAACGCCAACGTGGGCGATACGGTGGCCTTGACCTTGTCAGGAGTTACCTCGACACCGGCAGGTCAAGCGGTGAACGTCAATGTCTATCGACCGGATGGCGGCGCCATCACGACCGGCAACTACTACACCTCGTTGGGCACGGCGAGCACCACGATGGTGAATCTGACTAATTTGCCTGCGGCTGGGACATACACGCTGGTGGCTTACACCAACTCCGGCGCACCGGCGACCGCACAGATCGCCCAGTATGCGAGTGCGACCACTACGCCGACGGGAACGTTACCGACGAATGACACGGTGGAAAGTTACACGACGCAAACAGCGGGCCAGAATGTGTACCTGACGTTCAACGCGACGCAGGGTCAAAACCTGGAACTGACGCTGAGCAACGTGGTGGTGACCGGCTCTGGACAGCCCGCGCAGTTGAGCGTCACCAACAGCGTCGGCGGCAATATCGGGAGCGCGAATTGCTATCCGACCACGGGAGATGGTTGTCGTTTGGCGTTGTGGAATCTGGCGGCGGGGACGTACTCCGTGACGGTCACGCCGTACTATCCGACCGACGCGATCAGCTTCAGCGCACAGATCGAGCCGGATGTGGTGGGGCCGGCGTTGACGGCCAATACGCCGGCGACGATCAACCTGTCCGCTGGTGGTGTAGAGCGTGTGACGTTCAATGCCAATATGGGCGACACGGTGGCGCTGGCTTTGTCAAACGTCAGCACGACATCCGCCGGACAAGCGGTGAACTACAACCTCTATCGTCCCGATACCGGTCAGATCACGACGGGCAATTACTACACGTCAACGGGCACGGCGAGTTCGACGCTATTGAATCTGCCTAGTCTGCCGGCCACTGGCCAATACACGTTGGCGCTGTATACCTCCTCCGGTGCGCCGGCGACGGCACAGCTCACGTGGTTTGCGGCCACGGGTCAACCCGTCACGGGAACGGTACAAAACTTCGCGCCGTCAGCGGCGGGGCAAAGCGTGTTTCTTGTCTTCACGCCGACGCAAGGTCAAGACCTCAAGTTCGCGCTGACTAACCTGTCGATCACGGGGTCTACCGGTAACGCGATGCAGGTGCTCATTGATGATCCCGCCGGTAATACCGTGGCCAACGTCAGTTGCTTGGTCAATGCTGGCGTCAATTGTCTGATACCGCTATGGAAGCTTTCGGCGGGGCAATATTCGGTGATCGTGTCGCCGCCGGATGCGAACAGCACGATCAGTTTCGGCGCCAGCCTCGAACCCAACGTCAACCAGCAATGATGGCCCAACGGAAACATTGGGGTGCTCGCTTTGCCTCCTCACGTTGGGCGCATGAGCCAACGTATGCGCAAGGCGTGACATGTCTTTCGTCGTTGTCGTTGGGAAAGGGTCTTAGGAATCAGTGCATCAATGACTTCGTGGCTCAGGCCACGAAAAAGAAAGGGAAGCCGTCATGATCGGGAAAGGTATTCGCGGGATCGGCGCGCGCAGCATCGGTGTGTTGGCGCTGGCCGTCATCACGGCCACGGCCGGGTGGCTGGCGCGGGGATCGTCGATGATCATGCCCCGTGCGGGGCAGGCCGACAACGCCCCCTCGTCGATCGCCGCTCGCCAAACGCTGCTGCCCGATGGCCGCGAGTTGTCCATCGATGAGGCCGGTCAACAGGCCACCCTGAGCGATGGCGCGACACGTCGGATCGTCAAGCTGCCGGAAGTACGTCGTCGGGGTTCTGTCACCGTCATGCCCGGTGGCCAGGTGTTGCTGTGGGGCGGCATGGATGCCAGCGGCAATGTGTTGGCGACTGGTGAATGGTTTGATCCGGCGACCGAGCGTTTTGTTCGCACCGGCATCTTGGGGCTGCCTGCGCGTGCCGGCCACACGCTGACCGTACTTACCGATGGGCAGCTGCTGATGGCCGGCGGTTGGTCGGCGAAGGGTGCACCGGCCAGCGATGTGGTGGTGTGGCAGCCGGCGTCGCACACCATCACCGCGCGCACGCCGCTCCCCGATGGGCCACGTTTTAACGCACACGCCCAGTTGCAGCCCGATGGCGCCATACGTATTGCCGGTGGCGTTGATACCGGTGGTCATGTCGTGCAGTCGACGTGGTTGTTTCAGCCGAGTACGCAGCGCGTCACGCGCGCGCCCGAGCAAACCCTTACGCGCGCATCCAATGTGCCGATGACCTTTCCCGCTGCCGATAGCACCAGCGCGCCGATCCAAGGTCCGCTGGCGCTGCGTTTCGCCACGCCGGTCGATGTCCGTCAACTGACGCGCTCCACCATCACCTTGCTCGGACCCGAAGGCGTGGTGCCGACCCGTGTCGTCGGCACCGAAGGTGGTCGTCTGGCCTTCGTTCAATTGCCCGATGATCTGTATCCGGGTTCACGCTACACGTTATTCGTCAAAGGTCTCCACACCACGGCGGGCGCCGCCGTGCCGTATACCGCGGTAGGTTTTACCACTGCACATGTTTTCCCGGAAAGCGTGGTAATGGCAGGCCAGGGCCGCCGCCGGTCACCTTCGTCCGTGGTAGCGGATAGTGCGGTGCCGGCATCGGACGCGCCGCCGCTTTACCTCATGGCCGGCGATGGCAAGGTCTCCTGCAGCGGTCACGAGAGCGATCAGTTGTGTCGCGCACAAAGCTTTATCAAGGACGGTGCCTGGTACCCCGGCCTGAATAACGCGCCCAATGTGACTGGCTCGCACTGGCGTTTGTATCAGCCTTATCAGCACCTGCCCGATACGCATGCACTCGAAGCCAGCCTGCCCAAGGGCGGTGCTGCGCTGATCGGTCAGGTGCGGCAGATCGACGAGACGCCGGTGGCCAATGTCGAGATCAGTATCGGTGGCAATAAAGTGAGGACGGATGCGCGTGGCGTGTTCGTCCTCAAAGGTCTCAACCCGGGCCGACAGGACGTCTTCGTCGACGGCGGCAGCGCCAGTCATGACACGGTGAACTACGGCCGTTTCCTGGTCGGGGCTGACGTCAAAGCAAAAACCATCACGCACATGCCTTTTGTGATGTACCTGCCGCGTGTGTTGCCGCGCGACGAGATCGCGCTGCCATCGCCGACCACCCGCGAAACCGTACTCACGCATCCGGACATGCCGGGGCTGGAATTGCACGTGCCGGCGGGCGCCGTGTTCAAGGATCGCCAGGGTCATGTGCTGACCCATATCGCCATCGTCCCCACACCCGTCGATCACGCGCCGTTCCCGCTGCCCGACAATTTTCCGATGTACTTCACCATCCAGCCGGGCGATGCGGTGCTGACGGGGTTGACCCCCGAAGCGGCCAAGGGCATGCGGGTGGTGTACCCCAATTACGGGCACGCCAAGCCCGATGTCGTGGGCAATTTCTGGGTCTACGACACCCAGCAGGGCTGGAGAATGTACGGCGGTGGCCATGTCACCGCCGATGCGCGGCATGTGGCGCCGGACAAAGGTGTGTCGCTGGTCGCTGCGATGGGTGCGGGCGTATCGCTAAGCAACGCTAATGCGCCCTCGGCTCAGAAGCCCGGAAACTGCGCAGTGGGACAGCCGATCGATCTACAAACCGGGATTATGTTCCACGAGTGGAATGACTTGTCGATCAGCGATGTAATGCCGCTGACCCTAACGCGCGCTTATACCTCCGCCGATACGGCCTCGCATGCGTTTGGTATTGGCGGCAATGCCAATTTCAGCCTGCATCTGTTCAGCAGCGATGGCACCTTCACCGAGCCGCAGCTAGTGTTGTCGTGTGGCGAAGGCATCGTCTTCAACCTCGTCACGGGTACCTCCACCAACTGGCCGCTGACGGGCGACGTTTGGCAGCACACCGCCACCAATTCGGCGTTCTATGGCGCGACGCTGCAGTTTTTCACCGGCACGCCGATCGGCGAGTTCTGGCAGATGACGTTGAAAGACGGCACGCAATACGGCTTTCAGAGCGATGTGCCCAATCAGCTGGAATGGATGCAGGACCGCTTCGGCAACCAAGTGCTCTACAACTATAACGGCGGTCTGATGGATCAGATGGTCTCGCCCAGCGGGCGTTCCATCACCCTCAACTACGACAGCAGCAATCGCGTCTCGAGCGCAGTGGACAATACCGGGCGTACGGTCAGCTATACGTACAACAGCGCCGGTGTGCTATCGCAGGTCACCTATCCGGACCAAACCAACGAGCAATATACCTACAACGCGGCCAATAGCCTGCTGACCATGCAGGATCGGCGGGGCACCGTGTGGGTCACCAACCAGTACGATGTCAACGGGCGGGTCGACAAACAGACCTATGCAGACGGTACGAGCTACCAGTTCGCCTATACCGCCAGCGGCGGCAGCAGCAGTGGCGGCAATGGTTGCGGAACGCCAAATCAACCGGCGTGCATCATCTCCACCAACGCCACCAAGAGTAAAACCGTCCAAGCCGCTGCCGCCACCGCCACCGGTGTCTCGGTTATCGTGCCACCCGGCGGTGATCCCACCAGCGTCGTCTCCGCCACCACGGTGACCGACCCGAACGGTAACCAGGAGCAAGTCACCTTCGATCCGGTAAGTCATTATCCGGTGACCGACACGATCGGCTACGGTACATCGTTGGCGCAAACCACGACCACCGCGCGTGAGGCTTCCGGTCTCATCGACAGCGTGACCGATGCCCTAGGGCGCCAAACCACCTACACCTACGATGCCTTCGGCAACGTCACGCAAGTGATCCGGCTTGCCGGTACGTCCGATGCCGTCACCACCAGTTTCACCTACACGCCGGACTACAATCAACTCGCTTCCGTCACGGACCCGTTGGGCCACACGACCACGCTCGGTTACACCAACGGTTGCCTCACTAGCCTCACTGATGCGTTGAACCACCGTACGTCTATCACCTGCAACAGTGCAGGTCAGCCCATAGCGGTCCAGGATGCGTTGAGCCATGCGGTCACTTTCGCTTACCAGGGCTATGACCTGCAAAGCGTGACTGACGCCTTGAATCGCACTACACAGTTTGTGATCGATGCGTTGGGTCGGCGTGTCGCAGCCAAGGATCCGCTGGGCAACATCATGCTGACGCAATACGACGTAAACAATCGGGTGGTTGAACTTACTGACGAACTCAACCAATCGACGTCGGTCAGCTATGACGGCAATGGCAACGTGCTTACGGTAACGTTGCCGAGTCAAGCGGTGATCAGCACGACCTTTGATCTGCGTAACCGTCCGCTATCGCATACTGATGCACTGAACCAGACCGAATCGTGGACATATGATGGCATGAGCCATGTGCTCTCCCACACCGATCGCAAAGGTCAGGCCACGATCTATAGCTACGACGCGTTGAACCGTCAGATCCTGACAACCTATGCTGACGGCTCGACCATACAACCGACATACGATGCAGGAAATCGCCTGACCGCTCTGCAGGACTCCAGTACCGGCAAGCTCAGCTGGGGCTATGACGGTCTGGACCGCGCTACTTCCGCTGTGACCCCGCAGGGAACAATTGGCTACACTTACGATGCTCAGGGTCGTCGCACCAGCATGACGCCAGCGGCACAAACCATTGTCAATTATGTTTACGACGATGCCAACCGCCTGACCTCGCTGACGCAAGGCAGCGAGAACGTGCAGTTTAATTATGATGCCGCCAATCGGCGCACCTCGCTGACCCTGCCAAACGGCATCAGCACGGTCTATAGCTACGATGCGGCCAACCAGCTAACCGGTATCAATTATGTCAGTCCGACGAACACGGCGATGGCCTCGTTGGCCTACGGTTACGACCTCGATGGTCACCGCACTAGCAAGACAGGTAGCTTCGTCACCGACGTGCTACCGACCACAACCTCGTCGCCAGGCACCTTCGATCTGAACAACCGGGAGACCAGCTTCAATGGCACGGCTCAGAGTTACGACGCTAACGGCAACCTCACCAGCAACGGCATCGATACTTTCGTGTGGAATGCGCGCAACCAGTTGACCCAGATCACCGAGGGAGGCAACACCAAGTTCAGCTATGCGTATGATGCGCTGGGGCGTCGAGTCAGTAAGAGCGTCGTAGGTGCCGCAGCACCCACTGTGTACCTCTACGATGTGGCAAACGCCGTACAGGAAGTGATCGGTAACGTCACCAATCCGATATTGACGGGCCTAAGTACGGATGAGCGCTTCGCCCGCAACGATGTGAACGGCCGAACCGATTTGCTGACCGATGCGCTGAACAGCACGATCGCGCTGACCGATCCCACGGGAGCGATCACCCAGCAGTACAGCTACGACCCCTACGGCAATGTCACGCAGAGTGACACCACGACCGGATTTACCAACCCGTACCTGTATACCGGGCGAGAAGCCGATAGCACGGGGCTATATTACTACCGTGCGAGGTATTACTCACCGACCATGGGGCGGTTTATTTCCGAAGACCCGTTAGGGTTTGGAGGCGGACAGAATAATTTTTATGCCTATGTAGGCAATGATCCTTTGACAGCTATTGATCCATCGGGAATGGATTGCGTTACTAGTAACGGGTATGTTTCATGTTCTTATCCCGGAGGAGGTCCTGCCTTCAGGATTCCTGCGCCATCTAATTTTCCGGCGACTCTTAGCCCGAACGATTTCTGGTATCACAAGTACGATGTTACGCGCTCAATCGGTTGCGCTGATCCTAATGACGTCATGCAAGGGCTCATTAATAATCCGACGCCTGCCTATGGAAATCCGCAACCAGCCACAGCCGAAGGGACTGCCAACAATGCTGCGGTACCTATTGTCGCAGAAAATAATCCGGTTACTTCCTATCTAACAAATGATTTAAATACTGGCGCTCCGATTGTTGTAAATATCACCGGCGGATCCAGTGCATTTGCTCCTGGTTATGTCGCCCGAACAGTTACAGATGGGGTTGCTCATACTTACGGTGAGGGTGATGCACCTAGCCAGTCTCCACTAGGCGGAGGGTTGGCGCCAAATTGGGCCGCCAATCAATACATTTGGGGCGGTCAAATGAGTCAAATAATCGAAAATGCAAAACAAAAATGTGGCTGTGTTCATTAGGATGAGATTATGAAACGTTCGATGACTACTCTTCTAGGATTCTTGGTTGCCCCCTTGGTGCCTGTATTTGTAGGTGTCGCGCGCGCTCCTCCATCTAAGTCAGCAGATCTAGGAGTATTCGTCGTGATGGGTGTTATTGTTTATTGTTATTCCTGCTTTTTGACGGCTCTCTTCGGTGTGCCAATATATCTGTTGTTAGATCGCAAACGCTTGGTGCGCTGGTGGTCCGCGATGTTGACAGGTCTTTTTGTGGGTTGCCTGATAGCGGTACTTCTTCGGTTGCCCCATCCGGCCCTTATCGCGGATTTCTTGGTTCAAGCGCCTACGGGTGCATTGGCTGGGATTGTTTTTTGGTTGATTTGGAGCAGAGGAAAAGGCACCGTTAGAAGTGGCGGTCCATAGGTGCGCCTCGAATAAGGGGGAAATAAGGTGTCAGAGACGAATGGTACTTACTTAAGCCTCTTCGGGTGGCCAAATCGCCGTATTTTGTCGCGAGCGATGGGACGTGGTTGAGTGAGGAGCGGCAACGGTTTCGGCCGTCGTTTAACGGCTCGCGGCTCGATGCGTCCCGGTCTTCGACCGACACGGCGCTGCGCGATCAGGACCAGCAAGCGTTCGATCTGCGTTTCATCGGGAGGCAAGCCGCGCTGGCTCCATGCCAACCAGAGTTGCAAGCTGTGTTTGAAGCTCAGTTGGCGCGGCAGTACATCCGCCAGTTTGGCGGAGCGCAGCATCAACCACCGGATGAGGTTGTAGGCAAGCAGGCCGACACACCACTGCTTTTCGTTCATCGACGGCGTCTTGCAGACCAGTCGGTCCAGGCCCAGGGTGGTCTTGATGTTGCGTAAATCCAGTTCGACGTTCCAGTGCTGTGCGTACAATGCTTTCAAACCTTGTGCACTGACCTGAGTGGATGACAGCACGGTGCTGACCAGCACTTTGGAACCGACGCGGGCTTCGCGAAGCTGCATGGTTTCGGGCAACTCATCAAAGTCTTCCTGACTGAGCCAGTGCGGTTTGAGAACGGGCTTGTTCCACACCACCACGTGATCCAACGTGCCGATCTGTCGGCCCCGACGAAAGTCGGTATGCCGTCGGTGGTGTTGCTGGAACACGACATCGGCACCGCGCGCCTGCAGCAGAGCGATCATGACGTAGGAGCAGTAATAACGATCAGCGAGCAGGATGTCGCCTTCGGTGATGTTGGGCAGCAGGGCGTGGAATAACGCGTGCTCACTTCCCTCCTTTCCTGCCTGCGGCCCCAGCGCGGTATCCAGTACGGCGCCAGTGCCCAGGCACAGCAAGGCGACTACCCGAGCAACAGGAAACCCCAGACCAGGCTGCTGAGTGCGCGGTTGTGGATAACGCCATTGGTTGTCGGCGGTATCGGCCATCGTGATAGTCGTACCGTCCACCAGCTTCACGGCACGCCCTTGCCATCGCCAGGCGTTGGCGCCTCGGTCCATGAGCCCGTGACCTGTGTGTTGCAACAACGAATGCACCATGGTCAACGGCAGGCGCTGTCGCGCTTTGCAATACGCCCCCGTGGCCGTGCTGCACGGGGGTAGATCGTTGGCGATCCGCTCCACGACGTGGCGATCCATCGTCGCTTGGCACGACGCGTCCGCGTTCAAGGTCTGCGCCATGAACAACGATAACGTGGTTGTCGGCGGAAACAGTCGCTCACGATGCGCGGGCAACTGCTGGTCGACGACGTCCAGCAGATCAGGATCGGTCAGCGCGTTGAAGAAGTCGTAGGCGTGGATGGCCCGCGAGCGTTGCCGGATCCAGCAACGTTGCGGCCGACGCGATCGGCAATTAGTGTGCATGGCGGCTGGCGGCCTTTGTGGGCCGTCTGTTTGGGTCGGACCAACAGTTTGCCCGGCCGCCAGCCACTCTTTCAAATCAACCGCTTGCCTCGAATTTCACCGGAATGGAGCGCTTAAGTAAGTGCCATTCGTGTCAGGTTCCAATAGTTTGCG
>Ga0302223_10002189_pt1 | contig 9842 bp, 9 predicted proteins | sample II_Palsa_E2_3_FD_194565 | JGI IMG/M metagenome (GOLD analysis project Ga0302223, IMG submission 194565) | Peat permafrost microbial communities from Stordalen Mire near Abisko, Sweden - II_Palsa_E2_3 | ecosystem: Environmental > Terrestrial > Soil > Palsa > Peat permafrost | place: Sweden... | reverse complement strand
CGTCGAACGTGTCTTCGAGTTTATCGAGCTGCTGGATGCCAAGGTGCGCCGCGGTGACACGCGACGCCATGACTGCATCCACGGCACGAGCCCGCGTGCGCTCGACCATCTGCGGCGACCAATCGGTGGCAACGACCTCATGGCCCCGTTTTGCGAATTCGAGCGCATCGATACCAGTGCCACAACCCAGGTCGAGCAATCGAGATTCGGGCTGCAGCTCACTGTACACGGTGTCCCACATGGCGAGCCGCATGCGCTGAATCAGTTCGTTATTACCTCGTGGACCGTCATAGTCGGCGGCTACGCTATCAAAAGCCTGCTGTGTCTCGAGTAGCTGTGCCTCATCTAGAGGTGTACCCGTTCCTTGCCTGCGAACGCTCCAGGCAGACATCTCTTTCTGACTAGCTTCAACCTGCTGCCCACTCATATCGATCTCCGCTGCACCGAAACGCAGCACTTAAATTCGCCGAGACTTTCGCTGCAAAGCGCGGACCGGCCTCCGCGCTGGTAACGACATTTCCGTCAGCTCATGTCGGTGAGTGCCTGAAATGGCCAATTTGGTTGAGTGGAGTGCCGAATGAATATCCGAGCTCATTCATCAAAGATGACTCGACCGCCATACCCGCCGCGGCGGATGGATGCGAACTACATCTGCTTCCGGCGCCTCACTGCATTTCTCGCTATGGCTGCAAACGCCCCCAGACAGGCGCCCAACACGAAGCCGATACCCCACATCAAGGTGATGTTCGGGAACACCTGGTTATCGGGTACATAGACAGGCCACATCATCGATGTTTCATAGGTATACGTCGTACTGAGGCGAGCGATGAGATCGTCCCTTGCCTGTCGCAAGTCTCGAATTTCTTCGTCCTTTTTGGCCAAAAGTACACTTGCTAAAGAACCTGAATTGCTTTCGCTTTTCGTACCATCCTTGTCTTTTGAAGTCGCGGTTTGCACCAACCGGTCCCGATCGGCAACGGCACTCGCCAGATCGGCCTGAGCTTGATCAAGACGTGCGCGAGCCAGCGCGAGCGGCACCGCTTCAATCTGCCGGTGGACTGCCCGCAGCTGAGTGACCGTTGCCTCAGCAAATTGGCGAGCCTGTTGCGGCGATTTCCCACGAACGGTTAACCGGACCAGAGGACCTTCATAAGGCAACGGCTCCAATTTCAGACTCGCGCGAAAGAGCTGTGCCTCGGGCGTAGTCGGTGAATAGCCAATGCTTTTCATGATGTCGTTTTCGAACGGCACCAATTGCAGACGCTCGATAACCCGCAGCAACGGTTCAACCTTTGGATCTTGACCCGTCAAGACCTGCCCCACCTGCCCGATCTGTATCCAGGCGGTTGCTTGCCACTGGGGTTTCACGACATGCGTAAACGCGAATGTACAGGCAAGGACAAAAACCAACCCGCCCACAAACCATCGCCGCTCGCGGACGAAAATTCGATACATGTCGATCAGATAAATCTCATCTCGTTGCATAATTTTGACTCATTGGGAAAGTGGCGAAAACATGTCTCTATCGGTGATCGCGTTCACATCGGCATGACCGTCGGATACCCGATTCCGCGCTGTTCGGTCAGGCAGCCATGACGCCAGAACCTGCATCAAAAGGCACAAGCCAATAAAGCCAACGTTCGTCCAGGTGAATGCCTGCGGTGCAAAAGGCGACATCACGCATACATAGGAAACGCGCAAGAAAATCAGCAGGGAAAACAGCGAGACTGTTGGAAAGAGACGCCGCGCGCTCCAAAGCAGCAATGCGTACAACGCGAACATCGAAAACATCGCGCCGAAAGGGCCAAACGCCAGCAGGAATGGAAAGAACTCCGATCCCACATTGATAGTCGATGCATCCAGAGGGATGTCTGTGCCTGCCGTTGCGACGGAGCCACTCATGGGGACCACTTGATTGATAAGAAAGCTCGCGTTCGAGTAATGCTTGGCCAACATCGCGCTGAAGTTATACGGGCCGGCGCTGATATAAAGCAGCAGCCACTTGACGCCCGCCGGAGCAGCGCGATACATGGCGCTGAAAGGCAACGTAATAGCATCCAATGATCCTGACCGCAGCGCACCCAAGATCGAGAAAACACTGCCGCCCAAAAGGGCGAGAAAGCCAATCGCCTTCCACGGCAACGGTTTTGCGTCGTCTCTTCGCAAGACGAGAACGAGTGCGAACGAAAACAAGGTGGCGAAGATTCTGTTCCTGTCGATCACCAGCACCGGAAATACAAAACTAATGGCGATGAGAGTGTTGCGAAGCCATTTGCTTTTAACGCAGAGAAGCCCGATCGGAGCAAGCGTCCAGCACATGTCCGAGATGTGCCGGACGTGCTCGCGGCCATTTTCCATCGCGGCATAAGCGGCAGGATTGTCGAGCAACGGAATGGGGAAAAACGAGATATCGAGTAGGCAGAACAAAACGACCAGAGCCGCAAAAATCAGCGCGACGAACGATTCGCGCGTACCGGCATAGTGGCGCGAACGAAATTGTGCACTAGAGGGAAGCCACGCTCCGGCGAGTACATCGAACAACATGACGGCCAATGACACTGAAGCCAGCAGCAGGACGCCTTCCAGATAACCGACCGGCAGATCGTACGTGAGCAGCGCAAACCCACAGGATAGAAGAATGGGAAACCCAAGATAGGTCGAAGGGCGGCGCAGGAAGCGTTTCATACTTCCTCCAGACCATGATGGCTTACCGAGGGAAACCTGACCTTGGAGGCAACCAGCAGCAACAGATAAACCATCATGTGAAACAGCAAGGGCCAAAGCCGTCTCTCACAGTACGAGACCTTGGCACCGATGTAATGGGACTGCGCCCTGAGCAAGGTCTTATAAGGTTCCTCGAACAAGCTTTCCAAACGTATCGCTACTTGGCGCGATTCGGCGAGATGCATGACGCGGGTTGCTACGTTTCTGGTCTTGCTCAGATTGGCTTCGTGAAGGCGATAGGCGCAGACACTGACATCGATGAAGCCAAGCGCGTCGCGCGCCGCCAGACGCAGGAAGAAATCCCAATCATCAATACGCAAACCCTCAGTCCAGCGATTGACGGTTTCGAGTGCGTTCGATCTGATCAAGGCGACGGGACCGCCGATGGCCCACTGGCTGATCACCGCGCGGCGTATTCCTTCGTCGGAGCGATAAAGACGTTTGTTGGCACCGTGCAAATCACACATGCCACTGGCGTATATCTTGTTTCCGTAAGGATCGACGACGACCGAATCACCGATCACCGCGCCTTTACACGGATGCGACAGCAGATAGCGGACTTGGGCATCGAGACCACCGGGCAGCAGATAGTCATCGCTGGCACCCAACCGTAGAAATTCTCCGTTCGCACGTGCCGCCAATTCGTTCAAGGTTGCCGCGACGCCCTTGTTCTCACGGCGCACGTACTCGATCGGAAGCGCCATGCAATGCTTCGCCACCCAATCGTCAATTCGTTCGGCGGTTTTGTCGGTCGAGCCGTCATCGATGATGATGAGCTCCTTGGATGGATAAGGGTCTTCCAACACACTATCGAGACAGCGTTGTACGAAACGCTCATGGTTGAAGGCCGGTATCAGCACGGAGACCAGCGGCATCGCTGCCGTGTTCAGCGATACATCATCGGCCATCATCACAGCGCCCTCAGGTAACGTTGTGCGACCAGCACATTGAACGCGAGATAGAAAAGGTAGTTCACCAGGAAGGCGTACATGGCGCCGATGAGGCCGAAGTGCATGGTGAACAGATAGACCAGCGCCAGATAGCTGGCAGCAAACACGCACTCGGATATCACGAACAACCGTGTCATGGCCTTGGCCAGCATCATGTAGGAAAGAATGAAGGAGGCGATCTTGATCACGTCGCCCAACAATTGCGGGCCGTACAGCGCGTTGGCAGATGCAAAGCTCTCACTGAATAACAAACGTGTCACCATGCCCCTGAAGAGATAAACCGCTGCTGCCAGAACAACGACGACTGGCAATATGTACCGGTAGGCATTGCGCAGCTCGTGTATCAACGAAGCACGCTCATGGGTCGATGCAAGCTTGGGCAAGTAATAGATGTTGATGGCTGTGGTAAGGAACAGCAGATAGGCATCCGACACCTTGCTCACTGCTTGCCAGTAGCCGACCCGCTCCCAGCCGAACTGGAGAGCGAGGTGATCGCGAACCGCGATATTGATCAAGGGAGGCAGCAGCGCAGAGGTGATTGTCATCACCGAAAACGTCGCGAGCCGCATGGTCATTTCACGGTCGAAATGCATTCGCAGCAGGCGTCGGCGGAAGTACGAACTTCGCCACCATGCAGGCAAACCGAAGGCGAGCCACAAGACCTGGCTTACGACAAGAGCCAACAAGGCACCGTACAGATGAAGCCAGCGGGACAGCCAGACCATCATCACCGTGCCGACCAGCGATCCCAGCACCTGGATAAAAGCCAGCCGGCGTACATCCATGAAGCCGTTGATCACAGCGAGAATGTAGTTAACGAGCGCAATGCCAAGCTGAGCCACGGCGAGTACGCGAATCAGGCCTTCGTAACCCGGGTCGCCCAGAAGCCAGAGAGCGATCTGCCGGCTGAATAGCAGAGCCACACATCCCATGAGGCTGGATGCACAGAGTGCGTACCAAAGCGCTGCGGAAAGGAGGCGCGACAGTCGTTGCGGATCACTGCGGTATTCGGCAACGTACTTGACGATGGCCGCACTTATTCCGCCACCGGCAAGCACGGCCAGCAACGACATGAGACTCATGAACTGACCCAGTTTGCCTACGCCTTCGGGACCGGCAAACGATGCCACCAGTTTGATAGCGACCAGACCCGCCAGCAACCGCGCCGCGGTACCGATGGCCGTATAGAAACCGCTGCGGACGATGTTCACGCGTGACACTCGAACGTCCGACAAGCATCGATGACGCGATCCGCGGCGTCATCGCTTAGCGTCGGTCCCATCGGGAGACTCAGTATTTCGTCATGCAATTGCTCGGTCAGCGGCAAATGGATTTCCCGCAGGCAGGCATAGGCCGGTTGCCGATGCGGCGGTATCGGATAATGCACCTGGCTTTGAATGCCATGCGCCTGCAGGTGATGCTTCAGAGCGTCACGGTATGGACAACGAACCACGAAGAGATGCCATGCGTGCTGTTCTTCCCGCGCCACGGCCGGCAACTCGATGTGTGAATGAAGAATGCCCTCTCGGTAGCGACACGCCACGCGACGACGTCGTGCAATGTCCTCATCGAGATACCTGAGCTTCACGCGCAGCAGGGCGGCCTGCATCTCATCCAGGCGTGAATTGAGACCCTGGAAAAGATGGTGATATTTCACGTCGGAACCGTAATTGCGCAGCGCTGCAATCCTTTTTGCCAGCAGCGCGTTGTCCGTTACCACGGCGCCGCCATCACCGAGCGCACCAAGATTCTTGGTAGGGAAAAAACTGAAAGCGGCGGCGTCTCCGAATGCTCCGGCTTTGCGTCCCCCACTCATCGCTCCATGCGCCTGGGCCGCATCTTCGATCAATAGCAGTTTGTGCCGCTGTGCCAGTGCGACCAACGCAGGCATGTCAGCCAGCTGGCCGTACAAATGGACGGCCATGATGGCGCGTGTGCGTGGCCCGATGGCAGCCTCCACGCAAGCCGGGGCCATGTTGAAACTTGCCGGATCAGGCTCGACGGGAACCGCGACGAGCCGGTTTTCGGTAATAGCCAGAAAGCTGGCAATGAATGTATTGCCAGGCACGATGACTTCGTCGCCCTCTTCGAGAGCGCCTAGCTCCTTGTAGCCACGCAAGATCAGCGAAAGGGCATCTAGCCCATTGCCCACACCCACGGCATGCCGTACGCCGCAATACGCGGCAAACTCCCGTTCAAAGGCCTCAAGTTCATCGCCGAGCACATACCAGCCCGAATCGATGACCCGCGCAGCCGCCGCTTTCAGCTCATCGGCATATCGTGCATTGACTTCCCTGACGTTGAGGAATGGGACGTCCATCAAAGTACCCATTCGTAAAAATCGTGCACGACGGCACGGGCGCCAAAGTATTCCTTTTGCGCGATCAGGCCACCGTTGAGCACGCGCCCTTCCTGTTCGCTCGATATGCCGAACGTGAAATAAAGTTTCTCGGCGTAAGTGCTGCCGATAAGCTCCGCCAACAGAAGACTGAGCGCGTCCAGCTGTCGCCCTTTCTCCGAGACCGCCATGTACTGGGTATGCACTACCCTGCCGAAATCATAAACAAGGACACCCGCCAGCAAGTCATCCCCGATGCGAGCTTCATGGAGCACGATCTGTTGCGGAAATCGGTCTCTCAGCAGGCACAACTCCGATAAGTTGTGAGTTGGTTGCACGTCGTGCTTGCGCAACACCTCCGACAGCAATCCGTGAAAAGCAGTCAGGTCTGCCCCCACTTGCAATCGGATGCCAGCCTTTCTCGCTTTGTCGACCGAATGCCTTCGGCCCTGCGTAAAGTGAAAGCTTTCCCGTAGTGAAATGACCGAGGAGATGTCTCGGCGCTTCAGGCGCGCTCCCAGTCGATGCAAAGCATACAGATCCTCCTCGGCAGGGTAGGCATGAAACACATGTGGTACAGCTTTGTAGATGACCTGTTCTATGCCTAGCGTTCGATAGTGGTTACCCATCTGCTCAAACACGGCCAGCGTCGACTCGGCGCGCAGCGCATGGGTTGTGATCAGTCCGGCATAGGTCAGGCCGCCGTGACTGGTCACCACGTTGTCCTGGATATTCGCGGGAAAAACCGCCACGGCTTCGCCATTCCGCTCGACCATCAGCGATCGGTCGACAAAGCGATCGGCGTGATAATCCATGTAGCTGCGACGATGCAGCAGATTGCCGTTTCTGGAACGCTCGACCAACGCATCCCAAGCGTTCGCATCGGCCTGGGCGTAGGCTCTAACCGTGAGCATCTGCAGCACCATCGACGAGGGCATTGCTGACCTCGGCCACGCCGAATCCATCCACGCCCATATCGTTGCCGTTGTAGAACATCAGCAATTTGTCGCGCTGGCGGATCAGCGACGGATAGCAAATAACCTGCGAATCCCATCCGCTGGCGGACAGCGTCATGCCCAGCGCCTCATCATGGCGTTCCCAGCGGATACCGTCATCGCTATACGCAAGGCCAGGGAAATATTCGCCATTGGCATTGCCTCGCGTGAAATACATGACATACCTGCCGCCGAGTCGATATACGCGCGGCCGACCGATTCGATATTCGCTGCCACGTGGAATCAGACAGACATGATCCTCGCGGGGTATTGCCCGGAGATCGTCCGTCTCTACGTAGCGTATGTGGTAACGCGGGAAGGACTGATCACCGATGGTTTCCCAGTCATCGCCAACGGCATACCAGATTCGCCAACGACCGTTTTCGCGCATGACCGAATGCACCGCGCCAATGGTGCTTCGACCATGCGCACGATCCAGGATGGGTGTTTCCCACGCGCGTGAGAAATGATCTCCGCCATCGCTGGAAACGGCCAGCCCGGTAAATGCCAGGAACTTGGCTTTGGCAACGCGCTGAAAGCCGACGTAGAACATGTGCAGGCCGCCGGGCGCGTCAACGATGTCGCCCAGGATCACCCCGTTATCATCGAAACATCCGCCCCGGCCGATGTTCAGCACCGGCTCGGCACTAACGCGCACGATGACTGCAGGGTTGTCTCCCCGTACGTCGACGTAGCCGATACGGCTGACGCCGTCGATATCGCGAAATCCCGCGTAGACACGTATGAGGTCGTCATCGACACGATATGGCGTCGGCGTAAGCGCCGAGCTATACATCCAGCCACCCACGCCATGTCGCGCGGTTTCGAACACCAGCCCTTTCTTGGTCCAATCGAACATCGGCCTTTCAAAGCCTCACATCGAGACTGGACTTGTCGGGCACCGCACGAGCGGGCGAACCCACATAGACCCGGCCGGGTTCCGTATCGCGAGTAACCAATGCGCCAGCACCGATCACATTGTCGGCCGCCACTATCACGTGGTCATTGAAGGTCGCGTTCACGCCGACAAAGCTGTTCTCGCCAATCTCGCAATACCCAGAAATAACTGCGTGCGATGCAACGAATACGTTATCGCGTACAACCGTGCGATGCCCCACGTGATTGCCGCTCCAGAGAATGCAATTGTTTCCTATGCGAACGAAGGGCTGGATGACGTTGCCTTCGAAGATAAAGCTGTTTTCGCCCAGCTCGGCATTGCGCCATACAAAAGCCCGCGTACTGACGTACGTGGCAAACCGGTAGCCCTTGCGTTTCGCATCCTGGTAAAAGCGTGTGCGCAGACGATTGAGCTGGCTGGCTGGAATCGCGACAAACACGTCGACATCCGTTGGCGGGTAATACGTTTCCAATGTCTCGTAGGCCACCACCGGGCGATTCGCCAGCAACGGTTGCGCGAGATGATCGCGTTCGACGCTGAAAGCAACTACGTCATAGTTGCTATCGTGCTCGAAATATTCGCAGGCGATCTGTGCGAACTCACCCGCGCCGATGAGGACTAGCGGCTTTGACATGCAACCACGGCCTCCCCGTATAAAGAGCCACTGAGTTCGCTCAGAAAATCCGCGTAGTCGGTGATGTAATCGGCTGGGTCATAGAGATGGTCCGCCAGCACCATCAATACGCAGTCATCGCTGAAGTCGTAAAGCTCACGCCACACCATGCAGCCAAGCAGCAGACCTTGCGATGGATCGTCAAGCACCACCTCCACCGGTTTGGTGCCGTCATCCAAAAGAAACGTCACGGAGCCACGCACCGCCACCGCCAGCTGATTGAGATGACGGTGTGCATGCTTGCCTCGATGCACATCGCTCTCGGTAGCAAATATGTAATACACGCGCCGTATTTCGAATGGCACGTTTCGATCCTGTTCCAAAGCGATAAGCATGCCGCGGCTGTCGCCATGCTTTTGCAACTGGATCCGTTCGATTTCCATGTTTAGGCCACGCTGTAAATGCTTAGAGGACGACCACGTGCGTGGGTGCCGCTCCACTGACGAAAGGTTGCTTCGACATTTGCGAGCGCTAAAGCGTCTGATTGTTTTGAGGATGGCCCAGCCTCTGTCCGCGGGAGCGAGCTACTCGCCTCAGCACCCGGCTAATCGCTTCCGAATTTTCAAGCCATACCGCGACCGAGACCGCACCGAATCCACTGACTACGCCATGCAACCTTTCAACGTCCTGCAGGCACTCACTCGCACTAGACCCCGTTCAGATCGCTCGCGAGTCTTGGCGTCAGCTGCCAAAGCAGGTCATGGGGTTGCATGGGATAGGCAAGATGACAGCGACGCGCGAAGGCATCACGGATATGCAATTGGAGAAAGAGACTCTGCCAAAAGGGAGTAGCGATATGGCATTCGTTCCTCTCGTGGAAGGCAGGTTGAATAGCCCGCCCGATCAGCTTGCCGAAGAAACCGTACTCTCGCGCCCCAGGAAGATGGTGATCCTGCACTGGCTGACCGTACTTTGCCTGATTGCGGCGGTGACATTTATATTGACCCGTGACCAAGTGGACGGACGCGCTGCGCGACAGTGGCTGCTCGAGGGACATCGCCATTTCGGTTTGTTCGTGCTTGTTCTTTTCTTCGTCCGCCTGGTGCTTCGCATCCGGCTGGGCAAACTGCCGCATGACGGCAACCTGTCATGGATTGTTCGTGGCCTGGCGGGACTGACGCATGTCGCCCTGTACGCATTGCTGCTCGCCCTGCCCATGCTTGGTTGGGCTCTGAGCAATGCCCAAGACAAACCGGTCCACCTGTTTGGAGCCACCTTACCAGCGCTTGTGAGCGCTGACGAAGATCTCGCCGACACATTGCAG
>Ga0302223_10002187_pt1 | contig 9846 bp, 10 predicted proteins | sample II_Palsa_E2_3_FD_194565 | JGI IMG/M metagenome (GOLD analysis project Ga0302223, IMG submission 194565) | Peat permafrost microbial communities from Stordalen Mire near Abisko, Sweden - II_Palsa_E2_3 | ecosystem: Environmental > Terrestrial > Soil > Palsa > Peat permafrost | place: Sweden... | reverse complement strand
CCACATCAAAGTGTTGGTAGTGATTGGTGCTCACGCCTGCATTATTTGGCGTGGTGATGTTGACGATTTGGGTATTATTTTGGAATTGAATTTGGGGTTGCAGTGCAGCAGGTGCCGTAGGGTCAGCCGTCACAGAGGCCAAAACAGCTTGCCCTGACATCATACCCAAAAACATCAAACCAGATATTTTTGTGACGCTGTTCTTGTACTGCATTTTGATTTTCCACTACTTCATGTTTGAAATAGCAGTCTATCCAATCGCTGTGTTTATGTATGTTCGTAAAAATACGGTATTTGTGAGGGATATTGATGAACTTTCATCATTCCTTATGAAGCTGCGCCAAAAGAGTGCTGTTCAGCACAATCACGATACTCAACAAAATTGCTGGGCTGTGATGCTTACGTGCAGCAGACCGACACCCAGCAACACCCAAGCTACGCTTGCTGAAGGGTAAGCGTTCTCTGGTAACTTATCATAATTTAATAACCAAAGAGATAATTCATTAGCGGTCCACTGTGTTTTAGGTTATGCTTTTACGTTCACTCGCTTAATAGGCGGCTGTACACGTGGCGGGCCCATCCGGTCCGAAGAGTGTGGCTCCATGAGAACGAAAGAAATGCCTTTTAGAAAGCACCTGAAAGCAAAACCTATCTTGCTGGGCATTGTGTTCGGCGGGATACTTCTGGCTGGAGTAGTGGCCCTGATTGCGTTTACGTTACCCATCAGCTTGCCGGGTATTGCCACAGCGATTGCCTTCGCGGTCGGCATGACAATGGGGGGCATAACGGGCGCTGCATTCAGTTATTTTTCAAGTCGTAGGCAAGAAAACGCTGTGATTAAAGCGCAAATAGAAAGAGGCGAAAGAGAGCACTTACTGACACCAGCAACGCAGCGTTTATTCACGCAAAATCCAGCTGATGAAGTCATCATCAGGTCAGCAGCTGAAATTAAAGAAAGATTAAAAGACAGAAGCAATATTGCGAAAATAAAAATCTTGCTCGTTGATTATCAGTCAACCCGCCAGTTAAGTGTCTTGGATTACGTTCGTTTACCCGCTTGGGGGCGAGACGAAGGTTATGAATACTTGCCTCAGCTTTCCACGATCGTTGCCCGTAGCAAACTAGAGCATCTGGTTATCGCCAATAAACTTTCAGATTTAGCCTTAAAGATTTTTTTAGAAGGCTTAATCTCGAGACGAACGATCGGAATGAACTCTAGGCGCGCCCCTGAGCTTTTCTGCCACGTAAAAACCATTTCAATCCACGGCGAAACGATACCCGTATTTGACAATTTTTGCCGTGAAAATAAAGAGCTGCAGCGCTTAAGCGAGATGAAGGCTGGCATCGAGAGAAACGCCGAACTGGGAGACGACATCGAAGCTGATAAGCAGGCATATTATCAAAGTTTTAGAAACTTTTATGAAAGTTTGGGGGATGATCCCTTTTCGGTTTTTGGTCGCCGATCGAATTACAGGGATCTTTATACGGAGTGGACCAATTGGAAGTGGGATCTATCGTATGCCTTCGCACTTAAAATTGAACTGCCACATCAAGCCGGCTACACGCCAGCCGCTTCGTTTGCTGCAAGTATTCCTGTCATCGTAGAAAAGCTGACAATCATGGAAGGTGTTGATTGGGATGCAGAAGCAAGAAATGTAAACGCAACGGATCCCATCGTACGCGACAATGCGGAACGGCTGATCGCTGCCAAAAAAAATAATTGGCGTGCTGTTTTAGGTCTTACCCCGAATGAAAAGTTGACAGAAAGCAGAATCGAAGGTGCCGCAAGAAGGCTTTACGTTCCAGTCCATCCTGATAGAAACCAGAGCAAAGCAGCGAAGCATCAATTTTTTATCATTGGCGAGGCAAAAGAGAGATTGCTTGCCGAATTGGCTAGGGCGAAACCATCCAATCATCGAAACGGTTATTAAATAGTAGGATGACCACCGTTCCTAGGTGTCATCATCATCGTGCCTTTTATTGTGGCGCCACTTACACTGGTGCCGCTATTTAAAACCACACCGTATTTCATCATCCCTTATGAAGCTGCGCCAAAATCGTGTTGCCCGACATAATCATGATACCCAACAATCGCTGGGCTGTGATCTACGTGCTTTACTCTGCTGCTTCTTCCGACGGAATACCCAGTCGATTTAAGCGGTCGATCAGTATGGATAGGGCTTGCTGGGTATCCGGATTATTTTCTGCTTTGATCTTGTATATTAAATCGATCGGGGATTCATTATGGACATTTTTGAGGGAGCATAACTCGGTCATTTTAGAAATCAAATAATAGGCTGTGCCAAAACGCTGCTCATATAATGCCAAATGTAAAATGTTGTTTTTTTCTGGATCGAAAATATAAGGATCGGCGCCATTTGACAGCAAAAGCAAAATATCGCTGATGCCTTGTTCTTGATCCTCTATCGTTGCCGCCAATTCTATTGCGGCCACACTTTCATATACCGAACGCTGATTAATATTAAAATCAGGTAAGGTGTGTAATAAATCTAAAATGGCCCGTTTGTTTTCTACAGAAGTTTTGGCAATCATTAAATAATGCAGAGGAAATAACCCGGCATTGTCATAATCAAAAGCAGCCCCTTCAGTGATAAATTGTTTTGTTTTTTCAACATCACCATATTGGCAAGCTTGGTAAATATTATAAATGCCGAGGGATGGGGCAGATGCGTCCATCTGCCGAGTTTTATTTGTTGGCGGATGATTCGGCTTTAGTGGCTTCTCTTTTTTGCCGAAGAAAGAAAACAATTCCATTTACGCGCTCGCTACAAGTGATAGTAAGGCGGCCTCTATCTAGTGTAGTTGAGGGGCTGAGAAATGGGGGTGACGGATCCCCGACTGTCAACAGCGCCTTAAGTTGACACCCTTGGCCGTTCACCCTGTGGCAAGGAGCGTCTACCGAACGTGATCTTCTATCCAGGCTTCTACCTGTTGAATCACTTTGTCCGCAGAATGGGGAGGGACAGGAATGGGTTTGCCAATATAGACCTCAATGGTGCCCGGGTATTTAATAAAACCATGGCGACGCCAGTATTTTCCCGCATTGTGTGCAACAGGCAAAACATCACATCCCACTTTTTCGGCAATTAAGGCCCCACTGCGTGCGTATTTACCTTTTTTTCCATAAGGGGTACGCGTTCCTTCAGGAAAAACAATCAGGAACAACCCTTGCTGAATGCGTTTTATCCCTTTGCTGATCACAAAATTAAATGACTTGGGATGTTTGTGAGGAATCGCAATGGGGCGCAGCATGGCCAAACCCCATCCAAAAAAAGGCACATAGAGGAATTTCTTTTTTAATATCCAACATTGCGGGGGCAGAATCACTTGTAAGGCAAACGTTTCCCATGATGATTGATGTTTACATAACACCACGCAGGCACTACTTTTAGGAATATTTTCTAGCCCATGCACCGTGTAACGAACACCACAGAGTATTTTCACGGTCCAGGTGGCAATATGTGACCAGGCGGTGATGTAACGGTAACGTACGATAAAGGGGAAAGGCACCAGCACAAGACTCGTACAGGTGATCGTGATCGCAAAAAAACTGATGAGGGCATAAAAAATAAGGGCGCGAAGGCTTAAAAAAATCTTATAAAAAAACGAAGCCTTTTCTAAAGTTTCAGTCATGTAACAGAGCCTCAACAAAATGCGCCAAATCATCATAAGTCGGGATTTTCAAATTTCGTTCTTGGAGTAAGGCCAATGTTTTTAGACCATTGCCTGTTTTAACCAAAATCGGTTTGGATCCTGCGGCGATGGCCGCTTCTATATCACGCAATGAATCCCCCACAGCGTAGGCTGTGGTCAAATCAACTTGAAAGCGATCACGTAATTGCAAAAATAAACCCGGTAAAGGTTTACGACAATCACAATGATCAGAAGGATGATGTGGGCAATAGACGATGCCTTCTACTTTTCCACCCAATGTCGCCAATTGATTTTTTAGAAAATCAAAGATAGCCGTTGAGTCTGCTTCGCTTAATAAGCCACGACCAATGCCAGATTGATTAGACGCAATAAAAATCGCGTAGCCAGCGTGGGTTAATCTGGCCATGGCTTCTAAACTGCCAGGAAGGGCGCGCCATTCATTGACCGTTTTAATAAAATCGGCTGAGTCATGGTTGATGACGCCATCACGATCTAAAATGATGGCCTTCATCATGATAAAGCTGCCAAATCGCCGGCCATGATCATTAGCTGCTGTGCCGCTTGTAATAAACCCAAACGATTTTCGCGTATCGCTTTGTTTTCATCCATCACCATCACGGCATCAAAGAAAGCAGCAATGGGTTTTTGCAGTTGCAATAACGCATTCAAAATGGCGGAGTATTCTTTATTTTGTGCATGAGACTGACAGGTTTGCTGTAACGCTTGAATTTCGTTTGCCAGTGCTTTTTCTGCAGCGTGTTGCAGCAGGCTTGGCTCTATCTTGAATGAATGCGTCAGGTGATTTTGCAAAATGTTTTTAACGCGTTTATTCAGCGCAACCATGTCTTCAATACGGGCATCTTTCACGATAAGAGAAAGCGCAGCAATGCGTTTTTTAACAATGTAGAAGTTGTCTGTGTTGGCGCTGGCAGCATTCAAGATATGAATGCCAATGCCGCTTTCTAGTAAGTAGGCCTTTAAGCGTTCAAACGTAAACGTGATTAATGCATCCACCAACAGTTTTTGATCGTGTGTGGGAAAATGCGCAGAGGCCAATTGAAATAAATGGTTTAGATCAAAATCCAAATCAGCTTCGTATAAAATACGCGCAATACTGAGCGCGGTACGTCTTAATGCAAACGGATCCTTGTCTGCTTTAGGTTGTAAACCCACCATGAAAAAGCCATAGAGGGTATCGATTTTATCAACAAGCGAAAGCAATAATCCCAGATGGGATTGTGGTAAATGATCACCCGAAAATCGCGGTGTATAGTGTTCACGAATGGCTTGTGCGACAGCAGCATCATGCGCCGGACGGGCATAGTAATCGCCCATGATCCCTTGCAGTTCCGGAAACTCACCCACCATATCGCAGGTTAAATCTGCTTTCAGCAACCAAGCGGCTTCTGCCACGTGATCACTATCAAGCTTAAAAGCCGTAGATAAGGTTTGAGCCAGTTGCACATTACGTTTGGATTTTTCGTATAATGATCCGAGTTTTTCTTGAAACGTGATCGATTTGAGTAAATCAATTCTGGCTTGCAATGTAATTTGTTTGTCTTTTTCATAAAAGAAAGCCGCATCTTTTAATCGTGCATGCATCACTTTTTCGTTGCCAGCTTTAATATGCTTGAGATCTTGCGACGGTTGATTGCTGACAACCACAAAAGCAGGTAATAAATTTTGCTTTTCATCATGAACAGCAAAACATTTTTGATGGGTTTTCATGCTGGTGATGAGCACTTCACTGGGCACTTCTAAAAATGCAGGCTGAAATTCTGCCAATAAACTATTCGGCCATTCAACAATATTGCACACCTCTTGTAACAAATCGGCATCAAATACCACGTGACCTTTGATTGTTTTTGCGCAAGCCGTGACTTGAGATTGAATGCGCGCCAAGCGTTGAGTGGGGTTGACCATCACAAAAGCTTTTTCTAGTTTCGCTTCATATTCAGATGCCGTGTCTATTTTAATTTCAGGAGGATTGGCCAAACGGTGACCCAGGCTGATATTGCCTGCGGTTAAATCAAACAAACGAACGGGGAGAATGTTTTTGCCATGCAAGGCAACAATCCATTTGATAGGCCGTAAAAATCCCTGACTGTGTGTGCCCCAACGCATTTTTTTAGGCAGCGGTAATTTGGCTATCGCACGTGTGATGATGTCTTGAAACTGATCTGTTAACAACAGAGGCGGGGTTTCGCTTACAAAAATAAAGGCTTCACCTTTTGGCGTCATTTCTTTTGCAAGCGCATCCAAACTGACACCACAACCTTTTGCAAAGCCCAGTGCAGCCGGTAAAGGTTTGCCGTCTTCACCATAGGCATTGATGACCAATGGACCGGTTTTCTTTTGCTGACGGGGGGTGCTTTCCGTAGAGACATCGCGAATCAAAAAAGCCAAACGGCGTGGCGTAAAATAAACTTCAGCCTCACCTTGCTGAAACTGCAACGTGCCGAGTTCCGTTTTCACAAAATCAAATAAACTTTGGGCAAGGATAGCCACTTGTTTTGCGGGCAGTTCTTCACAGCCCAATTCGAATAATAAATCATGTTTCATTATTTAAACGCAGCCCTTTGCAAGAAGTGGAAAGGCCAAAGCTTCACGTGAAGCCACATATTTTTCCGCCACATTTTTGGCAAGATTACGCACGCGTAAAATAAACCGCTGGCGTTCGGTGACTGAAATAGCATGGCGTGCATCCAATAAGTTAAAGACATGCGAAGCCATGATCACTTGTTCGTAGGCAGGTAAGCTCAAACCCTTTGCCAGTAAGGCTTCACAATTTTTTTCAGCCAAGTCGAATTCTTCAAATAAAGCGGGCACATTGGCTTCTTCAAAATTGAATTGAGACATTTCAACTTCGTTTTGCATAAACACATCACCGTAGGTAATGTTGCCGTTTAAGGTTTTTCCGTAGACCACATCAAAATTAGTCTCGACGTTTTGTAGGTAGCTGGTTAAACGCTCAACACCATATGTGATTTCGCCCATGACAGGCTCACAAGCAATGCCACCTATTTGTTGAAAATAGGTAAATTGGGTGACCTCCATGCCGTTTAGCCAAACTTCCCAGCCCAAACCCCATGCACCGAGGGTGGGGGATTCCCAGTTGTCTTCGACAAATCGAATATCATGCTCGTGCGGATTAATACCCAATGCTTCAAGCGAGGCAATGTAAAGTTCTTGAAAGTTTGCAGGAGAAGGCTTCATCACCACTTGAAATTGATAATAATACTGTGTGCGATTTGGGTTTTGTCCGTAGCGTCCATCAGTGGGGCAACGGCGGCTTTTCTCGCGTGAAATACGCACAAAATTTAAAAACTGGCGAATGGGTTGCCGCCAAAATCGGGCTATTTGATTTTAATGAGCTAGCCAATAATCCAGAAGATGAGAATGGCGAGAAAAAATATCCCAATCCAGCTGCCATGAAAGCAAAGGCAAAAAGATCGGATGAAGCAGCGGCTTTAATGCTTTGGAGAAAGCGCAGTCGGCAGGAAAAAGACATAACAAAGGCACATTTAAAAGCCATTGCTGATGCCAAGCCTGACGCTAAACATAATTCCGAAATGCCTTCTGTGCACGGCGGCATTCGTAAAGTTGAAAGAAGTGGTAAAGCGTATTACAAAAGTTATTTGTTCACGCCTTTGGGTGAGCGAGATCTTAAATCAACAATAGACAGTGAACTGTTGGATGAGGGTAAAGCAGCCAAAAATGCAAAAGAGCTGCTGCAGAGCTTGCTGGCATTAGAAGAAAATAAAATTATGCATGATGATATTAAGCCCGGCAATATTATTATTTTTGCAGATGGTACAGCACAGCTTTCTGATTTTGGTGGCGCGCATAAAAAAGGTGAAGGGCATGCTTCGATCCACAGTACGTATACACAAAAGTATGCGGCGCCAGAACGTTTGCTAAAGGGTGCGAAGAATGTTTCTTCCCATGCATCAGATGTGTATTCAATGGGGCTGGTGCTGGCAGAAATGTATGGCATTCCTGTTGCCTATAATCCACCACGAAAATGGATTAACACAGACGGAAAAGAAACTGAATACACTCATCTTCCGGTCAAACCGTCACACTTAAATCCTTCTCCAGAAATAAAGGCCTTGATTCTTCAGATGACTGTCAGCAATCCTGATGATCGGCTGACAGCAACGCAAGCGTTCAGTAACTTTAAAAAAACACCAGAGGCAGCGAAAATATCTGAGGGTAAGTTGAGCGCTGTGCTGAATAGACATGACAAGAAGTCATCAAGCGCATTGCTCGCTAACAAAACAGCTGAAAAGAAGAGCGTAGCGTTCGAGGATGAGACATCTAGCGATACAGTTTTAGATTTAAAAGAAATAGCAGAGGAGTTATTACTAAAATTAAAAGGGCGAATTGAAGACAGTGCTGCTGATGGCGTGTCTCATCAAATTAAAAGTGTCAAATTTAATTTAGATCCGGGAAAATTAGAAATCAAAAAAACAGATGATGAAAAGGAATCTTCCACTGAGGGTGTGATTTTTAAAATCGAAGAAATGGACGATCAACAAAAACAAGCCGCCATTTTAGGCAAAGGTTTTTATGCTGCTTGGAAACAAATGGAATACATTGGCTTTCAGCTTGATAACATTTCAACTTCAAAGGAAATGGAAAGTTCAACGTTAATGGAAAACTTGTTAACAGAGATGGTAAAGGAAGCGATAGCGGATGATGGAGAAAGAGCGATAGAAGCGTTAAAAGAAAAATTGGGCAGCATGAGCTCAAGTGAACCCACCAAAGTCGTTTGGGGTAAGGAAAAAGTCGTCAGTGAGATTGGCAAAGCTTACCAAAAGTTACAAGCGGCCCCAAAATCAACAGATAAAAAGGCTGGCGCAAATGACGATTCGTCGCCTTCCCTTCATGGTCACAGCCCCGCTCTGCGAGCGAAAGTATGATAACCCATTGATTTTATTGTTTTTTATGAGGCTTGTAAGGAGTTGGGGCCGATGATGAAAAACGAGGCAGGTGCATGCGTTACACAGCTAAATAGCCATTGACACCTTAGGGCCAGCGTTTTAGGCTGGAACCCGTTGCTTTGTAACTGTAAGGAAGTAGATCATGTTTGGAAATTTGAGAAAAATACTTGGTATGAAGAAACCCGAATTTGTTCCCGTGATACAGTCAAAACCGGTAGAACCCCTTCCATTCAATCTCTCTTTAGAAAAGATGCAAGAGGATGCCCTTAATACAATATCCAACATACTGAAACATCGTACCGCTGAATTAGAAGTCCTGATTTCAGCGAGCCGATTGCGCGTCATGATATACAAAACCTCTGATTTTCAGACAAAACATTTGGCGCGAATTTTGCCTGCCCTCTTTGCAGACAGTGAAATGAATTGTATTAACCTTCACGCTCATGTAGGTGATGGTGTTCACGCTGAATCTTATGGTTTTATTTGGGGGTTCAGTAAGGAATATATCAAAATCGATTTCTGCTTTGACCCTGACACTTTATCTGAAGAGGACGCAACAGAAATGTTGTCTCACATTGCTGAGGGGCTTGATGAAAACAATGACCCTGCTGAATCAAATCCCGATGCAGATACAAAATGTGTGGGTTTAGGCGATACGTTAGAACATATTGAAGCCAGAACTTACCGACCCTTCTTGCCCCGTACGGCTATGCCAGCAAGCGTAGCTTGGGTGTGGCCGTACACAGCCGCACTTCTGAGTAGGATGGGTAAGCGTACTCGCGTAACCCATCATTCGTACGTGAATTCGGCGTGCCTACTATCGGTTAACCTGCGCCGTTTATCTTCCATACCTCCTGCCCAATCTATTGGATAAATGCCACTCCGTACAAAACGATGAAATGTCGAATACGGCCAATCACATACGCTTTGAACCAAACCATGCTTTACTGGATTGTAATGAACGTAATCAAAATGCTGCTGAAAATCTTTTTCATCACGAATCGTATGCTCCCAAAAACGTCTCTGCCAAATCGCCCGTTCATTTTTCTTGATTCGATTTTTATTGCACACTTCGGCTTTTGGAAGGCCTCGTGAAAAAATATAATCCGTGAGTTGCATAATGTCGGCGATAATTTGTCATTTCAATAATGAAAAATAAAAACCGTAACATGCGCTGATAACGCATTCAATTCGTATAAATACGATGGGTTTTTGTTTTTTTATG
>Ga0302223_10002181_pt1 | contig 9879 bp, 7 predicted proteins | sample II_Palsa_E2_3_FD_194565 | JGI IMG/M metagenome (GOLD analysis project Ga0302223, IMG submission 194565) | Peat permafrost microbial communities from Stordalen Mire near Abisko, Sweden - II_Palsa_E2_3 | ecosystem: Environmental > Terrestrial > Soil > Palsa > Peat permafrost | place: Sweden... | reverse complement strand
CATCACAATCAGCATACTCGCGCCGATCAAGACGAACACGGCTGGAACGCCAAGATGCTCGAGGATCAGCGCCACGATAAAACTCGCCGCCACTCCGGTAATCCGGCCGAAGGAATGCACAAAGCCCAGCGCGCGACTGCGGATTTCGGTCGGGAAAATCTCCGCCTGATAGGCGGTCGCATTGCTGGCCAGAGTGGTGTTGCAGAAGGTTATCAGCAAGCCGAATAGAATAATCGGCGCTGCTGCCGAGGATAACGCGAACGCGGTGCCGAATGCAGCCGCACCGAATGCCGCGCCGACGATCAACCATTTGCGCTCGATACGGTCGGAGAAGATGCCGGCCAGCAAAGGGGAAATCGGGTAGGCGAAAGCAATCACAAAGGAGTACATAAGGCTTTGTGTGATCGGCGTGCCGCGTGCCGCGAGCAGCGTCGGCAGCCATTGGCTGAAGCCGAAAAAGCCTATGCTCAGGAAGGCATTGAAGGCAATCAGCATCAACGTGCGCCCGCGATAGCCGGGCCCCCAGATCGAGGCGCGAGTCATGGTTTTCACTAGCGGATTGGTATGGCCGACTGCGGGCAGGGGCTTGCCGAATTCATGGACGACCCGGTGCTCGAACGCCAGCAATACCGCCTCCGCTTGTTGCGCGCGGCCTTGCATCGCCAGCCAGCGTGGCGACTCGGGGATGCGCGTTTGCAGCCAACACACAATAATCGCGCCGCTGCCGCCCGCGAGGATCACCCAACGCCAGCCGGATATGCCAAGCGGTGCGCGCGGTATCAATTGCCATGAGGCCAATGCGAGCACCGGCATCGCCAAATAACTGAGTGCGAAACAAACGGCAAAGGCCCGGCCGCGTATCTGCTTGGGCACCAATTCGGTGAGGAAGGCGCCAATCGTGATCAACTCCGCGCCGACGCCAATCCCGGCCAGCAAGCGGCAGGCAATCACACCGGCGGCAGTGCTTTGCAAACACATGGCCAGGCTGGCTGCGGTATACAGCAACAGCGAGCCGGTAAACATGGTACGCCGCCCGATGCGGTCGGCCAGCCGCGCCACAAACATCTCGCCGATAAACAAGCCGATAAACGTTGCCGCACCTAGTGTGCCTTGATCCGACAAGCCGAACATACCTTTCGAGCCGATATGGAAGATGCCGTCGCGGATCAGGCCTGGCGGCAGATATGTCATCTGGAATAAATCGTAGACTTCAAAAAAGCCGCCGATGCTCAGCAGCAGTACCAAACCCCAGACGCTGCGAGTCGGCGGCAGCCGGTCGATACGCGCGGTGATCAAGCGTGCGTGATGCTGTGACATCCTGCTGTCTCCTATGAGTAGATAGGCTCTGGGCATGAGGTTGCGCATGGTAATCAGACCGTGGCCACCGGATTGACAGGAGAGCCGACCAGGCCGCGCAAATGCAGCGGCGGTGCGGTCAGCAAGAAGCCATGGCGTTGGCGCGCGCGCAACCAATGCGCCAGCGGTGTCAGATGCCAGAGTTCGCCCAGATGGATGCCGAGCTTGAATAAGCACAGCTCATGCAGCGGCATCAAAGCGCCGGGACTATCCCTGGGACCCGGGTGTTGAGGGCGTTCTTCCACCGCGTGGTTGTCGGCAGCCAAGGCGGCAATCCCGGACTCATCGATCCAGTTAAGTAGCTGCGCATCTGTGCTATCGAGCACACAGCATGATGCGTGCAGCACCGCGGCACAGGCAGCGGCGTCTTCCGCCGTGGTGTGCGCAAGCGCATCGGCATTCAACAGCAAATCGGCGAAGCCGGTGTGCAGGCAGACAATATCGCCGCGCTCCACGGTGATTTTGTCGGCGCGCAACACCGCCATCAAATCCACATAGCCGACCTTGCGGCGTGCGTCGCCATAATGATGTCGCAGATCGATCATCACGCCGCGCCCTTGCACGCCCGTGCCGGCCATATGCTCGATGCCGAGTGCATGGGCGCCACCGGCTCCATCCTCGGGTACGCGCACGTGTTCGCCCATGCGGTAACCGTTATAGAAGACCGCTTCGGCATGACCGTCGCCGTCGGCATCGAACAAGCCGCCGACGTGCGACAGCGCATCCCATTGGGTCGAGAACTGGGAGTGCATGCAGAAGGAATCGTCGCAGACTACATCGGTCGCCAAGGCGACTTGTTCATCGGCCCGGTAGCCGAAATAAGGCTTGCCGTGCAATAGCGCGGGCATGATGCTGGGCGGACGCCGCCGCGCATTCAAGCCGCCGCCGCGCGGTACATCGAGCGGCAGGCTGAGCGAGAAGGCAATCCCTTCGCGGACTTCGCTCACGCCTTGGAGCACCTTCTGTGGCGTGAGCCAGTTCAAGCGCCCCTTGTTGTCGTCGGCGCCGAAGTCGCCCCAGTTGGAGCCCGGCGGCCGATGTTTCCAGCGTGCTTGCATGGTGTTGTTCTCCGTAATCGATGAAAGTCCGTGCTAGGCTCAGGCTTGACGAATCACGCCGCAGGCCGTGAGTCGCGCGAATTCGCTTTCGCCCAGCAAGGGCATGAGAATCTCGCGATTGTTTTCGCCCAGGCGCGGCGCAGGCCGCCGGAAGGTACCGGGGGTGCCCGAAAGGCGCGGCGCGATGTTATGCATGGGCAGGGCGCCGACATCGGCATCGGGCAATTCCACCAGCGCTTCACGTTCAATCACGTAATGGTCTTGCATCAGCTGGCTGATATCGTTGATGGGGCCGACCGTCACACCTTCGGCCTCGAAAAATGCCAAGTTCTCGGCCAGGTCGCGGGCGGCGATAAACTCGCCGACGATCAAGTCGAGTTGGTCTGCGTGTTGCACGCGTTGCACATTGTTGCGATAGCGTGGATCGTCGATTAAATCGGCGCGACCGATGGCGCGGAACAGGCGTTCCGCCATATTTTGGGTCGAGCTCGACAGGCATAACCAGTTGCCCTCGCGAGTACGGTAGGCGTTACGCGGGGAAGTGGTGGTGGAGCGGCTGCCGGTGCGCTGCTTGATGGTGCCGGTCAGTGCGTAGTTGGCGGCGGCCGGGCCGAGAATCGAGAACAGCGGCTCGAACAAGGATACGTCGATCACTTGCCCAGGCGCCTGCCGGGCGTCGCGGGCGCGCAGTGCGACCAGCACCGCAATGGCGCCGGACAAACCTGCTGTCATGTCGCCGAGAAACATCGGCGGCAACACCGGCTCGCGATCGGCAAAACCATTGATTGCGGCAAAGCCGGCGTAGCCTTCGGCCAAGGTGCCGAAGCCGGGCTTATGCCGGTACGGCCCGGTTTGCCCCCATCCGGAAATTCGTGCGATCACCAACTGCGGACGTATCGCCAGCAGCACATCGGGCCTCAGGCCCATCTGCTCAAGCACGCCGGGCTTGAAGCTTTCGATAAAGACATCGGCGTCGCGCACCAGTTGCAGCACTACGTCAATCCCTTCCGGAGCGCGTAAGTCCAGACAGATACTGCGTTTGTTGCGGCCATAGACCTTCCAATTGGTACTCACGCCACCGGCGCCCACGGCACGTAAGGTATCGCCGTGTTCGCTTTCCACTTTGACGACATCGGCGCCGAAATCGGCCAACTGCACGCTCAACATATTGCCAGCCATGAGTCGCGATAAGTCGATAACGCGCACACCCGCCAGCGGGCCTTGCGCCTCGGCGTCGAAATTTATGCGATGTAGCGCTTTGGTCTGCGTTCCGGTTTGAGCGTGTGACGTTTGTTCCATGACCATGTGCGGATTCCTCGGGGATTTATTCGTGCAAGGCGCCGAGCTGGTTGAGCACCATCGCCACGCCGCCGGAAGCGGGTAGATCGCCGCCCAGCATATGGCTTAACTCGCTTGCGGCGGCTTGCACGCGCGGCAGGTAGTCCGCCAGCAATTTTTTGTTGAAGCGATAGCGCGGCACGCCCAGTGAAATGGCGCCGACCAGGGAGCGGCCGACGCCGAATACCGGACAGGCAATCGCGGCGCTATCGGGATCGCGTTCGGCGATCGACACGGCATAACCTTGTTCGACAGCCTTTTGATAATCGCCGCCGCGCGTCCCGGAAAATGCCAGCAGAATGCGGCCCGCGGCGCCGACATCGAGTGGAAAGCGGTCGCCCTCGCGCAGGTAGGTGCGCACGGACCTTTGCGCGTAGAAGCGGAATAGGCAGATGCGCTCATCGCCGTCACGTACATAGAATGCCGAGGTTTCGCCGCTGTCTTCCGAGAGTTGCGTGAGGATGGGCACGGCATATTCGCGCAGCTGAAACGATTCGCGATACATCATGCCGAGATGGAATACCGCCGGCCCAAGCACATAACGGCTGTCGGGCAAACGTTTGACGAACTGGAACATCTCCAGCGATTCGAACAAGCGCAACAAGGTACTCATATTGAGTCCGGTCGTCTCGCTGACCTGCGCGAGCATCAGCCCATTCGGCGCGTCGCCGAATGCGAGCAATGCGGTCATGGCGCGATTGACGGCGGCCACACCGACATCAGCTGGAGCATTCATACCTACCTCGTGAAGTGAAAATAGTCGGGCACAACAGGTGCCGGTAAGGACTATGAAAGATCTTTGTGAAAACAGAAGTAACTTTCATTTTATGTTTTTACTGCTTTGTGTCAATAGGAAAAGCACCTAGAGTTGGAACTCATGTTTTTATAAACTTCCTTTAAAAATATCGGGTTTACGTAAGTTTACAAATTTTTATAGAATGAATAAAAATAAAAGTCACTTTCATTTTTGAAATTTCATGAATAATTCATCTTTAAGCTTACCTGTCTGGCGCTCTGTTTTATATGTCCCGGCCCATGTGCCTCGCTTTGTCGAAAAGGCCGCGAGCAGCGGCGCCGACGCCATCCTGCTGGATCTCGAAGACAGCGTGGCTGCCGAGTTGAAAGTCCGGGCACGCGACGCTTTGGCGGAAGCGGTGCCGTACTTGCAAGCGGCGCACATGGATGTGCTGGTGCGCGTCAACGGTCCCTTGCAATTACTGGTGCCGGATTTGCTGGCCGCGGTCGCGGCCGGTGCCGATGGTCTGGCGTTGCCCAAAATTCGCGGTGCTTCGCATTTGGAAGCCATCGATGAGCTGCTGAGCGCGCAGGAAGAAGAGTGCGGTGTCGAAGCGGGCGCAACGCGGCTGATCGCCATGATCGAAACGCCGCGTGCTTTCGAGTCGATGGCGCGAATTGCCCGAGCCTCGGCTCGTACCGTGGCTTTGATGCTGGGCGGGGGCGACTTTGCCTTGTGCTGCGAGAGCCATGCCAGCCCGGATGTGTTGCGCGTACCCAAGCAGTTGCTGGTGATTGCGGCGCGTGCCGCGGGCATCTTGCCGCTGGGTTTGCTCGGCACACCGGATGAGTTGACCGACCTCGATGCATTCGAGCGCATGGTCCGGCAATCGGCGCAGATGGGCTTTGCCGGTGCCACCTGCATCCATCCCAGCCAGGTGGCCGCGCTGAATCGCGCGTTCGCCCCGTCGGATCAGGAGTTGCTGCGAGCGCAGACGGTCATCGATGCCTACGAATTGGCACGTATGGCCGGACGCGGCGCGGCCCGCCTGGACGGAAAAATGATCGATGCGCCGGTGATCGAGTGCGCCCGGCGCGTGCTGGCCCGCCATCAGGCCATGTTACGCCGCGCCCATTAACCCGCCGGCTGGCGAACCCCGGCACCTTGATTGTCGTCACACCGTTTTCCAGTTGGACCGCAGTAAGAAGAAAACGGCAGGCCTTACTTGGGCACTGCCACTATAAAAAATCAGGAGACAAACATGAAGACAGGACTCTGCGTCCTCTTCGGACTCGGCCTTATTTCGTCCGAAGCGAATGCTCAATCCAGTGTGACACTGTTCGGTGTCGCCGATATCTATACGGAATTTCTTAGCAACCAGCAGGGTGTGCCGGGCAGTGGCGCGGCGACGTCGATACGCATGGCGTCGGGCGGCAAGAGCGGCTCGCGTTGGGGGCTCAAGGGCACGGAAGATCTGGGTGAGGGTTGGCAAGCGGTGTTCAAGCTGGAAAGCGATATCGATTTGAATACCGGTAGTGGGGTTGGCTCCGGTGGTTTCGATCGCTCCGCCTGGGTCGGCTTGCAGAATGTGCAGTGGGGTACGCTACGCCTGGGGCGTCAGTACACTACCTTGTTCGACATCATGGAGCACTATTCGCCGACAGTTGCCTATTCGACTATTTACGAGCCAGACGGGGCCATTGTCGGTTTGAATTTCCGCGAAAATAATGTAGTCAAGTATCTGCTGCAGATCGGTAATCTGTTGTTGGAATCGCACTATTCGGTCGGTGGTACAGCCGGGGCGTTCCAGAGCGGCGCGGGCTCGGGTGCGGGTTTCGACTACAACGCCGGGGCGTTATCGTTCGCGGCGGCTTACGATGATATTAATGGCACCGCGCCCGGCGCCATCTCGCACTTCCGGCGCTATGCGGCATCGAGTGTTTATACGCTGGCGCGCCTGCAGCTGGTGGCCGGTGTAACCGCAGGGAATGGCAACGTTAGCACGCCCGGAGTGGTGACGCGTTACACCTTCTATTGGATCGGTACACGCTATCAAGTCTCGGATGCGCTGCAAATTATCGATGCGTTCTATTACGAGGATATCAAGGCCATGAATCCGGCCTTGGGTCAGCCGGCTACGCGTCCGGCCAACCCGCAACAGGTTACCTTGCAACTCAATTATTTTCTTTCGAAAGCCACCACGCTTTACCTGACCAGCGGTTATGTGCGTAAGGCCGCGTTGGATTTCGATAACTACAACTACAACTTCCTCAACTATTCGCTGGCGGCGAATCGATCAAGCAGCCTTGGAATTGCCTTGGGCATGCGCAAAACCTTTTAGAGCAAGCGCGGAGAAGCCGTTTTTTAGCCTGCGCCGCGCGGCGCACCTCTGATTGCTTGCAAGCTATTTCAAGGAGTTATCCCCGATGAAACGCCGTCAATTTCTTTCCACGCTGGCTAGCGCCGGTGCCGTGCTTGCTGTGCCTGCTTATGCTTTATCGCCGCGAGCCGATGCGGCGAACGGTGTGCATGGTGCGGACACACTGGCCGAGCAATTGGCCGATTATGCCTGGGCTATCGAATACCAAGATTTGGACGAAGTCACCATTGAGACCGTCAAGTCTCACCTCATCGACGCGTTGGGTTGCGCGATCGCAGCCTACGACGAAGCGCCGGTGCGCATCGCGCGGCAAGTCGCGCAGATGGTGCCGGACGGGCCGTCCACGGTTATCGGCAGCGGGCGCCGCACCACGCCGGATCTGGCCAGCTTCGCCAATGGCGGCGCCTTGCGTTACTACGATCTGAACGATGCATACGCAGGCAGGGAGACCGGCCACCCCAGCGACACGATTGCCGCGTGTCTGGCGGTGGCGGAGATGCAGCATAGCCGCGGGCCCGATTTGATTCTGGCGATTGCGCTGGCCTATGAAATCGATTGCCGCCTGATGGACGCGGCGGCTATCAGCCCGCTAGGCTGGGATCATACTTGCTATAGCTTGCCGGCCGTCGCCCTGGCCGCGGGCAAACTGCTGAACCTGACACGGGCGCAAATGGTGCAAGCGGTCAATCTATCGATGAATAGCCATCTTGCGCTGAACCAGACGCGGATTCAGGAGCTGTCGAACTGGAAGGCGCTGGCCGATGCCGATGCGGCACGCAATGCCGTATTTGCAACGCTGTTGGCACGCGCCGGCTTGAGCGGGCCGGCACCGATTTTCGAAGGCGATGCCGGATTTTTTAAACAAGTGTCCGGGTCTTTTGCTATCGATACGGCTCAGTTTGGCGGGCGTGGCGGGCGCTTCCGGATTAACCAATGCTTTGTGAAATATTACCCGGCGCAAGGCTTGACGCAAACCGCCATTCCCGCGGCCATCGATGTAGCGCGACAGCTTGGCGACTTGCGGCGGATACGCAGCATCGAAGTCGCGACGACGCAGGTCGGCTACGCAACCGCCGGGCGCGAGCGCCAAAAGTGGGCGCCTGAAACCAGCGAAACCGCCGACCATAGCTTGCCGTATATCGTGGCACGCGCCATGCTCGATGGCGATATCACGACCGAAAGCTACAGCCAGGCGGCACTGCATGATGCGTCGCTGCGCGATTTTATTCAGAAGATCACGGTGGTGGAAGCACCGGAGTTGACGGCTCTTTATCCGAAATATGCGCCGAATCGCGTGACGGCGATCACCCAAGACGGCCAAACTTACTCGAAGCAGGTCGACGATCTACCAGGCTTTCCAACCCGACCGATGCAGCGTATCGACTTCGAAACCAAGTTCGGCAAATGTGTGCGTAGGTATTGGCAGCCGCAACAGATGCAGAGCGTGCTCGATACGCTCTGGCGTCTGGATCAGTGCCCGGATGTATCGACGCTGTTTGCCGCGATGACGATTCAAGCGTGAACCTTATATTGCCTGGCTTCGACCTGTCTATTTTGTAATGGTTGGAAGCCTTGTATTGGTGGAGCGTTCACTCCATTCCTCTTGACGCCATTTCACCAAGTTTGGATTATTCTCGCTGGGTAGCCAGGCTGACATGGAGTCAAAATCGGATCGCCAGATGATTTTGACCGAGACACATCGAGTAGGGCCGAGAGACGATTCAAACAACTCGACAAGGAGGCTTTAATCAACTGATAAACGGTGGACAACCATGAATCTTCGCTCGATGGATCTCAATCTATTGGTGATCTTGGATGCGATTCTTTCCGAGAAGCAAGTCACCCGCGCCGGCCAAAAAATCGGCTTAAGCCAGCCGGCGGTAAGTAATGCCTTGAATCGCCTCAGGTATATGTTTAAAGACGATCTGTTGGTACGCAGTGCCAAGGGTATGGAACTGACCTCGCGAGCCCAGGCATTAGCGGAGCCGACGCGCGATATTTTGCGGCAGGTCGAAGCCTTGCTCGAACTCGATCATGGCTTCGATCCATTAAGCTCCGAGCGCCGCTTCACGATCCGTATGTCCGATTTGATCGATCTGATGCTATTGCCGGTGCTATTGCGTAATCTGCGCCGTGAAGCGCCGCAAATCCGCATGAGCACGGTACATCTCAATCCCGCCGGAACCATCGAGGCACTGGAGTCGGGACGGGTCGACCTCGCCATCAGCGTGGGTCTGGAGCATCTGGGCTCGATCCGTTCCGAGGCGGTGTTTCAAGATCGGATGGTGTGTGTGCTGAGCCGCCAGCATCCGGAAGCCAACCGGCCGCTGACACTGGAGCGCTTCCTGACGCTCGACTTCCTTAATGTATCAATCAGTACTGCCGATGGTGGCTGGGTCGACCGGGTGTTATCCGAGATGCAGTGTCGCCGTAATATCGTGCTGAATGTGCCGCACTGGCTTGCCGTTCCGCAAATTTTGCAGGCGCTGCCGGTGGCGGTGATTATGTCGGAGCGACATGTGCGCAGCTTGGCCGACAAGCGCCTGGCGATTCGCGAATTGCCGTTGGAATCGGAAGCCATAAGTTGGTCGCTATATTGGCATCGCCGTAATGACGGCAGTGCCGCGCATCGATGGATGCGTCAGCGCATCTGCGCCGCCGCCGATTCGCTCGATGGCGACCTGATGCGTGGCGACGTAAAACCCATGCTCAGGTCCGTGCACGCTTCGGGCATTGATTAAGCCACCGCTTTGAAAAGGCGCAGTGCTGCTTGAGCGGCGAGGGCCGGAGTCCATATGCTCAGGATATTAGTTTGTAATGCGAAATAAAAGACTATTTCAAGCATGGAAATGGTGTGGAAATTAATCGCGTTTATCACGGCCAATAAAAACTATCACTCAGTAATTACCATTAACGCGCCGATTTTTTCTTGTCCCGGGTTTCTCAGGCGGTATAGCACGATCTTCGCCATCTGCGATTTTCTTCATTATTTTTTTCATATACCCTGTATC
>Ga0302223_10002158_pt1 | contig 9955 bp, 16 predicted proteins | sample II_Palsa_E2_3_FD_194565 | JGI IMG/M metagenome (GOLD analysis project Ga0302223, IMG submission 194565) | Peat permafrost microbial communities from Stordalen Mire near Abisko, Sweden - II_Palsa_E2_3 | ecosystem: Environmental > Terrestrial > Soil > Palsa > Peat permafrost | place: Sweden... | reverse complement strand
GGTGATCGCCTCACTGGTCACGGCGTCGGCCCCGGCTTGGTGTCCGCGCCCTCGGAGAGCTTCTCCAAGAGCGCCTGAAGTTTTGCCTGGACCTCCACCACGAAGCGGGACGTGGCCAGCTCCTGCTCCAGCTTGGCCTTATCCCGTTCCAGCCGGGCGATCCGCGCGTCCCGCGGATCGGCCGCCGGGCGGCCCCGCGGCTGCTTCAGCCCCGCCAGCGCCCCGGCATCCCGGGCCCGGCGCCACTCGCTGATCAGGCTCGAGTACAGGCCCTCCCGGCGCAGCATCGCGCCCTTCTCACCATCAGGTGCCGCCTCATAGGCGGCCAGGATCTCCTGCTTATACGCGGCGGTGAACGTCCGCCGGCGCGCCCGCTCGGGCACCTCCGGATCGGGGCGCTCGTGCCGCTCGCCGGTCACCCGTCCAGCATCGCCGGTCACCGGCACCTGGTCGAGCACGGTCATGGTCATCTCGGGAAGTTGTCTCCATCCCCGCCCTCGGGGAGTCAGTAGTTACTGGAGGGGCGGGTGCCTCACGACAGCTTGGCAGAGAGGGCTGCGGTGACCAGTCGCGTACCAGGACTGAGCGAACCTGCCAGAACGTCGCCTCCAGGGGCGACGATCTCTATGAGCCGGTTGTTGAGCACCCGGCGATCTTCGTCGGTGAGGGCGAAGAGAGTCGAGATCCATTCCTTGTTGATAACGCGGAACGCGAGTGCTTCAGACGGGGTTGCGAGAGACGAGATGGTGACAGCGTCTGAGGTCGTCATGTTCGAGCCTTCTACTCTGAGGGGCGGGACGGATGTCAGCCCCAGACGTTGAATCCGGTGACAGCCACCGCGAGTGCCGCGGCTAAGTGGGTGATGTTGATCGGCAGCACCTCGGGTCGGCGTCAGGCGCGGTGGGCGAACGGCTGCCGCTAGCTGCACGACGGCGAGTCCGATACCTGCGGTGGGCCCGAGCGCGTAGGCGATGCCGACGAGCGGGGGACAGGATCGCGCCGACTGCGCCGATCAGTTCGACACGCTACCTCTAGGTCTGGGCAGGCAGGACGAGGCGGCCGGCCCAGACCTAGAAATGACCTTCAGTGGACTTCGGCGCCCAAGGGCCTTCACGACGTGTGCCCTCGGGGGCGGCAGCGGCGATCTCCTGGGCCGCCGAGTTGCCTGTGGTAGTCACGAGTTCGCTGGCGTCGGCGTTGAACGGGTTGGAGATGTCAACGAGGATCTTGCCGGCCAGCGACTCGCCGTAGTTCGCGACCACTGAAACCGCGTTGGTGTAGGGGACGGCCACGATGACGATGTCACCTAACGGCGTTGCGCCGAACGTGCCGACGGTGGCTCCGTTGCCGATCTGGTCGGCGAGTGCCTGAGCCTTGGCGGTGTTGCGGCTCATCAGCTCGATGGTGTGACCGTGCTTGGCCGCCCGGGTGCCGATGGCGGTGGCCATGTTGCTCGAGCCGATGATGCTGACGGTGGTCATGATGCGTGTTCCTCCGTCGTGTCAGGGTCAGTTGGCTGTGATGGTCTTGCCGGCGTTTTGGGTTGCGTCGAGAGCGTTGGCCGTGCTGTTGAGACTTGGCACTTGAGTTCGAGGTTGTTTCCGGCCGGGTCGCGGATGAACACCGCGTAGTAGTCCGGCGCGTACTCCGGCCACAGCCGAGGCTCATGCAGGATCTCGGCGCCGGCTGCGGTGGCGAACTCGTACCCGAGTCGGACAGTTGCCTCGTCCTCGACCCTGAGCGCAAGGTGGGTCTGGCGACCATCGGGGTCGGTCGCCAGCGAGAAGAACAGCTGGGCTGGCTGGCCAGGTAGGGCGTACCCGATCAGGTTCGGCATATCGAAGGTTCGCGCACCCCCGGCCAGGCTGACGACCTGGTCGTACCAGTCGCCGATGGCGTTCAGGTCGTCGACTTGCAGGACGACGTGGTCGAGCAGCGTCATGAGCGCTCTCCAGTCCTACTGCGGTCCCGCTCTACGGCGGTGGTCTCCCGCAGCGCCGGGATGAGCTCGCTGGCGACCGGCTGGAGCTGGCAGGCGATGGCTTGGGCCATGTTGCCGGGTCTGATGAATCTGAAACGCATGAGTGCCTCCGGTGGGATGGAATCGAGGATCGAACTGGTGGTTCGTCGCCTGGTGGGTGGCGCCGCGATCTGTCCGGCCGTCGAGGCGCCGCCGACCACGTGTTGTTGCCGGGGCTATCAGGGTTCTCAGATCAGTCCGCTGACGATCTCGTCGAGGGGCTCGGGTTGGCCGGCCTCGTGGTGGAGTCGGGTGCCGCCGCGGATCAGGGCACCGCATATTCGAGCAAACAATCGCCAACTTGGCGCATCATGCACACCGACTACCGTCAACCGCTCAAGACTTTCCAGGAGACTATCTCGACCGTCATCGCCCTACACTTCTACGCGACCGCCTGAATAAGCCTCATAGTTCCCACATTCTGCCGTGATCTCGGCCGTCACTTGCGCCGCGGTGAAGAAGTCGTCGGCCAGCGGCGAGGTGCGCGATGCCGCCATCGCGAGGCACACCTGGTCGGGCGCGAGTTCCGGGATGGGTACGTAGCTGATGTCCGGACGTGAGTAGAACACTGTCTCGGAACGCCCCACGAACGAGATGCCCCGGCCGGCCGCGACGTGCTCGAGCTTCTCCTCCACGCTGCGCACCCGGAGCCCGGAGTCGGGGTGCGGGCGCCTGGTGGGCTGCGTGCTCGGGTCGGCATGCCATACCAGCGGCTCACCGGCTAGGTCGGCATCGGTGACCTTTTCCTTGCCGGCCAACCGGTGGCCTGCGGGCAGCACCACCATGAGCGGCTCGGTGTACAGCGGGGTCACGCGCAGGCCGGTCTCGTCGATGGGCAGCCGCACATAGCCGACGTCGATGCGGCCGTCGAGCAGCATCGCGGCCTGGTCGTCCCATTCGATCCGCTGCACGTCCACGACCACGTCCGGATGTCGGGCCTTGAACGCCTGGGCCGCCGGGATGACCGGGATGCCGGTCCGGAAGCCGACCGCCAGCCGCCGGTTGCCGCGGGCGGCCACGGTCACCCGGCGGCGGACCGCGTCTGCGGAGGCTAGCAGCGGACCGGCGTCGGCCAGCAGTTGTCGGCCGGCGCCGGTCAGCACCACGCCGTGGCGATCCCTGGTGAACACCGAGGCGCCGAGATCTTGTTCCAGCGCGCGGATCTGCCGACTGAGCACCGGCTGCGCGATATGCAGCTGTTCAGCGGCGCGGCCGAAATGCAGCCTGTCGGCGACGGCGAGGAAGTAGCGCAGTTTGCGCAGGTCCAGATCCATGGAACCTCCCGGCCCGGTGATGCCTCCAGGGTATCACCACGGCTGAAAGAAGTCTTGGACACCCACTCAAACCAAAGGCATCGTTAATGGGGCCCGAGCGAATTCGTATAAGAATTCGGCATCGGGATTCGATAGCAGGGCCCAGAACCAGAATGAGCACATCAGGAATTGAGCCCGTCCATCGCGTCATTCGACGGCGTTGACGACACAACCGTCAACAACGACGGGGCGGGCATGCCGTTCTATCCATCTCCAGAAAGCAGGCACACCATGAGCAGCATCAGCATCATCGGCCTGGGGGGCATGACCCGCGCCATAGGCGCCCGCGCGGTCGAGGGCGGCAACTCCGTCGAGTTCATCGGCCGCGATGCGGCCAAGGCCAAGGGCCTGGCTGCCGCGCTCGGCGGCGGGGCCACGGCTGGGACATTCGGCACTGTCCCTGCTGGCGACATCGTCGTCCTCGCCGTGCCGTACGCCAGCGCCGTGCCGGTCGTCGCCCAGTACGGGGATGCACTGGCCGGCAAGGTCATCATCGACATCTCCAACACCTCCAACGCCGACGCCACCGGGCTGGTCACCCCTGACGGCACTTCCGGAGCGCAGGAGATCGCCAAGGCCGTCCCAGCGAGCGCGCACGTCGTGAAGGCGTTCAACACCGTCTTCGGCCACATCCTGGCCCAGGGCGGCCCGCTGGACGTGTTCTTCGCCGGCGACGACGCGCGGGCCAAGGCGAGCGTGTCGGCGTTCATCGAGAGCCTCGGACTGCGTCCGCTCGATGCCGGCGGCCTGGAGGTGGCCCGCTGGCTGGAAGGGGTGGGCCTGGTGATGATCAGCCTGGCCCGCCATGGCGTGGGGAACTTCGACTTCTCTCTCGGCGTCAACCTTTCCGGCTGAGCGCACTCGCACCACCACTTCTCGCGCCACATCATTCATAAGGAGCAGCGGCATGCGCGTTTTCGTCACTGGCGGGACCGGCCATTCCGGTTCGTCCATCATCCCCGAGCTCATCGCCGCCGGGCACGAGGTCACCGGCCTGGCCCGGTCGGACACGGCTGCGGGCGGCGGTGTCCGCGCTCGGCGCGAAGGTGCGCCGCGGCGACCTCGAGGACCTCGACGGGCTCATGGAGGCGGCCGCGGATTCCGACGGTGTCATCCACGTCGCGCACAGGCAAGACCTGCTTCCGTTTGGCGGGATGGACGCGGTGTCCGCCGCGGAGCTCCCGGTCATGCTCGCGTACGGCGAGGCACTCGCGGGAACCGGAAAGCCGCTGGTCGCGGCGGGGAGCATAGGCTCGTCCGGGCAGCTGGGCCGGCCGGCCACGCGGATCGTGGCGTTCTGTGCGCCAAACAAGACGGACGACCAGAGATCGCTGGTCTGCTTCCCGACACGGCCTGCCAGATCCGTGCAGAGGTCGGCGTGAATCTGACTTCTAACGATGAGCGGACGCGCGACTCTCGCACGGCCGCCGTTGCGTCCAGTCGCTCCCGCAGTCCGGCTGCCGTTCCGGCGATATGCGGATGTCGCTGACCTCGCCGTCCCGAGCCAAGTTTGTACTACGTCACCTTGCGGCTTTGTACTACGTCACCTTGCGGCGCCGGACCCCCAGCCTGCTGCAACTGTCCGTCAATGTCCGTTGTCGCGCGTTGGCGGCCGGTGCGATCGGTCACTTGGCCTGGTCTGTTCGGGTCGGGTCGAAGGCTCTCTTGTCCTTTCAGCGGATGCGGCATAGCGTCTGTCCTTGCAGCGGATGCGGCATAGCGTCCAGATTAGGGAGGTGTGCTCGTTTATCCGCGTGTCAACGAGATTGAGATTTCTCCCCGCTGCTCTGGACCTCGGTGTCTAGCGCGCAGCCAAGCCGAGGTGGCCCATGGCAGCACCTGTCCTTCATCAGGCTCCGCTCCCCGTCAGCGACCAGCGAGTTCTGTTCTTAGTCTGCGGGATGGCCGTCGTCCCGCGGGTAACGTCGGCGGGCACCACCGAGGTCACCCCAGCTCCCGGCATGCTCGCGTGCCTGCGCGACTAGCCACAAGGAGGGCTTTATGACCACGGATCAGGGTCCGTATCCAGCTCAGTATCCTGTTCAGTTCGCAGTCGAGTACCCGGACCGGCCGCTCAACCGGCTGACCTCGTTTTTCCGGATTTTAGTGATCATCCCGATCGCGATCGTGCTCGGCGCCGTTTCCGGCGCGACCTGGCAGTCGGCGGGAAGCCACTCGACCATGGCCTACGGGGCCGCCGGTGCAGGCGGGCTGCTGTTCTTCGGCCCGCTGCTGATGATCTTGTTCAGGCAAAAGTACCCCCGGTGGTGGTTCGACTGGAACCTGGAATTGCAGCGCTTTATCAACCGGGTGTGGACCTACCTGGCCCTGATGAACGACAGGTATCCGTCCACCGATGACCACCAGTGGGTCCACCTTGATTACGCCTATCCGGACGCGGCCACGGACCTCAACCGGTGGCTGCCGCTGGTCAAATGGCTGCTGGCCATCCCGCACTACATCGTGCTTTTCTTCCTGGAAATCGCCGCGTTCTTCGCGATGATCGTGACCTGGTTCGCGATCTTGTTCACCGGCCGTTATCCGCGTGGCGTATTCAGCTTCATCGAAGGTGTATTCCGCTGGCACAACCGGGTCGCCGCCTACGCGTTCGTACTGGTCACCGATCGGTACCCGCCGTTCAGGCTGGCGCCATGACCTGGCACCGCGCGGGGCGATGAGGCATTCGCCGATCGCGTCGCGACGCCGTCTGCGGTGGCGCGGGTAAGTGCGCGACGTAGGCCTGCCGCTGGTCTCGGTCACTCAGGTCCAACCCGGCCAGCCCGAGTGCCCACCATCGAGCCCTAATAACTGATCAATCCAGCCAAGGAGACCAACATGACGACCACCATGCGAATCGCAGCAACGAAAAGAGTCCCGATGGACTCAATGAGGAAGACCGCGCTCGTCGCGGGCATCTTCTACTAAATCACCTTCATCTCGATCCCCACCCTCGCCCTCTACGGTCCCGTGAAGAACCACCGGGACTGGATCCTCAGCTCCAGCGGCCACACTGCCGTGCTCGTGGGCGGCTTCCTCGAGGTGATCGTCGCCCTGGCCGGCATCGGCACCGCCGTCACACTGTACCCGGTGGTCAAGCGGCAGAATGAATTCGTCGCGCTTGGTTTTGTCGCCGCTCGCGTCCTGGAAGCCGCCATGATCTTCACTGGCGTCATCAGCCTGCTGTCGCTGGTGACCCTGCAAAAGGACCTGGGTGGAACGGCCGGAGCGGCCGGAGCAAATGCGGCCGCGCTCGTCACCACCGGCGCGTCGCATGTCGCGGTCTACAACTGGACGTTCCTGCTCTCACAGAGCCTGATGCCGGGCATCAACGCACTGCTGCTGGGCACCTTGCTGTACCAGTCCCGGCTCGTGCCCCGCGTCATTCCCGTGCTAGGACTCATTGGAGCCCCAATACTCATCATCGCCGTCATCGCAACGCTGTTCGGCGGCAGCGTGCCGCCCCCCTCCGTGGCCTCGCTAGCCGCACTCCCCGTGGCTGCTTGGGAGCTGTCACTCGGCGTCTGGCTGGTCGTCAAAGGCTTCAAACCCTCCCCCATCACAGCCGCTATGACCCCAGCCGGCACCCCACCCGCCTACCACGACGTCCCCGATTGACCCTCGAAAACACCGGCCTGGCCCACCAAGGACCCGGCCGGTGCCCGCGCCGGGTCCGAACCGCCCATACCAAATCGCCGTCCTGCGCGCTTCGCTGCTGCTCTGCGCTCGCCAATCGTGGAACGCAGATCACGGCGATCTGTGCTTGTCGCGGAGCCGACGACAGATAGATGAGAGCCGCAAATAGTCGTTCCGCGCGAACTCGGCGCCCGCCGGGCTGACCGAGTCAATCACGCTCCGTGATAGCCGCCAGGGAACCGACGCTTGGCCGCCGTCGGCCACTCGCTGAAGGCGTCCCCGCTGCCCTGCTGTTCGCCGCAGCCGGTAGAGCGCACCGGAAGGCGCGGGCCTGCCCCGTTTAGGGAGCAGCTGGGAGGCGCGGTGCGAACCGTTCGATGCGGTGGAGCAGCTCGGCCAGCGCCGCGTCGAAGCTGCCGAGCGCGGCCCGGTCCAGGGCTGGCCGCGCCCGGGGCTCGCCGGGCTCCCGCGCCCGCTCGCTGAGCTGCGCGTGGGCCGGCTGCTCGCGGATGCGGGCCAGAGCCCAGCGCGCGCCCTCCGCGCGGCTGGCCGCGATGCCCGCGGTGATCAGCGTGTCCAGCGCCGCCAGGTCCACAGGCCCGAGGAGAGCCGCCGGCACCTGGGTGAGGCCGCGCGCGATCTCGTCCTCTGCCAGGTCGAGCAGCGAGATGCCGTCCATCTGCATGATCCTCGTGGGGGGAAGGCCAGCGCTGTCGCGGACGTCGGCGGTGACCATGAACCCCTTGACCCCGGGAAGCCGCCGCGCGCGAAAGTCCTCCAGCCGGTCGAAGTGTTCTGCCATCCAGGCGTCCCGCGTCGCGCCGTCCTGGCCGGGGATGACCAGCAGGTACAGTTCTCCCGGTTCGATCACCGGGTGGTCGCCGTGGTGCAGCAGCACGAGCCGCGGCACCGCGTCCAGAGGGAAACGCTCCGTCGCCTCAGCATCGATCATCCGCTGGATGCGATCTGTCGTTGCCGGTTCCACGGCCGCCTCCTTAATCACCCTGCCGTCAGGGGCACCTGGTCCCTGCGGGTCGGCTCGGCCCGGTCAGAACCGGGCTTTAAGCTCGTTGATCTCACGCACCCGGTTTTGCAGCTGCGCGTATGCCGGGTTCTCGCGGATGCGGCCCACCGCCCAGCGCAGCACCTCCGCGCGGCTGCCCGCGATCCCCGCGGTGATCAGCGTGTCCACGGTCGCCAGGTCAGCAGGCCCGAGCCGCGTCATGACTGGGGTGACTTCCTCTGCCGCGTCATCTAGTGGCTTAGCGGCCCGGCCCCCGCGGCCGATCTTCAGGACACGACGGCGGCGCTTCTCCGCGCCGTCCGGGCTGTCAGCCTGGAACTCCACCCACGCGATGACGCGGGGCAGGTCGTCGTTCAGCCTCTTGAGGCGCTCGCGGTTGGCTTTCTCGAAAGAACCGACGATCTCCTCGTCCGCTTCCCCGCCTCCCGGCTGGTCCGGCCGGTGAAGGAAGACCCGGACCGCGACGTCTCCCGGCTCCACCGCCGGGTCGTCCCCGTACTCCAGCACCTGGACCCGGCTGATCACGTCGTCAGGAAAAAGCGACCTGATGTGCTTCTCAACACGCGTGGTCCCAGGCTTCGCCATGTCATCTTCCTTACCTGCAAGCCTTACGCGTATAACACGTGTAAGCCATGAAACCGACGCTATTACGCGGTCGTCGTCTCGTCAAGTAATGACGCGCCGCCGGACGCGGGGGGCCGGGCTGCGGCCGAGGTGCCGCTCAGGACGCGATCGATGAGATCCGCAGCTCGGCACCCGCGGGCGGTTTCGGGGGCCTTACCGTCCGGCGCTAACCAACGGGCTGCGGTCAGTTCTGGGCGGTGAGCAGGACGCGCTTGCGCAGGAGCGGCAGTCCGGCGCGTCCGAACATCTGCCGTTTGATCATCTTGATGTGGTTGACGCGTCCTTCGACGGGTCCGGAATTCCAGCGGGTTGTCAGGCCCAGCGTGACGGCGTCGAGGTCTTGTTCCAGGCCTTTGGCAAAGGAGGCGATGCCGGGCAGGCCGGCGGTGCGGGCGCCGGCGATCCACTGCGGGAGGTCTTGGCCGGTGAGCTGGGTGATCATGACGGCGAACGCCCGGACCTGCTCGCTTGCGGTGCGGAGCTCGGGGCAGCGTTCCAGGATGGCCTTGAGCCGGGGCCGCTCGTCGTCGGTGAGCGAGCCCGGGCGGCGGGTGATCCAGCCTGTGACCTCCCGGACGGTCGGCGGGGCCGGCGGCAGCGGCGTCCTGGCGGGGCGGTGCTGGGCAAGGTAGTCGCGGACGACGGGGTAGCTGCCGTCGTAGCCGAGCGCGGTGATCTCCTGGAAGAGCCGGGTGATGCTGCCGCGGCTGACGTCGGCGTGCTGGTCCAGGTAGGCCTTGAACGGGTCGAGCTTGCTCGGGCGCGGTTGCTGCCAGCGGCCGTCGGCGAGTTCCTGCCAGGTCGCGGCGCGGGCGTAGCGCTGGACGGTGTGCAGTCCCCAGCCCAGGTGGCGGGCGATCTCCCGCAGGCCGCGGCCCTCGGCGAGCAGGCCATGGACGGTCGCGTGGTGTCGGCGGGCGCGGTCGGAGTACTTGCCCGCCGGATCCGGCCGCGCGGCGGGCGCCGGCCCCGGCGGCGCGGGCTCCGGGGCGGCGGCCGGCGCGGGATCTGGTTCGTCGAGGCAGGCGCGGTGCGCGGCGGCGCACCGTTCGACGGCCTTGGCGAGGTTCTGCCACAAGTGGAACCGGTCGGCGACCTGGATCGCCTGCGGTGCCCCGGTGCGGGCCCCGTCGGCGTAGGAGCCGGAGCGGTCGCGGCAGATCACCTCAACCCCGGGATGGGCGGCCAGCCAGCCCGCCAGCGGCTGAGCGTCGCGGCCTTCGAGCAGGTCCAGCGGTGCGCCGGTCTCGCAGTCGATGATGACCGTGCCGTAATTCTGGCCGCGCCTGATGGCGAAGTCATCGATTTATCTGGTGTTCGAACAAATTTTTGCTGTATTTT
>Ga0302223_10002152_pt1 | contig 9976 bp, 10 predicted proteins | sample II_Palsa_E2_3_FD_194565 | JGI IMG/M metagenome (GOLD analysis project Ga0302223, IMG submission 194565) | Peat permafrost microbial communities from Stordalen Mire near Abisko, Sweden - II_Palsa_E2_3 | ecosystem: Environmental > Terrestrial > Soil > Palsa > Peat permafrost | place: Sweden... | reverse complement strand
GCACCAAAGTTGGCCTTTTGAATCGATAGAACTGCGGTATACAGCACGCGGAAAAGGCTAAGACTTCAAGGAGGCATGGGATTTGGATATTGCACGATTGAGATGTGAGACGGCTGCCGAGCATATCGCGGTCGAACGGTCTGTGCCGCTGATGAAACCAGACCTCACCAAAGAAGAGTATGTTTCCACGATAGGGAAGATCTATCAGTTCGTTGGACTGTGGGAGGAGAGGGCTGCCGTCGAAGCACCGGGATGGCTTCGAGAGATGTTAGTTGCCCGGCGGCGAAGCTCTCTATTGCTGGGCGATCTGGAGCGCCTCAACGTCCTAACGACTCGTCCGGTGCAAGAGCCTGTTTTGCCGCCAACGGCCTCAGAGGCTGGTTTCCTCGGCGCTATGTATGTCATGGAGGGATCAACCCTCGGGGGCCAATTGATCGCCCGCCATCTTGAAAAGACTCTGGGACTAGCTGCCGGAAATGGCTATTCCTACTTTCAAGGCCATGGGGCCGAAACCGGCCGGCTCTGGAGGGAATTTTGTGGCGTATTGCAGACAAGAGTTCCGGATGCGGAGTCACATAAGGTCATCCAGGCGGCACAACAGATGTTTCGCGCATTCGGTTCATGGATGCAGGGCATGAACCCAGAAGCATTCACCGCAGATCAACCCTCATTTACTGTCCCGAAGCCAAAGGCAAATTCTTATGGATCCACAATCACGAAAGACTTTCAATGATTCATCGACGGTTGCTGTAGACACGACGAAGACTCTGACCGCTCAATGTGAAGAGGAACCGATACGCATCCCCGGGAGTATCCAGCGTCACGGATTTTTATTGGTTTTCGATGACGACGGTCAGCGTGTCATCGCCGCCAGCCAGAATGCAGGGGAATACCTCGAAGTTCCGATCAAACTAATTCTTGGCACAGCTATTGAAACGCTTCTTGGTCGCGAGTTGGTCGCTGCAATACGGGCCTTGAACCAATACTCTGAACTAGCAGGGCAAATCACCTATCTCGGCGCGTTTCCATTGCGAAGTGAGCTTTACAGCGTAATCACGCATCAGGTTGACCGCCAGAGAGTTTTAGAGTTCGAACAAATTGATCAGTTGGTCAGCCCGGAACTGATGAACGCAGTGATCACGAACTTCGTTGGCAAGCTGAGCAAGTTGGGCACTGATATTGAGTTATGCAGGGCAATAACAAAACAGGTCAAAGATCTCTCAGGGTTTAATCGTGTTCTGCTTTACGTTTTTGACGAGGCGGGCCATGGTACCGTCCTGACGGAAGAGAACGACGGTGTTCTTCCCAGCTATCTTGATCTGCGATTTCCAGCCAGCGATATTCCGAGGCAGGCGCGTGAGCTTTACATTCAAAATACGGTACGGATTATTCCAAATGTGGCATACATCCCGTCACCGCTCAGCGGGCTCGCGGGCAAGCCGATGCAGACCTTCGATCTTTCCGCTTCCGTTCTGCGGAGCGTTTCCCCGATTCATCTCGAATACATGCGAAACATGGGAACGATGGCATCCATGTCGATCTCAATTGTCTGCGAAGGCCGCCTGTGGGGTTTGATCAGTTGTCACCATGCGGAGCCTCGCAACGTTCCGTACATTACGCGCAGCGCTTGTGACCTGCTTACAAAGATGGTGAGCACCCAGTTGATGGCCTTCCGAAGCGCGACCCAGTTGGAGCAGGCAATTTACTTCCATGGGGTCCAGCGGAGAATACTCACCCAAATGGCTGCCGAGAACGACTATGTTGCCGCAATGTCTACGCAGATGGAGGATTTGATACGAGTTACTAACGCTGAGGGCGCAGCCCTGATCATTGACGGACGCTGTGAACTCTCAGGGAAGACACCGGAGAAACTCATAGCGTTGCGCCTGGCCGAGTGGATGGATGCGCGGCCGGAGCTGAAGTATTTTCGCAGCAGCCATCTTCAGGAAGACATTGACTGGACCGAAGGAATTCGCGATGTCGCCAGTGGGTTGCTGATTGTTCGAATCTCAGATGTTCGACAGAGCTATATCCTATGGTTCCGGCCTGAGGTGATCAGTACGGTCAAATGGGCTGGAGAACCGACGAAAACTCAAGCTCATGATAGGCCACTCCATCCCAGGGCTTCTTTTGAGGCATGGCAAGAACTGGTCTACGGGAGAAGTGTCCCATGGACCGAGATGGAAATTAATTCCGCGCAGGAATTTCGATCTGCGGTCATGACGGTGAGTTTGAAAAGAGCAGAAGAGGCGATTGAGCTCAGCGAAGCGCGCTTTCAGCAACTGACTCATTCACTCCCGAATCTGGTTTGGGCCTCGGATGACGGCGGCCGAATTAACTATGTGAACAGACGCTGGGTTGAGGAAGGTTTAAACGCTCAGGGACTGTGGTATGAGCAGTCCCAATTGAGCGTCGAAGAACAAGGGAAATGCGCGGAACTCTGGGCAAAGGCTGTCAATGAAGGTACTAATTTTGAGGCGGAGTTGAGACTAGAGCAGGAAAGCGACGCTATGGAGCACTGGAATCTCGTACGTGCAGTTCCATTCCTGCGGTCAAATGGCAGCCGAGCAGGGTGGGTCGGAACGTTTACTGACCTGACAGACCGACGAGAGCGCGAATTGGCCTTGCGCATGTCAGAGAAGTTAGCTCTGACCGGAAGGATGACAAGTGTGATCGCGCACGAGATAAACAATCCCCTCGAAGCGATTACCAACATTCACTACCTGCTTGGCAAAGAGGTCAGTGGCAACGATCCGGCTTTGGCATACATCGCTATGGCGGAATCCGAGCTCGAGAGAATCTCGGGGATCACCAAGCAAACGCTACGGTGGTCGAAAGAAAGTACTCAGGAGCCAAAGCTGGCACTTGCGGGCTCTCTATTCGACGATGTTCTGCGGTTATTTCGAGGGAAAATTCAGAATCGCGGCGTGGACGTGGCCGTCAGCGGAAGAGACGTGCCTGTTTTTGGAGTGATCAGCCAACTCCATCAGGTCCTGGCAAACCTTGTTTCCAACGCTATCGATGCAGTTCCAGTAGGGGGCAGATTCTCACTGAACGCAGCAACGATCCAGGACGGCTTCGAGATTACAGTAGAAGACAAAGGGAGAGGCATGAGCGCGGAGGTGCAGCGACATCTGTTTCAACCCTTCTTCAGTACCAAAGGAGATTTAGGAAACGGCCTGGGGCTCTACATCTCTCAAGAAATCGTAGAACGTCATGGAGGTCAACTACTAGTGGCGAGCAGCGAGGAGCACGGCACAAAGATGAAAATAATTCTGCCCATCTCAGCTCGTCAGAATCCGGATCCTCGCTATCAGAGCTTAGCGGATAAGGGCGCGGTCCCAATCTCATGAGGCCGGAAGCGAAATCCGAAATACCGTCCCCCTTCTCCTTCTCGCACAGTGCTTTACACGGCAGTGGCGCGTATGGTCTTTTCGTAAGTGATGGTCCAGGTAATTCAAATGAGGCGGAGAGAATAAACAAATAAAGAGATTATCTGTTGCGTGATACTCATTGACCGCCGCCAACTCTTGATCTCAAAATTTGTGAAAGGCGCTTTGTTCGAAATTCGCTAACAAATCTTCGACATCTTTGTAGACTTCGATGCACCCAGCTTCAAGCAACTCTTTCTCGCTCCAACCGCCTGTCGTGACTCCGACAGTTGAGATCGACGCCTTGCCGGCGGCCTCAGCGTCATAGGGAGTGTCTCCGAGTGCCAACACTTCTGTGGGTGACAGGCCAAGCTTTTCCAAAGTTGCTTCGAATATATCGGGATGGGGCTTAGATCTTTTCGCATCGTCGGCCGAACTGCTCTTCTCAACAAGATCTTCGATGTTGGCAATCTTCTTGTAGACATCGAGCTGATCTTTGTCTGCCGAGGAAGCGAGCGATACTTTTATTCCGCTTTCCTGCATGTGCTCCAACAGCTCCCGGACCTTCGGGAAGGGTTTCACCTGATGCAAATAGTCCTGACGAAAGATGTATTGCCGATAGGCCGTCAACGGTTCCTCGATAGCCTTCCGTTTCCGCCACGGGACGAAGACGGGTATCAACTCATCGCCACCTTTGCCGATCTGTCGACGAGCCTCTTCGAGGTCAACTACGATATCGGCGACGGCAAACGCGTCTCTCCATGCTGCCGCGTGAAGCCAGTTGCTCTGAACGAGAGTTCCGTCAATATCACATAAGACAGCTTTTACCATGACCTAATCTTCGCGAGGATGGCAATGCTGACAAGTGGGCAGGCGGTCTCCGAGAGGAGGCCGCCCGAGTGATGGCTGCCGCCCTATCTATCGGGAGCTCGAAGCAACAGATTTGCCGTTGCGTGAGTGATCCTTGCGTGAGGCTGCTTTGCCAATAGCTTCCTCTTGGGGGGATGTGGCTGCCTTCTGCGCGTCATCTTGTTTGCCACGATCTTCGCCATCGATCTTGCCGTTGATATCACCGACCGAGAGGCCTTTCCCACCAGCCATCTGCGATTCAACCTGGTGAAGTCCGAACGAGGAGTTCCAGGGCCCATGCATATCGGTTTCGCCCTCGTTCCCGTCGCCCGTCGAACCATTGAAGTATTCATCCACGATTCCGGGAGTAGGCTTTAGAAGTCCAACGGAGAATGGCGACTTCTCCAAACTATCCAACGCAGCCTGAAAAGCCTTCATATGGGTGATTTCCCGGGTCATGAGGAATTGAAGGGTGTCGATCGTGCCCGGATCGTCTGTGTGATCGATAAGACGTTCGTACACTATCTTCGCTCGCGACTCTGCCGCGATATTGCTTCGCAGATCCACATCCAATTCACCGGTGATCTTCAAATAATTGGCGGTCCAGGCGTTTCCCATGGAATCGAAGAGGCCTACCCCTCCTCCTCCAGCGATGGTGACCAATGGATCCGCTTCAGCCGCTTCTCTATTTGTTTTGAGGGGTTTCAGATGCATTCGAATGAGAGCGCCCACCACTTCCAGGTGACTTAGCTCTTCCGTTCCGATGTCTAAGAGGAGATCGCGTCGTCCCAGATCATCGACGCAGTTCCATCCTTGAATGGTGTACTGCATCGCCGCAGCCAACTCGCCGTTTGCTCCGCCGAACTGCTCAAGAAGCATGTTGCCGAACTTTACATCCGGTTCTCCAATATTGACGGTGTACATCAGCTTTTTTACATGGTGATACATAGAGGGACTCCAGATTAGATTTGCGTGCTGCGTACCCTTAGCTAGGATGCAAGGAATCGGTCTTTGAAGAGAACGTTGCTAAAAACGGCCATTAAGTCGGCTATACGGCAGAGCAAACAGGACGTATTAGCAAACCACATGCTAAACTTCCGCCCATGCCTCTCATACTCATTCTCATTGTCTTGTTAGTTGTCTTTGGCGGTGGCGGCTACTACATGGGGCCCGGAATCGGATACTACGGCGGCGGTGGCATCAGTCTGATTCTTGCGTTGATCGTCATCTACCTGCTGTTCGGGCGAGGACGAGAACGGCTCTAGCAGACGCTCCCATTTGTGGCGACCATGCCGGCCCCGACAATCTTCTCAGGATGCGTCTGCATCAGAATGTGTGGAATGATCGCTCGCATATGGAGTGGTAGGAGTATAGGTCGTGGCGTGGGAAGTCCGATGCTCTGTGCGTTGGAGTCGATCTGGATGCAGCGGCAGTCGCCCGGCTTGGGAAGGTACTCGATGTACGGGTATGAGGTGCCGATCATCAGCAAAGTGTCGCATTCCTCAAGAACTTCCTCCGAAGGAGCAGTTCCAGGTAGTCCGATACCTCCGGTCGTGTAGGGGGGAGTCGTCGGGAACGCAGCCTTACCCAACAGAGGCTTGACGATGGGCGCAACATCTCTCGTAGAGCACTTCCATACCTGCCTCCTCCGTCGTGCTCGCAAGGATGCACAGTGCGAGAGTCTCCCTCCGTGCTCTTCGGTGAAGACGGCTACAGTCTGTTGTTCCTGAACGCATTGACTATCACGTTTACGGGACCACGCGGCAGGTTATGGCAACTCAGCGTTCCCGCCACAACGGACGCCGCGCCCTGTGGAGAAGGTCGCAGCAAAAGCTGAAGGCGAACAATAGAGTTGCGCGATAGGTATGCTGTCACCTCTTTCGCACGAAGTACTCACTGAATGGTGACGGAAAACGTCGTGTTGGCAGTGGAAGCTGAAAGCGCACCGGAACTCATGCCACTGCCCGTCACCGTGACGGTATACATGCCGGCGCTGGATCGAGACGGTGTGGGCGGGCCCGATCCGCAGCCTTCCACCGGCAGCAGCAATCCCAACAAAGCAACGCCGAGGGTAGCCAGCCATTTCCGGCGCCGCTGCCCGGTCGGCAGCAGACCGAACCCGCACAACAGTGCCCAGACTACGCCTATGCCCGCAGGTAGCGGCCTGTCGGAGCGATGCGGGAACGGAAAAGCGGCAGAAGCCTGCGGAGCGGTTGAGGCGATAGTGACGATCGCCGCTGCGGTTCCATTCGCCACAAGCGTCGAGCTTGCCGGACTGACGGCGCAGGTCGGCGGAAAGGCGGCTGTACTACTGGAAACGCTGCAACTCAAAGCGACGCTTCCCACGAAGCCTGAGGTGGACGTAAGCCCGATCGAATCGCTGTTGCCAGTCGTGGCGCCGGAGACAAAGCTTAATGAGGAAGACGCGGGCGACAGAGTAAACGACGGCGGGGGCGGAGTAACGATCACCTGCACCGAGGAGGAGGTAGAGGCACCGTAGTAAGTGTCGCCCGAGTAGGCCGCCGTCAGCGTATACGTGCCTGGCGTGCTCAGGCTGAGAGTGCTGCTGGCGCTGTTATTCGTCAAAGCCACCGGCGAGCCCAACGCGACACCATTGCTTTCAAACTGGACAGTCCCGGTCGGCGCGTCGAGCGAGTTGGCTGCCGTGGTCAGTGTTGCGGTGGCCGTAAACGATTGCGTGGTGTTGATCTGCGTCGCGTTGATGGTGAGCGCGAGCGTCGTCGTCACCGGCACGGCAGCCCGGATAAAGTTTCCCACATCCAACGATCCCCAGCCCGTTGCCTGGTCGTAACCCGGGGTGAGCGGATACCCCGCCAGGCCGCCCGTCAGCGAAGTCGGCCCAGGCGTGCTGTTGTCGCACATCGAGGGCACGGCAACCGCGCAATTCATCACCCCTGAGGTGGCGATGGTGGCATCGTGGAAGATACTGCTCGCGGCCGGCGAGTTGGCGAGCCGATAGATGAGGGGGTTGAGGTTGCCCTGAGCCGTGCCGGTTGCCGTGTTCAGCAGCGCCGCAATCGCCGCCATCGACGGTGTCGAAGCCGAGGTACCTCCACCGCCGCGGCAAATTTGATCGATACAGACGTAATAAGGATCATGGATGAGCGACGCAGTAAAGGAGACATCCGGCGTGTCGCGGAAACCATCTGCGGGTACCCCGAATCCCGTCTGCCAGCTGGGCTTCGGGATGAATTGACTTGCTCCGCCGCCGCCCGCGTACACCACATATTCGGTGGTTCCGTTGCTGGTCTGCTCAGGATCGTTCCAGGAGCCTTCCGGAATATACGAGAGCGCAGACGGTGTGTTCGCGTTTGACCAGTAGACGCTGGGGTTGGCGGTATCATTGAATTCCGTCCCGCCAACGCACGTGTCATAGGACGAGGTGCAAAAGCCGTTCGTATTGAGAGACTGCATGGCCGGGGCAGGGCTGCCATGAACATCGCAGCCTGCGGCGCCAGAGTCCCCAGCGGAGACGAAGACCGAAATGCCGTTCGCGGCCGCTGTGGACCAAAGACTGTTCACTGTGTCGATTGTTCCCGTTTCCAGGTCGGCCTCGCACTCAGCAAACGACACAGTAATGACGGGATCCTTCAAGGTGTTGACAGCGTAGAAAGCGGCATCGTACAGCGCATTCGATCCGGCCCCGATTACCAGGTCCGCAGAAACCCCAGGAGCCGTGCCCAGCACGCGTTCCAAATCCCCGGTCGCTTCTCCCTGGCTTGTCGTGTAGCCTGGATCCACCCCGTCCGCGTAGATGGGAGTGAAGTTGTAGCTACTGCTGCCAACGTTGGTGGCGAACAGCTGTATGTCGGCGGGATCAGCGTCGCTTGTGGCGATGATCGCCAAGTGCTGTGGCTTGCCTCCCACGGTGGCTCCTGTGTTGGTGCTAAGCAGCGTGGTGAGATCGTAGATGGTCGCGAAATTAGCGGGAGTGATGTAATGGCCACCGTTTTCCCCGGGTGGAGTGATGTAATGGCCACCGTTTTCCCCGGGTGGAGTGATGGAATGGCCACGGTTATCCCCCGTTAACGAGGGATGCGCGCTTTGGACATCGAACCCACCCAAAGGCACAGGGTGATGCTCGGCCAACCCCGAGACGAACTGCACCACGGGGAGCAACGCAGCCGGCAACAGAGGTTCGCTGTCGGGTGCGCGTAGCGTTTTGGAGCCGGGCCGATAAAGACTGAAGCTGGTCTGGAAGGCCTGAGCCGCCGTTTCCAACGAACCTGAGATCTCGATCGTCATCCCGCTCGGCGCAATCGAACGCACGGTGAATCCTACGGATTGTAACCACGACACTACCTTTTGCACATCGCTCTGTGTCGGCCCAAAGAGCGTGCCTGTCTCTGTTGGCGATATCCAGTGGTGATAGAGTGGCGAACCAGGGGTTTGCTGATCGACGAGTAGCTGCGCAAAGGCCTGCTGCGCCGCAGATGACCGACGCAGCAAAATCGAGAGCCGCAGTTGAGCTGCCGGATCGACGCTTCCGGCTACAAGGTTCGCCGGCGTTGCCCAGCGCGGCACATGGCCCACCAGCGGTGCGCGCGTTGCCAGATCCGCATTCGGCAAGATGCGGTTGACTTGAGACACCGGCTGAGGCGCACTTGATGGCGAGAGGTCCTGGCCGCTCAGCATGATTGGCAGAAAAAGCGAAAGCACACCAAGGCAACACCGGCAGGCGGCAGAGAACATATAGATCGAACACCCTTCGAGAGAGTAATGCAGCGCACAATACCGATTGCTGGACTTTCCTGGGCCCCAAAAGTGAGCAATTTGGGCGAAAAAGGGACACTGAGCCGTTGCTGCCAAGGCCGTCATATCCAACTGCCCGAAAGTCGGATTTTGAGCAAGTTCACCTCGCCAGATGGTTCGGTGCGTCGACCGGTTGAGACCGCCCCGGCTTTCGTCAGGTTCGGGGATTATGATGGTGGGCTGGGCGTGCCGGATGAGTGCGGAGCTAAGTGATGACAATATTAAGAATGTTCGCGTGGGCGGTAATCCCGGTTCTGTGGGTTTCACCGGTTCTGGCACAGAAGACATATTCCGATCCGGTGGCTTACTGCAAGGCCGTCGGGACGATTGATAAACCAGACGCGCGATACGCCGGCCCAAAGCTCCCGGATTGGATGGCTAAACAACTAGATATGCAGCCAAATCAGGGCAATCTTATGGAGTGGCGTTGTGCCAGTGGAACTGTTCTCGCCTGCCAGTACGGCGCAAACATTCCATGTGATGCTAAAGCCGGCACCAGTCACAGGCCCACCCAACCGATCATCGATTATTGCCGGAAAAATCCTAATTCCGGTTTCGTACCTATGGTCGTGACCGGACATGACACAAACCTGTCCTGGGCCTGTCACGGACCGACGCCGGCGATAATCCATTCTGCGCAGATTGATGATCGTGGTTACATTGCAAAATACTGGCGCAAGGTGTCGCCATAGCAACTAAGCATAGACACTCCCGCAACAGCGGCCTTCTGCTGCGGCAGGAGCAGAGGAACGTTGAGGGGATTTTGATCCGGTAGCCGACTACAGGCGTGGTATGGCTTTAGCGGTTGGTTTTTTTTCTGACGTGGTGTGTGGTGGACTTTCCTGCGTTTTTTGCAGGGGGTTTTGTGGATTTGTGTGTTTTTTGCGTGGTATTTCGCTGGTGAAGTTGTGGTAATTTGCGTGGTAAACGTGGTGAGTCAGCAGCGTGTTTTCTGGTGGCTAAAAATACGCCACAGAATAGAA
>Ga0302223_10002150_pt1 | contig 9987 bp, 21 predicted proteins | sample II_Palsa_E2_3_FD_194565 | JGI IMG/M metagenome (GOLD analysis project Ga0302223, IMG submission 194565) | Peat permafrost microbial communities from Stordalen Mire near Abisko, Sweden - II_Palsa_E2_3 | ecosystem: Environmental > Terrestrial > Soil > Palsa > Peat permafrost | place: Sweden... | reverse complement strand
GCTTCAGAATCTATTAAGCTTATCATAGAGATTGGTTGAGCGGAGGAGGTTGCAGATCGAGTTGAAAAATTCCAGGATGGACGACTCCTTGCTCACTGGCTTGTCCCCGTATATCACGACAAAATAGACGCTCGGGTCCAGCCTCGCAATGTAGTACGTAGCATGAGCCCTAGAGTCGTGGAACTTGAACGGTGTGGAGTTGGTCACGGCAATGTCCTCCTCTTTGTCGAGGATGATCGAGACAATGTTGGGCTTGTGTTCGGCCGGCGTCGTGTTGGTCGGGAGACTGAAAATGCACTGGAACGAGTTCATGCCCGTCGGCGGCTCATAGGTTGTCGATGGGACGTAGTATCCCTCCTTATGAAAGGGTTCTTCGGGACTGGGCGACACATGAAACAAGAGCGAGACGTTTGTCGCCTCTGTCCGACGGTGGAAGACTTTTATCCTGTCCAAATAAAATAACCTTTTTTTAAGAGAGGAAGATAAATATATAAAATGCCTACAGGTCAAAGTAGTCGCAATCTGTTCGAGCAAACTGTGCTCGCATCTCCGAGGCGGATCCACCCATGTCGATCTCGTGAGAGAGCAGGACGTTGTAAAAATAGAGGGTCATTTTCGCGACGAGCATTCCTGTGTTTTTGAAACTTGAGTCTGCGCAGATCAACGCCAAAGGCAATACCGTAGAGCTCGTTGAGCCACATGAATGTCTTGGGAGCGGTTTTGGCCAAGTCGACGTCCAGTTTGGACGAGGACGACGCAGCTGGCGGTGGATTGCCACCTCCAACACTCGTACTGGATAATGACGGGTTGGCCGTACCGCCGCCACTGCCTCCACTGGTAACGCTAACGTCGCTTGCCGATCTGCTGACGGCCGACGACAAGGGCGCATGCTCTGGCGTCGACGTGGGAAGACATCTTTGTCGCCAGTTGTCGAGATAGCCGCGACACTTGAACAAGAGGGCCGTCGAGTCCTTGAACTCGTACGATCCGATGGCGAGCTGCGCTTTGAAGAGACAAATAAGGATGCTCGTCTCGATCATGAAGCCCATGCGCAGGAGGGTGAGGCACGGATGCTGAAAGCTGTTGCGGTTCGTGTCAAAAAGGACCTCGAGCGAGACAACGAGGAGCCGGTAGTCGGGCAGGGACGACGGCGACCCCGCGAGCAGACGGTACGTCGAGATCAGCTTTTGGCGCACGTTGATGAGTGTGCACGTCTGCTGGAACAGGTCCACAAAGTACTCTGCGTTGACGCCGGCCGGGAGCGGTGTGTTGACGTTGCCGATGGAGCGATCGCGCACGACCTTTTGCAGGTCCTCGATGATGATTGTGTACATGAGGCTGAGCGACTGTGCGGCAACGTTAATAACAACACAACCTCGTGGCAGGAGGAGGAGACCATACATCCTTCTTGAATATGTTCTTCTTGAGGAAGGCGTAGGACGCGTACATGCCCTCGCTCACGCTGAACCGCGACAGCGCGGCAAACCCCTGCGCCAGCGGCGTGTTGGCCACCAGCGCGGTGCACGTCTTGATGTGCCTGGACGCATCGGTCTGGTTGTACCGCCCGAGGGCGTCGTAAAACAGACGCGTGTGTTCCTCGAGCGGCGATGACATCACCCTGACTCAGCTCGCCCGAAAGTGGCACCTCCATTTTTAGCGAGTATGACGACCAGGGCCGAGAGGGAAGGCAAGGAGGCTCTCAACAAGCAGCACCAGGCGATCCTGGGCACGCTGCTGGAGCGTGCGGACAACGCCATCTGTGCCGACTGCAAGAGCAAGGACCCGCGCTGGGCCTCGTGGAACCTGGGCGTGTTTATGTGCATCGAGTGCTCGGGCGTGCACAGGTCCATCGGCACGCACGTCACCCGCGTCAAGTCGGTCAACCTCGACACTTGGACAAACGAGCAGATCGAGAGCATGCTCCGCTGGGGAAACGCGCGCGCAAACGCGTTCTGGGAGGCGTACCTGCCGCCGGGCACAAAAGCCGTCAACATGTATGTTGTTTTTTCTTCTTCCCTTTCCTTTCCTTCTTTCCTTCACCAAGAAAGATAACGCGACAAAAAACACACTGGGCTGGTTCTGACTCTGTCGACTGCAACTAGGGGACTCAACGCCTACATCCGCGCCAAGTACGAGCGACGCGAGTGGGCCCCCAAGGGCCCCGTCCCTGTGCCACCCATCGACGAAGGCTCGTCCGCTGAAGCAAGCACTGCTCCAGTCAAGAAAAAGGAGAAGAAGGCCAAGAAGGCGCCCAGTGGTGACGCTGCTCCTGCTGCTGTCACTGCCACGGCTACGGCCACGGCCACGGCCACGGCCACCACCGCCCCTCTCCCACAGGCCGCCAACAGAAAGTCAGCCGCCGGGTCTGCGGTAGGTGTGTTGCTGACAGACCTCGATACCCCGAGCGTGTCCTCAGATAGCTTGTCCTCCTCTGCACCTGTTGTTGCTCCTGCACCGTCCCCCGCCTCATCATCATCGTCGTCGTCGTCGTCAGTATCATCATCACGTCCTACGTCTGCCACCGCTGTTGCTGCTGCCGCAAGGCCGGCGTCAGCTGTTAAGAAGCCATCGACGTTGAGCCAAACGACTGGGCCATCCGATCTGCAAGCGCTCGAGGACATGTTCCTGGGCCTCACCGTCGTATCGCCGCAGCCGAGCGGGGGGAGCTCGGTAGCAAACTCATCGTCCGCGTCGTCGACTGCTCAATCGACCCCGCCGCCACAGCCGACCGTTTCATCTGGTGACCTCTTTGACTCGCTGAACGTCGTCAACACCAGCGAGGTGCCCAAAAAGGTTATCCCGAAGGACCACATCATGTCTCTGTACATGACGCCATCGTCAGGGGGTCCCGGTGTGTCGGGTAGCCCCACGACGCCGACGCAGTTCAACCGCGTCAACACCCCGCCCGCCTTTGCCCCATCCAGCACGATGCCGCAAGGATCGTTCCGCCCGTCCATGGGCCCGCGTGTCGACACTCCCCCGGTGTTTGCATCGCCCTCGTCGATGCCCCTCTCGTCCTTTATTTCCAATAACAATCAACTCTTTTGACCAAAAAAAAAAAAAAAAAAAAAATTATATCTATAAACACAATCCAATGTATCTGAAAAATTGTTTGGGCGGATGAAAGTCAATGTTGGAACAAAGAAATGGTGATAAGACTACCTAGATAGAAGAAATGAAAAGGGTACTTGCTCTTTTTCTTTGTTTTGCTGGTCATTTGTGACAGTTGAGAATTGATTAGTCCTTCTTTTCGGTTAGGGCGTCGAGGATTGGTTTCCTCTTCTTGAGGAACTTTTCCTTGATCTGATCAATCTCCTTCTGCTTGTTTGTCTCCAGATCCTTGATCATCTCCGCCAGCGAGTCCGTGTTGCCGCCCTTGACGAGGTCGTCGAGGTTGGTCAGTGGCGCCGACGTGGCGCCCTTCTTGCCCAGGAGCTGCATAAACAGAGGAGTATCGCCACCGGCACCGCCGGCAAGCTTTGTTGTTCCATCGTCGTAGTCGTCAGATAGGACCATCGTGCCCACGTTTGATGACGACATAACCATCGTTCCGGACGACATGACCATCGTGCCCGTGTCGTACTCCTCCTCCGTGTTCTCTTCCTCGTCGTTGTCATCGTCGTCCTGGCCGCCGGCGATCGCGGGAGCGCTGGCACGTGCCTTGACGATGGTGGCGGCACTCTCCTCGACCTCCTGAAGACCACCCTCCGAGATGCGCTGCACGGCACTGTCGATGAGGGACTGGAAGACCTCGGGGCCAGGAGCCGACTTGATGAAGGGGTGCTAAGGTGAAAACGGGATTGTCAATAACACACAAGAACTGCGTATCTTCATTTACGTTCAAAAGCTGGTCGGCGGACTGGCGCTGAGTCTGGTCCTTAACGAGGCACTGGGCAATAAAGTCGTGGAAGTCCTTTGAGTACTTGTCCTTGTCTGCAAGCGTAGGCGAGGGCTTGTTTGGGATCATGAAGATGGCCTGCACAAGATTTAAAAAAAAATCTTTTAGTTTCTAACAAGCTTACGGGGTTAGTTAAAAAAAGGCATACGCGCATCGGGTGGATGTTGTGGTACGGCGGCCTGCCCTCTGCCATCTCAATGCAAGTAACACCGAGCGACCAGATGTCTGCACCAGTGCCGTAACCAATTTCCTGGATGACCTCGGGCGCCATCCAGAAGGGCGTGCCAATGACCGTGTTGCGTTTGCTCATAGTGTCGGTGAGCTGGCTGGAGACGCCGAAATCGGCTAAGCAAGGGTGGAAAACAAGCAGGTAAGGGATACACGCCGGCCAAACAAACAAACAAAACAAAACAAAACAAAACAAAAAAAACGCACCAAGCTTGGCCTCGCCCGCAAGGTTCATGAGAAGGTTACCGGCCTTGATATCACGGTGGATCTTCTTCAGCGAGTGCATGTACGACAGCCCCTTTAGCGCGTCCCTGCAAACGCTCGCGATTTGAGGCTCCGTCTAGTTGAGGAAAACACTTTGTTAAAACACACAAGGAGTTGCGATCATACCAGGTTGGTCTTGCACAGCCGCATAATGTCGGAAACCGAGCCCGCACCGCAGTACTCCATTGCAATCTATTGCACGGCACTGAGCTTGCTGCCAAAAAAAACAAAGAAAACTAGCGAGAGCCCATTCGTACCCAGAGGTCCGTCTCCTTGAGGAACGAGCCGTAAAAGTTGACAATGTACTTGCTCACGCAGCCGTTCATGACGTTGACCTCCTTGATGATATCCTCAAGGTCGTTCTCAATGGGGACGATCTTGATCGCCACCACATGGCTTGTTTTCTTGTGCGTGGCCTTGTGCACTTCTCCGTACGAGCTATTTATTGTTGTTTATATGGGTAAGTTTTCTTTTGTTGGGTGGGCGTACCCAGAGCCCAGCTTCTCCACCAGCGAGAACAGGCTCTCGGGGTCCTTGGTGAGCTCTTCGTCGTTGAGGGCGAACGTGGCCATTGTTGTTCTCTGTCGCCGCCTGTTTTCCGGTTTTGGTGCGTTATGCGTGTTAGCGTAAAAAAAGGTCCGTGCCATGCGTAGAAGAAAAACAAACAAACCGCAACCCCAAAACGGCGCCGCATTTAAAACCTGAAGGGCATTTTTTTTTTTTAAGCTCAAGCACCCTTGGAAGGGAAGGCCGCATGCCCTCAGCCAGCGGCCGCGGCCACCCCTCCGAAAACAAGAAGAAAAAAGACACACACAATGCTGGCGATCCACGGGCCACACACTGCACGTGCAAATGGAAAGATGGAGACGTTGAGGGGATTTCCCGAGTCGCACAAACGTCGGTGGTTTCCCAGCTGGACACGCGCAACACACCCTCTGGGCATTTTCAACGCTTGCTACGCATACAGAGGAAGTGAGTATGGCAGAGCTGGCGTTCAAGGTGGACAAGCTCGTGGAGCTGTTTGGCCAGCAGGTAACGCTGCTTCGTTTCTCGCAGAAACCAAGCACCAACGCATTGTGTGCCAGTTTGACCGAAAGTTCTTGACAACACTGCTGGAGAGCCAGCAAGGCAACCTCGAGCAGGCGACGCACTACATGCTTGAAATTGTCAACCGGCAGCCACCAGGGACGCCGAAACAGCAGCAGTTCATGCAACCAGTACGCGCTCGTGTGTGTTCTTTTCCGTGCTGATATTGCCCTTGCACCTTTGTGTAGCAGCCACCAAAGTATCAGCCGGCCACCGACGACCTCAATGACGACAAGGACGACATGAGCATGGATGGCGACAGTCACCACCATGGACAGCTGCCGGCAAGTGCAGCCCCCGTCGTCTCCTCGGCATCGCGCGACCAACGCAAACAGCAGCTGGCACAGCTGCAACAGTACCTTCAAAAGATCGGGGTGGCAGGTAAAACCAATTGTGCTCGCTTCCCTTCTCAGTCATCAATCAATCGATCCGGATTACAGGGATGACGGCGCATGAGAGGCGCAGGTTCTTCATGCACAACCCCGTTGCCCTCTCCGACATGAAGACGTATCTGCACACGATCGGTCTCGGCGGCATGACCTTTACCCAAATGCAGGAGTACTTTAAGGTTTGAGGCTCCCGCTTTTTGTCCACGCGTATGTACCAACTAAGAATGAACACAGCAAGTCGGCCTGTCGTTTCACGCACGCCAGGAAGACCCTGCTCGCGACGAGCTACTGCGACAGCTCCTGACAGTCGAAGTCAAACGTACGTCGTGCTCTTTGTCTTCTTTCTTTCTTTCTTTCTTTCTATTTTAATTTTGCTACGGAAACATCTTCTGCAGGATATGACAACTACAAATTCGGTGACCGTCTCTCCGCCCAGCAAAAGCAAAAGTTCTTTAGCGAGGGTTATCTGCACTTGAAAAACGTGGTCAATCGGACCACAGTCGACGCGGCTCTACGCGAAATCAACTGGGTGCTTGGCCGCGGGTTCTCGCCCGAGCAAAGAGACATGTTTGACAAGACGACCTGGTGCCCAGAGATCAAGAGCTCGGTGCCGATCCTTGACTTGCTGTACGAGTCGCCCGCCCTTGCCTATGCAATGTCGCTGGTCGGCCCCGTAGCGCGCATCGAGTCTGGTCTAGTCTCTGTTCGCGTAAGTCATGTCTTCTCTTTATGCAAATAGTAACTGTTGCACACTGGCCAGTTTCCTGGGCATGGGTGCATCGATCGAAACGATCAACGCGTGCGGCACCTCATCCCAATGGACAAGCCCATTAACAACTTTATGCCTTGGCCACACTGGCAGCACTTTTGGAGCCTCGACGGCATGCCGAGCCAGTACAATCAACTGCCTCGCGGGCAAGTCCAAAACTACACATGTACCATTAGCGTCTACCTCTCTGAGGCCCCGGTTCCCATGAACGGTATTGGCGTTCCCCTATTGATGTCGTTTGTTCACTGTGTGTGCGTGTTTCTTGTGCAGGAAACGACGTCGTGTATTCAGGCAGCCACCTGGTCATAAATGACTTTTTCAGGAGGAACGGAGGCGCCCAGCAGGTGCTGCAATCCAAAAACGTCCTCGAGTTGAACAAACTTGTACTTACAAGTCAAGACTTACTATTTGACTAATAGTTACACACCCAGATCACGATTGGCAATATGATCCCACTAGTGGTGAGCCCAGGCGATATCACGATCTCGCATTACCTCTTGCCCAAGACGATCGCGCCAAACATCTCCTCCAACGTCCGCTACGTCGTCAACTTTCGCGTCTACGAGGCAAGTCACGTACCCAACGCCTTCCGCCCCGACTCGATGGACGACATGTGGCTCGAGTACGAGGGTCTGCGCGAGATCGGCGTGTACTCGTTGCGCTCTGTGCAGGACCCACTCGCGCCTCTGCGTGCCGCTGCCCTCACGGTCTCTGGGAATCAACAGCAGCAGCCGCAGCAGCAGCCACCAGCGGGTCAAGAACAACTCAAATTATGCCCAAACTGCAAGACGGCGACGAATCCTGCTGCTGCTCGATTCTGTTCCTTCTGCGGCCGCCCATTGCAATAATGCTTTGTAACATCGTGTACTTTGTTCTAATAAAAAAAAAAATTCACCACAATATTTTATTTTGAAAAAGTCCATCAGCTGAACACAAAATTTACTGCATCCTTTTGCACGCGGATATCCAGCTCCTCTGGTCGCACGACCACTACCAGTTCCGTGTCGTCCCCTGTCAATGAGTCCTTGCGTCTTATTGTCACGTAGACCTGTTTGTCGATGCGCGATGTCACGTAGCTCAAAAACTGCGATTTATTATTAGGAGAAACAAGTACCCTTTATTATTATTATTTACCTCGGTCGTCGAATGGACCGGCCCGTTGTCCACTTTGCAAATGACGTCTCCTGCGTTAATGCCGCTGATGTGGGCGGGCGACCCCCGAAATATCGCGGTCACTAGGATCCCACCCCCAGATCCATCGAGTTTGGCAAGGTCCGGAAGTGAATCCCTGTCTGACTGCTCCAGCTGGCTGGTGAGGGCAGGCGTGAGCGACACGATCCGCATCCCGAGCCACGGCCGTACGACGCGACCTTCGTAGGCCAGCTGCTTGATCAACGGCATGGCCGAATCGACACGCATCGCAAAGCTGATGCCGTGAGCGTTGGCCCGAACACTGTTGATGCCCACGACCTCACCGTCTAGGTTAACCAGTGGTCCGCCCGAGTTGCCCTCGTGAATAACACAGTCGGTCTTGCCCATCAATACACGGTAAACGAAGAGAAAGGATTTTACTGAACAATCGTTACCTGAATAAACTGCATCTTGTTGTTGATCATGCCCACGTCCAAGCTTTTCCGATGGAGTGCTGCGCAGAGGGGAGGGGCTTTAGAAAGAAAAGTGCTGATAAAAATAATAATTACAGGAGACAACGCCAGCAGTCACCGTATTTTGAAAGCCGAGCGGCGATCCGAGCGCCACGACCCAGTCACCCAGACGCAGTTGGTCGCACGAGCCAAAGGTCACAGCCGGGAGCTCGTCCGTGTTGTTTGTCAGCTTGACAATGGCCAGATCGCTGATGGGATCGATCGAGTACACGATCCCGCCGTACTTGCGGCCGTCGCGCATCGTCACGACCATCCGCCCTGGCCCGTCGTGGTCCATCATACCCATGACCACGTGTGCGCACGTGAGTATCGTGCCCTCTTGCCCGATGATGAACCCAGACCCGAGCGACACCAGCACCTTGTCTGAAAACAGCGACGTTTGGTGCGCCTCCTCCACTCGCAGATGCACCACCGTGTCCGCCACCTTTTCCACCGCATCCGCCACAAAGTTGAACTTCCTCGACGCCCTTGCATCTTGCGGCGGCGGCGGCGGCGGCGGCGGCTGTGCCTCGCTGGTTTGCGTCTGGACGAGTGACAACAATGCAACAGCAACACCGCCGAGCAGTGCGGGCACCACCCCTTGCCTGTGTCGGCCATAGCCGTACTGCTGTTGTCGCTGCCTCTGCTGATGCAGCTGCCGCCACAGGATGGCTCGACCAGGCTGAACGGAAGCAGCACGGAGCAACAGATGCGACATTGAGGCAGACAAGCAATTGCTGGGAAGCACACTGTATACTGTCATGGGGGCGCCGCGGTTTCACGTGGGCGGCCGTGTTTCTTTTCCCTGCCGCCCTTCGCCTTCTACCTGCTCCCACCTGATGGCCACGTCACTAAAGGGTTGCACACACAAACTAGGGCGAAACCACCAAACACACAGAGGATGCTGCGGTCGGTGTGGCGCCCTGCCTTGTCGGCGGCGAGGGTCAGCAAGGCGGCGATGAAGCCTCACCAGGCCCTTTTCAGCTCGTACCGTGTGCTGCGTCAGGCCGTCGAGCTGAACGAGGTAACAACGTGCCAAGACACGACCTGCACAGACAAAGGCAAAAACTGAACCAAGCCGGAAAAAAAAAACACACAATAAAAAACAGGAGGAGAAGGCCAAGCTCGCCGAGCCCCGCTTCTCCGACACGGCTGATGTGGTGATTGTCGGAGGCGGTCCCGCCGGACTTGCCGCGGCCATCAAGCTGCGCCAGCTGGCAGAGAAGAGCGGGAAGGAGCTGCGCGTGTGCGTCGTCGAGAAGGGCAGCGAAATTGGTATGCGTCTTTGGCAGTGGTTTGGCGACGCTTAAAAAATAGTTTGTGTCGACAGGTGCCCACACCCTCTCTGGCGCCGTCATCGAGCCCCGCGCGCTCAACGAGCTCTTCCCTGACTGGAAGGAGCGCGGAGTACGCTCCGGTTTTTAGGCCTTTGTTTTCTTTCTCTGATTGTCCTTGTTACTAGGCCCCGCTGCACACCAAGGTCACAAAGGACAAGGTGCTTTTCCTGACCGAGACCCTGGCCATCCCGATGCCCATCCCGCCGCCAATGCAGAACCACGGCAACTACATTGCTTCGCTCAGCAACGTCGTCAAGTGGCTCGGCCAGCAGGCTGAGGAGCTCGGCGTTGAGATCTACCCTGGCTATGCCGCGTCTGAAGTCCTCTACAACGAGGACGGCAGCGTCAAGGGCATCGCCACAAACGACGTCGG
>Ga0302223_10002144_pt1 | contig 10007 bp, 8 predicted proteins | sample II_Palsa_E2_3_FD_194565 | JGI IMG/M metagenome (GOLD analysis project Ga0302223, IMG submission 194565) | Peat permafrost microbial communities from Stordalen Mire near Abisko, Sweden - II_Palsa_E2_3 | ecosystem: Environmental > Terrestrial > Soil > Palsa > Peat permafrost | place: Sweden... | reverse complement strand
CCACTTTTCTTCCGTTACTCCGACCTCATCTCCGCCACCGTCCGCGCCTTCCGCCCCGACGTCATCCACATCACCGGCCCCAGCGAACTCGGCCTCTTTGGAGCCTACTTCGCCCACCAGCTCAACATCCCGCTCGTCGCCAGCTGGCACACCAATCTCCACGAGTACGCTGCCCGCCGCATGCGCTGGCTCTCCCAACACCTCGGTTCTCTCGGCGGCAAATTAGAGCGCACCATAGAAGCCGCAGCGCTCCACATCGCCGCGCAACTCTATCGCCGAGCCGAAGCCCTCTACGCCCCCAACCCAACCCTATGCACCCTCCTCGAGCGCACCACCCACCGCCCCTGCCACCTCATGCAGCGCGGCGTCGACACCACGCTCTTCACCCCAAGCCGCCGCACCCGCGCGCCCAACGACCGCGACATAATCCTCGGCTACGTAGGCCGCCTCAGCGTAGAAAAAAACGTAGCCCTCCTCCCCAAAGTCGACGCGCAACTCCGCACCCTCGGCATCACCGCGCGCTGGCTCATCATCGGCCACGGTGCCGAAGAAGCTGCCCTCCGTGCCGCCCTTCCCAACGCCGAGCTCCCCGGCGTCCTCCGCGACGAAGCCCTAGCCACCGCCTACGCCAACATGGACCTCCTCATCTTCCCCTCCCACACCGACACCTTCGGCAACGTAGTCCTCGAAGCCCTCGCCAGCGGCGTCCCCGCCATCGTCACCCCGGACGGAGGCCCCGCTCACATCCTCCAATCGGCGACCCCAACCTGCTGCGACCAATGCGCCCGCACCTCAGCTCCTGGCCGCGTTGCTCACGACGAAGACTTCGCCACCGCCATCGCCGACGTTCTCAACGATCCCACCACCCACGTCGCCATGCGCCATACCGCGAGCACCTACGCCCAACGCTGCTCCTGGGACGCCGTCTTCGACAAGGTGCTCGCCGCGTACCCCGCACCCTCTGCAGCCAGCCCACGTGCCGTCATCTCGACCGAAGCGCGCAGCGCGTAGCGGAGAGACCCCTGTATTGGCAGTTGCTTTTGCCTTTCTGGCTGTCATTCCGAGCGCAGCTAGGAATCTGCTTCTCGCCCGCGCAGCGAGAGTCCGGTCTTCCTTGACCTGGCCCACAATCGGTAACAGCGGTTGGCGAATCTCTGCAAGATACAAGCCAGAAGCTAAACTCCCGCCGTCCGCGCAGGGCTCACCGCGTCTCCCCCACCACCACCGCGCCCGCCTCCACCTTCATCAAATCCACCGGCGCCGGCTGCAGCAGCGACCGCATCGAGCTCAATCTCACGCCTTCAAGATCCGTCAGCACCACCGCCCTGTCCGACAAATTACAAGCTGCCACCACGGTCGTCGACGTGCGCGAGCTCGCCGGCGCATGCCGCACCCACACCAGCGCGCCCACATTATCGCGATTGAGCACCGTCTGCGCCCCGCTGCGCACCGTCGCATTGTCGTGGTGCAGACGAATCAGTTGCTTGTACAAATTCAGCAGAGACCCCGGCGCATAGGTTTCCGTCACCACGCTCGCGGTCGTCCCGTTCGGAGCCACCATCGCTGCCTCAAGGTTCCCCGCGGTAAATCCTGGCATCGCTGCGATTTTTTCCGGGGTCGGCAGGTCCGCCTCCTCGACCACGGGCATCACGGGTGGCGCAAAAAGGTTCTTCGGCATCGGCCGCACGTAGGGCTGAAACTTCTGATATCCGGCAGCAGACGCCGCAGCTTGCGAGTCCGTCGGCGCAGCAGGCTTGCGCGTCACATTCGTTGGCGTCCACTGCATCAGCGGATCGTTCTTGGCCGCGTTCTCCAGCCCGAGTTCCTGCCCATACTCCAGCAGCACCGCCGACCGCGACGCCAGCAGCATCACCGCCAGCGCCCGCTCCATGGCTAGCCGCTGCGCAGCGTCAGCCACCGACGGCATCCGCACCGCCCTCAGCAGTGGATTGCCCGCAGTCTGCAGTCGCGAGTTACTCTCGTGCCGCCGCTCCCGCCGTCCCCGCGTCGGTTTCTCCGTGGGCTCCGTCGTCGCAGCCGGCGCAGGCTCTGTACTTTCTGAAGTGTTGCCCAGTGCGGCCATCCACTGCTGGCGTAACGTTGTCACCGTCGGCGCCGCACCGTCCTTCGCAGCAGCACCCAGCGGCGCGCTCGCGATCAGCTCTGCATACTTCGCCAGCCCATTCAACAGCATCGCGTCCTGTTGCGCTGCGCCATCGGCAATCAACACCCGCTCGCCGGGAAAGCTGTTCGTCAGCGCGCGCAGTTGCTGCAGCAACAGCGCAATATGTGTTCCGCCATCGATCTTTTCCAAGGCTGGTGTTGGAACAAAAATCCCCGCCGCCCCCTGGTTCAGCCACGCCCGCGCCATCTGCACATACTGAGCGTCGGATTGTTGCGACGCCGGCGCTCCCAGGTCTACCAGCACCCGCAGATGCCGCCCCGCTGCATCATGCACCAGCGTATCGAACGCCAAGGTCTCATCCCCCGTCGGCAGCAACGTCGCCTTCCCGCCTTCCGGAGCCGTCTCCACAATCACCGCATCCACGCCCAGCGCCTGCAGGTAGTCGAGCCGCTGCGTAATCCCAACCAGGTCGCCCTTGCCACTACCCGTCGAGTCCTGAAACTTCGTCGGATCAATCCGATAGAACACCGCCCGCTTCCACCACAACTCAGCGCTCACACCCGAGCCCGCCCAATTCTTCTGCGCCAGCACCTGCGCCCGGGCACGCGGCATCGCCGGCAGGCAGGCAACGCCCACGCCGAGGCAGAGCAAAGTAACCCTAAGATTGTGTCGTATGGATGGCAGGTAGCAGGTCCGCATAGATAAAACTGTCGCGCTCGACAACCTCGCCCGGCGATACCTCAATGCTACCGGAGAACATCGGCCCGGCGCTTACGAACGTATGAAACTCACCACGCTCGCCACAGGGGTCCACCGACTCTGGCAGCTCAGCCAACAGGGCGGCATCGAACACCCGGCCCGCAAATCTCCTGTCCATCTTGCGTGGATCAACGCACACCAGGTGCGCCCGTATCCCCGCCGCGATCATCGAGCGCGCCAGCTCGTCGGTCGGAATCAACCAGCAGGGAAAGATTGGCTCCAACCCCGTCGCCGCCATCTTCTCCACCCGGTACGCCCGTATGTCCTCGAGAAACAAATCGCCAAACGCAATCCCATGCAGCCCCTCAGCCACCGCCCGCTGGCAGACCTCGGCCATCAGGCCTTCGTAGACCTCGTTGGAGCATGGCCACGGCAAGGGTACCTTCCACAGCGGCAGCCCCGCCGCCTCCCCCTGCAGATCCAGCAGCTCTTCCCGGAACCCATGCATGGCCACTCGACCGAAGTGCTCGTTCACGGTAGTGAGCAGACCGACGACCTCATACTCGCGACTCTCACACAGCAGGTGCAGCGCCCAGGCACTGTCCTTCCCGCCCGACCAGCTCAGCAGAATGCGCTTTTTCTCCACACCCCATCCTAGCCGCACTTGTGCGTCCCGAAACCGGGCTAAACGTGTCGCCGCGTACCCGAAACCGGGCTAAGTCGTACGCGAAACTCACGGTTTTGCCCGGAAACCAGCGAACGGCGGCAAATCTTACGATTAATTCACGGCTTGCCCAGGTACGAGCGATACCGGGTCTCCACCACACCCGTGTTCCGAGCCAGCTGCAGCTTCGCTACGTTGTACTGATATAAGGAGTTAATCAGCTGGGCCTGCGCGCTCGCCACCGATCCCTGCGCATCCACCAACGGCAGGTTGTCATCCACCCCGGCCGCAAAACGGTCCCGCTCATCCGACAATTCCTGCTGCGCCAGCTCCACATTGCTCTGCGCAACCTTCACTAACTCCTTTGCTGCGTTCACATCCAGCATCGCCGTACGGATCTGCGCGTCGATCGTCACTCGCAAATCCGCCTCCCGCTGATGCAAAGCAGTAAGCTGCGCATCCACCACATCCTGCTCCCCCCGCTGCGCCGCTTCGCGGAAGATAGGCACGCTCAACAACCCCTCAGCGTTGAACACCCCGTGATACGAAGCAGACGTCGTCAGGCCAATGACACCATAGAACCCGTTGAACGCAAGTGTAGGCAAACGCTGGTACTTAACCGCCTTCAGTTCACGCTGCGTCAGCGCGATTTGTTCCAGCACGCTGAGGTAATCCTTGCGGTGTTTGTACGCCGTAATCTTCGCCGCATCAAGGTCCATGGCCGCAAGTTCCGCAAACGGCGCGGCGTCGGTGAGATCCAGTTTCTGCCCCGCCGGCAACCCGAGAATCCGCGTCAATTGAATGGTGTCTTTCTCAAGCTGGGACTGCGCAGCCACCACATCTTGTTGACGCTGTTGGTATTCCACCTGCCCGCGCAGCGCGTCGAGGTTGGTGCCGACGCCCGCTTGGTGCTTCTGCGTTGCCTGATCAAACAGCGTCGCGGCGGAGCGTTGCTGCGCCTCGGTATTCGCCACATTCGCCTGATCGGCGAGCACCTGGAGATACGCCGTTCCAACGGTCAGAACAAGGTCTCCGTCATCCGTAAGCTTTTGCAAATCAACAACACGCGTCTCGTTCGTCGTGCCGCGGTACAGTTCGTAATCGGGCAGATTGAAGAGCACCTGGCTGGCATTCACCGAGGCTTGTGTCGTCTGGACCTTCACGATCTCATTGAAGACGTAACCCGGCGGCAGCAGCCCGGAATCTGCGAAGCCCGCGATCAGGGAAGGCTTGAAACCCAGCGCGGCGAGATTGATTTCCTGGGCACTGCTTTCGCCGTTGAGACTGAGGTTTGGGATAAGCGCACTCAGTACCCCGAGGGTGTCGCCCTTGACTGCCCGGATGTTGGCGCGGTCGTACTTCAGTCGAACATTGCGAGCCAGGCCAATCGACATCGCGTCATCGAGCGAGAGGGGTAGGGCAGCATCGCTGGCACGATCGATCGCCAGACCTCCTGGTCCGGCGAAGCTGCTCTCTGCCTTGTAGACAAATCCAGAGCCAGTAGGCCTGCTAAGTGCCTCATTTTGAGCGGCAATGATCGCCCCGGGATCGGTAGGGAGGGCTTCCTGCGCGTGCGTGCACGAAGAGAACGCGGTCAGTGCGCCAGCCGTTGCGAGCACGAGGCACGCCGCGGGCTCGAGAACTTTTAGGTTGGAAAAGATTTTTGTCACTGCTCCCTTAGATTGCCACGCACGGGGTGGAGATGCGAAATCCTTGCCGCTGAATCTAGTGCTGGGCGTTTAGCGTTCGGGCGGCGGCTTCCAGCGTGTCGTCTTGCGACGGTTTCCAGTCCGTTTTTACCTCGTCCTCTTGCTGTCCAATGCTATGGAACAAGAGGGCGTGGCCTCCAATGTGGACGTGAGTTTCGGTGATCTGCCAGTGGTCCTCGCCGACGAGCCGGCGTTCGACGTCGAAGGTTCCTCCCTTGAACATCTTGGCGAGCAATCCAAACCCAATCAATACGTTGTAGCTGAGCTGGCCGCGCAGGGTGCGAATTCGATTTCCGTTGCGCGCAATGACCAATTCGCCGGTCATCGCTCCCATGACGCGAGACTGCATGTCGGGAGGCGAAAAAGATGGATTTGGCCGGAAACTCAGCGTAATCAATTCGGGAGTTTCGCTTACGGTCGACCAGACGAAGGCGTCGGGAAGCATGTTCAGCAGCTCCGTAGCCTGGGCGCCGTCGTGCGCGCTGTTCTTGCGCGCCTTCGCCTGTGCGTCAGGATCATGAACGTAGCCGTCGATTCGCTGGGTTTCCGCAGTGGCCGCGGCCGGCGAGAGCGGCTGACCGTTGAGCGCAATCAAGCGCCGCAACGTGCCCTGACGAGTCTCGATGGTGAGATAGGTCCCGTCCGCATCCGGTGTCTTGTCGTGGTCGTGGTAGGTCCAGATGGTTTTGTCGGTCTGATTTGCCTCCATCTCCGCGCGGACAGCAGCGCGCAATGCCTGAAGGGCCTCAGGCTGAGAGCCCTGCGCAACAAGGCGAGAAGCGGGAAGGCTAAGCAGCAAAGCAGGGAGAAGAATTGCGAGGGATCGTAAAACGTTACGCATAAGGGCTTTGGATGCATTGGAGTGGAGCAGGTGTGCGTTCAATTTGTCGTTTGAATCCCACTGTCCATTGCCAGTGTATTTGCTTTGTGAGATTGAAACCACGGCGCCCTGGACAGCAGTTATTCCGGAATGATTTTGACGAAGACGCCGTCAGGGAGAATCGCGCCACCGAGCAGGTGAATGCTTCCGTCCCGGGTGAAGCCGCGCAGCATGGATTGGCTGGGAACGGTTGGTTTGGCGGTTTCCTTTCGGCTGCTGCCGGATGGAATTGCGGCGGCAGTGATCCTGGAAGGCGGCGTTTGGACACTCTCGGCTGGGCTCCGTTGGCGCTTGGTACCGCGGTCCATGGCGTCGTTCGCCAGCTGATCGGCTGCCTTGTTCTTGTGGCGGAGGGCATGGCTAATCTCGAAGCGATCGAGTTGCGCGATGCGGCGCCGCGCTTCCTCCCAAAGAGGACGCAGATCGGGTGAATTCACCTTGTATTTGCCCTGGATCTGTTTGACCATGAGTTCCGAGTCGGAGACCACGCGCAGGCGGCGGTGACCGTGATCGATTGCCCACTGGAGGCAGCCAAGGAGGCCGGAATATTCGGCGTAGTTGTTGGTGCGATTGCCGAGGAACTCGGATAGCTCGGCTAATATGATGCCGGCCTCATCCTGAAGCAAAGCGCCGTAACCGGCCGGCCCAGGGTTGCCGCGGGCTCCGCCGTCACAGTGGGCGATCACCCAACCAGACTGGCTGGCGGAAGTTGTTTCGTCGGGAAAGAGACTTGCGGGGGGACGGACCATCCAGACAAGTTTACTGCCAGCGGAGAAAGTTTCGGGCGTCGGTGCTTACGTTTGCAGCAGGCGTTTCGTCTATCGAGGTGTAGTTACCCTGACTCCGGAGTCAGAAACAACATGAGCAGCATCGATGCGATTGTTCTCGCCGGCGAAAGCCGTCGGCGACCCAGCCCATTTAGTCTCGGCTTGACGGAGACAACGGCTATTGGCGCGGTAAAATCTACCGTGATGATACCGAATGTCGCTACCCAACCCGGAACACGTACAAAGCTCACTGCCGAGCAGATGGACGCGCGACAGCAACAACGCGCCGAAGATGACGAGCTGATTCGCGCAGCGCAGAAGGGTGATCGGCAAGCCTTCGATGCACTGGTTCGACGCTACGACCGGAGCGTGCTTCGGCTGGCGCTGCACATGCTGAGCAATGAGCAGGACGCGCAGGATGTGCACCAGGAGGCGTTTCTGAAGGCGTATCGCCACCTGGCAAACTTTCGATTCGAGTGCTCGTTCTACACCTGGCTCTATCGGATCGTAACCAATCTTTGCCTGGACCAGCTGCGCAGACGCAAGAGCCGGCGAGAGGATCCAGCGACGGCGTTGGACGGTACCGGGGACGAGATTGATCTGCTGGCGAATTTGACCGACGGTCGTGCCAGCGCAAACCCCGCCCGCGAGCTGGAGCGCAAGACGATGCACAGCGCGATCCAGGGGGCATTAGAAGAGCTGACCCCGCGTGAGCGTACAGTCTTTGAGCTCAAGCATTATCAGGGTCTGAAGTTGAGGACGATTGGCGAGATGTTATCGACAACCGAAGAGACAGCCAAGAACACGCTGTTTCGCGCTACGAGAAAGTTGCGAGCCAGACTCGCAGATGCAAGATAAAGAACAGAAGGATTTTAGGGCCATTAGTGGGCAAGCAGGCTATAGACCCGCACCAGGCAGGAATAATCGCAGGACTTCGAGGCCGTAGAGGTACGCAATATGAAGTGTGAAATCGCACAACAGAACATCATCCTGGCACAGTACGGCGAACTGCCCGACGAACTCCAATTTCCGTTGGAGCAGCATCTCGGTATCTGCGAAGATTGCCGCCGCGAATGGAATGCGTTGCTGGCGCTCAATGAAGAGCTGGCTCTGACGCCCATGATGGAACCATCGCCGAATTTGCTGGCTGCATCACGCATGCGGTTGGATGAAGCGCTGGATGGCCTGCCTCCGCGCTCGATCTCGCAGCGTTTCTTCGGGAATGCCTTCCGTTGGCTGGGATTTTTGCAAGGCGCACCTGCACTGGCTACCTTGCTGCTGGGAGTGGGTTTTCTGAGCGGGAATTTCATTGCTCGCTATCAGGCGGCGCGGGCTCCCCAGTTGCCGCGACCGGTAATTTTATCGAATACCGCGAATGGGGCGATTGCTAGCGTTTCGGGTATTGTGCAGACGCCTAATTCTGAGTTGGTGCAGGTGAAGTACAACCGGCTTGTGCCTGAGACGGTGCAGGGATCACTCGATGATCCGCAGATCCGTCAATTGTTGATGTTAGGGACGAAGCTCGCGACGAATAATGACGTCCATGCCGATTCGGTGGCGTTATTGGCGAGCGAGTGCCGCGCGGGCCATCGTTGTGATGGCGGGGATGATGGGACGAATCAGATTCGGTCTACCCTCGTTTCGTCGCTGAGAACGGACAAGAATGCAGCGGTAAGGTTGAAGGCGCTGAACGGACTCGCGCCATATGTTGCTCAGGATGAACATGTTCGGGATGCCGTGCTCGACGCCTTGTTGTATGACCAGAGTGCGGAGGTGCGGACGCAGGCGATCTCGATGCTGACGCCGGTGCAGGCGGACTCGAGCGTGCGGCAGGTGCTGCGGACCGTTTCTTCTCAGGATGTTAACCCGGCAATCCGCAATGCGTCGTTCCAGGTATTGCAGGGATCGGCTGATATCCAGTAGATGCGGACCCTGCGAGTGGCCATGAGGCAAGCTATTGAATCCGTTTGGTTTAGGCGGCGTCACGGAATTGGTTTGTCGCGCGGTTACGTCGCTGGTGTCGTGGTTGTGCTGTTGGTGGCCTGCCAGGTTATTCATTCCGAGGAGTTTAGAACGTATCCGACGAGACAGAGTGGAAGCGCGTCGGGCGCGGGAGCGCGCGTGGGGGCGGCCAAAGGAACTGCGGCGCATGCGCCGGGCTATCTGGGGATCCTCTTTCAAAATCTTACAGATGAACAAGTTACGTCGATGCATGTAAAAGCCGGCAACGGGGTAGAAGTGGTCATGGTGGACCATGATGGGCCGGCGGGGAAGGCTGGGTTGCAGCCGCACGATGTGATTATTCGTTTAAATGGGCAGAATGTTGTGGGGGCGGAATCTTTGCGGAAGATGATTCATGATGCTGGGGTGGGGGCTGCGGTGTCGTTGACGGTGTATCGTGGGGGGCGACAAATTACTGTAAACGCTACACTTGCGTACCGCGGGGCGGTGGAGAAGGAGGCCGTGGCACGGATGGTGGAGACGGATCCGCCGGCTAGTGGGGATGCTCCGGTGGTGAATGATTTTGGGGAGGGGGATCCGGTGGCGGCGGCGGCTCCGGACAAGGCTTCGAAGAGCCGCCTTTTCCTTGCGCAAGTGCTTCATACTACGCCGTTTACCGGGCTTATGCTGGAAGCCATGGAGCCTCAGTTGGCGGGGTTCTTTGGGGCTCCGGTGGGGGTGGGATTGTTGGTGGAGACGGTGGCGCCGAATAGTCCGGCGGCTACGGCCGGTTTGCGGGCGGGGGATGTGATCTTAAAGGCTGATTCTATTGAGGTTAAGTCGAATGGGGCTTGGGTGAAGGAGCTCCATGAGACGCGTGGGCGGGGGATTGTGCTGGTGGTGCTTCGGGACAAGCAGGAGGTGCGTATCCTGTTGATTCCAGACCTGAAAAAGCATTCCAGGGTGATCTGGCCGATATTTGCCGCAGCGCTGCCAGTATTTGCGTAAATGGGCGCGAATTTGCGCGACTGAGCCCGGTTTCGCGTACGCGGCGACGTGGCGAGCCTGGTTTCGGGACATCTTTTTGCCGGATAGCTGACTGGTCAGTCAGCTATCCGGCAGGATTCGTAATGGCCTACTTTTTTACGACGGCGGGCTTGCCTTCCTGGACGTAGTTCTTGTTCCAGGAGGGAATCTCGGCGACGTAGGTTCCGGGCTTCTC
>Ga0302223_10002139_pt1 | contig 10014 bp, 6 predicted proteins | sample II_Palsa_E2_3_FD_194565 | JGI IMG/M metagenome (GOLD analysis project Ga0302223, IMG submission 194565) | Peat permafrost microbial communities from Stordalen Mire near Abisko, Sweden - II_Palsa_E2_3 | ecosystem: Environmental > Terrestrial > Soil > Palsa > Peat permafrost | place: Sweden... | reverse complement strand
CTGAAGCTGATGACCAGCGGCATCTCCAATGGCGAGATCGCTGAGGCGCTGCGTCTCAGCGAAGGCACGGTGCGCAACCACGTCTCCAACATTCTGTCGAAGCTCGGCGTGAGCGACCGTACCCGTGCGGTGCTCCGAGCGCTGGAACGACGGCTCGTCTGATCGGACTCAGCGACGTTCGAAGCTAAGAGCCAGCGGCACCTCTTGTGGTGATACGCCCGAGACCCCGGGCGACGACCCTGGGAACCGAACAGGGTCAGATTTGACCCTAAGTTTTTGTTTTTCGCGAAACCCGTTCGCGCACCGAGCATTCCCATAAGGGCTCTTACGCGGTTAGCCAAAATAGACTTAAGGCTCACACCTCGCGTATCGGACCTCACTTTCCGACCGCCGCCATCAAAGTTTTTTACTCTGCAGCCAGGTGCGCATTACCCCGATGAGTTCTGCCTTACGCTCCAGCGGCAGCCAATGGCCGGCGGGCAGACTCGTTACAGTAAGGTCGGCGCAGGCCGCGCGCATCGGCTCGCCTTGCTGGTTTCCAGTGATGCTGCAGATCACGTCCCAGTCGCCGTTGACGTACAGCACCGGCCGCGACAGGCAGCCAGCATTGGGCGCCTCGCGAGCGTAGGCGATGTTGGCGTCATCGTTGAGATACCACGCGTTGGCGGGGCGGAAGCCATGACCCTTGAACGCCTGCACCAGCACGTCGAAATCCGCCGGCGGCCAGAGAGTCGGATCAGCTTGCGTCGGTGGGGCGCGGTGCGCGGCGCCGTAGCGCCCTCCATTGCGCGTGAGCATCGCTGACGGCGATACCTTGCCGATGGCGGCGGGGCTGCCTGGTCGGTAAATCGACGCCAGTGTCGCTGCCTGGTCCGCATCGAGGTCGCCGACCGCCGCATCGAAGTGCGTCGTGTAGTAGCGGAAGTAGTCCCACTGGCCATCCGGATACTGATCAGCCGGGTAAAGCGTTCGGTCGACCAGCGGGACAAGCGTGGGCAGCGCAAACGCGTCGGGGAAATACGCCAGCGAGGTCAGCACGACGCCACGGCTGCGCCTGGGCTCATGCGCGGCCAACGCACCGGCCACAGGACTGCCCCAGTCGTGGCCAACCCAGATCGCCGGCTTGCCGCCAAGGTGGTCATGCAGCTCCGCCATGTCTGCCACGATTTCCTTGACGGTGTAGGCGTCGCTGGCTGCAGGCGCGGAAGAGCCGCCGTAGCCGCGCATATCAGGAGCGACGCAGTGCCAACCGTCGGCGGCGAACGCGTCCATCTGGGCGCGCCAGATCAAACCGATGCCCGGCCAGCCGTGGAGGAAAATCATCAGCGGTCCGTCGGCCGGCCCGCACTCGATGTAATGGGTGGTCTGACGAGGCGTGCTGAAAGTGCGCGAAACCAGCGTGTAGGCATGTTGGTCAAGCGCCAGTCCGGCTGCCGCCCTGAGCCGCTGAATTGCGTCTGTCATGGTCGAATACTCCGGTTGAATCAAGAGGGTTCTTGAACGTGAAAAGCGCTCGCGCAACGCCATTGACGACGCACCGATGTTGCGAGAGCTGATGGCGTAGATTGCTGAAGACGAGCTGCTCCATCGATGGGCACCCACCGGCTAAATCGACGCGGCACCGACGCTTTCGCTGTTTCGTATAGCGACGGAACAAGTGAGGCACTGACGTGGAGCGTCAGTCTTTCCAATCATGTGAGTAAGGCGCTCTGACCTGATTAGCTCCCCAGAGGACGATCAATCACTGGCGTAAGGCGTGCCCGCCATCATTGTCGCCAGCCCGATCGCGCCTTTATCCACGATCGCCAGCAGAACCTTGTGTGCTGCAGCGTTTTTACGGGTTTTTTGATAAGTCTTATGGGCCTCCAACATGGCAACAGTCCAGGTGGCGACCTGGATACCAGCGACGAGATGAGCATCCGCGTCGCCCGGTGCGCGGCCAACCGATTCCGCCATAGCCACCGACACTTCTCGGACGAGCTCGTCGCGGATCGTGCGAGCCCGGGCTTTCAGCGTTTCACTGGCCTCTATGGTCTCGATAAACAGCTGGCTCTGATCGCAAAACTCGACATACGGCCTGCGTTTCGCCACTGCGTGATGGGCAAACGCACGCAGCGCATCGATGGGCGAAAGCTTTGAATCCCTGGTGTGCAATGCCTGGATGAGTTCTTCCCGACCTTCCGCATCGAGGTCGAAAAACATGTCTTCCTTTCGCGGGAAATGATTGAACACCGTCATCCGGCTGACATCGGCCGCTTCCGCAATTTCGTCCACCGTGACCCGGTCGAAGCCTCGCTCGAAAAACAGGCGCGTGGCGACGTCCGAGATCGAGGTTCGGGTTGCAAGGCGCTTGCGCGTTCGACGGGCCGGAGGCGTTGACATCAGGACTCATACCCTTAAGAATTATACTTAGTATAATTTTAGACTTAGTTTACATAATACGCGATTGCCTTCTACGGCGTTGGTTGGCCGTCGCAGATGATGCCCCGCCTAACCCAACCTATGGAACCTCATCAATGAATCGGAGTGTCCTGATTTGCGGCGCCAGCTTTGCTGGCCTTTCGACGGCTTATTGGATGGCGACATTCGGCTACCGGGTCACCGTGGTCGAGATAGCTTCGGGGCCCAAGAAGGGTGGCACACCCGTCAATATCCAGGACCGAACCATCGACATCGTCAAGCGCATGGGTCTTCTTGACCAGATCCGCGAGCAGGCCTTGAAGATGGAAGTCATGGAGTTCAAGAACGCCGCCGATATCACGGAGCGATCAAGCGTTCGCCCGCAACTTACAGGGAACGACGCACACGACGAATATGAGATCGAGCGCGACGTGCTGCTCGAGATGCTCTTCGACGCGGTCAAGGACAAAGTCGAGTTTATGTTCGACGACTCCATCCAGTCATTGAACGACGAAACGCACCAGATTGCCGTGAGCTTTAAGGGCGGCGAGCAGCGTTCGTTCGACCTGGTCGTCGGTTGCGACGGCGTCCACTCCACGGTTCGACGGCTTTGCTTCGGCGACGAAGCGCAGTTCCTGCGTTACTTGGGCGCCTATTTTTCGATCACTATCGTGGATCAGTCGCTGATCCCCGACAACACGACGCAAATGTATAACGAGCCTGGCATAGCGGTCATGCTCAATGCCTACAACCAGAAAACTGACATCTGTCTGTGTTTTCAGTCAGAGGATGAAATTCCTTATGACTATCGCAATGAGGATGAGCAGCGTCGAATCATTGCGGAGCGATTTGCCGACGTGGGCTGGCGTACGCCTGAATTGCTCGCCCAGGTGCGTCGCTCCGACAGCTTTTATTTCGACAAGCTGTGCCACACGACCATGCCCTCGTGGACGAAGGGCAGGATCGCCCTGGTCGGTGATGCCGCCTATTGCCCCTCCCCCGCCGCCGGTCGCGGCGGGTCACTGGCCATCGACGGCGCGGCGGCGCTGGCCGACGCGTTCGTAGCGTGCGCTGGCGATTTCGAGCAAGCGTTCGAGCAATACAACCGATCGTTTCGACCGTTCGTCGAGCAGATCCAGGCCGAGGTGATCGAGGTCGGGCTCGATTTCTTTATTCCGCGCACCACCGAAGCGATTCGAGCGAGAAATGCGGGCACGGGGCCGATGGTTTAGCGAGGCGCCTCCGTGCGCTCCTGACAACACTGGCCAGACAGGCTCTATAACGACCTTCCCACAAAATGCCTGTGCGTCGATGGCGTGTATTGAACTGTCCGACATACTGTCGCCAAGTTTCTGCATCAGCCGTGCAACGTCAGATATCGGCTTCTATCCTCGTCGTCGAGAAAACACGGCAGACGATTGTTGCCGCGTTGAACAACGTGTTGCGGAATGCCTGGAAGATCAAGTCATGGTTGGCGTGCCATTTCGCCAGTGACCGGATTGGTTGAAAGCGATGGCAAGCGCATAGTCGCGTCAGCGCTGCGCTATACAGAGTTCTGGGAAGTGAACCTGCCCCCTTAGTTGCTCCGGCGATATCGCGAACACGGCCGTCCGCGCCTGTTGCATTTATCTTTTTATTTCAGATATCTGAAAAGCAGATATAAAGTCCACAGTCCTAATGTCAGCGACGTCGAACGTGGCTCACGCCGGATGAACCTGTTGCAGTTGGCAGTGTTTCAAACCTTGCCGAAGTTTCGCGCACACTGCTACAAACCGAAGACGCCGCCGTCCGAGGCCTGAACCGCAAGGTGTCCCGATTCGACCAGATACCGCATGGCCTGGATCAAGCGGTAATCGGAGAAGCGCCTCTGAAGAGCACCGCGGACCAGGCGAACGGCTTCGTGGGCGCGCCTTGCCTCGTCGCCGAAGGCTGCGAGAATCTGCTCGAGCACTTCGGAGCTGACGATCCGGTTCGGAATTTTTTTTCGAAGCCCCGATCTTTGAAGAACCCAATCGGGGTGGATACCGATCCAGTCCTGGCGCTGTTTCCAGAATGGGTCCTTTTTCCAGCGCGATTCGAGCCCGTAATAGTGATGGCGCTGGGCCAGATACTGATCGAAGCCCGACTCGATATTCCGGCAGTAAGCGTCTATTTCGCCCGATTCACCTCCCAACCAGGAATCGATCGCCCCCGCCGCGGCCAGGCTGCCGCCAAGCGCCTTCGCGATGCCCAACGAGGACAGCGGGTCGTACGCCGAAGCGGCGTCTCCCACGGCAAGCCATCCCTTTTCGGAGCCGGCGAAGTCCAGCATGCTCGAATCGGCGACGACGACCCTGGTGCCGACCAGCTTCGAGGATGCGCTCAACAAGCGCCCGATGTTGGGCGCGCGTGACAGCAGCGGCAGCAGCCGGTCCGGCTGCGTCAACCGGTTTGCCTTGATCTGCGCCTTGTCGGTGAAATACGCCGTGACGAAACGTTCCGCGGGAAGCGCGGCCGCATAGCACCAGCCGCTCTCCACGCTCTCCACCAGCGTGTGGTGAGGGAAGACCTCGGGCCGGCCCTCCCACAGGGCGTAGACGGCATGCAATTCGTCGAATCGTATACGCGGCACGCCGAGGCCGGCCGCAACGGCTGAGCGCCTGCCGGTCGCATCGACGACGAAGCGGCAGCGAATCACCGCGCCGTTCCGCGTCGACAGCAACCAGCGTCCGTCGGCGCCGCTGTCGAGGCAGGAATACGACGATTCGACGATATGGACACCGCCCCTGCGGGCCTTGTCGAGCAGGGACAGATCGAAAGCCGCGCGATCCAGCAGCCATCCCTTACCCGAGGCCTTGAACAGGTAGTCGTTATAGGCGAGCGTCGAGTCTCCCCAGGCCGAACAGACGCCATTGGATGGCAGGTGCGGCGTGCACCGCAACTCCTCCAGGATGCCGAGTTTCTCCGCCAGCTCCCGGGCCTGAGGCTGCAATGTTTCGCCGACTGGAAACAACCGGGCTTCGGCCTTGTGGATCAGCGCGATGCTCAGAGGGCGGCGATTGCGCAGGGCGATGGCTGTCCCGCACCCGGCAACGCCGCCTCCCACGATTCCGACATCGCACTCGGTCAACATGACGCCGGGCGCTTCAGGGCTTGTAGTCCTTGATCGGTTTGTCCAGGCGCGAGACTTCCCAGTAGCGCGGCGCTGGCGCCGGCTGATTGCTCTCGACGATGAAGCCCAGGTACTTCCAGCAGGTCACCATCTGGATGTCCGATCGCAGGATGCCGTCGTTGCCGTCGTCGACGAAGTCGCGCGTCCACATCACCTGCTGTGTGGGTGTGTCCTTTGGAAACACGGCGTAAGGTCTTTGCGCGGGCCACCACCAATAGTTGGCGACGTTTTCGCCGGCCGTCTGGTTGGGCGGTTCGCCATACTTGTTCACGCCAACGTTACTGATGTCCTGCAGCGAACACTCGTTGAAATCCGCCTGCCAGGGTTGAGCCATGTATTTGGTCAGGTCGCCCGGCTCGAGCGTTTCGTTGCTGTAATCTCCAGAACTTCCTTTGGTGAGCGACGGGACCAAAGCACTCTCGCCATTAATTCGGAAGAAGTCCGAAGGCCCGAAGGGACTCGGCAACGGCTGGTAGATCGTCGGGCTGCGGGTGATCCAGGTGATTTCGATGCCTGGCGAAAAAGCGCCGCCGACGCAATTGGACAAAGCCGCCTTGTCGAGCGCGGGCCCCGGGCCGAGCTTGGGTAACGGCTCTTTGGTATAGATGCCGTTGCTGTACTGGGATAGAAAGAAGTATTGGGTTTCGGTAAGCCCGAGGTACTTCGAGATGGTGATATTGGAGATCGGATTATCGCCGGCCAGGTACGGCATCAATCCGGACTGGTTCTCGCCGACGTTGCTGGGCTTATCGCCCGGATCACTGAGACCGCGCTGGCGGATGTAGTCGAAGATCTGATCCTGGAAGGTGTCCGGATCGGCGGACTGAGTCACACGATGCTGCTGCGTGCCTCTCCCTGGAATATTGCAGACGTACTGATAGATGTCCGGGCGACTCAGGATGGGCAAAATCTCGTCGGGATAACTGGGCTTGTAGGTGGGATCGAACCCGTTGCCGGCGTGTAGTGCCGGATTCACGAACATCTTGCGTACGAAGACGTCGTACATGTTGTCGTACATCGTGACCTGGTTCAGCACCTGTGGCGCGTACGCCGGTGGCGCCGCAATGACCCAGGCAGTGCCGGCCGGGCTCTGCCCGCCGGTCGCGAAATGAACTTCTGCGGACACGATGCCATCGCAGGTGTCGTCGAACCAGCCCTCGTTGTTGGCGTAGTGCGTGATGCGAACGCCGTCAGCGGAGGTCGTCCCTGAGTTGCCGTCGCCCGGCAAGAAAATGAGACCTAGATCGTCATCCAAAACGATAGCGCCCAGATGAGAGATCGGATTCGGCTTCAAGGTTGATAGAAAGGGGTAGTCAGAAGGCGAAAGAGTCAAATCGCTGCGCTCCTCTACCGAAGAAACTTCTCCGTAGGCGGCGAGGATTAGCTGGCGACGATTGGCGTCGTTGATCGTTGCAGGATCGTCGCTCGTGTTTAAAGAAAGGTTGTAGCGCAGTGGATTCGACGGCGCCTCAGGGTTTGTCGGCTTACCCGTCGGCTTGCCCGGTATGTAAGGATTGGCTTTGTTGTTGGCGTCATAGCCCTTGTCGTTGACGAACGCATAGGGCGCCGTCGACACAGGGGTAGAGTCCGAAGGGTACGGGCCTTGCGCGGACCCCGTTTGCTGATCGAACTGGAACCAGCTCGCTTTCTTGTTCGCCACAGAAATGGACCAGCTGATCGCAACGACGCCATTCTGACCTCGGGTGACTTCCACACCATGCGGATGCAGCTCGTCGTAGCGAAATACCTTGAAGCGGACGGCTTGCTTCAGCAGCTTGCTATCTTTGTCGCGGAACGCATCTATGTTGGTGGATGCGCTGGAGTAGATCGTAGGCAGACCGCCGGCGGTTTCCGGCGCAAGATAATATTCCGGGCTGTCCCCGACACGGGCGATGCCGATCGCCGGATGGATCTTGTAGTACGCCGTCATGATGTTTCTCCCTGGTTCTCATCAGAACTTGTATTCCTTCCTCCGAGCGGCCAGCGCCGCTTGAGAGAAGTCCGGCGTTTCGGGCTCGATTTCCGGGCCTTCGAACAACATGAAGCTGAAGTCGGTGCCGCCGACCTGGGCATTGCCGTGGCAACCCATGCAACCGCCCATGTTGTAGTGGGCGAATTGCATCTTGGCGCTGTTTGCGATCAACACGTTCGTGAACGGGGTGCCGGTGGCGGTGAAGTCGGTCGTCTGCCCGTCAGAAGACAGGTCGTCATTGGTCAGCCGGCCGGAGAAATTCTGGAGGGTGTAGTTGGTCTCGACGACGATGTTGGCCTGCCGATAGGTCGAGGTCAGCCGATTGGGGTTGCTGTCGTTGATATCGGCGGCGCTGAACGGCTGGAACTGCACGTTGATGAGCTTGTAATAAGGCCAGGGTGAGTTCGTCACATTGTTGGCCTGGTCGTATACCTGAATCTTCTGCTGAGCCTCCTTGTTGACATCGACGATCTGCTGGGGGATCGGGTACCTGCGGTTGTTCACGCAGATGCCGCCATGACCGTCCGTTGCTTGCGGCAAGCCGGGCGCACTGTTCTTGTAGAAGAGGTGGCCGTTGCCACTCGGATTGCAAAAGGCTCCTTTTGCGGTAGTCGTGACCGGGTTCGGGTAGTCCGTATGGGAAATTTCCGGCGTCGTCGGACTGCCGTTCGGCGTCGCTCCACCGACAGTGCTCTCGATCGGATTGCCAAAAACATTCGTGATGTTGTCGGCCTGCTCGAACGTTGCGAACGTGAAGTAGTGGGGCGTGCTCGGCGACCTCTGCACGATATGCAGCGCCACCATCCCCCAGCCGGCTTCGTCGTTGTAGCAAATCTTGCCGGCTTTCTTCTCATAAAAGCGCACCGGCGCACTGTAAAACCTGCCGCTGGCGAGTTCGGCCTTCGTCAACAACCGCCAGGCGGATTTCACCATGACGGTATCGCTCGGGAACTCGATGAAGCCGCTCCCGTCCGCCGGCGGTTTGTCGTTTGCGACAGCGTTCTTGAAATTGGTGACATCCTGGAAATACGTGCCGCCGTGGTTGAAGTAGCTGTGCTCGTTGATGTACTCCGAATACATGCTGTTGCCCTTGGCCAGGAAGCGGATCAGCTTCGGCACCGAATTGCCGGTCGGCGGGTAGTCGTCGGAGGCATCGCCGTCGAACATGAAGTTCAGACCGATCTGCGAAATCTCGTCGAGATTGATCCAGGGCGGGACGCCGGGGTCCGGGCTCTGATTGCAGGACTGGATTTTCTTTTTATAGTAGTACTGCGGCGTTGCGTTGTAGTGGAAGGTGACTTTGCCGGTACCTGGATCCTGCGTCGCGCCGGGCGGAAGGGAATCCTGCCAGGGGAACAACTCGACCCTCGAGCGGTAGGTTTGCCAGATCAGGGGCTGTCCGGTCGTCCCGAATGGCAAGACGGACGGCTTCTCCCGATTAGTGCCGTCCTGTGGCACGGCCGGCCAATTCAGCGCGATGAACTGGTTCCAGGCGAACTGCGCGGCCTGCGTCAGGGTCGCATTGGCCGCGCCGACCGGAATGTCGCTAGGCCGGGTCGACATGACCACAACGCCTGGATCCGCATCTCGGGCCGAAGCCTGTTTTTCCGTCGCCGCGATATCCTGCTTTTTTTCGGCCTTGCCACTAGAGCAACAAGCCAGCAGCAGACAAACGGGCAACGTAAAGCTCACGAGCATTTTTTTCATGGCTTTCCCCTACACCAATCAGGTATTGGTTTGCGAACTGCCTCGGATGTCGATGCCTGGTGCTCTTCTGGCGCCCGGGTTGAATTCGATCCGGCATGTCACGATCGGTCTGCCGACTTGTTTGTCCCCGATTGCCGCCTGCGGTGCCCCCTAGGGTCCGATCAGAGTCCTTGTCGGCACTCGACCGGCGAAGTGAGCGAATTACGTAATTTTTTCCTCTGCCTTGCCCCTTGGCCATTCAACCACGCAGCCCAAGCAAACTCACCTGTAAAGATCTACAGGTAGGGCACCCGGTCAATGCGGGGGATCTGGCTACTGCTGGCTACTAGAAGAATGGAGTCTTCAGGGACATTTTGATTGTCCCGGTGGCGTGAGCAAGAGTGTCGGAAATTATCCCTGACACCTTTTTTCCACAAATCATTCGCCCTGCGGCGTCGGCATCAATTACGCCGACCAGTTCTCAGTTTATCGCGCGCTCCGATAAACCTATGGATTGTTCGTAACGCATCACACCGCACCAACGAATGAATAAGGGATCGAGATGATCGATCGCCGCATTGTCGCCCTACGATCGCGTGCGCGGTGCGGGACCTCCCCCTACCCTTTGAGAGCATTTATGAAAAAGACACTATCTTTCGGCATCGGCGCGTTGTCGCTGATGATTGCTACCGCGGTCGCGGCACAGAATGCGACGTGGAGTGACAATCACGCCGTTATCGTTACTGCGACCAATGCATCGACCAACGACTTGCTCATCTACAACACGCAAGGTGTGTTGCAAGCA
>Ga0302223_10002126_pt1 | contig 10053 bp, 9 predicted proteins | sample II_Palsa_E2_3_FD_194565 | JGI IMG/M metagenome (GOLD analysis project Ga0302223, IMG submission 194565) | Peat permafrost microbial communities from Stordalen Mire near Abisko, Sweden - II_Palsa_E2_3 | ecosystem: Environmental > Terrestrial > Soil > Palsa > Peat permafrost | place: Sweden... | reverse complement strand
TGGTATATCGCGCAGTGCCTGGAGGTAGACGTGGCCAGCCAGGGCCACACGATCGACGAGGCGCTAGCGAACCTCGCTGAAGCCGTCGAGCTGTACCTGGATGAAGTAGACGACCCGGTCGGGCATGTCACGGCCACGCCGCTGGTGACTTCCTTCCAGTTGCCCGCCGCGTGAGCCCTGCGCTTTCTGATCTGCCGGTAAGGAAGGTCATCAAGGCACTGGAGTCGGCCGGCTTTCCTATGTGCGCACCAAGGGCAGCCACGCTGTATACCGGAGTAGGGAAGGACGGACGGTAGTCGTCCCCATGCATGGCGTCGTCAAGCGCGGGACGCTGGCGTCGATACTTCGACAGGCGGCCCTGACCCCTGGCGAGTTCCTCAAGATCCTTGACTGACCCAATGCTGGTAGCGCCGCTGCCAAAATACGGCGCGATGTAGACGCGGCCAGGTTCTCGTGAACCGGGATCGCGGCGTGCTGCCCGGCGTCATTCGTCAGGCAGCACAGCAGCAGTGGGGCCACCGGTACTGACCCGGCCGTCGAAAGAGTACGAGGAAATCTCTATAAGGCAGTGGAGTCTGTAAGACAAAGGGCAGTTCACAGACGCAGCGACTTGCCGGGGCGATCCACGCCTGCGGCGAACGGCTACGCCAGGTCGTAACCCGGGCAAACATAGCCTGACAGGGCATTAGCTCAGGCCGAGCTGGGACATCCTTCCGGCCAGGCTGGCGGTGGTCAGCGGTCCCCGAACTGCCCGGGCGCCGGTTCGGGAAGCATCAGACTCCGGACCCAGTCAGATCTCCTTGGTGGGCGAAGAAAGGTTGCAGTGTTGATTCTCGTTACTGGAGCTACAGGGACCGTCGGCACGGCGGTGGTGGACAGGCTGCGGGAGCGTCGGCAAGCCGTCCGGGCGATCGTTCGTGACCGCAGCGCGCCATCGCCGCTCGCTGGACTCGACGTCGAACTCTTTCAGGCCGACCTGCGGCGGCCGGAGACCCTTGAAGGCGCGTTCGGCGGCGTACATACGGCGTTTCTGCTAACCCCTTCTGTCGACGACCAGGCCGCCATGGAGATCGGCTTCATCGACGCAGCGGCAGCGGCCGGAATACGAACAATCGTGAAACACTCAGCGGTGGGAGCAGACGCCTCAGCCAGTGGCCTCGTCAACGCTCACGGACGCTCGGAGAGGCATCTCATCGGCACTGGGATCTCGTATGTGATCGTTCGGCCAACCCAGTTCATGCAAAATCTGCTCTCTTGGACACCAAGTATCGCCAGGGCCTCTGCCTTGGTAATCCCGTTGGCGTCCCCCGAGCTGCGGATAAACATGGTCGACGTGCAAGACGTCGCCGATGTCGAGGCCACGGTGCTCAGCGAAGACGGCCACGCCGGGAGGATCTACACCCCCTCGGGGCCGGACCTGCTCACCTATGGCGAGGTCGCCGAGCGACTATCGGCCGGGGTGGGCGCTCCTATCCCCCTGCAAGTCCCCTCGGCCGATCGCTACCGGGACGACATGCTGGCTGCGGGCTACCCGGATGCGGCAGTGACCGGGACGGTCGCGTACTTCTCGACGTTGCGCCAAGGGACGACTGCGTTGGGGATCACGACCCAGGACGTAGAGGAGGTGACGGGTCACCGTCCCGGGTCGGTGGAGGACTTTGCTCTGAGCCACGCAGATTCACTCCGGCCCGCTTGAAGCGACGGAGACCTGCGCTCGGGTGCCCGGGGTGACGTATTTGGTTGCTTCCCGAGACCGCTGTCGTGCCGAATGAGACTCGCCACAGCAAAGAAGCACAATCGCATTCTGAGTTTGCACAGACGGACTCGGGCCCGCGTTGCTTGTCTTCGTTGGGGCAAAGCCGGCACGGCCGGCATCTGGTGGGCCCGGTGATCGGTTCCGTTCAGTGCGTGGTCATGCCACCGTCGACGTTGAGGATCTGTCCGGAGATGAAATCAGAGTCCGGCGAGGCCAGGAAGAAAACCGGCCCTACGAGATCTTCGGCCTGCTGATCGCGCTGGATGGCCCGTCTTGGCGCTGCGCTGCAAGCAGCTCCGGGGGAAACGTGTCGTGCGCTGCCTTGGTGACGGTCAGGCCGGGCGTCACGACGTTGACGGTGATGCCGTAGACGCCCACCTCACGAGCCAGTGAGCGTGAGAGGCCAATGAGGCCGGCCTTGGCGGCCACGTAGTGCGTCTGCCCGGGAACCCCGCTGAAGACCGATCCGGAACTGAAGTTGATGATACGGCCCCAGCCGCTCGTCTTCATCAGGGGAAGCATGGCGCGGCCTCCAGGCGGCTGCTGGCGGCGGCGGTGCGCCGTAGGACAGCTTGCGGGTGGGCTCGTTCAGCTTCATGCCCGGGTGCTGTGCCGCGTGTCCGCGTCACGCTGATACGCACGTTCTGGAACCGCTCTCGTACACTCCAGCTGTGCCAAGGAGCCTCGCCGGATCTGGGGATGACTGACCTGGGTATCGCGACGCCGCTGTCGACCAGCGGCCGTTTCATCGTCGACGCGCACGGAAAGCGTGTCCGCCTGGCCGGGGTGAACTGGTACGGCGCCCACGAGGATCTTGGCGTGGCGCCAGGGCTGGACCGCACGGACCGCCGCGCGCTGGCCCGGGCGATCGCAATGCAGGGATTCAACAGCGTGCGGCTTCCGTTCAGCCTGTGGATGACCGAGCAGGTCTCCCCGGTCCCCGATCAGTACCTGGCCGCCAACCCCGATCTGGCCGGGGCGACGCCGATGCAGGTCTACGACGCGTGCGTGCAGGCGCTCACCGGCGAAGATCTCATCGTGATACCGAACTGCCACATCCTCGACCCCGGGTGGTGCTGCTCGGAGGACGACGGCAACGGCCTGTGGTACAACCGCCGCTGGCCGGCCACGAAGTTCTTCGCGGCCTGGCAGGACATCGCCGCGCGGTACCGGGCGAACCCGCTCGTCGCCGCCATGGACATCATGAACGAGCCCCGGCGGACGACGGCGGGCTGGCGCGTTCTCACGCCGACCTGGGGGACCAGGCCCAAGACCGACGTCGCGGCCATGTACGCCACGGCTGGGAACCTCATCCACCAGATCAGCCCGCACGTGCTGATCATCTGCGAGGGCCTCAATTACGCAGCCGACCTGTCCGGCGTGGCCAGGCACCCGGTGCGGCTCGAACGTCCGGGCCAGGTCGTCTACAGCCTGCACGACTATGCGTGGTTCCACCCGGCGGGCCAGCCCCGGCTGGCGTACTTCGACCAGATGGGCCGTAGCGGCGGGTACATCCTCAGCGAGCAGATCGCTCCGGTGTGGGTCGGTGAGTTCGGTAACGACACCAGGTCGCTGGCCAGCTTCGGCCTGGCCCCATCCCAGGCCGGCCACGCCGGCTCCGCCGTGTGGTGGAACAACTTCCAGGCCTGGCTCACCGACAACGACGTGGACTGGTGCTGGTGGGCACTCAACCCGACACAGCCCAAGGGCACCATCCCGGTTGCCGGCCGGCACCGGTCCAACTGGGGCGACCCCGAGCCGTGGGGCCTGCTGGCCCCGGATTGGCGCGGCGTCGCGAACCCGGGGGTGCTGGACCTGCTGAAGTCGATGATCCCGCCGCGCACCGGCCCGGGCATCACCTGACCTCAACTGCGCGCCCCGCGTTGGTCACAGCGCACCCCTGCAACTCATTACGGGCCCGTGCCGGCCCACTGCGTCAGGCAGCGCGTGGCCCGGCGCCGCCGCCAAGGCGCGGCGTCGACGTCACCCTCCGCGACCACGCCTCGAAGTCGGTGGCGCGCACACTGCCGCCGCTATGCACGCCCGCTCAGTCGGCTGCTGCGGCCATCGGCGCCGCACCGAAAGGTCGTTATCTGGAGCCCGGATTTGGGCGTCTTCGCTGTAGCCGCCGCGGGTGTTTTGTATGTATTTTCCTGCGTGGTGGACGCATTACCTGAACAGTGTCTCCGCCGCAGACTCCACGCAAATCCCCTTTTCGCCGTTGTCTTTAGAACTAAGCGGCTACTGCGTGAACGCTGTTCAGCTACATGTCAACGCCGTGGACGTCGTGGTCAGGTGCGGCATCCACGGGGAGGGCTCCAGATAACCGCCCAATGCGCGCCTAATGGGATCGTGAACCTGGCGTAGCAGCGCGTCGAGTCGACTTGTCGTGTCGATGTGAGTGCGGCTTTGCGGCCAGGGAACTCATCGATGCGTCGCATGACGCCGACCTGGTAGTGGTCGGCTCGCGTGGCGGCGGCGGTTTCGGCCGGCTCATGATGGGCTCGGTAAGCAGCCAGGTCGTCCATCACGCCGCATGCCCGGTCGTCGTCGTCCCGCACGAGAGGTAAACCGGGCAGAGTGCGGGCTCACGTCGGCAAGTCGTCCGACGAGCAGGGTGCACGCCGGGATGCCTCGGACAGAAGCGGTCGCTCGCAGCCGTAGTGCGGATAGCCCGGACTTCTATCAGCGCCAGGCTGGCGTCGACCATCGATCTTCCCGGCATCCTTGACTCCGCCACGCCGGATGAGATCTGCCCTGGGGCCGTCGTGAGATCTGCCCAGATTGCCAATGCCGCGCCGCCGCTCGGGGATGAGAAGGGTGGTGCGTGCGCTGCCCGCCGGCGCTGGCGTGCCTTGGCTCGATGAGACCGTTTAACCAGGCACAGGCGAATGCCCTGCCGTTCAGAAGCTGACCTGCCGCCATGTCAGGCCGCCGTCCTGGGTGAGCATCAGCTGGCCGGCGAAGCCCTTGCTGGCGGGGCCGTGGATTACCACTCCGTCGCTGGCCGTGGTGAACCCGAGGTCGGCCCAGCCTTGCCCGCCGTCAGGCTCAGTGAGCACGGTCTGCCACTGCGCGGCGCCGTCTCCGGAGTAGTAGAGCCAGCTTGCGGCGCTGGCCGTGGCGATCACCAGCTGGGTGGGGCTCGCCGCTGCGATGGTGCCACCGTCACCCGCGCTGCCGGGCACGCCCGCCTTGATCCAGGTCGCGCCGAGGTCGCCGCTTGTGTAGACCGTCTTGACGGTGTGTCCGGTGTATCCCTGGCCGGTGCACAGCAGCGCCAGCCCGTCCGGCGCGATCACCGCGACCGAGACCCCCCGCATCATGGTCGTCCCGCACGGGGTGGGATGACGCGTGATGGTCACGCCGCCGTTACTGGTGACCGCGACATCGCTGCCGTCCAGCACCGCCGCCACGCCCGCCTGGGTGGCGATCATGTCCGTAGGATCGGTGCCCCCGGCGGTACGCACCTGAGTGACCTGGCTCCATGCCCCTCCGGCCAGCGGCCGGCGCAGCAGCGTCCCGGACTCGGCGCAGCCGCCCTGCGCCGAGCAGGCGGCGGTCAGCGCGAGCACCTGCCCGTCGATAGCGGCCAGGGACAGTATCGAACCGCCCGGGTAGGCGACGCTGGTCCAGTGCTGCCCGCCATCGGTTGTCTCCCACAGCCCGTCACCGAAGACGAACCCGTGCTCCGGCGCCGCGAAGCGGATGCCCCACACGCCCATACCGCCGGGTGACGAGAGCGGCACCACGGGCGCTGGGAGCCCGCGCCAGCTAGCACCGCGGTCAAGCGTGCGGACGATCGACGTGCATGGCGCGTGTGAGCAAGGCGCCGTGCCGAGAACGAAAGCCTCCTGCGTCGACACGAACGTGACCGACGTCGCCGTGAAGCCGCTCGGGACCGGCCCGCCCGGGGGCGCCGGGATCATGGGGGCGCCCGGGGTTACCGACGGTGCCACGGTCGGTGTCGCTGCCGGCGTCCGGGCGGCAGCCGGCGGGGAAGACGACCCGCAGCCGGACAGCGCCAAGCCGATCAGCAGTATGCCGGCAAGGATCACCAAACCCGCCGGTGCCCGGATCACATGAGAGGCTCTCATCGGGCCCACCTTCTTCTGATCAACGCTGGCCACGTCCGCGGATCCGGTACTAGAGTCCGCCGCCGGCAACCAAGGGGACCAAGGTCAGGAGCCTGGCTGCCAAGGTTGCGGTCGTGACGGCCGGTTGCGAGGCTCACGGCCCGGAGGGCAAGGGCACAGGATCACGCCGCGGAACCGTTATCGTCCTTCCCGGCGATCCCGGGCCGGGGTAGCTGGCTGGCGCGGGCTGGCTGGCGGCGCTGCGCGGCGACGCGGGGAGGGCCGAGCCTGTGCGGGCGCCGCTGTGAAGGACCTGCTGGCCAGCGAAGATGCCCAGGACAAATCTCGGGTCCGCCGCCGGGTTGCCCGCGGGCACCCAGACGCCGATCAGGCTGCCCGGCTACGCGGATCACGAGCTCCGGATCGAGGCAGCCCCACGTCAGAACAGGTCGATCTGTGCTTGATGTGAAGCCGACGCCCGAGCGCTGAGAGCCGTAAATAATCGGCGATCCGGCGCCAGGGCTGTCTATCCGGCCCGTCACGGTCTGTGTCCGGCTGTAGCCATTGGTTGGCGTTCCTTAACCGCCGGGCTGCCCGATGCTCTGGTACCAGAACGCGATGCTGTGCTGTCACGTCGGCCGGGTGCGGTAGGAACCGGGTGACTGGGCCTGGTTTGATTTCATCCTGCGGGGGCGCTGGGCCAGGTTCTTCCCGAGACGCCGGCAACGTTGCTGGCCTGGCATCGGAAGCTGGCGGCAGGGATGTACGATACCGCCCCGCATCACCGCAACCCCTCTCGGCGCCCAGCCGAACCACCGCAAACCCATGCTGGGCGGCCTGGCCACCGAATACTGTCCGGGCCGCATGACGCCGGCAAAAGTGCAGGTCAATAACGAATCCTCCGCTTGGCCGGGACAGGATCGCGGGTATTTCCTGGCCACGGGAGGTTGGACCACAGCCGGGACGGGCAGCCAGCATCCAGCGAGACCTGAAGTGGCGAGGGCTGAAGGATCTGATCGTGTGTCAGCGTGGGATTGGCCCGGCAGCGGAGGTGGCGGCAGGCTTGATCCAGGCAGCGGCACCGGGCCCGGCGGGCCGCCCGCCCACAGCGCCGCGAGCGGCCAATACGCCGGGCCACGGACGGTGAAGGCCTCCGGATGAGCAGCCAGCCGAACGGGCCGGGCGGACACGACAGCGGGCCCGCAGACGACAGCCGGGCGAGGGAGGGATATCACGACCCGACCGCAGGCATCGCTGGCGCCGCGCCGGCGCGCAGCGCCCTGACCCTGCGCCTGGTGCTGGCCGCCTTCGGGTTCATCGTCTGCTCGATCGGCGCGGCCCTGGCGGTCACGGCGGTGAACGCGCCCGCGCCCGCTGCTGTCCTGGCCTTCCTGGCAGCGGTGGCGGTAGCCGCTATCCCTGGCATCACGCACTGTCATCGGCCACAGTGGCAGCTTGACGCACCGGATCCGCCGATCTGTAAGGCAGTGGCCTCTTGGGTGCAGGGCAACAGTGGCGCACAGAACGGGTTAGTCTGTGCGCGATGAGCCGTGTGCGCCAGACCGGCGGCACTGTACGGCCCGGACGCCGAAGCCTGGCCCGGCCTGGGCTCAGTCCGGCGGGTGCCTCTATGATCTTGTAGTCGGTTGGCGTGCACGGAGTGATCCGTGGGACCGTGAACTCTGCGGCGGTCAGCGGGTAACGGGATTCGTCTTGGGTGCGCTCCTGGCCTGGGGTGCGGGATCATCACATTGATGTCGCTGTGCGCGGGTCAGCGCGTCGGACCCGGCCGGTGGCGTCAGCTGTTGGGCGATAGCCGCTGCGTGCGGCTGCACGGCGTCGTCGGGGATTCCCCTCAAACCGTTCCCTATCGGGGATCAGCTCCCGGGATTAGACGCCGGCGCCAGCTAGCGGATGCGCTATCCGCTTGATGTTGACCAAGTTGGTGTACGTCACGTTGTCGGTCGTCGAGGTGCGGCCGTAGGTCCCGCAGCCAAGCATGAGGGACGGCGTCAGTCCGTTGCCGAGGCCGATGCAGCCTTGCGCCCCGGGACCGTTGACCAGCACCCGGCTCACGGGCATCTGCCGCGCGAAGGACACCTGCAGCCGCTCGCTGCGCGTGTGGATGATCGCCGTATGGCCGCGGCCGCCGTTGCCGAGGATCTGCAGGCAAAGGCGGATGCCGTCGTCTTCACCGTCAGCGGTGAACAGCGACAGCAGCGGGGCGAGCTTTTCCCGGCCGTACGGGCCCGGCAGGGCCTGGCGGGGCACGGGAGCGACGAGCAGGCGAGTGCCGGCCGGCACCTCGATGCCTGCCTGGGCGGCGATAGCCGTGGCCGCCTGCCCGAGCACGCTGCGACGCAGGCGGCCAGCCCGGTCGTCGAAGGCGGCCCGCGCCACGCGATCGCAGTCCGCGGCGCTGAGCACGGCCGCGCCAGCCCTGCGCAGCGCGCCGATGAAGGAGTCGCGCACCGACCGGTCGACGACAAGATTGTTCTCCGAGCCGCAGATGATGCCATGATCAAATACCTTGCTGGCCACCACTAGCCGGGCAGCTGCCTCGACGTCGGCATCCGCGCAGACCCAGGCCGGCGCGTTCCCCGGTCCTACTCCGATCGCGGGCGTACCGGAGCTGTACGCGGCTTTGACCATTGCCGTCCCGCCAGTGGCCAGGATCATCGCCACGCCGGGATGGCGCATCAGCGCTGCCGTGGTCCGGCGGGTGGGGCGCCGGGGGACACTTTGGACGAGATCGGCCGACGCCCCATGTCGTCCCAGAACCTCCCGGAGCAGGTCCACGGTCATGGCCCCGACGTTGGCCGCGTCGCGCTGGCAGCTCACGATGAGCGCGTCTCGCGCCTTGACGCAGATTAACGCTTTGAACACGAGCGTCGCCACCGGGTTGGTCATCGGAATGAGCCCCAGAACGACCCCCATGGGATCGGCGATCTCCGTTAACGCCTTCCGCTCGTCGCTGCCGACGACACCCACGCCCGGCTTTCCGACCAGCGACTGCGCCACATCCAGGCTCGCGAACCGGTTCTTGTTCGCCTTGTCGGGCACGCAGCCAATGCCTGTCTCGGCTACGGTCGCCGCGGCAAGCTCGTCCGCGTGGCCCGCGATCTCCGTGGCTAGCGCAGTGATGAGGTGATCTATCTTGCCCTCATGCCAGCCGGCGATGCTCTCCTGGGCCGCAACCGACCGTGCGACAAGCGCATCCACAGCTGGATCCGGGTCTGCCGTCAGGGCGAACTCCTCAAGGTCCTTGGAGAAGACGCGGGACAGCCAGTGCAGCATCATGACTCCTTTGGCTGGATCACTGTCACACAACTTCGTAGTGCATCGGCGGGCAGGCGCGTCCCCAGTTCGCGTGCGGTTGCGCGCCGGTGAGGGCGGATGTAGGAGTCATCGTCGATGGTGGGCGGCTGCCGCGGGACGGCGCAGGCCTGCCCGGCGGCGAACGGCGTCCCCCACAGGTAAGCCACGCCACCGGCACGGCCGGCGGGGTCGAGTGCCTCCGTCGCGATCGACCTCATCCGCTCTGCCGCGGCATTCGCCCCCGAACGGCCTGCCAACTCATTCCCCCTAGCCCGCGGGATGTTCACACAGACACAGAGACGGCAGGCGATCGATTGATACCTCCGCGAAGTGTCCGCCTGGCCGGCATCTCAATAAATGGCCGGGCCCGGTGTCATGTCACCCCGGCACGGCGGTGCCGCGGGCGTAGACCGCCCGGATACGGTGCAGCGCGTCCGGATCGGCGGTGCCCCTACCCGCACACCCCGGCCGTGGCGGAGGTGACCGCACGCAGCGCCTCGGCCGGCCGAATCCCAGCAGGCGCAGCATAAGACCCCAGAATTGGCTGATCTGCGTGCGTCTACCCGCGTCCCGAGACGGTAGCCAGCCGCTCGTAATCGTTCCGCGCGCCCTGCCCGTCCGTGACATCCCGGCGCGGTCACTCGGCGTGTCGATGGCCGGCCAGTCGCAGGGTCACGGCAACGGCTCCCGCCAAGTCGCACGCTCACGATCCTGTCGCTGGCGCGCGGAAGGGGACCCCCATGACCGTGCTCGCGATAGGTGACGCGAGATGCTCATGGCCAGCGTCGCGTAACACCAAGCAGGCATCGCTTACGGTTTGACGGCACGGGGCGCGCCCGGTGGCCGCCCCAGCTGGCTCCCCCGCGACACTGTTTGTACAGGTTGACGGGTTGCAGGAGAATC
>Ga0302223_10002114_pt1 | contig 10092 bp, 7 predicted proteins | sample II_Palsa_E2_3_FD_194565 | JGI IMG/M metagenome (GOLD analysis project Ga0302223, IMG submission 194565) | Peat permafrost microbial communities from Stordalen Mire near Abisko, Sweden - II_Palsa_E2_3 | ecosystem: Environmental > Terrestrial > Soil > Palsa > Peat permafrost | place: Sweden... | reverse complement strand
GAGGACCACGCGCACGCCGTCGCCCGCGAGCGGCTCGACGCGCTGCGGCTCTCCGCCAAAGCGAAACTCGATGCCTTCGCGCGCCAGCACCTTCTGCACGTTGTTTGCGAGGTCGGCGTCCTCGCGAGCCAGCACGCGCTCGCCGCGCACGAGCACCGTCACGCGGCTGCCGAAACGGCGAAACACCTGGGCGAATTCAAGCGCGATATAGCTGCCACCGACAATCACCAGATGCTCCGGCAATTCGGTCAACTCGAGCAGCGTCGAGTTGGTGTAGTAGCGGATTCGCTCGATACCCTCAAGCGGCGGCACCACAGCGCGCGTGCCGGTATTTATGAAGATCTCGTCAGCCTGGAGCTCATCGACGATCTGGCCGTCCGATCCGCTGATACTCAAGGTATGCGGCCCGGTAAAGCGCGCATGCCCGTTGAACACGATGACATTCGCCGCGCCGCGCAGCCATTTTTCGACGCCGCTGCGCGACTCGCCGATGATCCGGTCCTTGCGCGCTTTCACTTGCGCCAGATCGACCGTAACCGGCCCGGCTACGTGCACGCCATACTCGCCGGCATGTCGCGCCACGTGGGCCGCGCGGGCACTCGCGACATAACTCTTGGTGGGTGTACATCCGACATTCACACAGGTGCCGCCGAACGCGCCGCGCTCGATCACGGCTGTCTTGCGGCCGCTTTCACCAAGACGCACCGCGAGCGGCGAGCCGCCCTGTCCTGTACCGATCACGACTGCGTCGAAATGCTGAGGCATGGCATGTCTCCCGGGGGCTGATGGCAGGCTTGTGCCATCTTACGCCAAGGCTCGTGGGAAACTGTCGCTGAGGTCTTCGAGGTGCCGCAGGAAGCGAACTGCCGTCGGATAACACCGGGCCGCATGGGCCGTGACGAAGTGAGGGGCGTGGAAGCGAAGGAACGAGGTGCTGCGTGTGGAGCTGCGCCGCCGGCGCGATACGGAGGTGCTGCGTGTCAAACCGCGCCGCCGGCGCGATAGGTTGCGCTCAGCAGTGGCAATGATTCGCGCAGATCAGTTCGCGCGAGCGTTGCAGCGCCGCGCGGGCACCCTTCGTGGCCATCAGCAGGCCCACCTGGCTCAGGTTGAAATCCTGCGCCACCATCATTTGCATCAGCGCCACCATCGGCAGGATCACCGATGGGTGGTACAACTGTCTTTCGATCAAGGCTCGCATATCTGCTCCCACTGCATCTCGCCGCTTCGGCGCGACGTTACTTTCCGTTTCGATGGTGGGATTCTAAGGATCGGCGCCTCGTGGATAAAGACCCGGAAAGCGAAGTCACTTGTTGCGGAAAGCGAACAATCTGCGGTATGGCCGCGGAGGCCCGCCAGTCGGGCTTGCAGCTGCTGTCGGGCATGCTCGAAGTGCGCTGTCCGTGCAGGCTATCGGGCCGATAGACCCGCCAGCCTCCACGCGGGTTAAAAGGTTATTCGAACGGCGCGCGCAGCTCGTGGCCCCGGTTCATTCCAGCGGCGCGCCGATAAACTCCGGCAACGCTTCCGCGCGTTCGGAGAACGCGGCCAGCGCCGGATAACGCGCCGCATCGACGGCGCCCGGCAGCATGAACTGCGTGAACCGCCATGCGACCGCCACCGTGATATCCGGCTGCATCATACGGTCTCCCAGCAGCCAGCCATCGTGACGAGCCATGCGCGCCTCGAGCAGACCATATGCGGCGTGCATCTGCGTCTGCACCCGCTCGATCCACGGAGCGTGCTGCAATGACTCGGGCCGCAGCTGGCGCTCGTACACCTCCTGCATCGCCTTTTCGGTCGCGGCGAGCGCGAGCCCGATCACGCTCAGCGCGTGCAGCCGCGCGCCCGGCTCCTCAGGCATCAGACGGCACGCGGGCGCAACCTTATGGTCGATGTGATCGAGGATCAGCGTCGAATCGATCAGCATCGTGCCGTCGTCTTCGAAGAGGGTCGGTGCTTTTACAATCGGATTGAGCTGCGCAAACTCGTCGAAGTGACGAAACACCGACACGTGGCGATGCTCGAAGGGCAAGCCAAGCACGGCCAGCGAAATCGCGACGCGACGCACATATGGAGAGTCCAGCACGCCAATCAATAGCATTCGTCGCCTCTTGGGGAGAGATGGAAGGAATGCATGACTTTAGACGAACCGGCAGGTAACAGGTAACTAAGCGGCAACGAACCGCCAACGCATCGCCGCCGCGGTGCTACGCAGTCCTCCGACAACCGCTCATTCCGCCTGCTGCTGTGCGCTCGCCCCGCCGGCCAGCCTGCGTGTGTCCGTCAGGCTGCGCGCATAGGCACCTGCCGCCATCGGCCGGCTGAACAGATAGCCTTGCTGCTTGTCGCAATCGATCGAGCGCAGGAACGACGACTGTGCGGTGGTCTCCACCCCTTCGGCCGTCACGTCCATGCCGAGCGAATGCGCCATCGCCACCACGGCCTGGGTAATCGCAATCGAATCGCGATGGTCCGGCAGGCCCGCGACAAACGAACGGTCGATCTTGAGGTTGTGCAACGGGAAACGCTTCAGATACGACAGTGACGAATAGCCGGTGCCAAAGTCGTCGACGGAGATCTTCACGCCCATATTGCTGAGCGCGGTGAGGATTGGCAGCACCGTTTCGCTGTCGTTCATCAGCAAGCGCTCGGTAATCTCCAGCTCCAGCGCATCGGGCCCGAGGCCGCAGCGCGCGAGACAGCGTTCGATGCGCTCCGCGAGGCCCTCGCTCACCTGGCGCGGCGACAGGTTCACGGCAATCACGAGATCCGGCGCGAGGGTGCGCCGCCACTGCGCCACCTGCTCGCACGCATGTTCGAGCACCCAGTTGCCGATCGCGACGATCAGCCCGGTATCCTCCGCGACCGGAATGAACTCCACCGGCGACACGTCGCCCAGTTCGCGGTTGTACCAGCGTAGCAGCGCTTCCGCGCCGACCGTGCGGCCGTTGCGGCTATCGACGATCGGCTGGTACACCAGACTCAGCTCGCCCGCTGCGAGCGCGCGGCGCAGCAACTGCTCGATCGCAAAGCGCCGTTGCAGGTGCTTGTTCAGATCCGCGGTGAAGAACTGGAAGTTGTTGCGGCCGCGCTGCTTGGCCGAATACATCGCCGAATCGGCGTTGCGCATCAGCGTCGGCACATCCTGGCCGTCTTCGGGGAAGAGACTAATGCCGATCGACGCGCCCAGGTAGTATTCGTTGCCCGCCACCGCGAACGGCACGGCCACTGTTTCAAGGATGCGGCGCGCGAATGCGATCAGCGTCTCGGTGTCCTCATACGAGCTCACGACAATCACGAACTCGTCGCCGCCCACCCGCGCCAGCGTGTCCTGTTCCTTGACGCAGGACGCCAGACGATGCGCGACGCTGCACAGCAGCGTGTCGCCCGCTTCGTGGCCCGCCGTGTCGTTGACCTTCTTGAAGCCGTCAAGGTCGACGAACAGCACCGCGACGCGCGCCAGCTCCGTGTCCAGTCCCGCCGGCTCGAACAGGTCGCGCATCCGGTCGGCCAGATAGGCACGGTTATAGAGACCCGTGAGCGAATCGCGCGTCGCCAGGTATTTGAGCTGCTGCTGCGCTTTGCGCACCGGGCCGATATCGGTAAACGAGATCAGCACCGAGCCCAGCTCGCGCTCGCCGGGCTTCACGATCGGCACCACGTTCACCGTGATCCAGATGATCTCGTCATCCGCGAGCTCGACACCGAGCGTCTGGCCCAGTATCGGTTTGCCGCTTGCCAGCACGCGCACCGTCGGGCGCTCGGCCTGGGCGATCGGCGTGCCGTCCTCATGGAAGCTGCGCCGCATGACCGTCTGGATGTCCTGGCCAATCAGCTCGCTTCCCGCGTGCAGCATGCGCAGCGCGCTCGGATTGCAGGCGAGCACCACCCCGTCGCGCGTCTGCACGACGATGCCTTCGTTCAGGTGATTGACGACAAGACGGTGATGCTCCTCGCTTTGCGCCAAGCGTCGCGCCATTGTGTCCTGATGCACGGCGAGGCCGACGCTGCGGCCGATATCGCGCAGCATGGCCTCCTCGTCGGCGACCGGCCGGCGCGACGTGCGGTAGTAGACGGCAAACGCGCCCAGCACCTCGCCCGCGTCGTTTTCGAACGGAATCGACCAGCACGAACGCAAACCGTGCGGCAAGGCGAGCTGCTTGTAGTCGACCCACAGCGGATCGGTCTCGATGTCCTCGACCACCACCAGGCGCCGCAGAAACATGGCGGTGCCGCACGAACCCACCTGCGGACCGATGGCGATACCGTTCAGCGCCTCGGTATACGCCTTCGGCAACGACGGCGCACCGCCGGAACGCGTGTGGATGCCATCGGCATCGAGCAGCAGGATCGTGCAGGACGCGTCCTCGCCGAGCAAGGCCTCCGCGCGGCGGCACACTTCGTCGAGCAATTCGGGCAGCGGCGTGTTGCGCGTGATCAGCCGCAATACGCTGCGCTCGGACGCGAGCAGGCGCTCCGCCAGCCCCGTCGAATAACGGGCGCTGTCAGACTCTGCTCCAACCCTGTCACCTGGTGTCACCTGGCAAGTCATAATCGAGCCCCCTAACCCGACATCGGCAGGATGGAACCGCTAGCGCACTGGGGTTTACGCCAGGGACAGTGACGTAAACCGTCGGCAGAACGGTATCCGCTGCGGTTGCCTAGTTATGCGTGTGCAAGTCCGGATTCAGTTGTCCCCACGTCTTGGTGCGCGAGATGGCCTCGACCGCGCCGCTCTGCGAATTGCGGCGAAACAGCCATCCGGGCTGCCCCGACAGCTCAGCCGCCTTGACCACCGCGCCGTCCGGCAAGCTGACCCGGGTGCCCGCCGTGATGTAGCAGCCGGCTTCGACCACGCAGTCGTCGCCAAGCGAAATGCCGATACCCGCATTGGCGCCCAGCAGGCAGCGCTTGCCCACCGATACGACCTGCGTGCCGCCGCCCGAGAGCGTGCCCATGATCGACGCGCCGCCACCGATATCGCTGTGGTCGTCGACCACCACCCCTGAACTGATGCGGCCTTCGACCATAGACGCGCCAAGGGTGCCCGCATTGAAATTGCAGAAGCCTTCATGCATGACCGTGGTGCCCGGGGCGAGATAGGCGCCGAGCCTGACCCGGTCCACATTGGCGATGCGCACGCCCGCGGGCACCACGTAGTCGGTCATGCGCGGGAATTTGTCGATCCCGGTGACCTCAAACGTGGTGCGCGCGGCCCGCGCCTTCAGACGCACCTGTGCGATCGATTCCACCGTGCAGGGACCAAACGAGGTCCACGCGACATTGGCAAGCAATCCGAACAGACCGCTGAGATTGGCGTCATGCGGCCGGATCAGCCTGAGGCTGAGCAGATGCAGGCGCAGATAGACGTCGTGCGCATCGAGCGGCGGCTCGGCGAGCGAGGCAATCGCCGTGCGCACGCCGACCACCTCGACGCCGCGGCGCTCGTCGGGGCCAACGCAGTTCGCGGCGGCGTCGCCGAGCGCCCGCGACACTTCCTCGTGCGATAGCCGCACCGTGCCGCCCGCGAGCGGCCCCTCCGCCAGTTCGGGCTCGGGAAACCAGCTATCCAGGATGGTGCCGTCGGCGGCCACCGTCGCCAGGCCCACTGCCGACGCGCCGCCAGTCTTATGTTCAGCCACTGCCATCGCTCCTGTCTTTGTTGAGATCTGTATGCTCTTCATGCAGCCAGTGCCCGCGGCCAGGCGCGTTCACCTTAATGGACCCACGCGGCGGCGTGCCCTGGTTGCTGGTTTAACGCCACGCGGCGCCTTGCCATAGTTGCCGGTTTAACCGCCACGTGGCGGTGTCCCAAGGTTGCCTGGTTTAACCGCCGCCCGGCGGCCGTCCACCTTGTCCGCCACCACCACCGCCCCCGCCTGGCGGGCGTGCACCCTGTCCGCCGCCCCCGCCAGCCGGTGGGCGCCCACCTCCACCACCAGGCGGGCGTCCACCTCCACCGCCCGGTGGCTTACCACCGCCGCCCGGAGGCCGAACGCCTCCACCCGGTGGTTGTCCACCAGGAGGGCGTCCGCCCGGGGGCCGTCCACCTGCGCCCGGCGGCGGACCACCCGGTGGCCGGCCACCCACGTTGCCCGGCGGGCGACCGCCTGGCGGCCTGCCGCCGGGACCACCCGGAGGCCGGCCCGGCGGGCGTCCCGCGCCAGAGCCCGGCCGTGGCGGCGGGCGATGCGCCCAGCGCGACTGATCGCGATACCACGGCCGGCCACGATAATAGTTGCCCCAATACGTCCCGATCGAGAACGTGACGATCGGCAAACCGATCGCGTTTCCATATCCCAGCACGGGGACCGGGTTGCCCTGGTAAGCGTAATTGAGTCGTCCCGCATAAACCCAGCCGCGCAGATTGGGCGTCGCGACATCGCACCAGCTGTAGCCCGCGACGCACCCCATCACCGTGACCGGCAGGCCGCCTGGCAATTGCGACACGACCGGGTAGTCCCGTGCGGGACCGGCCCGAAGGTTCACTGAGCTATTGGTGACGGCCTGCGCCTGCGCGAACGCGGCGGCGGGCACGAGCAAGAGAGCGGCCAATCCTGCATAACAGCACTGCACCAACTGTCTTCGCATTGCGGCCTCCTCTGGCGGGGCGGTTTTGATTGTCGCTGCGTCTGGATGTCACTGCGTAAGCAAGCGTACCGCATCCCGATGAAGGTCGCAGGTCATTCGCGGGGCGATCGCAACATTTGGTAAGAAGTTTGCGAACTCGTCCTTTTTTTGAGGTCTGGCCGTTTCCAACTCAGCCGATCATTCATCGCATCACCGACCCTGCCCTGTCCGGACTGCCATGAAGATCTTCCGAATCACCGTTTTCGCGAGCTTGCTGCTCACCCACCTGCCGGCCCATGCGACCAGCTTCGATTGCAACAAGGGCCGTTCGATCACGGAGCAGCTGATCTGTCATCGAGCCGATCTGTCAAAGCTCGATGACGTGCTTGGCAAGCTGTACTGGCAAGCGCGGCGCTCCGTCTCCAACCCCAAGGCGTTCCGCGCCGACAGCGACAGTAAATGGGCCTGGCGGGAAGCGAACTGCAGCGATGAAGAATGCCTGAGAACCTGGTACACCGGGCGCATCCAGGAACTGCAGCTTTTGTTGACGAGCCTGCAGCAGGAACCTTCGAGCCAGCCGGATAAGTCCGCTCAACCGGTCACGCCGGTGCCGCGCCCGAACGAGGTGCCGCGCGATGCGGGACGGCGCGAGATCGCGCATGCTCAACCGGGTGAGGAGGAGCGTAGTACCCCGCTCGCTGGCACTGCGCTAGGCGGCACCCCCCTTGCGCATGCACCTGCATATCCATTGGCGCTCCAATGCACCGCAGCTAATCCGGGCGTAACGTGGCACGACCAGTGTGCGACCGTCCTGAAGCAGGACACACGCTGGCAGTATCCGCCCCACAGCGGCGACTGGTTCTGCGGCGTGGCAACGGTCGAGCAGTCACCGGCAGAACCGGTGGCGCAGCAGTGAGTACGGCGGCCGCGTCGCTCGCGTGAAAATAGCCGGCCGCCCGTTCAACGCGGCCGTCGGCAAGCTGGCGCGTCAGCATGGGCGGGACTGAAATCCGGCTGGCACGTCGATGGTGACGACGGTGACGATGTTGTCGACCGCGTAGACCACGAGGCCGTACTTCTCGCCCCGATGCTCAACGATCGGAATCAGCGTGCCACACAGGTTGAAAATGTCGAATAGATGGCGTGGCGCCAGCGGCACTGGTGTGACGGCCTGGTGTGCCGTGCCAGAGAAGCGCCCCCCTGCAGGCGATCTTGAGGTCGCCGCCTATGCGCTTCACTAGCACTGCATCCGGTATATCGGCAGGAAAAGATGCCAGCTTTATAGCGGATTAACCCTGAATTTGCGAAACGTGAAGTTTTTTTGCTTTTGTTCCGCCGCAATCGTTTGCGGGCACGTTTGAGGCAAACGACCAGGCTCGAGGAGTGGCTTTGAAACCGGTGACGTGGTGACGCGAAAAAATTCGGAGTTGCACAGTTCGAAGACGCGTTTACCAACTACTCGCACGCACCTGGTCGCAGAGCTTGCCGGTCACATCGTCGTGACGCAGCGCTGCGCTGTTGATATTGACTTCACGTTTGAAGACGATCTCTTGCCCCGCAAACTCGCAAACGACCGTATCGCGGAAGGCCGTTTCGGCAAAGATCCATGTCATCTGCAGCCGTGCCGGATCGAGCCAGCAGGCGCGCGCGACCACCGGGCTGCCCATCAGGCGATAACCATGGTGCAGATCGCGACCGGGCATCTCGTTGGCGCCTTCAATCCAGCGGCCGAAGCCGGCAACGATCGCATGCTCGCCGTCCACGTCTGTCAAACGCAACGTGCATTCACGCTCGCTGAATTCCAGTTGCAATGTCTGGATACCCTGCGTATTCGGCTGCATCGTGAAGCGCATTTTCTCCGTGCGCGCACGCGAAGTACCACCTGAATGCGCATCCGGACCAGCTAGCAGATACGGTGCTTTCCACGCTACAGGCGCATCCTCCCGTTGCCATTCCACAAGCCGTGCCTTGAGTCGCGCATCCGCGGCGTGACCCGCAACCGGTCCATCGCGAAAGACTTCCCGGAACGCTGCCGGAAAGTAACGATCGATATAAGGCATGAGCCTCCCGCTCCCCTTGATCGCACCGGTCACTGCGAGCGTCGCACCGTGCGCGGGAAATACCAGGGCCATCTGCACGAACTTCCCGATCGCGCTGTACATGCCGTCAGGACGCGTCCACCAGTGATATCCGTACCGTCCTGACTCGACGTGTGCACGGGTCGCGGTCGCCACCCACTGCTCCGGAAGCAGCCGCTTGCCTTCCCACATGCCGTTCTGCGCGTGCAGGATGCCGAGTTTGAGCAAGTCAACGGTTTTGGCCGTGAGTCCGTTGCCGCCAGGGTTGATGCCATCCGTGCCGATGTCCCACGTTTCGCCCGTGATGCCCAAAGGCTCGAGCAGCCTCGGCTTAAGATAGTCGTGCAGCGTTTGTCCCGTTACGCGGCTCAACACCGCCGACAACATGTAGCTGGCCGCGCTCGTGTACAGGAACGATCCCCCCGGCTGCTCAACGATAGGAATCCGGAAGAATGCTTCGATCCAGCTCGTTCCCAGCATGCGCCATTGTGCGCCGGAGGTCTCGCCGGCGTGACCCACACGCATGGTGAGCAGATCTTCAAGCGTCAAGGCCGCGAGCCGATCGCTCATGACCGCGGGAAGCGCATCCGGGAAAAACGACGCCACTTTGTCGTCAAGGCTGAAGCGCTTTTCTTCGAGCGCGAGGCCGATCGCACAAGCCGTAAAGCTCTTCGCAACCGAGTGCAGGTTACGCGGCCGGTCTGCACGATAAGGCCAACGCCACGCCTCTACCAAAACCTTGCCGTTGCGGTGGATCATCAGGGAATGCAAGTCGAGTTCCGCCGCTTCGACGGCGTCGAGAAATGCTATGACGGCGTCCGCGTCCACGCCCATCGTCGACGGCTCCGCGCGACTCAGGCCATCCACGTAAGCGCCGCGATGAACGCCCTGACGAGCATCGCTCGCGCCGGCTAAACCCGCTACGCCCCGATCAAGAAGAGAGTCTGACATTTTGTCTACCGATTGCATTGGGCCGTTGATACATCACCCGGACACCCGATGGGACATTCGAGCGAACATTACGCGTTATGCGTGCAACACTTCGCGCTGCGTAGCGTACGACGCGGATACGGGAACCACGAACTGATACAGGTCCTTGGGGTTAGCCGGAGCCGGAATCAGTTCGATCTGCTCACCGATATCGCGTGCATCGCTCACATCGCGCAGATAACGCAGCGCCGAAAAGTCTTCCAGCGCGAAACCGACCGAGTCGAACACCGTCACCTGTGCATCGCTTTCCCGCCCGGCAACCTCGCCCGACAGCACACGCCACAACTCGACCACCGGAAAATCGGCAGAAAGCTGCTGGATATCGCCCTCGATCCGTGTCTGCGGTTCGAACTCCACGATCACCCGTGCGCCTCTCAACACGTCGGCATGCAGTTCGGTCTTGCCGGGGCAATCGCCGCCAACCGCGTTGATATGCATACCCGGCTCGATC
>Ga0302223_10002113_pt1 | contig 10092 bp, 11 predicted proteins | sample II_Palsa_E2_3_FD_194565 | JGI IMG/M metagenome (GOLD analysis project Ga0302223, IMG submission 194565) | Peat permafrost microbial communities from Stordalen Mire near Abisko, Sweden - II_Palsa_E2_3 | ecosystem: Environmental > Terrestrial > Soil > Palsa > Peat permafrost | place: Sweden... | reverse complement strand
TTCCAACGATCTGGCTTTCCGTAAATCGCGATGTCTTCATTCGAACCTCCCGACAAAATCCTGCCTGAAAGTTCTACTTTTGTCCTGTCTGAATTATTGGGGAGCTTACGACTCTAGGACCTGCGCAATATCCATCGGCAGTGAATGTTCTTGGATTTCAGTCGAGTACGACGGTTTCTGGTGCCACGGCGGATATAGTTGCCGCAGGAAATGGAGCTTACGGGGCATTGACAATTGAGCAGAGTGGGGTCGATCATGTGATCGGTTTCTTGAATAACGGTGGCCAAGTAATTTATATAGATCCGCAGTTGGGCAAGGTTGTTACGCTAAGCCCATCTGCGACCGTTAAAATTGGATTTCCTCCATGATTAATATGGAAATTTCATACGATGAGGCTCGAATTCGTGTCGAGCAATATGCTCACCGTGAATTATCAAAATTCGAGATTGATCCGATGCTCTCGATTCTCGAGGAGGGCTGCTTGGAAAATAGTGTGTGCTGGTTATTTTTCAGGAATAGAAAAATAAATATTGAAGCATCTGATGAGAAATTGGTTGCGCATTGTGCATTTGCCATAAATAGATTTGGTGCAATATTGCATGTGCAAGATAATTTTGGAAACGAGAGTGCGCTTAGAAAACAGATGGAGCAATTGGAAAAATATTGTCCGGAAACTACTCCAAAGAAATTTCGGATGATATGGGGTGCGCCGGCACGCTCTAACGTTTAAGCGACCTCAAACAATTGGGAGCGCAAACAATACCCAAGCTACGGGCGTGATGATCACGGACAGAAGTGCAAAAATCAACAATAGGGGACGGGCTGACCCCTACTAGTCCTGCAAGTACATATGGTTCGACGTTCAAATACATCGGACAGAACCCAACCGTAGTGGTCAATCCACAAGGCAACGTGGGCACCACATGGGGGACAAGTGCAGCGGGAGTCGGAAAATGAAACTGGCACTAACTGACGGGCCACGGTTAACCGAGACTGGGCGGTATCTGTCCACTAAAGCCGGGTAACTCCAGTCCGTCCCGTGTTGTTTGTCAATGCAACTTTTCGAAACGGTTACTTTAAATCTCGGTTCGACGTTCATTACGCGCGTTGCGCCGGGTATCGGGGCTAACGGCGGTGGCGACATTGAGGCAGTAACGCCAAGCAGTGGCGTTACGTTGACGTCGTTCTTCACCTTTGGGACAAAATAGAAATGCAGGCAACCGACGCTTATAAAGAAACTGAATCCATATCCAACTCTCTCGCGGCAGCCGGATTGGTCGAATACGCCTCCCAAATTTCCAGCGCGGTCTCCGAAGGTTCAACGGGTACGGAGATCTACATGATCTTGCGCTGGCGACTGGCGAATATCATCAAAGACGGTGCACTGCCGACGGATATAAGGGGTCGGGCGTTATCACTGCACAAGTGTCTCGATGATGAGCTAACCCGACTTTAACGAACACACATAAAGTTGGACAATTACCGGCGCGAAGCTTCTTCCAAAGCATCAGAAATTTATCCACCTACGTTTCATCGATGAAAATTCAACAACGCTAACCGCCTTGTAAACCACAAAAAATATCCAAGCCAACCAATGGAATTATTGAATCCCACATGGACCTGCCTTGTCTGCGGCACGCAGACCCGCGACGCTGCATGCGCAAATTGCGCGTGCCCCAGCCAGGTCCTGGGTCCAGAACTCGCAGAGCGTCAAGAGGCTTATCGGCGCGGTACTCGATATTCCGCTGATAGGCCACAAGTCGATGAGTCAAACACCTTGCCCTTGCAAGCGTTGCCCCGGTTCTGGTTTTTTCGCTGGATCGTTAAGCATTGGCAGGGTGGTTACTCCTTGGGTGTGAGTTATTGGCTTAACCCATGGCCGCGCGCAGTCGTTTTGCTGGCATTGCCTAAGTTGCTGGCGACTCGGCCGATTGTTGTGCATCATTTGGATATATGGGGCATCGTCCTGCTTGAAGTATTGGTTCCGACTTATGCTTGGACGGGTGTTGGCATATGGCGTTCGGCACGTCGCCATATCGACACGACGGGGCGGCGATTTTGGGCGCGCCTTGCGCAGGGCATGGTGTTGCTGGGGGCGCTCGAGGCGGCAAATATATTTTTCGGCAATGTTCAATTGTTGGTTCAGCGCGTTGCGATGTATCGGACGTTGGATAAGCTGCCGCCCCTGATGATCAATGTGGATTCGACCGGCGCAACACTTTACGTGACTGGCGCATTGACGCGCGGCGCGGGTGACAAGATTGCGGCAGCCATCGGCGCCCATCCTAAATTGCGGGTTGTGCAGTTTGCCGGACCTGGCGGCTTACTTGATGAGGCGCGGATTGCCGGGGCGGCCGTACGGCAAAATCATCTGACGACGTTTGTCTCTGGGGAGTGCGATAGCGCGTGTACTTTGATGTTTATGTCGGGAGCCAAGCGGGTGCTTTATCGGGCCGCGGTATTGGGGTTTCATAGCCCCTTGATGGCGCCCGTGACCGTTGCCAACCTCTTTGCTTATTCGGCCGCAATGCGCAAGGAATTGATCGAGTTGGGTGCAACTCCGGATTTCGCCGCGCTTGCCTCATCGGTTAACTCGGAGGCGTTATGGCGACCCAGTGTGTACGTGCTGTTCAGCAATCACGTCGCAACCCGCGTGGTGGATGTCAGGGATGGACGCGAAATCGTAGATTGGACCGAATAGCAATAGGGGGACGGGCTGCGGATAATTGAGACCGGACGGGATCTAACCGTGGCCTGCCCCCTATTAAGTACTATTAGGTACTTCCCGTGCTTACTCTGTGCAGCGCAAAACCTTAACGAATTGCGCGCCGCCGGGCCGATGTGACTCTGCATCTTAATCAGATGGACGCCAAGCAATATGCCTACTTTAGACGAACAAATTGCCCACTCCCTTGAGCAGAGCCGGAAAAATGGCGAGCTACAGAGCGCGAAAAGCTGGGGCAAACCGTTGGCAGAAGACCAAGCCTTCAGCGATACGCCTGATGAATTCCGCCTTCCCTTCAAGATGTTGAAGGACGCGGGGTATGTTCCTCCGGAGGTAGAGATGATGAAGGAAATCGCGGCGCTGAAAGAGGAGCTGGATGGTCTTTCGAGTTCTGCTCCATCCTTCGAGGCAAAAAGAGCCCGGCTAACTGACCTTCGGCTGAAGGTGGCGGTGCGCCTTGAGTCTATGCGGGGGAATGGGCGTCTTTGAGCGATTGAGGTCTAACTGACCTAAATGAACGCTGGTCAGAATAACAGGGGACGGACTGAGCCCCCACTTTTTCGGACCCGGCAATGGGGGGGAGGTCAGTCTGACCCCCATCAGTTGTAGTCCTATTAGTCCGGTGAGGGGTAAGTCGGTTGTTCAGATGCGCTATACCTGTATAGCAGACTATACCCGCAACCCGATCCATAATACCGGAGGCTCGCGAAGCTATCCTGCGGCATCTGGAAAACCTGGAGGACCTTTACCAGGCTGAGCGTGTGGTAAAACGTATTCGAGCGGGCAAAGAGTCGACTTCGACGCTAGACGAGGTGGAGGCGCTGCTTGGTTTGGCAGATTAAGTTCTCACGCACGGCTGAAAAGCGACTCGCCAAGCTTGATCGTATTGTTGCCAGACGGATTATTGCGTTTCTGCGTGAGCGTGTGTCAGTACTAGACAATCCCCGTTCGATTGGTGAGGCGCTCAAAGGTAGCTAACTGGGTGAGTTCTGGAAATATCGAGTGGGCGACTGGCGGCTGATCTGCGAGATTGAGGGCGAGCGTATTACCGTAACGGTGATTGATTTGGGCAACCGGCGCGAGGGATACCGCTGAACGGTTTGGTCGCCGTCGACACGACCGCTGAATCGCCGGGCCATAATGCTCCGCGGTCTATTCTTGGTTAGCTGCTCCGGTGGCGTCCCCTTGTCCTGTCAAATCTGTGCCGCCGATACAATTGGTGTATCGGCGCGCGTGCAGGCTTCATTTTTTAAGCGGATATCGAGTCGAAAGCTGTACCGGGCGGCAAAACCCGTCTGGGCAGAAAATCCCCTTAAGGAACCGCGTCGAAGCTTTGAGCCGCCGGGAATCCGCAACAATACGGGACGCACAGATGCGCCCCGCTTTTCGGACAACCGAGTTAACCCATAACGAGCCCTTGGTGACCCCATTTTGACCGACCTCCTGACGGCAAATTCGATCAAATCGGCGTAATAATCAGCCGGCCGTCCTCGACTTGAATACGCACCCGGCCGGCAATGGCAAAACCCGCCTGTTCAAGCCACCGGCCAGCGAGACGGATTCCCGGCGCGGGCGGAAAATCTGGTGGCGGCAGGTAAAGATCGGTGACGCTGCGTAGCGGTCGGGGCTGCCGTACGGCCGAGATAGTCACAAAACGTTCGAGAACGGGGGCACATGGTTTAACATCGGCGGTAGCCATGATCGGCTCTCCTGGTAAGAGTGGGTGGTGGTTAGCGGACCCTGAGTGTTGCTGCACTCTGGGTCCGCGCTTCGTTTACATCACTTCAATTTGAACGAACCGCGTTTGGCATCGCACTTGATAAGCGATTTCCGCGGATCGGTCATGTTGGCGATAGGCCGGAATTGCATCGCAAGATCGGCAGCTATCGTTGCGCATTGAAATGAAGCGGTAGCAATACCATTTTAGATCCGGAGAGATGGAATAGGGGCTGGGTGGTGATTTTTAAGGTAAATGGAAAATTCAGGATACCTAAATTATGTACGGAAAAGCGAAACATGCTTTGCCACCTCGCGCAGAAAAAGAAACTAAAAATCGATTGCAAAAATGCATGCGATGCTTGCTATCTGATTAATGCCGATTGCCCGAAACACGGCACGTTGTCAATGCGGAAATGCTGGGTGTGGACGAGCTGTTTGACCATTAAGTCAAACGCTGATTTAATAAAAAAAATTTTAAAATTTTTGCTCGCGCGTCAAATGCGGTAACCCAGAGTTAAACAAGAAAATACCTGCTGTCGTTGATTTTATTCTTTCAATTTGTAATTTTTATGTATGTATTTTGTAATGTTGCTCGCATTACTTTGATTTAGAACTTACGCGTGCTTAACGGGCACCGCAGGCTTTTGATGAGCGCCCTATGTCGGTGCCGCGGCCTGCGATGCTTATCTCAAAAAAACTGGCGGGCTGCTGCGGTAAGCCCAATGCCGGAATAATTACTTAGTACGCGGCGGATGAATTTTTGTATGAGTTTCGGGGACGTGCGCCGCTTGCGGCTACGCAGCTTGTCTGGTTTAGCCAGACGCAGAAAAGTACCAGTCGGATGCAGCTTGGTGCAGGCCGCAGGTGTATGGTGCCGAACAACGGGACCAGCGCTACCGTATTGGCGAATGACGCTGAGCGTTCGGCTGTCAACCTTGTTCCGGCTAAGCAAGGGGTTTTGTACTCTATGCCGCTGAAATTCTCGACCAACTGAACCCTTACGTTCGCAGTGAAGGAAAAACGCCGGCCGAAGTTGCCCAAGTCATGGGTGTTTGAGCCCGGTCACGACAAGATGCGCGCCGAAGATTTGTTGCCGACCAGTCCGGCCAAGGTGTAGGAAGTTGATATTTGTTGTTTGGGTGCGAAGGATATTGTCGAGGGATGCCACGGGAAACTGATTAAGCACTCGCATGGGCAACTCATCTAATCGTAGGCAGTTCCTTAGACAAAATATAAAGGCGTCATAAGCCGGTTTTTTTTGCAATTTTAAATGGGGAAATAATGAAAAAGTTGTTTGCGTTGCTCAGTGTTGCTGTTGTGCTTTGTTTGTCGGGATGTGCCACGCCTATCCATATGAGTCCGACCAAAGAGACGCAGGTGCTCGATACTTCTAAAGATTCAATTTTGCTAATGTCACTGACTTTGAAAAACAGCTTCCATCCAAGTTATCAACCAAGTCCTATCGTGGTTAACGTTGAGCGAGGTGACGCGAGTCAGACGGCAGATCGACTGAATTTCCTGTTCGATCCCGAAGGGGCTGAGGAAGGCAAGTTGGAAAACCATTACTTGGTCCGGATGTCTCTGCCGCCGGGAAAATATGTAGTGCGGGGTGTCATGGGGCAAAGTGGAATCTTCCCCGCTCACGGTTTCTTTTTTGCGCCCTTGCACGAAGATATCGAAGTCAAACCGAATTCTGTCGTGTACCTGGGTCACGTTGATGCGACGGTGGTCGAACGCAAAGACGGTGAATTGCGCGCCGGCCCCGTCATACCCCTGATCGATCAGGCAGTTACCGGTTTCAGCGGCGGCACCTGGGATGTTTCGATCAGTGACAATTACGAACACGATATAACGTCATTTCGCACCACATTCCCAGTACTTGATAAAGCCAGTATTGATAAAGATGTGTTAGCACCATGGGACAAAAAGAAAGCAACCGATTGGTGGCTGGCCCACTAGTCGGTAAGCGACAAAGAGCTGTTGCCGATGCTCGAATACGCGTCGCAGATTGCCGCAACAGGGCGTTCCCATAAGGGGCGCCCCTTATTGCCGATCTGGATCGAAAAAGGGAATTTGGTTTCTGAATTTACACAATTTCTCTCGACCTCTTTATTTATCGAGTCTCTTGCATGGACCAATTTTATCCTCCCGGCCCTGAAACGGTCCCTCAAGATATCGCCCGTCCCAGCGGCCAATACGCGCGCCAAGCTTGGCTTGCGCTGCTGACCCTTGCCGGATTTCTGGTGCTCTACCTGGTTTTGGTATGGTGGTTTGCTCATACCGCTTATCGCTTATTTGTCGCCAGTATTGCCGGCAGCGAAAATACCGTCATCAATTGCGTGATCGGTGGTTGCGCGGTTTTTCTAACAGTCTTTATGTTGAAGGCTCTGTTCTTTGTGAAGCGCGGGGGTACACCGAATGTGGTAGAAGTCACGGCAATGGAATTGCCTGGCTTGTTTACCTTTCTGAATCGGTTGGCGGACGATGCAGGCGCACCGAGACCTGCGCGTGTTTACCTTTCGGCGCGAGTGAACGCGTCGGTGTTCTACGACATCTCGCTCTTGAACCTGTTTTTTCCCTCGCGAAAAAACTTGGAAATTGGTCTGCCGCTGGTTAATGTGTTGACCCTGAGCGAAATGAAAGCGGTACTGGCGCATGAGTTCGGTCATTTCGCACAGCGTTCGATGGCGATCGGCAGTTGGGTGTATATCGCACACCAGATCGCGGCGCATCTGGTTGCCAAACGTGATGGACTGGATACATTTCTGCAACGTTTGTCGCGCTCCGATATTCGGTTTGCGTGGGTGGGCTGGCTGTTATCGGTAATCGTCTGGTCGATTCGTTCGCTGGTGGATTCGCTGTTCAATCTGGTGTTGTTGGCGCAGCGTGCGTTATCGCGTCAGATGGAATTTCAGGCCGACTTGGTGGCGGTATCCCTGACCGGCAGCGATGAACTAGTGCACGCCCTGCATAAGCTTAAGGCCGCGGATCAAGCCTGGACCAACGCCGTCAATTTAGGTTTGAAGGAATTGAATCAAAAGCGCAGGACGGAAGACCTGTTTGAGATGCAATTGCGCATCATAGCCCGCGTCGGTGAAATTCTCGACGACGAAAACTATGGACGCGTACCTAAAACTTTGGATGTACCACCCGGCGAACACCGCGTGTTCGTGACCAATTTTGCTCAGCCGCCGCAGATGTGGGCCAGTCATCCGGCCAATGCCGACCGGGAAACCAATGCGAAGCAGCGCTATGTCAGCGCAATACACGATAGCCGCAGCGCCTGGGTTTTGTTTGACCAGATTGGCACTTTGAAATCGAAGGTGATGGCGCATTTTTTTGCCAAGCATGAAACCGTGCTTGCCAGTCCCGAGCAAACCGAACAAGCATTCGACGCCATCTACGGCTTGATGCAATACCACACCCGCTTTCGCGGTAGTTATCTGAATCGACCGCTGACGCGTCATGCGGCTGACCCGGTGGAGTTATATCGCGGCGGGTTGGAGCATGGAGACTTGCAACATGCCCTGGGTGCGCTTTACCCGGCTTCTCTTTCCCAAGAAGTTGTCCGCTTGCGTGATCTGGAAGAAGAATTGGGGTTACTGCGCGCGATTCATGAGAAGCGCCTCAAGACCTCCGGGGATAGCGTGATGTATCGCGGCCGCTCGATTAAACGCCGTGATTTGTCCGCTGCGATTACCGAAGTTGACGCCGAGGCTCAGCATTTGCGCGAGCGGATCCAGGCGCATGACGCGCAATGCCGGGTTGCCCATCTGGCTAGGGCGGAACAGTTAGGCCATGGCTGGCGCGACTATTTGATCGGTCTGATCGAAATCCTGCATTATGCGGAGCATACGCTTGCCGACCTGATCGATGCACGTGGTCAACTGGGTAATGTGCTGGCGGTTATGACCGCAAACCGCCGCGTGCGCGACGGCGAATTACCGCGTCTACTTGAAACGGCGAACATGCTGCATCGCGTGTTGGAGCAGATCTACGAACGAAAGACTCAGGTACAACTCGATGCTTTATTGCTGGCGCGGCTCAATGTGAGCCATTGGTCTGCCCTTTTGCAAGATTTCAAACTGGAAGGGGCACAGAAAAGCAATATTAATAATTGGATGAAAGTCATCGACGGCTGGGTTAATAGCGCGGCTAATGCCTTATCCCTTCTGTCTCGCGTCGCACTGGAGCAACTGCTGGTGACAGAAAATCAAGTGGCGCATCCGTCCGGCGAAATTGTTGAGTCAGCGCCGACTCCTAGCCAAGCGCCGAGCACATACGCGCGCTTGCTTCCAGGTCGGGAACGCAAACGCCAGATGCAATTGGAGTGGTGGGATCGTTTTCGTGTCGCCGACGGCTTGGTTCCTGCGCTCGGGCGCTTCCTAGTCGCCGGCGGCATCGTAGGTGGTGTGCTTGGGTTCAGCAGCATTGCGGCGACCACCAATAGTCTCTCGATCTATAACGGTTTGGGGCGCCCGGTGGTAGTTACGCTTGGCGGGCAACATGTGCCGGTCCCCGCGTATTCCGCCGCCACCGTCGAGATTCCGGTTGCCGGTGTGCATCTTGTCGAAACCGATACGACGGATGGCCGCTTGATCGAGAGACTGACCCTGGTATCGCGCGAACATTATGGCCACCTGGTTTATAACGTCGCGGCGGCCAGCCCGTTGGTGACATGGACCGCTGTCTACGGCAACTACCCCAAAACCGAGCCTCGCTTTTTAAGCAACCCCGTGTGGTTGGACGGTAACGCCGATGTCTACTTTACCAAGCCGCCGTCCAGTATTAGTACTAGCGCCGGCGGTGGTGGCAGTCGTACGGTACTGAGCGGCCTAGGCAATGCGCAACCGGAGACACAGTTGCGTCTGGTCAAGGAACCGTCCGATCAGCAGAAATTAATTATGGCGCACGCCACGTGGGATTTGGCGAGCACACCTGATGTTGCGCAATGGCAGGCTTTGGCTTCAGGTGTAAAAGCGAATTGAGAAGACACCTGCCGCCCGGAATCGTGATCAACGATTCCGGGCTTTTTAATTGCTGAACGCGAATAAAGAACACGAACCTGCGATGTACCACAGTAAACATCTAGACCAATCGGAAACAGAACGTTAAGCGGGGTTTTGACGCTACAGTTTTCGTCTCTGGACCGTCGAGTAACCGCATCATGCTGTGTCGTGCCCTCATCGAATTTCCCTGCCTTGCCCGTCATTCCAGCGAATCTGCTGATCCAACGCGATAACCGTCGCCAAGCCTGTCTGTTTTCCCGCCAGAAAGTTTAATTTCCATCTCGTGACCCTACTTGGCATTGAGTATCTCATGGGATACAATTGATTTTGTATGAAATCATCCAAACCGTAGAGTTTCGCTCATTGCCCGGCGTATCGACCGCTTGCGTGCCGGCAACAGTGGTGACGTAAAGCCCGTAGGGGCTGGAGTAAGCGAGTTACGTATCGATTGCGGTCCTGGCTACCGCGTGTACTTTGTGCGGCGAGGATCCGTCGTCATCGTGCTTTTGTGTGGCGGCGACAAACGCACTCAAGACCGCGACATCAAGCAAGCCTTACACATGGCGGCACAACTGGAAACCTAATCATGGCGATTCGAACCGTACCCTACGACAGCGCGGAATTCCTTGATACGCCGGA
>Ga0302223_10002070_pt1 | contig 10215 bp, 9 predicted proteins | sample II_Palsa_E2_3_FD_194565 | JGI IMG/M metagenome (GOLD analysis project Ga0302223, IMG submission 194565) | Peat permafrost microbial communities from Stordalen Mire near Abisko, Sweden - II_Palsa_E2_3 | ecosystem: Environmental > Terrestrial > Soil > Palsa > Peat permafrost | place: Sweden... | reverse complement strand
GGCCAACTTTCGGCCACGTAGGTACCCGCCAGCGCCCATTCGCCGCCCACACCGATACCCGCAATCAGGCGGAAGGCGGCCAGCTCCCAAACGTTATGCGCCAACGCGGCGGCGCCCGTAAACACCGAGTAGATCAAGATGCTGGCGGCCAGCATCTTGACGCGGCCAAAGCGGTCGGCGAGCGGCCCCCAGATAAACGACAGTCCCCAGCCGATCAGAAACAGCGCAAACAGGATAGAACCGTACATGCCCAGATTCGCGGGTGTAGCGGCAATACCCGACGCCGGCAGCAACTCGCTGAGAGCCGGGACCAATACCAATGCATAGATTACCGAGTCCGCGCCATCCAGCACCCAGCCCGCGTAAACCGCCCAGAATCCGCCAATTTGCTCGCGGGTAAGCGGTGTGCGCCGGGGTTTGATGCCCGACGCAGGTAGTGCGATCGCCTTCACCATCGATGTCTCCTTATCGGCCTGTGCCGGCCGTGATATGACGGCTCCGAGCCGATGCGGCCGGGCCTGTCTTTAGTTTTTTGTTGGACCAGTATAGGAAGACACCCGATAATATAAAAATATGATATTCCTCTCACAGCATAGAATTTAACGATGGCTTAAGCCATCCGCGAGACCGTTATGGATCTGCGACAACTACGCTATTTCATCAAGGTGGTGGAATGCGGCAACATCACGCGCGCCAGTGAGGCGCTGCACATCGCCCAACCGGCGATCAGCCAGCAGATGCGCAATTTGGAACGCGACCTGGAGATGCAGTTGCTGGAACGCAGCGCGCATGGCGTAGCGCCCACGGCCGCCGGGCAAACGCTATACCGGCACGCGCAGGAATTGCTCAGGCAAGCCGACGGCACCCGCGACCTGCTGCGCCAGGACGCGGAATTGCCGCAGGGCAAGGTATCGGTGGGCATGCCTTCGAGCACCGCACGGGTTCTGGCGATTCCGCTCGCGCGCAGCGTGCGCGAGCGCTATCCAGGCATTACCCTGGAGTTAATTGAAGCGCCTAGCGCAGATATCGGCGCAATGATTAGTGCCGGCCGGGTGGAATTAGCCGTGGTGGCCGATCATGTCGAAACGCGCGGCGTGCTGGCGCAGCATCTGATTACCGAGGCTTTGTATCTGATTGCCTGGCGTGGCTTTCCCATGCCGCCGGATCCCGTGCCGCTGGCGGCACTGGCGCGTATGCCGCTGATACTGCCGAGTGCACCGAACACCATTCGCAACCGCGTCGACTGGGCTCTGCGCGAAGCGGGCCTGCCTTGCGAAATCGCCTTCGAAGCAAGCTCCACGACCTTGCTGTTTGCCGCGGTGATGGCCAAACTGGGCGTCACGATTCTGCCCTGGCCCGCCGCCCACGCGGAACTCGATGAGCATAAACTCAAGCTGGCTCGGGTCGATCATCCGCTGTTCACACGCGAGCTATCGCTGTGCTGGCACGACACTCAGTTACTCAGCAATGCGGTACAGAAGGTCAAAGCCACTCTATTGGAGATGTTCGAGTTGCTCGTGCGCCGCCCTGAATGGGCGGCGCACAGTTAAGTCGCCGGGAAAGCGCGTTACTCGCCGAGCTTAAATCAAGGCCGCCAGACGCGACGCCTGATTGATGGCGCGTTTGGCATCGAGTTCGGTGGCAACTTCGGCGCCGCCGACCAGATGAACTTTAATGCCGCTAGCTGTCAGCGGCGTTTGCAATTCGCGCAGCGGTTCTTGTCCGGCACATAAGATAATGTGATCGACCTCGATCAGTTCCGGCCGTTCGCGTTTTTCTCCATAGCTGATATGCAAACCTTGCTCTGAGATACGCTCATAGTTGACGCCGGGAATCATTTTCACCTGCTTGGTTTTCAGCACCGCGCGATGAATCCAGCCCGTGGTCCGGCCCAAGCCCTCGCCCGGTTTACCGGCTTTGCGCTGCAACAGCGTAACCTGGCGTGCGGGCGCGGTAATCACGGGCGACGCCACGCCGCCACGCGACTGCGCGGGATCGGTCACACCCCACTCCTTCATCCATTCATCGAGATGCAAGGCCGGCGACTCGCCGTCCTGCGTGAGGAACTCACATACGTCGAAACCGATACCGCCCGCACCGATCACAGCCACACGTTTGCCTACCGGCTTGTGGTGCAACAACACGTCGATATAAGACAGTACCTGACCGCGCGCGATACCCTCGTCTTGCCCGGGAATCTTGGGGTTACGCGGCGTCACGCCGGTCGCCAGTACGACTTCTTCATAGGCTCCGGTGCTAAGTTCGGCTTGGCCGACGCGGGTGTTGAGATGCAACTTGACGCCCGTGAGTTCGATTTTCCGGCTGAAGTAACGCAGGGTTTCGTGAAATTCTTCCTTGCCCGGAATCTGCTTGGCCATATTGAATTGCCCACCGATGCGCTCCGCCGCTTCGTACAAATCGACTTGATGACCGCGCTCCGCCAGCACTGTGGCACATGCCAACCCGGCAGGGCCGGCGCCAACCACGGCAATGCGCTTCTTGCGTTGCAGGACCGGTACGTAATTCAGTTCGGTCTCGTGGCACGCCCGCGGATTAAGCAAACACGAGGCAATTTTTAGTTTGAAGGAATGGTCCAGGCAGGCTTGGTTGCAGGCAATGCACGTGTTGATTTCATCGGCACGCCCGGTGGAGGCTTTCTTCACAAAATCCGGATCGGCCAGGAAGGGCCGGGCCATCGAGACCATATCGGCACAGCCGTCGCTTAAGATCTGCTCGGCGATTTCCGGCGTATTGATACGATTGGTGGTGCACAAAGGAATCTCGACTTCACGCTTCAGCTTCTGCGTCACCCAGGCAAATGCGCCGCGCGGCACCGAGGTGGCAATCGTCGGAACACGCGCTTCATGCCAGCCGATGCCGGTGTTGATAATGGTCGTGCCGGCCCGTTCCACTGCTTTGGCCAGCTGCACCACTTCGTCCCAGTTTTGACCTGCGGGAATCAGGTCCAGCATCGACAAGCGATAGATGATGATGAAGTCCGGACCCACCGCTTCACGCACGCGCTCGACAATCTCGACCGGAAAGCGCATGCGGTTTTCATAGGAGCCGCCCCATTTGTCCTTGCGCTGATTGACGTGCGTGACCAAAAACTGATTAATCAAATAGCCTTCGGAACCCATGATCTCGACGCCGTCATAACCGGCTTCGCGCGCCAGTCGGGCGCAGCGTACATACGCCGCGATCTGACTTTCGACGCCGCGCGCCGAGAGCCCGCGCGGCTTGAAAGGGCTGATCGGCGATTTGACGGCGGAGGGCGCGACGACCAGCGGATGGTAACCATAACGGCCCGCGTGCAAAATCTGCAGCGCAATCTTGCCGCCTTCGGCATGCACCGCATCGGTCATGGTACGGTGCGCGCGCGCCGCGCCATGACTCGCCAGACGGCTGGAAAACGGGCTGACCCAACCTGCCCGATTCGGCGCAAAGCCACCCGTCACAATCAGGCCCGCGCCGCCGCGGGCGCGTTCCGCAAAGAACGCCGCCAGACGCGGAAAATTTTTCTCGCGATCCTCAAGACCGGTATGCATCGACCCCATCAGGGTACGATTGCGCAAGGTGGTGAAACCCAGGTCCAGCGGTTGTAACAAGTTCGGGTATTGGCTCATGCGGTGTCTCCAGCTCGACGTTTATTTTGTAGCAACAATATACGTGGAAAAAACCGCACGCCAAGAGGGATAGGCGTTCAGCGCGTGTCTTTCGAGGAAAGCTACTAAGTACGTTTGCCGGAAACTCGGGGGCGATCAATGCCCCGTAGCGGCGCGGATGCGAGGGAATGAGGGATTACAGCGCGTGCCGGACGGCTGCCCTGCCCGGCACGCGTTGTAATCTATGCAACGGGCGTGGCAGCCTCGTCGGGTTCATCGGCTGGCGCAATCGCCACCAGCACGCTGCAAGACACGCGGTCGAGCAACAAACCGTTACCCGGCCCGGCCCACCAGCGCGCCAATACACCGCAAGGCTTATGTCCGACGACGATAAGATCGGCTTTCAAACGCTCGGCGAAATGCGGGATTTGCTCGATCGGGTTGCCGATTGCAAAATAGCCGGTCGCCGATATACCCCGCGCTTTTAATTTTTCCACGCCTTCTTGCAGGATATCTTTCGCGACTTGCTCTTCGACCTCGGCCGCCTGCGCGACCAGAACGTCATAACCCACCGCCAGATAGGCATTCTCCCGGACTGCCAGCAAATGGGTTTCGGCTCCCAGTTGCTGCGCCAAATCAGCACCATAGCGCAGGGCGCGGCGTCCTTCGCGCGTGGTGTCGTAACACAACAGAATACGGCTGAAAGGCATTATCGCTCCTGGCAATTGAGGCTCGCGGACAAGCGGCAGATCCAGTATAGATCTCAGTGTGATATACCAAAAGCGTTTATCGCCGTCCAGCCATCATGGCGCGCTGTTGTCGCGGCATGACAGCAGATTAAATTGGCCAATTCACTTTATCATCGCGCTATGCCTATTCTCAGCGATCTTTACGTGTATCCCATCAAGTCCTGCGCCGGCTTGAGGCAAAAGCGCGCACGCCTGACCCACTGGGGTCTCGAATACGACCGGAACTGGATGGTGACGGATGCCCAGGGTCAATTCCTGACGCAACGCGAGTTTTCGCAATTGGCACGGGTCAAGGTTGAATTCGAGCCCGACACATTACTGATCTCGGCGCCGGACATGCCGGTTTTGCGCACGCCTCTGGCCGTGTCGGCTCTGCCGCAACTGCCACGCGTCACGGCCACCGTCTGGGACGATGTGCTACCGGCGCTGGACACAGGTGGCGAAACGGCCGTCTGGTTTTCCGAATTTTTGGGGATAGCTGCGCGCCTGCTGCGCTTCGACCCTGCCGTGCCGCGTTATGCCAGTCGCAGTTGGAGTGGAGAAATTGACGCCCCGACTCAGTTCGCCGATGGCTTCCCCTTCCTGCTGATCGGGCAAAGCTCGCTCGATGATTTGAATTTGCGACTCACCGGCAAAGGCGCGCAAGCGCTACCCATGAATCGCTTCAGACCCAACCTGGTGGTCAGCGACATGGAAGCTTATGAGGAAGATTATGTCGCGAACTTCGCGATCGCCACGGCGGCCGGCGAGGTCGTGATACGTCCGGTAAAACCGTGTCCGCGCTGCCCGATCCCAACCATCAATCAAGACCTTGGACACCCCGACCCGGCGCAGGCCAACGAACCCTTGGACACCTTGGCCACCTATCGCGCCGATCGTCGCTTGGACGGCGGCTTGGCATTTGGGCAAAACGCCGTGCTGATCGAGGGGCTCGGCGCCTGGCTGGAAATCGGGCAAGCGGTGACAGCCGAACTTGATTTTGCCGATTGAGCCGGTCGCGTTCGCAGCGGCTTAGCTGAGACAACTCAGTCAGCCCCTCAATCACGCTGACGCAGCGCTATCGGCTACTTGAGCGAGTCGCTTGCGGCCGGTGTCGTGACGCAGCAAAACGGTCCATAACAGGCATTCACGCACTCGGTTCTGCTGCCCCTTGCATCGAATGTCGACGAGCTCAAGGTGCTGGGCGAGTTCGCCAGGCTTCTGGCAAATTGATCGCGCACACTTTCTTGTGGCGATTGCTGTTTATCCCCGAACACGAAGATCGCATTGGGATGTTCGCGCGCGAACTCGATGCGTTTTTGCAGGCTCTGCTCGGCTTGTGCCTGACTCGCCTGCATAGCCGCGCGGTGTGCTTGATCGCGAGCCGTGGCGGGGTCCAGCAATTGAGTGTCGTGTGCCGCAGGCAAGGTCGGGGCATTGCATTCGAGCAGCACCGACGAACATTGCAGGTTGCTCGTGATCGGCGGCACTGTCAAAGCAGCCGGCACTGTTTGCGCCAGACACGCGCCGCTAAGTGCGAGCAATACCAGGGCGTTTAGAGCAACACGAAGGGCAGATTCGGTACTGGGTAGCTTGGTAGCAAGGGTCATCACTAGGTCCGATAGCGGATTTACCGTGCATACACCCGCATCGGCGGCGGCATCCTGTATAGGGTCAGACAGGCGAACACCCAGATGGTTCGCCGATCGACACCCTGCCCGAGATTCCACTGTTGCCGCCCAAGGCCGCTCCTAACCCAATGCGACCGCTTGCTCCAGGCGCTCTCGCCATGCAGGCAACTGACCGAGAAATCTGCCGCTATCCAGCAAGGTCAGCGTGCCTTTACTGTCTTCCAAGGCAAAGGTCGGGAAACCTTGGCCGCGCAATTTTTGCAACAGCATACGGCTGGCGGCAATATGCGCTTGTATCTGGGCGCTGGAGATCGCATCGAATGCTTGCTCGAAAGTCGACGCGTCGAAGCCCAGCTCACTGGCGAGTTGCACCAGCACCGGCGTATCGGCAATCCGCAAACCCTCTTCGTAATGCGCTTGCTGCAGCCGGTGGATCAGTTCCAAGCCGCGGCCGGCCAGCGCCTCGGCGGCAAGAATGGCTTTCAGCGGCGGTTCGGAATCGAGCAAGGCGCCGGTATCTCGCAACAAGCCGTCGAAATAAGCGGAGCCGAAGGGCTGGCCGGTCAGGTCTGCGATGCGCAGGTCATGCGGCATCACGTAAGTGCGCCATTCGGGCGAGATATGCCGGCGATTGCTGCCGGTCATCATGCCGCCACCGTGAAATGCCACGGCTAATCCGGGCACTTGCCGAGCGGCTTCGACCAGGGGGGCCGCGCCATAACACCAGCCGCAAAGCGGATCGAATACGTAGTGAAGGGTAACGTCGGACATCAGGATTCCTGTTTAATTTTCATACTAGGCCAGACTCGCCGTGCTGCCGCAATGCAGCGGCAACACGGCGGCGGCTCAACGATTTACTGCGGCCACTTCATATCGCCCTTGACAACTTTGGCGCTCATCTCCAGATCGACCTCGCCTCCCAAGTTCGGGTATTGCTGCTTGACGGCGGCAATCAACTCGCCCGAGGTGCCGGCTTTGGCAGCTGCGGTTTCGAAGCTCAGCAGATAATCACGCGAGAACTCGACCGACGCCAGCGTCTGCGGCGCGCCGTTCAGATAGTGCCCAGGCACCACGGTCGCCGGCTTGAGCGCTGCGATCCGATCCAGGGTGGCGAGCCAATCGCGGCGTTCTGCCGTGGTTTGCGTATCGGCGATCCAGAGATGCATATTGCCGAACACCACCACCCCGCCGACCACCGCCTTGAGCGAGGGAATCCAGACAAAGGTGCGCGCCGGGCTCGGGCCGTCCAGGCCGACGACTTCAAGCTTGTGGCCTTCCAGCGTGATGCTGTTGCCGTCCAATACCGCGGGCAGTACCAGCGAGTGCGGCGCATTCGCTTTCAAAATCGGCCCCCAATAGGCCAACTTGCCGTTCATGCTGGCCTTGATAGCCGCGACGGTGGGCGCCGTGGCGACAATTTTGGCATCGGGAAAGGCTGCCTGCAGCACATCCAGGCCGAAGTAATAATCGGGATCGCTGTGGCTGATATAGATGGTCGTCAGTTTTTTGCCACTGGCGCGGATCTTCTCGACCAGCGCCTGCGCGTCATTGTGCTGGAACTGCGCGTCGATCAGCACGGCGTCGGTTTTGCCCGTAATCAGTTCGGACGATACCGGGAACATGCTGTTCAGGCCGGGGTTGTAGACCTCCAGCGCGAGGGGCTGGGCAGCGTTGGCGGCGGTGCTGGCCGAGATCAGTACAGCGAGCGCGGCAGCGGTACGCAGCAGAGTGTTTTTAAACATATCGGAAGTCCTTATCAAAGTATGCAGTCATATTACATTGCAGAATTCGGCTTAAATACCCGCTAAAATGCGCATATTGATTGCATAAATCGGACGAATCATGGACAGAATCACAGCAGCGCACGTGTTTGTCACGATTGTCGATCGCGGCAGCCTGATCGCGGCGGCCGATACGCTGGAGATGTCGCGCGCCATGGTCACGCGCTATCTCGCCGAAATGGAAGAGTGGGCCGGCACGCGCTTGTTGCACCGGACGACGCGTCGCCAGAGCTTGACTACGGCTGGCGAAGACGCCTATACACGCTGCCGGCAAATGCTCGATATCGCCGGGCAGATGGCAGTCGCCGACGGGCCCGACGGCGATACGCCGCGCGGTTTGCTGCGCATCAGTTGCTCGCAGTCCATCGGACAGTCGGTGCTGGCTGCCGCAATCAGCGGCTATTTGCAGCGCTATCCGGCCGCCGCGGTCGATTTGCAAATCAGCAATCGCGCCGTGAACCTGGTCGACGAGCGCATCGATCTGGCGATACGCATCAGCAATGATCTCGACCCAAATCTGATCGCCCGCTCGCTGGGAACCTGCGATTCCGTGGTGTGCGCAGCCCCCGCCTATCTGGCGACTCATGGCACACCCCAGCGCGCCGAGGATCTGGCCATGCACAACTGCCTGACCTACTCCTACTTCGGTAAAAGTATCTGGCACTTCGAGGTAGATGGCGACAATTTAACCGTGCCGGTGAACGGCAACCTCAGTGCCAACGAATCGGTCGTACTGCTAAGCGCTGCCGCTGCCGGCGCGGGCATTACCCTACAGCCGGTGTTTTCCGCCGCGCCCCTGATCGCCGACGGCACGCTGGTCGCTCTGCTGCCGGCTTACCGGCCGATGACAATGGGTATCTGGGGCATCTACACGTCCCGCAAACAAATGCCTGCGACCTTGCGCACCATGCTCGATTTCTTAATTGACTACTTCAATTCGGATCAAGCATGGTCTGGATATGCTGCCGGTTCGACTTAAGGCACATGTAGGAACTGGCTTGCCCCCGTGTAAACATCAATCTGGCAATCATGGAAATTGAGACCATAATGCTTTAAAGCGGCTTTTTTCAGCGTCTTGATCTAATTATGCATTCCTAAAAGATGAGCTTTCTATGTGGACCGGCCACATCCCCTTCAGGGACGCTTCGATCGGCATACGTCAGTATCTCTTTGCCCTGATAACCGGGGGCGTCCTGGTACTTGCCGGCATCGTGGCGACACCCTTCGCCAGCGTGCAACTATTCCCCGTGCCCGGCTATATGACAGCATTCGGCTCGTCGATGCTGGTAATCAATATCTTGCTGGCGTCGTTGTTGTTCAGCCGCGGCGTCACCGAACGTAATTCGAATATCATCCGGCTGGGCGCCGCCTATTTTTTTGTGGCGGCGATTTTTGTGCCACTGATCGCATCGTTCCCCGGCGCCCTGCTGCCCGGCTCGATTATCGGCACCACCACCACGCCGGTCTGGCTCTGGTCCTATTGGCACGCCGGTTTTGGCTTGGGCATCATCCGTTATGCGCTGGGCGCGCGCAATCCGCATTCACGGGTCACGCCGGTCGGCATCACGATACTTGCCGTGATAGCCATCGTCATTTTTCTGGCGCTCACGGCGACGCTCTGGCTGAGCTATATGCCGGATGTCTTTGCCGACCACGTAACCTTTTTTGTCGGTAGCGCCCTGCTGATTCCGTACGGCATTATGGCGATCGACCTGGGCGCGCTCTATTTGGTCTCGTCATTGCCCAGCAGATCGCCCGAACAACTTTGGCTGGCGGTTGCCATGATCGCGGCCATCGTCGATGTCTGGCTGACAACTCAAGGGGTACATCGTTTTTCCTTGGGTTGGTATGCGGCCAAAATCGGCAGCTTGTTTACCTCGCTGGCGGTTTTACTCTCGCTGTTTCACAGTGTTACCACGCTGTACCGCTCGATCAGCGAACGAGCCAATCGCGATGGCCTGACCGGGCTCCACAACCGCCGCCACTTCGATGAGGCGATCGATACCGAATGGCGCCGCGCCCGCCGCAATGGCCGGCCAGTGTCGTTCTTGATGATCGACGTCGATGAATTCAAGCTGTTTAACGATACCTACGGCCATCTGGCGGGCGACGATTGTCTGCGCAAGATCGGCGCGCTGCTGTCGCGCGCCACGCGTCGGCCTGGGGATCTGACGGCACGCTATGGCGGCGAAGAATTTTGCGTGTTGTTGCCGGCAACTCACGCCCACGGCGCGACCGAGATCGCTCATGCGATCAGTCATGCCGTGCGTCTAGAGCGGATACCTCATAGCGCTTGCCAGAGTGGCATCGTGACCGTCAGCATCGGCGTGGCAACACGCCACCCCAATGTCAACCTACCCCACGAAAAACTCATCGACGAGGCCGACAAAGCCTTATATCGCGCCAAGAAAAATGGCCGGGATCGAGTTGAAGTCGCACAGCCCGATATCAATCTGGTGGCGTGAGGCAG
>Ga0302223_10002059_pt1 | contig 10260 bp, 7 predicted proteins | sample II_Palsa_E2_3_FD_194565 | JGI IMG/M metagenome (GOLD analysis project Ga0302223, IMG submission 194565) | Peat permafrost microbial communities from Stordalen Mire near Abisko, Sweden - II_Palsa_E2_3 | ecosystem: Environmental > Terrestrial > Soil > Palsa > Peat permafrost | place: Sweden... | reverse complement strand
GCCGTTTAACCAGCCTGGCTGGCGTCCATGGTTATCGCGGATCTTGATCCGGTTTCCCGGCGTGTCGCTGTGCGTGAGTACGGCCTCCGCGTGATCATTTGTTCTCGCCAAAGGACAAAGATCACAAGCGAAGGCCGTGATGGACAGCTTGCCAGAGGATGCTGGTTCCGGGCCACTCGCCGTGCTGTCGCGGTTCCGGCTGGATTTCCATGCCTGCCTGACCGCCCGCGCCGATGAGCTGTCCGAGCTGGCTGATGCGGTGCTGTGCGCTGGTGAGCCGGTCAGGGACCTGGCGGGGCTGTCGCTGGCTGCGGAGCACCGGCGTGGTCACGGCGCCTTGTATGACGCGGTGGGACACGGCCGGATCGACGTGGCGCGGCTGCGGCGGTCGCTGGCCGGGCCGCCGTTACCGCGCGCTGCCGATGGGCGGCTGATGCTGGCCGTGGACGTGAGTAACTGGCTGCGGCCCGGCGCGGCCACCAGCCCGGAGCGGCTGTTCTGCCATGTCTATGGGCGGGGGAAAGGCCAGGCGCAGATGATCCCGGGCTGGCCGTACTCGGTGATCGCGGCGCTGGAGCCGGGCCGGACCTCCTGGACGGCGGTGCTGGACGCGGTGCGCCTGGGCCCCGATGACGACGAGACCGCGGTCACCGCTATCCAGGTCCGCGACGTCGTCACGCGGCTGATCGAGGCGGGGCACTGGCGCGAAGGTGATCCCCCCATCCTGGTCATCTTCGACGCCGGCTACGACGTGACCCGGCTCGCCTACCTGCTCGCAGATCTGCCCGCAGAGCTGCTCGGGCGGCTGCGCAGCGACCGGGTGATGCAGCTGCCGACGCCCCCGCGCCGGCCGGGCACGATGGGCCGGCCCCGTAAGCACGGCGGGGAGCTGGCCCTCGCTGACCCGGCGACGTGGCCGGTCCCGCAGGTCACCACCACCACGGTGACCTCCCGCTACGGGACCGCGGCGGCAGCTGCCTGGGACCGCGTGCACCCCCGGCTCACCCGCCGCGCCGCCTGGCTGGATCACGACGGCCCGCTGCCCGTCATCGAGGGAACGCTGATCCGGCTGCAGGTCGATCACCTGCCCGGCGACCGGGACCCCAAGCCCGTATGGCTGTGGTTCTCCCGCACCGGCGCCACCCCAGATGACGTGGACCGGCTGTGGCAGGGGTTCTTGCGCCGCTTCGACCTCGAACACACCTTCCGCCTGTTCAAGCAGGTCCTCGGGTGGACCGCCCCCAAGATCCGCGACCCAGCTGCCGCCGACAGGTGGACCTGGCTGATCATCACCTGCCACGCCCAGCTCCGTCTCGCCCGGCCGCTCGCTGAGGACTTGCGCCTGCCCTGGGAACGCCCAGCTCCGCCGGGGCGGCTGACCCCGGCCCGCGTCCGCCGGGGGTTTCGGAACATCCGCGCGGCAGCCGCCCAGCCGGCCAGTGCACCGAAACCCGGAAAGCCCGGCCCGGGAAGGCCGCCAGGATCGAGGAACCGCCGCCCCGCACCCCGCTACGACGTGGGAAAAACGACCAGGAGGGAACGCACGCTCAAGGCAACGCGCGAACGCACAGGTTAAACGACAAGCTTAGTTGCTGTCTCGATTGGGGATGGCGCCCAGTGAACGGTTCCTTTGGGAACGGCTGAGCAAAGGGAGTGGCGAGGCAGGCGCGCCACCTACCGATATTTCGGCCTAGACGCACTTGCCGGCCTGGCCGATGGCCGGTCGGCAACCCCACGCTCCGCCCGTGAGGGAGTCGATGATGACCAGGCCGCGCCCGGTCTCCGCGAGCCCGGAGGCCTCGCGCAGGACGGGGACACCGGGAGCCTGGTCCCAGCACTCGATGGTCAGTACGTCTCCGTCGGTAAGCAGGCACTGGCGGATGACAAGTACATCGCCGGCTGCTTGCGCGGGAGCGGATACCTTGACCGTGTTGGCGGTCATCTCGCTGGCGATCAGCTCGGCCGTGTCAGTGAGCTCGCCGAGGCCCCAGGAGGCGAGGGTGGCCCTGACGTGGCCGCGGGCCAGGCCGGGGGCGGTCGGTAGCGCGACGAACGGCGGCGTCGCGCTCATGGCCGTCCGCGTTGCGGGAGCGGAAACGCCCGCGCTCCGGTCGGCCATAATGACGGCTCCGGGCAGCCTGCGCCCGGCACCGGGCCGTGACGGGCTGCCAGCCACGCCGGAGCGCCCGTTGCTGTCGTGGCCATCGTCTTGCCTCCTAAGCCGCCTGGTCCTGCTGGTGAGGCAAGACGGTAGCCGCGTTAAGGAGGCGTTACCCGCAGCGTCGTGAACGCAGTGAACACGCAGCTTCGTGCGTGCCGGGAACCCGTACGAAAGTGCGGGTCAGATCACCCCGGCGCGGCGGGCTAGCGGGCGCAGCTCGGGCGTCGACGGCTGGTGCTCGCGGCGCAGCAGGCTGGTGATGACCTCGCGGGTGCGGCCGTCGTAGCGGACGAGCTGCGGGCTGAGCCGCTCGGCGGCCAGCAGCAGGTTCATGGCGGCGGCGTCCTGCTTGCGCATCGCGTACGCGCGGGCGAGGTCCAGGCTGAGCTGGGTGCGCCTGCCGGTTAGCCCGGCCGGCAGCGAGGCCGGGTCGAGCGATTCCCCGGTCTCGATCGCTGCCTTTGCGTCCCCGAGCTGGAGTGACGCGGAGATCGCGTGCATCGCCACGTTTGCGTGCCCGAACGCTGTGCCCATCCGCTTGCCGTCCCCAGTGCGGGCGGCAATATCCCGCGCCCGCGCGAGCAGGGTGGCGGTCATCGCCCGGTCGTATACGGCGGCGGCAGCGTGCACGCCGGCTAGGTGCAGTGCCCCGTACACGCTGAGCGTGTCCGCGTCCGGGCCGCGCATCACCCGCTCCAGCCCGGCGGACGCTGACATCGCCAGTTCCAGCGCCTCGGCCGGGTGCTTGCGGTCGGCGATCACGTACGACAGCCGGTACGCCTGAAGGGCCACCAGTTCGGGGCGGCCGGACTGCTCGGCCGCGGCTAGGGCACGGTCGGCCGCCGTCCACGCCAGGCTCGTCTCGCCGACCCGGTGCAGCAGCGCCGCTGCCGTGTCGTAGACCAGCGCGCGCACCGAGCATGCCTCCCGGTCGTTCCCGCCCGCCCCGGCCTCGGTCTCGCGGATCAGCGCAGGCAGCATCCGCCCTGTGTCGTCGTAGCGGGTGGCCTGGTACCCAGCGTAGGCGGCCGAGGCCCTGGCCCGCAGGTGCACCGGGGCGGCACTGGCACCGGGCTGGCGCCCGCCGATGGACGCGCTGACCGCCTCGTAGCCCATCATCGCCCGCTCGATCTCGGCTGCCGGCTCGTACACTCGCTGCCCCTCCTCGCCGTCACCCCCTCCGGGGCCGGTCAGCTCCTCTACCTCGACCCGCAGGACATCCGCCATCCGGGTCAGCACGGCATGGCTGTCCGATGGGGGCTGGACAAGGCGGCCGACACATGCCGGCTCCTGCGAGCCGGGCAGACGTACGGGGCGCTGGTCCTCGCACGGGCACAGCTGGAGCGGTGGACGCTGAACGTGGCTGCCCATCATCAGGTCGCGCCCATGACTGACGCCGAGTCCGCAGCCGACTACGTTCGCCGTGTCTGGTCCGTGTATCCGCCGGTAGCAGAGTCGTTCGATGTGGGTCTCGCATGGACTGACCTGTCGGAATGGCTGCACGGCCGCGGGCAGGTCACCGCTGCGCTCAGCGAGATCGCCGATGCGGCCAGCCTCGCCGATCCAGGCGCGCTGCCGGCCATGACCGGCGTCCACGAGCGGATAAGCGCTCTCGCTGAGGTCGTGCTGCGCCAGGTCCGCGGCGGGGTAACGCTCCTGGCCGAAGAGCATTACGGAGACAAGTCCACCCCCGCCCTGCAGATCACGCCTCGCGCAGACAAGAGAGACGAGACCGAGCCCCCGCATCTCGGCCTCCTCCTCGACGCCCTCGACTTCCAGGCCGCCTTCGGCGAAAAGGGCCAAGGGGCGGTCCGCTGGGCTATCCCGTACAGGGCATTCGTGGGCCATCCGGCCCCTGCAGACCTGCTCGCAGCCGGCACGTCGCCAGGGCTTGCGGCCGGTGCGATGCTGGAGCGGCGGGGCCGGGCCGTGCAGCGGGCGCGGAAGGCATTCGCCGCCGAGCAGGAGGCGCTCGGTGACAAGTTCGACCCGGGGAACCTGGAGGCGAGGCTTTTCCGGTACATCGCGATAGGGGAGGCCGCCTTCCTGGCCGCTGGCTGGGCCAGCGGACCGAAGCCGACGCGCTGCGCACCGCCGCCGCGGCGCGGCAGTCGGCATGGTGGCTATGGCTGGAGGACACCGATGACGCGATGCCCTGCGTGCGAGGCGTGCTCGAGCAGGCCTGCCGTGCCCGCGCCCACCGCGTCAAGCCGGCCCGCGCAGCACGCGTGGAGGACATGGGAGCTGCCGCTGGCCCCGCCCGCTGGCTGGAGGCCGCCGGCTGGAGGCGCCTGGCCGTGCTCGGCCGGGCCCTCGGCGAGTTCGCTCACGTCAGCTTCCGGGCGAGGTGGAGCGGCGCGCGTGACGCGCTCGCCGCACTGCAGGCCAGCGGCACCCCGCAAGCGGACTCGACCGCGCGAGGACACGCGCTGGACGCGTCGGCGCACCTGCTGGCCCATGAGGTAGCCGCGAGGCTCGACCTGGCCTGCCCGGCGGTCGCCGCCACGTTCCGCGCACGTGTCACCCAGCTCGATACCGACCGGCACGAGCAGTATGTGGAAGAGCTGCTCCGGCGGAGCCTTGACCTTCGCGCCGCAGACTTCGGCCCGCCTGACCTGCAGCCCTTGCCGGCCTCCGCCTAGCGGGGGAGGCGGCTGGCGCTGGATTTGGCTCTGCGGCCTTCGGTCGCCTTTGTCCCTGGTGCCAGCGGGGCCGTGCACGGCAGGCGAGCAGGTGCCGCTTGGCGCGCACGATGTCGATGCGGCCGGGCTGGGCGTGCTCGAGCGCGGCCTGGGCGAGTTCCGGAAATGATTCGGACAACCTCCATATGCTGCCCGCGCCGTGGCATCATGACGGCGTATCGGCCGGGCGGGGCGTGTCATGGCCTGTCCGCCCCGTGGTGCCCCGTATTGGCCCGACGACGGCCGGTCCGGGGCGCGGGCCGTATCCGACACCCCGGCCCGCATGTGGCCGGTCCTGGCGGGGCTTCTCGGCCCTGTTGCCGCAGCTGCGGGCCCCTTCTGCGGGCCGAGTACCAGCAGGTCAGCGCGCTGATATACCTCAGATGTACCTGCGGCGGAGTTCCTACCAAGGACGTCGACGGCGCCCTATTGGCCGCGCTCAACAGCGTGCGCGGGGCGGCCTGAAACGGTCGCCACCCTCGGACAGCCGGTGCTGAATCCGTGCTGATACCACGCCCCTCGACAGGCCGCTGAACTGCGGAAACTGCTCGCTAGTCCACGATCTTCACCTTTTTGAGGGGACGAGCGAAATTCAAAGGATGATTATCGGCCGGGCGATCACCGGGCTGGACGTTAGATAGTCTGACCTGCGGATATACCTATCATGTACCCGGAAGACGGGCCGGTCTCCGCGAGCGGTCAAGGATGGTGAAGCCCCGGCCCGGCCCGGAGTATGGTCAACAGGCGTTTCCGTGGGGGAGCGGCGTCCGCGTGCGGCGGGCCGGACGGGCGGGGGTTGGGCGTGGCCGATCTTGAGGCTGTGCTGATCGAGGATGTCGGCGTGCTGCTGAGACGGTGGCGCCGGGAGTGCGCGGACCGGCCGGGGGCCGAGCGTTCCAGGCTGCTGCTGCTGGCGCTGGAACGGGAGCAGATCGTCGCGGTGGCCTACCGCGAGGAGGCGGTGGCTGGGCGGGTCGCGGAGCTGGATGTCGGGGACCAGGCGCGGGCGCTGATCCGCCAGACCCTGGTGTGGATCTGGAAGGACGAGCAGCTGCACGCGGAGTTCACCCGCGGGCTGCTGCTGGAGGCGGGCGGGCTGGCGTCCTCACTGGTCGTCTACGGCCGCCAGGTGCAGGGCGCGCTGTCGGGGTGGACCTCGTCGACGGCCACCAACCGAATGGCCCGGTCGGCCCCATTGCGGACCGGGGTGGCGGGCGTGCTGGTGGCCGCGGCTAAGGTGGCCCGTCGGATGCCCGCGGCGCTGGCCAGAGAGCTGCGCTACCAGACCTTCCATAAGTACTGCGCGCTGAACGTGGCCCTGGAGTCCAGCGCCGAGTTCGCGTACCGGCGCCTGGTGGAGGTGGCCCGGTCAGAGGAGGAACGGGTGGCCTTCGACCGGATCCGGGCCGACGAGGCACGGCACGCCGAGGCGTTCCGGCTGCTGACCGAGGTCATCACGGAGGACGACCGGCTGGCCGACGGCGTGTCGGCGGAGGACCTGGCCGCGCGGCTGGCCCGGATCAGTCCCTGGTTCATCCCGGCTGCCCAGCGGCCGCGGACCGGCGCGGACGAGGGACAGCGGTCGTTCGGCTCGGGGGCGCAGGTGGTGGTGCGCGGCGGCCGGACCGACGCCGACAAGCCCGCGGTCCTGTCCGAGTGCCTGGACCGGGCGGGCCTGGACCGGCTGGCCGGGCGCGCCCGCTCGGCCGCCATCCGGGTGTCGTTCATGCTGGGCTATGACTGCGCCGACCGCTCCAATATCAGCGACCCCGAGCTGGTCGACCTCCTGGCCCGGTACCTGCGGCAGCACGGCGTGGCCGACGTGGCCGTGCTGGAGGCGCCGACGGTGTACGGCAACCTGTTCTCCGGCCGCTCCGTCGCATCGGTGGCCAGGTACTTCGGCTTCGCCTCGCCGGCCTACCGGATCGTGGACATCGGCGCGGACATGCGGGCCTGGGTCTTCGACCGGGGCTTCGTCCAGAAGACGATCAGCGGCACCTGGCTGGACGCCGACCTGCGCATCGTGATGCCCAAGCTGCGCACCGACCCGACTGAGTTCGCGCATCTCAGCCTGTCCACGCTGGAGGGCAGTACCGGTGCGATCGACGAGAGCTTCTACGCCGGGCGCAGCGTGGACTTCCGGTCCGCCACCATGATGCTGCTGGACGTGGCGCCGCCGCACTTCGCGGTCGTGGACGCTTGGGCGCCGGTGGCCGACGGCCCGTTCGGGGTGATGGGATGCCATCGCCCGGTCCAGATCCGCTACCTCTACGCCGGGGCCGACGCGCTGGCCGTAGACGCGGCTGTCCTGGCCGACCTGGGTATCGGCGCCCCCCGGCGGGCGCCCATCGTCGCCCAAGCCTGCCACTGGTTCGGCCTGGAGCCCGGGTCGGCGGCCGTCGACGGGCCTCAGGCCCCGCTGCGCCAGCAGCTGCGCGGGGCTCATTCCTCCTCGCTGCTGCGCGGCCTCGCCACCGTCTCCTACCCGGTCTACATGTACCTGAGCAACCGCGGTGAGCTGTTCGTGCCCGCCATGGACACCGCGGCGTTCCCGCCCTCGGCGCACTCCAGCGCCCCGACGCGGGCCGTGCGGTGGCTCAGCCAGCGGGCCTTCGGCCTGCGCGCCCCGGCGCAGGTGCGCTGATGGGCCTGAGCCGCGTCCAGCTAGGCGGCCTGCTGCGGACCGCCCGGGCCGGCCATGCCCCAGCCAGGGCGCTGGCCATCGCTGACAGCCGGGCCCTGGTCCGGTCGCTGTTCCTGGCCTCGGCCATCCGGACTGGCCTGCTGGACGTGCTGGCCGGCGGGGCCAGCTTCGCGGAGATCGCCGCGCGGGTCGGCTGCACCCGGCCCGAGCGGCTCCAGGCCTGGCTGGAGGTTGGCACCGAGCTGGGCGAGATCGCCCGGCGCTCGGGCCGGTACCGGCTGCGCGGGATCCGGGCGCGAGCCATCGCGGGCGGGGACATCGTGCTTGACGCGCACTACCGCTCGATGATCGACTACCAGGCCGGCTGCTACGCCGACCTGGCCGGCCTGCTGGTCTCGGCGCCCAGCGGGGGCCGGGCCGACCTGGACGACTACGCCGACGACATCGCCCGGGTGTCGCTGGCCGCGACGCCGTTCATCGAAACGTACCTGACCAGCGTCATGGCCCAGACCCGGCCCGCACGGGTCCTGGACGTCGGGTGCGGCACCGGCGTGTACGCCCGGATCGTGGCCAACCTCAGCCCGCATGTGCTGGTCGATGGCATCGACCTGGCCCCGGCGGTGATCGACGCTGCGCGGGCCGAAGTCCGCGCCGCGGGCCTGGATGGCCGCATCCGGCTGCATGCCGGGGACGTCCGCACCTGGACCCCGGACGCCGGCGTCGGCTATGACCTCATCTTGCTGCTCAACAACATCTACTACTTCCCGCGCGGGGAGCGGGCCGCGCTGTACCGCAGACTCGGCGGCTTGCTGACCCGGCCAGGGCACCTCATCGTCGCCACCCTGGCCGCGCCGGGCTCGGTCGCCGCCGCGCACCTGAACTTCATGCTCGCCTGCCAGGCGGGCGCGGCAGCCCTGCCGCGCGGCGGAGAACTGGAGGCCGACCTGGCCGAGGCGGGCTTCGCGGGCATCCACGCCCAGCCCATCGTCCCGGCCGAGCCCTTTCTGGCCGTGCGCGGCGTCCTGCGCTAGCGGCCAGAGCTGCGGCGCCTTCTTGTGCCGCGTCCTTCCGTGCTCGGCAACATACGCGGGTCGGCCGGAAACCGCCGCCACCCCCGGAAATCCCGCGCTGGATCCGTGCTGATACCACGGGGGTCGGCAGGCCGCTGAACTGCGGAAACTGCCCGCTAGTCCACTATCTTCACCATCTTCGAGGGCACCAGCGAAATCCAGCGCATGATCATCGGCCGCGCCGTCATCGGCCTCCCCATCCGGTAGCCTGACCTGCGGTTTTACCGGCCATCAGTACAGAAGGCGGCCCGCCCTTGTGTCCGCATTGTCCGATTGATACCAGTTATTTCCCGTTGTTTCCGGACCGCGTGCTGAATTGGTGCTGATACCAGCGCGGCATAGGTCTAGACCAATTCCATGGGGATGGGCGGGATCGGGGCCGTGTACGGCTCCATAACTCGCCGCAGGTGCTGTGACCTGCGAATTGGCCTGGATGAGCCGGTTGCGGCAAGATCGCGGTTCGTGTCCCTTCGCCTGCTCTACCTCATCATGGTCCGGGTCTTCGGCTGGCTGGTGCTGCTAGGCCGCAGCCAGGCGTCCAAGGATGCCGAGATCATGGTGCTGCGTCATGAGGTCATGGTGCTCCGCCGTCAGGTGACCCGGCCCAGGCCGGACTGGGCCAGCCGTGCCATCTTGGCGGCGCTGGCCCGGCAGCTGCCAGGCGCGCTGCGCGCCCACCGGCTCGTCACGCCGGGAACGCTGCTGGCCTGGCACCGCCGCCTGATCACCCGCAAATGGACGTACCCGAACCGGCCCGGCCGCCCGCAGACGAGCCAGGACATCCGCGGACTGGTGCTGCGGCTGGCGCGGGAGAACCCGGCGTGGGGGTACCGCAGGGTGCACGGCGAGGTGTGCCGGCTCGGTCACTGCATCAGCGCGGCGACGGTGCGGCGGATCTTGCGCGCCTGTCAGTACAGGCCGGCCACGCAGTGCGTGGATACCTCCTGGCGGGCGTTCCTGCGCACGCAAGCGGATGGCCTGCTGGCCTGCGATTTCTTTCATGTGGATACGGTCTTCCTCAAGCGCCTGTACGTGCTGTTCGTCATGGAGGTGAAGACCCGGCACGTGCACGTCCTCGGCGTGACCGCCCACCCGGACGGCGCGTGGACCGCCCAGCAGGCCCGTAACATGCTCATGGACCTCGGCGGCCGGATCAGCTGTTTCCGCTTCCTGATCCGGGACCGGGACGCCAAGTTCACCGGCGTCTTCGACGCGATCTTCGCCGCCGAGGGCGTGACCGCAGTGAAGACCCCGCCTCGGACCCCTCGCGCGAACTGTTATGCCGAGAGATGGGTACGCACCGCACGAGCAGAGTGCACCGACCGGGTGCTCATCTACGGCGAACGGCACCTGCGATCGGTACTGGGCCAGTACGCCGGCCATTACAACGGCCACCGCCCGCACCAGTCCCGCCAGCAACGACCACCCGACCACGACGGCCAGGCGAGCCCGCCGCTGGATCTCCCAGTCCAGCGGCGGAAGGTGCTCAGCGGCGTGATCAGCGAGTACTACCTGGCAGCGTAGCTGATCTTACGAACCCCAGGTCAGACGCCATGCGATGGGTTTTGAAGCGGTACAGGTCTGCCGTTGAGTTAGACAAGGATCTGCGGGACGGCCGGGTCGATGCGGGCGATGTCGCGGGGGTCGCTGGTGACGATGGCGTGGTGGCGCTGCCGGGCGCAGAGCACGACATGGACGTCGACG
>Ga0302223_10002050_pt1 | contig 10286 bp, 8 predicted proteins | sample II_Palsa_E2_3_FD_194565 | JGI IMG/M metagenome (GOLD analysis project Ga0302223, IMG submission 194565) | Peat permafrost microbial communities from Stordalen Mire near Abisko, Sweden - II_Palsa_E2_3 | ecosystem: Environmental > Terrestrial > Soil > Palsa > Peat permafrost | place: Sweden... | reverse complement strand
TGATTCCACCAAGAACTGTTTCAGCCATATTTCCTCCAAGGTTTGGTTCAGTCTGATGGCGCAAGCCGGAGTTCGTGCTTGTTTGCCTCAGACCGATCGGTAGTTGCCAGACACACGGTATGCGTGCTTCGATGACAGGTCAACTGTCATTTGGTGCAATACGTCGGGGGGCGCTTCGGATCGTCGAGATCGAGTGGGCCTCCTTATCCTCGGGTCGTCTCAAAGAGGAACCACACGCGACGTTCGCCTTGATCGATCCAGTTTTCAAGGAGACTGGCGGTGGCAACGTCGCCTGCTTCATCGCAGACTGTGTGGACCTCTCGCATGCTCGAGACCAGGGCCTTCTCATCCTCGCGAAGCTCGCTCAACATATCTTTCGGCGTCACATATTCCGCGTCGTTGTCCGGGATGCGTTGCAGACGGGCGATGTTTCCGATGGAGCGAATGGTGGTTCCACCAATCTTACGAACGCGCTCGGCGATTTCGTCTGTCATGGCGAAGAGTTGATCGCCGTGCTCATCGAGCAGAAGGTGGTAATCGCGGAAGTGTGGACCGCTCATGTGCCAATGGAAGTTCTTGGTTTTGAGGTAGAGGGAAAATACATCTGCGAGCAGGGCATTGAGGGCTCCCGTAATATCGGCGACCGACTTGGGAGCGATACCGGTTGGCACCTTCAGCGGGGCCTTTTGGAGGGCAATGCGTTCCTTGGTGGTTGACATGAATTCTCCTTTGGTTGGTGGATGTTGTGCAGGTTGAAAGGCGCTCAACCGAGATGACACGCGTTCAGATTCATCAGCAGGGGCCGTCCAGATTCGGAAGGTCGATGCTTGGGTTAAGCTTCAGGAAGTCTTATTTGGAACCGCTAACCGGGCCAGCAGTGGCTGTGGCCTTGCGTGCCAAGAGCGAAGCGCCGAAAATTTGTGCCAGCGAAAGGCCAAGACCTGCAGCCTTCCGAACCTCTTTACTGCAAGCGGTGCGAAGAAGTTTCCAAAGAGAAGGTGTACGCGTCTCGGCCTCTGCGACCGCTGCGTGCACGCGATCCGCATCGATCGAGGTCAGGGCGCTGCCGAGAATCAGGGCGATGCGCAAGGCGTTTACGGCTGGCTTCGAGCTCGCTACATCGGACACTCTGGCGATTACGGCGTCCTCTGCACTTAGAAGCCCATTGACGAGACCGAGGGCGCCGGAGTCGTGCAGGCGTTGCAGAACGTCATACGCTTCGAGGATTGCTTCGGCATGCTCGCGTGGAGCGCTCTCAATGCGGCGAACCAGATCCAGGCGTGAATCAGGCGGTGTATAGGTATGAAACTCAACGGCGACGGCCATCTTATTTTCCCCCTGCCGGCGCGGCCGGCTGAATTTGAACGAGCGCAGACTCACCGGGAAAGTGATAGTCCGCGCGCTTCCACTTTCTTTCCACCTCTACGCCCATCTGCGGAGTGGGTTTGCCTGAATAGCGGAAATTGAGGGGATGCAGAGGATCTTCTCCGCGCTCTGGAAGAATTTCCATTTTCACGGAGGTCTCCTTGAAGGCAGGCGTGTGTGTCGCCGGATCGACGTTGCTTCCGGTCAGCAAATTCACATGAGCGGTAAGGGGCAGATAAAGCTGTTTGGCTTCGACGCGATCCGTCACGAGAGCCTTGGTTTTCACCGTTCCATAGCGGCTTGTCAAACGGACCCATTGGCCTGAGGCGATCGTTCGTTCATGAGCGAGTTCAGGCGAGATCTCGACGTAACACTCCGGAGTTTCCAGCTTGATGCCTGGCACGCGATTGGTCATGTTGCCTTCGTGGAAGTGTTCTAGTTGACGTCCGTTGTTAAGGAACAAATCGAACTCGGCATCGGGTGGATCAGTGGGTTCGCGGAAGGCAAGCGGATACAGCCGAGCCTTCTTGTCGGGAAACTCAAAACCTTCTGTATAGAGGAGCGGCTGATCTTTACCGTCTGGAGCGACGGGCCACTGCAGGGTGTTGTATCCCTCAAGGCGGTCGTAGCTGCATCCAGCATAGAGCGGAGACAGGGAAGCGAGCTCAGCCATGATCTCCGACGGGTGCTGATAGTTCCAGGAAGCACCCATTTTCTGTGCTAGCGCTTGAGTAATCTTCCAATCGGCGCGGCTATCACCTAACTCCGGCAGTGCCTGATAGAAGCGCTGGATGCGACGTTCCGTGCTGGTAAAGGTTCCATCTTTCTCCAGGGCAGGAGAGGCAGGCAAGATTACATCTGCGTATCGGCAGGATTCGGTGAAGAAGATGTCCTGCACGACGAAGAACTCGAGCTTCTCAAACGCAGCAGCCACCACATTGGCATTCGAGTCAGCGTAGACCATGTCTTCGCCGGCGAGATACATCGCGCGCAGCTTTCCTTCGAGACTGGCGTCGACCATCTCGTGATTATCGAGACCGCGATAATTAGGCAGCTTCACTCCCCAAACCTTCTCGAACTTTGCTCGGAGTTGATCATCGGTGACGCTCTGATAGCCGGGGAAGGTGTTCGGTGCCGCGCCGATATCGCCCGCGCCCTGCACATTATTGTGGCCGCGCAATGGGTAGGCACCGGTCCCGGGACGCATGTAATTGCCGGTCACGAGCAGCAGATTAGATATCGCAGTAGAGGTATCCGAGCCAGCCGTATGCTGCGTCACTCCCATGGCCCAGAGAATGCACATGGTCTCTGCGTGCGCGACCTCTTCGGCTACCCGGTGCAATGTGGCGAGCGGTACCTCGCAGATGTTAGCGGCATACTCCATGGTGAAGGGATCAAGACTCTTGCGGTAGTCGTCAACGCTGTTGACCCACTTCTGGAGGAAATCCAACTTTGCAAAGCCGTTGTCGAACATGTACCTGCTCAGCGCGGAGAGCCACGCCAGATCTGTGCCGGGCCGAGGTCGAAAGAAGATGTCGGCGCGTTCAGCCATCTCGTGCTCGCGAACGTCAGCGACGATCAACCGCTGTCCGTGCAATTTGTGGGCACGCTTCACGCGCGTGGCGATGACGGGATGCGATTCAGCGGTGTTGGATCCAACAATTAGAACCAGCTTGGCCATTCCCATGTCTTCAATGGATCCGCTATCGCCGCCGAGCCCCACCGTTCGAAAGAGTCCCGTCGTTGCGGGCGCCTGACAATAGCGAGAACAATTGTCAACATTATTTGTGCCTATGACCGCGCGTGCAAACTTCTGCATCAGGTACCCATCTTCATTGCTGGCCTTGGAGGACGCAATGACCGCGATTGAGTCAGGGCCGTGCTCCTGTTTAATGGCTCCCAGCCGCTGCGCAACCAGGTCGAGCGCTTCTTCCCACGAAGCTTCGCGAAAGCCGTTCTCGTGCCGGATCAAAGGACGTTGCAGCCTATCCTTGCTATTCACAAAGTCCCAACCGAATTTGCCTTTCACGCAGGTGGAGATCTGATTGGACTCGCCATGCAGGGGAACGATTTTCAAAATGTGACGGTCGCGTGTCCAGACATCGTAGCTGCAGCCGACGCCGCAATAGGTGCACACAGTTTTCGTGCGCTCGATGCGCTCCTCGCGCATCTTGGCTTCGGTCTGCGACAACTGCATGACGGCGCCATAGCCCATCTCGGGCTCAAGGTCCTTCACAACCTCGATCATCTTATTGAGCGAGTCCGGCGGGATGGCAGTCATGAAGCCGGCTTCACCTAACATCGATCGCTCCATGAGCGCGTTGCACGGACAGACGGTAATGCAGTGCCCGCAGGAGACACAGCTTGAACCGCCAATCTGCATGCCGCCATCCCAGAGAACGCGCGGGTGATCGAGCTCCCATCCGATGGAAAGCGTCTCGTTCACCTCCACCGTCTGGCAAGCCTGAACGCATTGTCCGCAGAGGATACATTGGCTGGGATCGTAGCGATAGAACGGGTTCGACATGTCGACTTCATACGGTTTCGGTGTGAACGGGTGGTTCTGATGCGTAACGTTTAGTTCGAGCGTCGTGTTGTGGACTCGGCAATTCTCGTTGTTGTTATCGCAGACCGTGCAGTAGAGCAAGTGGTTGCCGAGAATCACGTCGAAAGCCTCGGCCCTCGCATCCTGAGCGCGCTTCGATTCGGTGGCAACCTCTCGCATGCCGGCGGAGACAGTAGTTCCGCACGCACGGACCAACTTGCCACCAACCTCAACCAGGCAGGTGTCGCAGGTCTGGATCGGACCCATCAACGGGGAGTGGTAACAGATGTGCGGAATCTCTTTCTCGCGCAGGATGGCTTCGATCAGCAACTCGCCTTCGGAGGCGGCTACGGCATTCCCATCTACGGTGATTGCTATCTTCGAAGGACCTGCTTGCGAGGAAGAACCGACCTGAGAGTTCGTGATCAGGGGCGTATAGGTTTCAGTCGCGCTCATATCTTTCTATCTCCGAATCTCCAATTCACACCTGCAATTGCCGTTCGACGGTTGAGACGGAATCTGGAATCTTCTGGGGCCCTGTACGGGTAAATCGCCTTTGCTACGAACGATGAGGCGGCCACCAACGCAACGCGGTTTGCTGTCCGATTGGTTCTCTTTGCCTGTGGGTTGAATCGCAGACACCACCAACTCCCAAGCCATGGTGCAAATCGTAGGCAGCACTTCTAATGCCAAACAATTTACACCTAAGCCGGGTGAAATTTCTCTGGTTTCCTGGAATCTGGGTGTTAAAGATGGGTTAACGCCGGGACGCCTGCAGCAGGGCGTCAAGATTTCGACGCGGCTGTCTGACGAATGGCACCGACGAACGGTTGCCAGTCACTAAAGTCGGACGACTGGCGTGGGGATCCGTAGTGGAGTCTGTGGATGTCACTCCAAATACGTGGGAGTGAACAAATTGCAGCGTGCGGTGGACATAGGAGGCGGCGCAGGGGCAAATGGCCGCTCGATTGCTTTTAGAAGGGCGAGGGGGACAGCCCATGGATCAACGCGAGAATAAAAGTAAGCTTCCACAGACGTCTTCGCGTCGAACCTTCTTAGGTGTCGGTTCGGCGGCAATCGCTGCGGCTGCATTTTCAGCAAAGGGGAATGAACAAATGACGAGACAAGACGCTACGTCGAGTGAGGTCTTGAAAGGCAGGGTCGCGGTCGTTACAGGAGCCGCGCGCGGCATCGGAAGGGCAGCCGTGGTCGCGCTGGCACGTAGCGGAGCCAATGTGGCAGGGATTGATATCTGCGGTGTCGTCGATCCACGATCGGGTGTGACGCCGGCGACCCAGGCGGACCTGGACGAAACCGGACGACTCGTCCAGGCAGCCGGCGGCAAGTGGCAGGGCTTCGTCGTCGACCAGCGGGACCTGGCAAAACTTCGCTCAACGGCCACACAAATAGAGCAAACCTTTGGCGGGATTGACATCCTCTTTGCGAACGCCGGCATTCAATCTTTCTGGCCCATCCTTGAGATGGAAGACGCCGACTGGCATACTACGATCGACGTGAATCTGACGGGAACCGCGAACGCGATTCGTGCGTTTGCCCCGGCCATGGTGCGGCGAGGCAGCGGCCGGATCATTGTCACGACGTCAACGCAGGGGCGCCACGGAACGTTGTATGCTTCCGCCTACTCGGCCTCGAAGTGGGGCATCATCGGGCTGATGAAGTCGACAGCGCTCGAGCTTGGCAAGCACAAGATTACGGTCAACGCGCTGGTGCCAGGGCTGATCGATACGCCTTTGACGAGGCATGAAGAACGCTACGCGCAAGCGCTCGAAGTGGCTGGCCGGACGGCGACGGGTAATGTGCAGAAAGACGAAGAGGAGGCCAAAAAAGTACTTCAGGCGCACTCACCGCTGGGAGTGCCATGGATCGATCCGTCAGATTTGGCGCCAGTTGTCGTCTTTCTGGCCTCAGACGCAGCGCGGATGGTCTCGGGCGCCACCTTTGACGTTACCGCCGGAGACAGCGCGAACAACGCCGCATGACTTCTTTGTCGGCAGTGATCGTAGGGTTAGCCCGACTTAGCGCGTCGGACCAATCGCATCCGCTGCTACTTGAAAAGAATTTTCGCCATCATGCCCTTGTCTTCATGGCTCAATAAGTGACAGTGAAAAAGCGATACTCCTCTGATGATCGGATCAGTAAAGTCCATCATCAGGTCGACGCTGCCGTTGACCGGAACGTTCACTGTATCCAGCCACTCCGGGGATGCAACACGGTCATTATTCTGAGCGTAGAAAAGAAAATGAACCTGGTGGATGTGGAAGGGGTGCAGTTCATTGGTGGCATTCACGACACGCCAATGACGGTATGCTCCGATGGAAGCAGTAGTCATTGGCGGATCGGCCATCCCGAATTTATTGCCGTTGATGTAGAAGCCGTTCTTGTCTTCGGTGAACGTGACGATAAAGTCAGGCGGACTGTTTTCGATGCTCGCGATTTGCGTCGGCGATACTGGCTTGTACCTGGCGGCATATCCATGCGGCGAGGCGGTCGCGGTTTTCGCAGCGGCGTGCGGCAGGGCTACCAGGTCTGCCAGGATCATTGAGGGATTCGGATCTCCATCTGGACCGGTGTCAACACAGAGCGTGCGAAGGGAAGCGTGTGCGCCAGCCCTGGGGCCGGTGACGATGGCCTCGACTCGGCCAGCGGGAGGAAGCAGGACATGATTCACTGACTCGGTGCGATGTTTCGGATCGTGGAAGGCAACCGGCATTCCGTCGTAGGCAACAACTTCGAGCGTTTCCGTGTCGATCGACAGGTCTGCATACAGGTCAGGTGACGCGTTTACGATACGCCAGAATTGGCGCTCGCCGGGAGCGATATCGATCTCCGGGCGCAAGACCCCGTTGATCGTGAAGATGCGTTCTGGAACTTCCGCAGACGCGTAACAACCTCTTTCCGGAACTCCAACGCTGCGTCTCAGATCAGGCCCAGCAGGATCGCCCTTGTCCACGACCTCGTCGCGGAGGATCAGAATTCGTTCGCGTAGCTTTCGAACCTCAGGAACATAGCGTTCCATTCCGTCGATCACAATCGCTCCCGACATGCCGTCGAGCGATTGCTGATAGCTCTCGCCGTGGGGATGCGTGTGATACCAATACAGGCCCGGGGGTTGATCCATGGGGATTTGTACGAGGTAGCGAAGGGATTGGCCAGGCATCGCCATCATCGTGAGAACGTCGTCCTGCGGCGCGTTTGGGGATACATGGAGACCGTGGAAGTGCAGATTCGTCATGTTGCGGCAAGGACCGTCAATGCATCGCTCTGTCGAGTGCGCTGACATCTGGTTCTCGTAGGTCAGTCGAATATTCTGTCCGGGGGATGTCCGAATCACCGGCGGGATGTCTTGTCCAGCGAAGGAGAATTCAGACTTGCTTGTCTTCGGATCGGTGACGGCGAGAAGCACGAAAGGGGAACGAGCCTCGGGTGGATCGGGCAAGAGAACTTGTTGGTGAGAGTCGGGACCCGGAGTGGGACTCTGCGCGTGCATGAGGATGTTGCACAGCAACCACAGTGCAGCGCTCTGCATCACGACAATCGTGAATTGGTGCAGGAGGTAAGGAATTCTGTTCACTCGTCCAGATGTTGGCTCAGTGTTCATAAGACTGGCAATAGCGCTCATCCCGCATTTGTGTTGGCCCGAACTATGCGTTATCGTTCGCGGGCACTCGCGGAATCCAAATGCAACCGATCGACTTCAGCTAACCAGATTAAGCACCTAATGGGTAACTTCCTGCAAGGTATCAAAGGTTTGCATCAAGGCAATCGAGGTTGGGTGCTTGAGAACGAGCTCTGCATGTTGCCTCAGCTGAGAGCGGGCTCTGACGATCGAGAATATTGAACGTTTCCCCGACGGGGTCACGAGCTACTCGATGTCATTCTTGAAGGCGACCTCGCAGATCTCTAATAACATACGTAATACTTAGAAAGAGGAGCTAATGGAATGACTTATATAGCAGCTGAAAAACGCTACGACGGAGCCTTATTCAATCGGTGCGGGGAGTCGGGAATCGTCCTGCCGCCGATATCACTGGGATTGTGGCAGAACTTCGGTGGAGTGAATGTCTTCGAGACGGGCCGCGCCGTCATCCGACGCGCATTCGATCGCGGCGTGACGCACTTCGATCTGGCGAACAACTATGGGCCACCGTATGGGTCGGCCGAGGAAAACTTCGGGGAGATTTTTAAGAAAGATTTCAGGGGCCATCGTAATGAGCTCTTGATTTCGACCAAGGCGGGGTGGGATATGTGGCCTGGACCCTACGGCCTGGGAGGCTCGCGCAAATATCTGCTCGCCTCGCTGGATGAGAGTTTGCAGCGCATGGGGCTCGAGTATGTCGACATCTTTTATTCCCACCGGCCTACCATTGACGTTCCGTTGGAAGAGACAATGGGCGCTTTGGTGCAGGCAGTTCACCAGGGCAAGGCACTGTATGTGGGAGTTTCTTCCTACAGCCCCGAACGAACACGTGAAGCCGCCAGGATTCTGAAGAGTGAAGGCGTTCCGCTGCTCATTCATCAGCCGTCGTATTCGATGCTGAACCGCTGGGTTGAGGAAGAACTGCTTGACACCCTTGAGGAGTTGGGAGTGGGCTGCATCGCATTTTCGCCACTGGCACAGGGGTTGCTGACAGATAAGTACCTCCATGGGGTGCCAGAAAACTCTCGTGCGCAATTGGCAGGTTCGTTCGATGAAGAGTTTCTGAGCGCGGAAAACATCCGGCGAGTAAAAGCACTCAACGATATTGCGAAAGGCCGTGGACAATCGCTCGCCCAGATGGCCATCGCCTGGGTTCTGCGCGACAAGAGGGTGACCTCGGCTCTCGTCGGGGCGCGCAGCGTGGAGCAGTTGGATAACTCACTCGATGCAACGAAGAAACTGCAGTTCACGGCTGCGGAACTGAAGGAGATCGATACCTACGCAGTCGATGGAGCCATCGATTTGTGGAAGAGCGCGCGAGAGGAAGCCGCGAAATGAACGGAGTGCAGGCTGGGTATCGACCCGCGTGAAATCGCAGGAGATGCCTCGTGCCGCGAGCGACTCGCGGAGCTTGTCTGCGTCGCGAGGATCATCTTCCACTGAAAAGTCTGCAGTGGTTGGCGCATGCTCGCGTCCTCAAGGTTTGTGGCGGAGCCGAATGAATGATTGCCCGAAGACGAATGCCGCGCTGCAAGCCAAGGCGGAGGAGAAGCAAACGGCGGCTAAACCCGCACTTGCTGCAGGTAGCCGTAACCCCTGCGGAAGCGAAGTAGGAAGATCTCCCCTTCATGAGGGCAAACTGTACCTCGAGGGCAAGACACGGAAGTAGCCACCGGGTTCTACCGTGGCGGGCGACTCGCAAGAGCCGCCTATTTTTTGCTGCCGTGCCGCTCGCCCAGTCGCGCCAGCAGATAGAGGAAGAGGAACCATCCTCGCAATTCCCAGACGGCCGACGACTTCTGATTTCCCCCTGTAATAAGTGACAGTAGGCGCTGGTCCAATGCCAGTGGTGTACTATCCGTCGTGCATTGTTGACGCAAGACACGTTCAGGCACGACTGGCGCAGGCCACACGCACCTAAGAGAACGGTCGGGTAGTGCAGTATCCACATGAAAGGAAATTCAAAATGGTTCTGCCGAGCTTCCCCAATGTCGACTTGTTCTCCGCGGGTGTCAACGCCCTGAACGGCGCGGTCGTCGCCCAAAATCGCTCGCACAATCGGGGCTATACGGCCGCGGGGATACTCATCATGGGCTTCCTGGGTGGTATCGGCGGCGGCGTGTCGCGTGACGTGCTGCTCAATCAGATACCCTCGCCGCTCAAAGACTGGCGATATTTTGTAGTCTGCACTTTGATGGGCTTGCTGGGAATGGCGATTTATCACTTTATCCCGGCGACGGAGGAAAAGTTTCACACCAGACTGCGGGAATATCTCAAGTCGTTCTCTCTGCCGTGGTTCGCGATTCTGGGCTCGCATAAGGCGCTCGATGCAGGACTTGGATTCTGGGGCGCGATTCTGGTCGGGCTTATCGCCACCACTGCGGGCGGGGTGGTCATCGATCTCTTTTCCAGACTCACGCCGGTCGTCGTGAGAGCAGACAACCAGCACGCCACGACGGCAGTGCTGGCGGCCGCGGTCTACGCTGTGCTCGCGCTGCACTTCAAGAACTCCAACGCCTTTTTCCCCATCACGCTGATCTCGGTCGCGGTTGCGTTTACATTCCGCGTGATGGCTGTCCGAGAGCACTGGGGGTCGATCATGCCGTATTGCCCACCTGGCCCTGACGATCCGGAGGTCCTCCCGCCCGTAGCACCACCTCCAGCTTAGTAGTCGAGGCTTTCGGTTCGTGAGCGGGCACAGTATGAGTCTGTTACCGA
>Ga0302223_10002045_pt1 | contig 10291 bp, 3 predicted proteins | sample II_Palsa_E2_3_FD_194565 | JGI IMG/M metagenome (GOLD analysis project Ga0302223, IMG submission 194565) | Peat permafrost microbial communities from Stordalen Mire near Abisko, Sweden - II_Palsa_E2_3 | ecosystem: Environmental > Terrestrial > Soil > Palsa > Peat permafrost | place: Sweden... | reverse complement strand
ACGAACTATCTCCGATGCGGGGTATCTTGCGCTGCCAGGTGCATTGAATTCGTTGCGGCTCGACATTGAAAAGGGTGAAGAGGCGCGCGTCTCCCCGACGTTGCCGGTCAAGATGCTGATAGTGGATCGACGTGTTGGCCTTGTCCCTTTGAATGTCGAAGATCAGGGCGGCCCGGTCATGTTGGTCCGCTCGTCCTCATTGCTCGACTCCCTTTATGCGCTCTTCGAACTTACCTGGGAGCGATCGACGCCCATCGTGTTTACCAGTAACGGAAAGCTGAAGACTGGAGAGCCAGACTCCCGCTTGTCGGAAGCGGCAGAACAGGTGATTCCGCTGTTGGCTGCTGGGCTCAATGACAAGGCGATTGCCTTTGAGGCCGGGATGTCCACCACGACGCTCAATCGCCGCATCGGCGAACTCATGAAAAGCTTCAACACGCGTACTCGTTTCCAGCTGGGTTGGCGCGCAGCCATGGATACGTTTCCGCAGCAACCCGCTTCCAGCGCGCGAAGCAAAAAGAAGCCACGGGGCGGTTGAAACGCCCACATCGCATGGCTCTGACGAAGCCGCCTCTGCCTCAACCAACCGGATGGATGATTGGTTGATTTCTGCCAAGAGAGAGATCAACCAGTGTTTTCTATTGATACGTCGCGCGCTCGAGCCGATACTCGATCGCAATAGGGAAGGTAGCTGGTCGATGTCGATTGCATGAAGATTGGATGACGAAACCAGCGCCGTAGCGATTCACCGCCAGGTTGGACCCGTATCTGCCACTTTGTGAAACGCACTTGCAACAAGTAAACCATGCTGCTGCGGCCACGCGTGTGGCGCAGTTTTCAACTGCTACATGATGTACGTCCGGCTGACTGCCGCCGATGCCCGGACGCTTGATTGCAAGGTTCGTTGCCGCTGGACATCGTCAGTGTCTTTTGTTTGACGTAGCCGCGGCCACTCACTGCAGCGATCTTGGCAGCTTCGCGAACCACCGCTGTTCCATAGGGTTTGTTGCAATCAGCACTACTCGATAAATCCCGCCGTTTGCTGTAATGACAGCATCGGGCGCGCAAGATCGTTTCTCCTCATATCGACATGGCGCCCGACGCATTACGACGTCGGGGCCTGGCCGTGCGCGCTCGTCGCGGCATGGGGCACGGATGCCAAGGTTCGGCGATTCAACCAATCCATCCTCGCCCTTGGGCATCACTAACCCTGTGTGGATCAAATGAAACTCACGACGCTTCACAACTCTTCCGTTCCTGCGCTGGCGATGACCGTATCGCTTGCACTCGCTGCTGCCGCTGTCATGTCTGCGCGGGCCAGCGATCTCCCCAATGGCCTGGGCGCTGCCGTGGCCAGTAGCACAACGCTGCATCCTGGCGATGTCTTCACCGGTGTGCTTGCGCACACTCAGCCGATGCACATCGTGATTGCGCTGAAACTGCGCAACAGCGACCAGCTGAACAGCCTCATCGCCGCGCACCAGACGCTGACACCAACCCGGTTCTCGACACAACATGAGCCGACGCAGCTGCAGGCCCAGGCAGTCGCGGCGTACCTGACCCAGATGGGCTTCACCAACATCGTGATCGCCGCCAATCGCATGCTGGTATCGGCGGATGGCACGGCCGGTAACGCGCAGGCGGCCTTCCAGACCTCGTTCGCCCGGGTGCTGACCCAGGAAGGCCGCGCGGCCTTCGCGAACAACAGCGATGCGCACATACCCACCACTCTGCAGGACAGTGTGCTGTCGGTGGTCGGTCTGCAGAATGTCTACCAGGCGCATACGTTCGCGCAACGTGCACAGGTGAAAACCCTTGCTGGCTCGGCTGCCGTCGCCCCGCATGACCCGACGCAGTTCTCGTCGATCTACGGAGGGATCGGGGTGCCGACCGCAGCGGGCGTTACCGTCGGTATCATTACTGAGGGCGACATGATCCAGGCGGTCGCCGACCTGAAAACTTTCACTGCCAACAACAGTCTGGCGACAGTCAACACGCAGGTGATCTATACCGGCGCGGATAGTGGTGACAACAGCGGCAACGACGAATGGAGCATCGATAGCCAGGACATCGTTGGCGCCAGCGGTGGTCAGGTGGGTCAGCTCATCTTCTACGCCGCACCCAGCCTGTCGGATGCCGATTTACTCGCCGACTTCAATACGGTGGTGTCAGCCAATGCCGCCAAGATCATCAATGTCTCTATCGGTGGATGTGAAACTTCCGCGGAGAACGACGGTACGGCCGCTGCATCGGATCAGATCTTCGAGCTCGGTGTCGCGCAGGGCCAGACGTTCTCGATCGCGACCGGCGACCGAGGTGCTGACGAATGTCAAAACGGCGGCACCACGCCGAGCTGGCCGGCCGACTCACCGTACGTGGTAGCGGTGGGTGGCACCACGCTGGATGCTTCGGCCACGACGTGGAGCAGCGAAACCGTCTGGGTCGATGCCGGTGGCAGCCCGAGCACATTCGAACCCAAGCCGGTCTGGCAGAACGCGCTCGTTCCCGGCACCAAGCGTGGCCTGCCCGATATTGCGATGGACGCCGACCCGAATTCGGGTGCAGAGGTCTACGTCAATGGTGGGCTTGAGCAATGGGGCGGTACCAGTCTTGCGGCTCCGATCTTCGCCGGCCTTTGGGCCCGCATGATCGCCGTCAAGGGCCCATCGATCGGCTTCGCCGCGCCGCTGCTGTATCAAGTACCCGCGGCGGACTTCCACGACATTACCGTGGGCAACAACGGTGGTGAGGCAGCCAAGGTGGGTTATGACTTCGCTAGCGGTCGTGGCAGCTTGATCCTCAGCGTGCTGGCCAGTCAGGTCGGCGCGCCTAGTCCTCTGGTGGCGAGCTTCAGCGAAACCGCCACCGGCCTGATTGCCAAATTCACGGACCACTCCACCGATAGCGGTGGAACGATCACCACACACGTGTGGGCCTTCGGGGACGGCGGCACGTCTACCGCAGCGAGCCCCAGTCATCTTTATCCCAAGGCAGGTACGTACACCGTCTCCGAAACGGTGAGCGACACCGCCAGCTATGTTGTCGCGCAGACCACGGCAGAAACGATCAAGTAGTGGGCGGTTGCGGTTCGTCGCCGCGATCTGGCAACCACGGGCTCGAGAGCGGCATGGCGAAGACACCGCGACTGCGGACATCCGGGGGATGAATCACCACCGCAACTTCGACCGGCGCACAGCGCGTCGGTTAGAGGAGTAAGTGGGCAAGCACTGCGTATCGAGCGGGAGGTTCGATGCGCGGGGTCAAAGAGATCTGGGTTTGTTGCGATCCGGCAAAGCTGGAGCGCGACATCAGTGGTTTTCTAAAACTTGAGGGGTTGGGCCAGTAATGAATGCAAACAAGAGCGGCCGTCTGAATCAGGCCCATGACATCCCGACCTTGACGGTCGCGCCAGTGACCCGCGCTGTCCGTGCGGCTTTGGCCATCTCGTTGACTCTGTTGGCGCTGGGTGGCAGCAATGCTGCCTTCGCCGCCGGAACGTGCGAGCTTGCGACGCCGGCCACGACGTCCTGTGACGGTGCTTTCATCGGCACGGCTCAACACCCCCACTTCGCGCCAATCGACGATCCGGCGGTGATCCAGGACCATCTCGTACCTCACAGCGTCACCCCGGCCGCCGGCCTGATGGGTATCGACGCCCACTGGGGTGGCAACTTGGGTGTCACGCACGCCGACATCAGTACGCCAGGTGCCGACGAACTCTTTGCACACAGCCCCACGGTGGCAACCGCGGGCAGCGCACACGGCACCATTACGCATGCACCGATGTCCCGCGCCCAGTCGTTGGGTACGGCGGCCTACGGCGATGTGAGCTACATCAACAACGGCCCCATCAACGCGTACGGCACCGGCTCCTACGACGTGACGGCGGTGTACTCCAACTCGGCAACCGGTAGCGACACCGTCGACAACCAGGTTGCCGGCACCATCAACGCGGTCGCCCAGGACGGTAACGCCATCGCGGTCAACGCGTCGGGCTACGTGAATGCCACGATCACCAACGAAGGTGCGATCACGTCGAGTTCGGTGAATGGCGTCGCCGTGGGCGTGATTGCGCAGGCTTATACCGGCAATGCCAGCGTCGCCAATACCGGCAGCATCGGCGCGACATCCAACGGCTATCAGGCTGTTGGCGTACTCGCTACCTCAAATGCTGGCTATGCCTCGGTCATCAACGCCGGCTCGGTCACGGCCAGTGGCGGACAAGACCAGGCGGTCGGTATCGAGGCGTTTGGCCAAACCGGCAGCAACGTCTACAACACCGGTTCGGTAACAGCTACGTCAACGGCCGGTACCGCCATAGGCATCCTGGCGCAGACGGTCAATGGCAATGCCACCATTACCAATACCAACGGCATCACGGTTACCGCCGGCTATAACGCCGTGGGCTTGTCGGCGATCACGGCCAACGGCGATGCATCAGCCACCAGTTCGGGATTTATGGAGGTTATCGGTCATGGTGGCCTGACTTCGGTCATTGAGGCGTATTCCGCCATCGGCAATGCCAATGCCAGCAATTCTGGTTTCGTGATTTCAGGTGCCTACGGCGGCAGTGCGGTGGGCGTGTCAGCCACCAGTGGCGACGGAAGCGCCACAGCCAGCAACGCAGCCGGTGGTTATCTGCGCGTGGTGACGCCTGGTGGTCCCACCAACTACGCCACGGGTATTTCCGCCAAAACCTACAACGGGGACGCCAGCGCCAGCAACGGCGGCACGGTTTACGCGTCATCGACAAATGGCGTTGGCATCGGCATCAACGTCAGCGCTACCGGCGGTAATGCCACAGCCAGCAATACGGGAGACATCCAGGCGTTCAACTCTCTCTTCGCCAATGTCCGTGGCATCCAGGCGATTTCTTCCACCGGTGAGGCCACCGTCACCAACTCCGGTATCATTCGGGTCCTTTCAAACCAGGTACTGGGTTACCCGTTTGCCGTCACCAGCGTGCTGGGCATTGGTGCGCAGAGTTACGGCGGTACCACCGTCACCAACTCCGGCAGCATCAGCGCGACCGGCCCGTGGAAAGCCTATGGCGTGGAAGGGATTTCCCTCTACGGCAATACCGAGGTAACCAATGCCGCCAGCGGAACGATCTTTGCCACCGGGCTCAGGGCCGTCGGCATCGTGGCGGACGTGGGCTACGGTACGTCGTATCAGGCTGTGGTCAATAACGCCGGCAGCATCCATGTCAGCCAGGTGGGCAACTGCGACTGCAATCCCGGTTTCGCTTCCGATGGTATCGGTATCGCCGCTTTCTCCGACTTCGCCGGGGGCATCACGGTCAACAACACCGGCAGCATCGTTGTCACTACGCAGAATAGCGGGTATGGCATCAGCGCCCACACCTACAACGATGCGGCGACCGTAAACAACTCCGGCACGATTGCCGTTGGCACCACCGGCTATGGCGCTTCGAACTTCGGCATCGCCGCGGAGAGTGCGTACGGCGGTGTCTCTGTCATCAACTCCGGCAAGATTTCTGTCACAACCGGGTTGCTGATTGGAGCGGGCAACTACGCCCTCAATGAGGTCGTCGGCATCTACGGCCATACCGGGCGTCACCACAACGTGGGCTACGGCGCCGGTTATTACGGCGCCGGAGATACCAACATCACCAATACGGGCGATGTCAGTATCGCTGCCACCCGCGAAGGCACCGGCATCTATGCGGTCGCCGAATACGGTTCCGCCCTCGTCAACAATTCGGGCCATGTGGTTGTCAACGACACCTTTGGCGGCGCCGGCATCGTGGTCAAGACGGGGCTCAATTTTTACACCGGTCTTGGCAGTGCCGGCATCGACAACACGGGTACCGTCCAGGTTTACGGATCGCAGGACGCGCGCGGCCTTGTGGCGCGCGTGACCGGCGGCAATACGATCAACATCGCCAATGCGGGTGATGTGGCGGTGTCCGGTGAAGTCGGCGCGTTCGGCGTTTTTGCCCGCAATTACACCTACACCGGCAACGCGATCACCATCGGCAATACCGGTTCAATTAACGCCACCACTGCGACCACTGGCGCGTATGCTATCAATACCAGCCAGAACAATGCCCAGGCTATCGGCGTCAGGACATACAACTATTCCGGCACCACCACCGTTACCAACGCCGGCGCCATCGTTGCGGATGTCACTTCGACCGAACAACGGACCGCCAGTGCCGTGGGCATCTATACCCAAAATGGATACGCATCCCACTACGGCGATACCATCGTCACCAATACCGGTTCGATCACGGCGTCAGATCACTCCAACAATGGCACCCCCTACTTCCATGCGCCGCACGGGGCCTGGGCCGCCGGCATCAATTCGAGCGGCACCTACGGCAATATCGCGATCAACAATGCCGGCAGCATTTCGGCAACCGCGGTGTCCGCCTACTTTGCCGACGGGGGACTCACAACGGCCAACGGCATTCTGGCAACGTCGACTGTCGGCAACTCCGTCGCGCGCAGCCTGACTTTGGGCGACATCTCGATTACCAATAGCGCCAAGGGCACAATTTCTGCCAATGCGGAAACCACCTATGGTGCGGGCAACACCTACGCGACGGGCCTGTCCGGCGTAGTGAAGGTTGGCAGTCAAGGTGGCTCTCTGATCAGCGCCGGCTACGGCATCACGATCAGCAATGCGGGTACCGTGTCGGCGACGGCAGTTACTGATTTGGCCGCTAACGGTTTGGCCAACGCCAACGGTATTCTCGCCATCAACGGCTCGGCCGCGGGCTTCGTCAGCATCAACAACACCGGAGCGATTTACGCCACCGCCACGTCGCCCGGCGTGGCGACTGCGACAGGCATTTCCACGACCGCTGATGACATTACCGTCGCCCTGGGCAAGACCAGCTTCATCGTGGCGACCGCGAACGGTGCCGGCAGCGTCGCGACCGGGTTGTATGCTTCCGGCGCGACCGTGTCGGCCAGCAATCTCGGCACCCTCAAGGCTATCGCCACCGGCACCACCACCAGCGCCTACGGTGCAGAGCTGGTCTCCCCTGGCGCTTTGACCTTCACCAACACCGGTCTCATCCGCGCCAACGCCGATCACGCCGTGGCGGTCGATCTGACCAGCGGCACCACCGCGACCCTGATCAATACCGGCACGATCAACGCCGTACCGATGGTGCTGGGCACCAACGGCATTGCGGTGGAGACCAGTGCGCCGAACGCGGTCATCCAGAACAGTGGAACGATCACCGGAAAACTGCGGAACGGCACCGGCAATTTCACGTTCACGAACTTTGCCGGCGGGACCTGGAATGCGGCCGGTATCTCCACCTTCGGTACGGGCAACGACTTCATCCGAAACGTCGGCACGATCCATCTCAACGGCAGCACGATCAGCCTCGGCAGCCTCGGTGCGCTCGGCAGCAACCGGTTCACCAACGCCGCCGGAGGGGTGATCACGGTGGCCGGCAGCAGCAGCATCACTATGGGTACGTCCACCCCCAACACCTTCGAGAACAACGGCACGCTGAACTTCCAGAACGGCGTGGCCGGCGACACGCTGGCGATCGCCGGCAACTTCGGCGGCAACGGTGTGATCGACATGGACGTGAACGGCCTCAATGGCACCAGCGACCAGCTGGCCATTGCAGGGAACGTGCTGGCCGGTAACGTGAACCGGGTCAACGTGGACCTGTTGACCGATCCCACGTCCGCTTCGACCCTCATTCCGCTGATCACGGTGAGCGGTACCTCGGCGGCCGGTTCGTTCGTCCTGGGCACGGTGGTGCAGAACAAGAGCTTCCTGGATGTGCTGGTAAGCAAGAGCGGGGTGTTCTCGCTGAGCCTCACCGCCCCTGACGCGGCCGCATCAGCCTCAGACACACAGCTGACGCAGGCAACCGCATCACCGTCGGGCGCACGGCTGTCGCAGGCCACGTCCCTCACGGCAGGTACCTCCCTGGCCACGGCCAGCCCAACGACGGCCAGTCCATCGACCGCCAGCACCCCGATGACAGCCTCGTCCCTGGGTGTCGTACAGACCGCATCGAACGCGGTGCGACCGGCCTTCGGGTTTGAAGAGAGTGTGGCGGGCCTGAGTGATCTGGGCACGCTGGCTGCATCGACCGCCCCGGGTGTGCAGAGTCTGATGAACAGTCAGATCGGCACCCTGGAAGATCGGATGGGCGCGGTGAGCCAGACGATCAAGGGCGGCTTCAGTGTGTGGACGCGTGCGTTCGCGGACAGCGGCACGGTGGACCCGGGGCATTCGGCGGGCAACTTCGGCCAGAACGGCAACTTCGGGTTTGACCAGAGCAATTCCGGTGCGGAACTGGGGCTGGACTTTGCGCTCTCCGACGAGTTCAAGGCCGGTGCGTTGTTCGCCAAGTCGCAAGCGAACCAGTCGCTCGATGGCAACCCGGCCGACTCGGGCAAGATCACCGGCGACACCAGCGGCCTGTACGGCACGTGGATCTCGACCAGTGGCTTCTACGTGGATGGGTCCTACCGCTGGATGACCTTCAATGATCGCCTGCATGCACCGACCGGTTACGCCTCGATCCATGGCAATGCCGATGCGTTCAACCTGGAACTGGGCAAGACGTGGACGCTGCAGAACGGTCTGCAGATCGCCCCGCAGTTCCAGTACACGCTGACCAAGGTGGACAACATCAACGCGCAGACCGGCAGTCTGGCCGGCTTCCAGTCCAATGGCGACGACGCCTCCCGCGCGCGTTTGGGTGTGATGTTCAGCAAGGCGTACACGCCGGCCAGCAGTCACGCGGTATGGATGCCGTATGCCTCGCTGTCGGCGGTGCAGGAGCTGGACGGGAAGAACAGCTACTCGGTCAACGACACGTTCTTCGGCCAGACCAATACCAAGGGCACGAGTGTGCTGGCCGAGACCGGCGTCAATGTGCAGGTCGGCAAGCTGTCGCTGTATGGCGGCTTGAACTGGCAGGACGGTGGTGCGTTGAAGAGCTTCTTCGGGGGCCAGGTGGGGCTGCGCTATACCTTCTAGGCCGATGGGAAAGAACCCTGTGTAAGTGAGTGTGTTGTAGAAGTGTGAATGTGCAAGGTGTGAGGGAGAAACCCGGCGAGCGCCCCGCCGCCGGGTTTTCTTTTATCGGCATCCAAAAATCCGAGGCGCCGTGCAGCCGACACCTCGGCTCGAAAGACGCGTAGACACGGCGGTAGACGATCGACGCGCATACTGAGCACGTTACCGCGAGTCAATCAGCAACAGGCAGCCCGAAGTGGGCGCATGGATAACCACGTACGGATCTGGCGCGCGAGCGCTATGCAACTGGCGGTGGTGCACAAGCAGTTACCCGAATGAGGAGAATGACGTGGCAAGCAAAGATCAAGCGTCCGATAGCGGCCCGCAGGACGTCAGCGACAAGAGCGAGATGGCGGTGGGCCTGCAGTCGGTAAGCGACGAGGCGGCTGCGCCGACGGCCGAGGGCGCGCCGGAAGCGCTCGCGCCCACGGATGCGCCAGCGGCGCAGGCCGCCCCGACGCCGCCACCGCAGGTCGTCGAAAAAAGCTGCTCGCGCGGCCTGGCCGCCTGGCTGGCCAGCAGCAACCTGTCTCTGGCGATTTCGTCCTACCAGACGGGCCGGGTCTACCTCGTCGGCAGCGACAAGCTTGGCCGGGTGTCGTTCTTCGAGCGCCTGTTCGAACGCGCCATGGGGATTGTCGGCAATGCCCAACGCATTTACCTGGGTGGCTTGTATCAGCTGTGGCGCTTCGAGAACGTGCTGCGCTCGAACGAGGTCATCCATGCCCAGTTCGACAAGTGCTATGTCCCGCGCAACGCGCAGACGATCGGTGACCTGGATATCCACGAGCTGGGTATCCGCAAGAACGGCAAGGTGGTGTTCATCAACACCAAGTACTCCTGCGTGGCCGAGCTGAGCCAGACGCACAGCTTCAAGGCGATCTGGAAGCCGGACTTCATCACCAAGCTGGCGCCCGAAGACCGTTGCCACCTCAACGGACTGGCGATGGTCGATGGCGCGCCCAAGTACGTCACCGCGGTGTGCAAGAGCGATGCAGTGGATGGCTGGCGCGACCGTCGCCACAACGGTGGCGTGGTGATCGACATCGACACCAACGAGATCGTCTGCGAAGGCCTGTCGATGCCGCATTCACCGCGCTGGGCGAACGGCAAGCTGTGGGTATTGAACGCCGGTACCGGTCATCTGGGCTGGGTGGACTTCACGACCAAATCGTTTGTACCGCACGCGTTCCTGCCCGGGTTCGTGCGCGGCCTGTCGATCTTCGGCAATGTTGCGGCGGTGGGTTTGTCCAAGCCGAGGAACCAG
>Ga0302223_10002039_pt1 | contig 10308 bp, 13 predicted proteins | sample II_Palsa_E2_3_FD_194565 | JGI IMG/M metagenome (GOLD analysis project Ga0302223, IMG submission 194565) | Peat permafrost microbial communities from Stordalen Mire near Abisko, Sweden - II_Palsa_E2_3 | ecosystem: Environmental > Terrestrial > Soil > Palsa > Peat permafrost | place: Sweden... | reverse complement strand
CAGGAAAATTGTACCTTGATATCGACGAGTTCGCCCTTGGCACTCTCGAGCTGCTGAAGTTGTGCCTTGTCTCCGCCAACGAGTTGGCCGAGGTCCTTGTTTTGCTCCTTTTGGAGTTGTCCAACCATGTCTCGATACAAGTCGCGCTGGCGAATGATACTCTCGACACTGCAGCAAAGAAAATCACTTGGTAATTTAATTTTGTTTTGTTATGTTCTTTACATTGGCTGTTGGCGGTCGCGCGCAGCCTTGAGCTCTTCGATTTGGGAAACAGCGTCCTAATTTCACATTGACATATTTTGTAAGTTTCCAACTATTTCATACCTCGTAGAGTCGCTTGGCTTCACTCTCTGCACGCTGATAGGAGGCCTTCTCCGCAGCATCATTGTGCTCGCTGAGCTCACGGACAACACGCAAGAGTTCTGCGTTGCGCTGTTGCAGCTCCTATAAAACGCAGCAACACTTTAGACGTAAAACATACGAATTATCAGTACTTGGATGTTGGTAAACGGGACGAGTCGGCTCGTGATGACGCGACTTGCTTCCGACTCGTCATTGTCAGAATCAGGCACTGAGGGAACATTGAGGGCTGCACTGTCAGCTTCGCGGAGGAGCACCTGAATCTGTTGTCCCAAGTCGCGAGACTCTTGGCGTAACGCCTTGTTGTCGCGGTGGAGTCTGTCGATCTCGGCCTGCAGGGCTGCTGTCTGACGGTGTACGGCAGTCGACTGCTGAGCTGCCTGAACCAGGTTTGCATTGAGAGCGTCAATTTCCCTAAGCGCGTCCTGGTAAGCCTGTCGCTCCTGCTGCAGAAGGGGGGTCTGTTTTTTTTTTTTTTTTCCTTGGTGATTAACGAGCTTGCATTTGTAATTTCAATCTACCTTTTGCTCAATTTCTTGTGCTATCTGCGTGAGAGCCTCTTGCAGTGCATCTCGCTCCAGTGTCAACTTGTCCAGCTTGTCGTGCGCTTGCATCAACTCGGAATACTTTTTTTTTTTCAGATAGCACATTGATGAAATAAATAAAAATAGTGGTGGGGGAAAAGGACATACGATCTGCGTAAACGACTTGCCGCTCTTGTAGAGGCTGCTGGCGGTTGCGGCAGTGGGCGAGAGGATGGAGGAAGCATCCTAATAATAATAATAAAAGGGATTACACAACTGTAGAAATTAGTTTATCTACCTCGTTGGACTTGATGAGATCGTTGGCATTCTGGAGTTCCTTTTCAAGCTGGGCAAGGCGCTTCTCGTGAGCCTCCTTCTCGTGCTTATACTTTTCAATCTCGACTTTGTGTTGGGCCGTGAGCTCGCGCAATTGCAGAGTCGCTTCCTCGTTGCGTCGCACTGCGCTACGGCACTCCTCTGCACATGAAAACCTTAGACGAGGACGTGAAAGTTTTTTTGGGGACTGTATACCTTCGAGCTCGTTGAGACGGGTCCGGGTGCTGGTCGAGTCTTCTTCGTACACTTGGGCGAGGCGTTTCTGGGCGGCCATCTCTGCCTTAAACAGCTCTTCGCTCGTCTTGGCCTCGTCGGTGACCTGTTTCAGCTTGGCAATGGTCGCTTCAAGCTGGGTATTCACCGATGCAAGCTGAGCCTCCTGCGATCGCAGCCTATCTGTCTGCTGCTGTTGCTGGCGGATCAGGTCTTCATTCGACACTTCGAGGTGGCTGATGATTTCTGATTTTGTCCTTCGGTAGTTGACAAATTCCTCCGACCGCGAGTTCAACTCCTTGTTGAGCCATTCCAGTTGCTTGTTGAGCAGCTCGATCTCCTGCGTGCGATGCGACTCTTTGAGCTGTGCGTGTATGTGTATATGCATTGCGTGAGCTGACTGATAAAAACATATTTTGGTCACCTTCTCATTCATAAGATCGTTCTCAAGGTGCACGATTTGCGTCTGCATCTTTTGTTCGGTGGAGTTGGCTTGCTGCAGCTTGCTGGCGGCATTGCTTAGCTCGTCTGCGCGAAAAAACATGAGATGATAATAAAAAAGAAACCGCTGTCGTGCCTCGAAGACGGTCGAGCGCCTGCTGGTTGCTCTGGAGGAGCTGCACCGTCTCGCGCGACTCACTCTCAAGCGCGGCCGTCGTGCGCTCGCGTGCGCCAAACTCCTGCGTTCGCTGGGCGATGACCTTGTCGCGGTCCTGAACTGCTGACTTGGCAACCGCCAGTTCTCGCTCTGTGTGCGCGTGCGTCAATACCCTTTTTTTGTCGCAAGAAAGTTTCTTTTGCAATACCAAGGGCAGCGACCTGCTCAACACGCTGCCTGGCCTCAGCGTCGGCCTTGGCCTGCGCCTTGTCCCTGCCGGCGACGGCCTCGCTCAGGCTGTGCAGGTACTTTTCGAGGTCGGTCGCGTTCTGCTTGTTCTCCATCTGCAGCAGCTCCACCTGTTGCCCCTGGCGCAGCAGCGACGCTTCCAGGCGCTCGCACCACGGTGACCACTGCAGCCGCACCGTCTCACGGTAAACGGCCGGCGAAAGACCGAGAACCGTTGCGGCCGCAGCCGCAGCGTCGTTGGTCGCCTCCATTTTGAGAATTTAGCTACCCATACCATGGCGCAAGTTCAGAACGCGGACGTTGAGAAGGCTGTCTGGGTAAGGCAAAGTAGCCCCCGCCGGGGCGCGGGAGGGGGGGAGGGGGGGAGGATGTGTGGCTCGTCGAAGCAGAGAGAGAGCAAACTCTCGACGCGCTGCCGCGGCCCTCTCGTGCCCGTGTGCAAACCTGAAACACGTTTCTAATTTTAGCTGTCCTACACTGGCAGGCTAAATGGGACACGCTCGTCGAGCGATACAAGGATGGCAAGCGATTCCTGAAGGATTTCCAAGACAATTTGGACGAAGTACGTGCATAGCCCAATTTGGCGGCCCCGCCGCGCGTGAAGTGACCTGAACGCGTCCAACATTTTTTAGATGGCAGAGGCAGAAAAATCGTATGCCAAAGCTCTGACCAAGGCGACAAAGGGGACGTTGGTGCAGAGCAAGTTTGACGGCAGGTGAGGCCCCTGTTTCGATCCGCGTCGCCGACTACGCAACTAAATTATATTTTCGTTTGGTCCAGTGAGCTGTCATCCACACTGTTGCAATGGCGTGGAAAGAACGAGGTCATGGCCAAAACACACTCTGATCTGGCTACGTCCTTGGCTACGGAAAGTAAAACGATCGGCGCATTTTTGGATGCACAGAGCAAGTCAAAGAAGAACGCCGAGGCAGACATGTCCAAGACGCGCGAGTCTGTTGACCGCCTCGCTGCTGAGGTGCCAAAGCTTTTCAGCAAGTACAGCAAGGCATCTCGCGAAGCTGAGGAGACTCTTCTCGCCTTTGAGCAAGCCCAGTGGTCGTACCAGCCGGATCAAGTTGTGCAAAAGGTTTGAAAAAAATTTTTTTTATTTTTTTTTAATCCTAGATTATAACAACTTGCGGTGACTCGCATAGCTTTACAATATCCATCTGCAAAAGAAAAAGCTTGCCCAACAGGCAGACGATGCGTACAAAGCCACATTGGACGAAGGCCGCGACGTCACTCGCCGGGCCAACATTATTCGATCATCGATCCAGACCTACGAGAAAATGGAGATTGAGCGTGTTACCCTTATCAAGGAGGCCGTCCAGCGTATCAGTGGCACACATGGCAACACGATCAATGCTGTTTACGAAGGTACACGGCTACATGTCACAATAATACTCACGAAAACAACCGTCAGCAAACAACAATGTCGTCGCACTTGCTGGGCAGATACAGACTTCGGCGGTTCTCGTCGAGTCCATCTTGGCCGATGTACAGCAGATGGAGGTGCGCGACAGCAATGATGACTCTCGCTTTTTGTACATTGCCTATGCAGACCAGGTATCTCGAATTCAGCTTCAGTTGGGGATGTCACATCCTGTTTTATGTTTTGTTTTTTTTTCAAAACTATATTAGTTGGACCACAGACCTCCCCCGGACGCATCAGACCCACAAACCTACCGTCAAGGCGGGTCGGCTCCTGGCCAGCAGGATGCAGCTGTCGCTCATCGCGATGAGCCCCTGGATATTCTCTTTGCGCCGAAGATTTCTGGTCCCATCGTTGGGTACGGCATTTTTGATTTATTTTTTCTCTCAATCCTACTTTTGTCTCCCCCACCCCCGCGCAGACAAGGAGACCAAGTGCAGATGTCGCTCTCGTCCACGACCAACCCGGATTTGCTTCGCTTCCTCCAATCGCAAGGGAACACTCCACGTCCCATGCCCACAGTCTCTTCTCGTGGGCCGCCACGACCCGATCAGACCAACCTCGATCTTCAATTTGGCCCCAAGTTCACTCCCGGTGGAGCGATCTACTCAGCCCACGCTTCCGGGGAGTCGCCCAACGTCGCTCTGTCTTCCACGAGTGATCCTGCTCTGCAGAGATTTCTTGCTGCCCAGAAGGCCCAAGCCGGGCGGCCTCCTCAGCGCTACTAGCTTGACCTACAAAAGCTTTGTATCTTTATCTTCAACCCATGAAATAATGCCGAGTGCAGAACACATGCGAAAGTGAATGTGTGAATGTGAGCCAGAAAACAGTGCAAAGATGAACACTGAACCTCACTGTGAGGTTACTTTTTGCCTTCAGTGAAGCCAGGAGTGAGTGTGTGTATGCACTATTTCTGCATCGTGTCCAGCCCGGATCGGACCCTTCAGCGGTACCCAGTCGACTTAGTTGGCCAATTAATTCGTGTTGTCACCTCTCTCTTAGGCACCACGCTGTTTCCCCTCCGCCTAGAACAGCTGCCTAGAACAACTGGGCAGCCTTCGGGTGGCTCGACGGGAGGACAAAGAGCTAACTTGCTGTTATATATTTTTGTTTGTCAACTGTCAGAGAATCCGCGCGGAGAATGGCACAGCGAAACTTTGTGACCCACGAGATCGTCGGCAACCACTTTGACGTGCCCGAAGAGTACGGCTCCCTCCTGGCCATTGGCCTGGGTGGCTTTGGCCTAGTCTGGTACGCAGGCCTATCCTGCATGTTTTGCTTACGAAATCGAGAATGCACACAGCTCGGCCAAGACTGGAGACGGATTGTCAGTTGCAATCAAGAAGATTCTCAAGCCCTTCCAGACGCCCGTGCACTGCAAGCGGACATACCGCGAGCTCATGTTGCTCAAGCACCTTCAGCACGACAACGTCATTAGCCTCAAGGACGTCTTCATTGCTCCGTCCAACGACTTGCACGTTTTTTTTTTCCTTCTTCTTGTGTGGGCCTCGTGCTGACGAATTGTCTGTTTTGCAGGTACTTTGTAACGGAGCTGCTCGGCGCGGACCTGCACCAAGTCATTATCTCACAGCCGCTGGATATTTCGCACATTCAGTACTTTTTGTACCAAATACTTCGTGGCCTCAAGGTATATTTTTGTGTGTGTGTGTGTGTGTGTGTGTGTGTTTTGACAAGCTGACCCACCCTACAAAAAAGTATGTGCATTCGGCCAACGTGATCCACCGCGACCTCAAGCCCAGCAACATTCTTGTGAACGAAAACTGTGACCTCAAAATCTGCGATTTTGGTCTCGCGCGTATCACCGACATTGAGATGACGGGCTACGTCAGCACACGCTACTACCGCGCACCAGAGATCATGCTCACCTGGCAACACTATGACAAGGCCGTCGATATCTGGAGTGTCGGCTGCATCTTTGCCGAAATGCTCATTGGACAGCCCCTGTTCCCTGGCAAAGATCGTACTATGACACTTTTTATTAATTTATTTATTTTTTCTCAAAATCGTTTCAAAAAAAGACATTCACCAGTTTTCGTTGATCTGCGGGCTACTAGGCACTCCTTCGCCTGATCTCATGCAGCGGATTTGCAGTGAAAACGTATCATAAACCCCTTTTTGGTTCTGTTTTTTTTCAAGGACTTTTTTTTTTCCCCCTTCAGACCCTACGGTACGTCCAGTCATTGCCTTTCCAGCCCAAGGTGCCCTTTACACAAAAGTTTCCTAACGTCGATGCTGTCGGTACGGACTGCCCACTTGTTTATTTTTCCTTTCTAAAGAGCTGCTTGGTCCGTTTTTTAGCCCTGGACCTCCTCGAGAAAATGCTCTGCTTTGATCCAAAGACTCGCATCAATGCAGAGGAGGCCTTAGCGCATCCGTTCCTCGATTCTTTCCACGACCCTGAGGACGAGCCGGATGCGCCCAACCAGTTTGACTGGTCGTTCAGTGAGCGGGAATACACGACAGAGCAGTGGGTTGGCATGGTCCAACAGGAGATCACAACCTTTGATGGAAATGCCGCCGCAAACGGCGCCAGCGGTGAGGACAACATGCAGTAACCGGGGGTTGCTCCTTTGTTTTTTGTTTTTGAAGTCATGCAAAGCTCCCAAGCTTGTTTTTCTCCTTTTTAACCTCTTTTTTTTTTTCTCATTCTCTTGTACAAATATAAACTGGTTTTCACTGTGGTCGTCATTGAGATTTCTTTGATTGCTCTTGACGCTCACGAGCTGACTGTTCGAGTTGTGCGCGCTTGACCTTGACGAGCATATCGACCACACGCAACATCATAAAAAACTGTTTAAAATAAAACAAGATTTTTCTTCTTTGAGGTTGGGCAGTCTTTAGGGTACGTACCAGTGCGACGACCGAGTTGATGACTAGCGGGATACCATACACGATCGTCACAAACAGCCCCGACTCGTCAAAGTAGTTTTCGTCAGCAAATGCCTTCCAGTGCGCACGACCTTGCGAGTTGATTGTCTCGCCTGCAAACGCCAGCAGGATCAAGAACAGGAAGAACCCGACTTGAAAGCTATGCATCTTCCTTGTAGCGATCAGCAAGACAAACGAAAGGGCGTGGAAGACCAGCAGTGCGATCAGCCAGGGTTGGTTCCAATTGACCTTTGTTCTCCGTATCAGTTTGGGGGGAGCACGACAACGACCATGGAACATACCGCATTGATAAACTGCTTGGCGGCGTCGCTGATATCGCCTACGACCGAGAGGTGCTCGGCGACATCGTGTGACGATGGCATGAAGAAGAACGGTGTGTCGGCAGGCAGGCCAAAGTCGAGCGGGTTCGGTTGGGCCGTGAGTGTCAACTGGGAAAAGAAAAAAAAAAGTGTGTGGATTTTTTTTTTCCCCTCAGTCCCCCTCTGTCGCCCTCGGCGCCATTACAGGGATGAGGCTGATGATAAAAGAAAACAAGGACGAGGTCTCTGCGTACGTGGCCGAGTACATTGTCAAGCGCATCAACGCCTTTGCGCCGACGGCCGAGCGGCCGTTTGTGCTGGGATTGCCCACGGGCTTGTCGCCGATAGGGACGTACAAGCTGCTGGTGGACCACTTCCGCAAGGGCCAGATTTCGTTTGAAAACGTGGTGACGTTCAACATGGACGAGTACGTGGGCATGCCCACCGACCACCCCGAGAGCTACCACTCGTACATGTGGAACCACCTGTTCAAGCACATCAACATCAAGCCGCAGAACGTGCACATCCTCGACGGCAACGCAGAGGACCTCGGAGCAGAGTGCCGGGCCTATGAGCAGAAGATTCTTGCAGTTGGGGGCATCGAGCTCTTCTTGGGGGGTATGTTTGCACACAAATGAGATGTTTGTACTAGCTGCCGTGCAGGGACGGGTACAGATGGGCACATTGCCTTCAATGAGCCCGGTTCATCGCTCACGTCAAGGACGCGCGTCAAAACCCTTGCTCACGAGACGATCCTTGCCAATGCACTCAACTTTGGCGACGATCTCAAGAAAGTCCCCAAGCTGGCATTGACCGTTGGAGTGGGCACGGTGATGGATGCCCGCGAGATTGTGATAATTATAACCGGTGCGTCCCCTTGTATTTTTATTTATTTAATTTTTTCCCCCCCTCAAACATATGACCAGGCTCGTCAAAGGCGCTGGCTCTAAGCAAGTGTGTGGAGGAGGGTGTGAGCCACATGTGGACAGTTTCGGCGATCCAAATGCACCAACGCGCGATGATTGTGTGTGACGAGGATGCAACGCTCGAGCTAAAGGTCAAGACCGTCCGGTACTTTAAGAGCATTCAGCAGGTTATGAACATGCTCGAGGAGCACGACCATCACGATGACCACCACGATGAACCCCACGACGACGGCTCCATGCATTCGTCATGATTAAATTACGCATCAGTACAACGCGGAGTGCACAATTGATGAGAATCAGTCAACATTCACGTTCATACAACAATAAAACACGACCTTTTTACAACCCCTTGTCAATTGAACCTGAATTGTAAAATTCTCATCAATTTTGCACTCAGCGTTAGAAAGCTTAGACAATGGTGTCATTTTCACTGGTATCTTTTCGTGCGATCGGGCGTTTTCGAAGGTTCTCTTTGCTACTGACGTCGCAACACTGAGGTTCGTCGCAGTCCGTCGTGCACGCCATTTGACAGCTTGTCTTGGCGACAGCGACTGCGGTCATCGCGATATCGTTCGGAGGCAAAGACGTGATTTCCTCCGCCGGAGCCTCGTCGACAACAACATCCACCCGATTGTAGCCTTGCTTGCTTGGCGAGAACGGGTTGAGTCTATTTTTTCCCAAGTAATATTAGAATTAAAAATATTTTTTAGACCGATACTTGTCAATGACACTGGCTGCAGACGGCAATGAATTGTCGCCCTCTGCATCAGACAAAAACTCGGGTTGTACCGTGGTCGAGTGGATATTGTACTTGTGGAAGAGCTCTTTGATCTTGGGGGCCTGCGCCAAGTAGTCGCCAGGGTGCTGGAACGCCAAATGAACGGATGCGACAATCTTGTCGTCGCGCAGTTGCCAAACATGGAGCTCGTGGACGTCCTAAACCACCGAGCCCCTTCAGTTTTATTTTCATGCAACAAGAAATCAGAGAGTACCACAATGCCTGGGATATCTAGCAACTTTTGCGTGATCGCGCCCACGTCCACGCCCTCTGGAATCCCCTGCAAAAGGAGGAGGCTTGTGTGGTAGATCAACGGGATGGTATTGAACAGCATGATCAAGGACAAGAGGATGCTGTAGACAAAGAAAAAATTTTTTTTCTTTTTTCAGGCAAGGACATCAAATGCGAAAAAAAAATACCTGATGAGAGGGTCAAAGTAAAATCGCCACGAGTAGGGAGTAAGCCAGATGACGAGAGCAGAAATAATGACGCCGATGTTGCCCAGTGCATCACCGAGAACATGGAGGAACAGAGCACGAATGTTGGCACCTTGCATCTTGCTGTGCGTGTGGGCGTGCGAGTGACCGTGTTTTCCGTCCTTTTCGTCTTCCTCGTCCACAGGGACGTCTTCAGCAACCTCGCTGTGCCCATGTCCACCGTGGCTGTGCCCGTGCCCAGCGTGCCCAAAGATCAGCATGCCAGAGATGTTGAAGACCAGGCCAATCCCGCCAACGATCAGGACGAGTTTAGGGTTGACAATGTCTGTTGCAAAGCAGTTAGACGTTTCCAATGCCCAGGAAATAGGACCCATACCTTGCGGGGTGATGAACCGCTGGATCGCCTCTATGACAATGGTAAACACGAGCGCGAGAAGAAACACTCCATTGACGAGCGCGCCGAGTTGTTCTGCTCGTTGCCATCCATACCTGTGCATATTTCGTTTCGTTTCTTGCACTGTTTGACATTAAAAAAAACCAAGTGTACGTGTTGCGCTTGTTGGGGCCACTGCTCTTGCCCAACCGGATGGCCTGATAGCTGACGACAAGCGCGACCACGTCCGATAGCATGTGGAACGAGTCTGCCACGAGGGCGACCGACCCTTTTTTTATTATACGTGTTATTACGGTTGTGCCTAATGGCAACGTACCAGTCATCTCGCCCACGACCAGCTCTAGCAGAAAGAACACGCACGTGAGCACGAGCATCGACAGCACACGAGGTGTTCTCTTGGCCATTTCCCTGTGGCAAATGACTATGAAACAACTTGCAGACTTGGATGACGACACAAAACGGAACAAACACGACGGAAAATTAGACTATCATAGCTCGTAGAGGATCTCCTTGCGATCCTTGTAGTAGCGGAAGTTGCCCTGGACAAACTGTTTGCTCTCCAAAAAGTCGCGCACGTCGTGGATGTTGTGCTCCTTGGCCTTGGCCAAAAAGTCGTCGTGGGCGATGATTGCACGGCTGGGCTCGACGTCGCCGTTGCGCAACCGCTGAAGATTGACGTTTTCGCGGACGAGGCCCTGCAAGAGATAAAAGAGAAGCTCGTTGCTGTCCTTGTTGGACGAGATGTAGCGGGCAAACGTCTTTTTCATCTGCTTGAGAATCGAAAACTTTTGCGCGCTGATGAAAGACTCGAGGCAGACGCTGATGGCCGTGTCCACATCGTCAGAGCGAACT
>Ga0302223_10002026_pt1 | contig 10350 bp, 8 predicted proteins | sample II_Palsa_E2_3_FD_194565 | JGI IMG/M metagenome (GOLD analysis project Ga0302223, IMG submission 194565) | Peat permafrost microbial communities from Stordalen Mire near Abisko, Sweden - II_Palsa_E2_3 | ecosystem: Environmental > Terrestrial > Soil > Palsa > Peat permafrost | place: Sweden... | reverse complement strand
GCTGGCCGGCGTCGTGCAGGGAGATCACCAGCCGCAGCACGGCGCGGCGGCGGTGCGGCTCGCGGATGTAGCGGACGACGACGAGCACCTCGGTGCCGTCCGCCAGGTGCAGCGGGCGCTCCGGATGCCGGGTGCGGGTCTGCAGGCCGTGGTAAGGATCGGTGAGGTCCCACCAGTCGCGGCCGTCGGCGTCATGCAGTGGCAGCACGCCGAACAGGTCCTTGCCGAGTGCTTCAGCGGGATCGGTGCCGGTCAGCTGCGCGGCCGCCCGGTTGAACACGGTGACGCGGCCTGCTTCGTCGGCGATGACGAGACCGTCGGGGAGCTCGTCGGCGATGACGAGCCAGCCGGGCACGCCGCAAGCGTCGGCGAACGCCTCAGGCCCGGACAGCCCGGCCGCGCTCACCGGCTCGCCGGGCCAGTCCCGGACCGCTCGGCTCGTCATGATCTACCCATTCTCGAACGACGCCTCCATCCGGCACGTCCGCCCGCCCCGGCTCAGCCGCCGCAGCATATCCGTCACGAACGCGGCTGACGGAATGTGGTGTGACTCTAGCGCGCCCTCAGCGGGGCGACAGCTCCACACCATCGATTGTGCGCCACAACGCGCGAAAAGCCATATGCCGTAAGCGTTCCGTCAGAAACAGCTTCCGTTTCCGGGTCGTGGGGGCTCCTATGGTGTCAGTGTGACCAGGGTGACCCGGCTGGAGAAGGGGTAATGGCGCCATCACCCAGGCTGGAGAAGGGGTAGTGGCGCCATCACCCAGGTTGCAGAAGGGGCGGCGGGGAGGTCGCAGAAGGGGCGGCGGGGAGGGGGTCAGCGCGGGCCTGCGGCATGCTGGGCGCGGGCGCTGGCGTAGAGGCAGACGGCCGCGGCGGTGGCCAGGTTGAGGCTCTCGGCGTGCCCATAGATCGGGACCGCGACGCTCTCGTCGGCCAGCGCCAGGATCTCCGGCGGCATGCCCCAGGCCTCGTTGCCGAAGATCCAGGCCGTCGGGGCCGCCAGCTCGGCCGGGCTCAGGTCGTCCAAGGTACGCTCGCCGCGCGCGTCGGCGGCGAGAACGCGCAGCCCGGCGCTGCGCAGCGCAGTGACCGCCTGGTCCGGCCGCACGCCGGCGACCACCGGGAGGTGGAACAGGCTGCCCGCCGACGCCCGGACCGCCTTCCCGTTATAGGGGTCGACCGACGCATCGGTGAAGATCACGGCCTGGCCCCCCGCTGCGTCTGCGGCCCGCAGCACGGTGCCGGCGTTCCCCGGGTCACGCACGCTGGCCAGCACCGCGACCAGCGCCGGATGCCCCGCGACGGCCTGGTTCAGCGGGACGTCGACGAACCCGCAGACGGCCAGCAGGCCCTGCGGCGTGACGGTCTGAGCCAGCTCGGCCATGACCTCGCCGCTCACCGTGTGCACCGGGATCCCGGCCTGGGCCATGGCGGTCACGAGGTCAACGCGGCGGGCCCGCGCCTCCGCCGTGACGAACAGCTCGGTGACCGGCGCCCCGGAGCGGAACGCCTCCGTTACGGCTTGCGGGCCTTCCGCCAGGAAGGCCCGCGCGCGCTGCCGGAACGCCCGCTTGGTTAGCCGCCGTGCGCCCTTGAGCCGTGGTGAGCGGACGCTGGTGTACTCCAGACCGGGCGAGGTGGTCATGAACCAGCCGTCGCCCGGTAACGGCCGTCCCGGACGCCGGATGGCCGGCTGCCGTCAGGCAGCGGCACTCGATGCGCCGGTCTCTTCCGGCAGGTTCTTCTTGGCCACCTCGACCAGTGCGGTGAACGCCGGAGCGTCCGCCACGGCCAGCTCAGCCAGCATGCGGCGGTCGACCTCGACACCGGCCGCCTTCAGACCCTGGATGAACCGGTTGTAGGTAATGCCGTTGGTGCGGGCCGCGGCGTTGATGCGCTGGATCCATAGCCGCCGGAAGTCGCCCTTGCGGTCCTTGCGGTCCCGGTAGGCGTAGGTCATCGAGTGGAGCACTTGCTCCTTGGCCTTGCGGTACATCCGCGACCGCTGGCCGCGGTAACCGCTCGCCCTCTCCAGGGTTACCCGGCGCTTTTTGTGGGCGTTTGCCGCCCGTTTGACGCGTGCCATCTCTGTTACTCCCTCAGCTCGCGGGCCGGGCTACTTTCCCAGCAGCTTCTTGATCTCGCGGACGTCGTTGGCGGCGACGGCCTGTTCCCCAGCAAGCCGGCGCGTCACACGGGACGACTTGTGCTCGAGCAGGTGGTTGCGGTTGGCGCGGCGGCGCATCACCTTGCCGGTGCCGGTCAGCTTGAAGCGCTTCGCGGCCCCGCTGTGGGTTTTCATTTTCGGCATGGTCGCCGTCGTCTCCTCTATCTGTGTGCGCCCGGGGGCGCAGTTCCTTACTTAGGGTCGGCGCCGGGCCGAGATGGACCGGCGCCTGGCACCCGTTGCGTCAGACGTTGAGCAAGCTTGCGGTCAGCTGGTCGAGACTTCCTGACCTGGCTGCCTGGTTCCCTGCTGCCCGCCGTTGGCCCGCCGCGTCGCGGACGCGGCGGCCACGGCGCGCGGGCCGGGAACCGGCCGGGCGGCGGGCGCACGCTCCGCGGGCTGCGGGTCGGACTGGCTCGGCGGGGCTGGCTGGCTCGGCGGGGCTGGCTGGCTCGGCCGTGCTGACTGGCTGGGCCGCGCTGGCTGGCTGGGCGCAGGCCGGGGCGCCCGAGCTGGCTGGCTCGGCGCAGGCCGGGGCGCCCGAGCTGGCTCGCTCGGCGCGGGCCGGGCCGCCCGAGCTGGCTCGCTCGGCGCAGGCCGGGCCGCCCGAACTGGCTCGCTCTGCGCAGGCCGGGCCGCCCGAACTGGCTCGCTCTGCGGAGCCCTGGCCGGCTCAGCTGGCTCGCTCTGCGGAGCCGGAGCCGGCTGGCTCGGCGCAGGCCGGGCCGCCTGGACCGCCTGGTCGTGCGCTGCGCGCGCGACCTGGCTGTGCGAGGCGCGGACGGGCTGCGGAGCACGGTCTTCCTGTGCACCGTGATCGCCCTGCGGAGCACGATCGGCCTTGCCCTCGCTCTTCCGGCGGTGCGGGCCGATCACCATGGTCATGTTCCGGCCGTCCTGCTTGGCCGAGGTCTCGACGAAGCCAAGCTCCTCGACATCGCCAGCAAGACGTTGCAGCAGCCGGAAGCCCAGTTCGGGCCGGGACTGCTCACGCCCCCTGAACATGATCGTCACCTTGACCTTGTCCCCCGCTTTGAGGAACCGCTCGACGTGGCCCTTCTTGGTGCCGTAGTCGTGCGGGTCGATCTTCGGCCGGAGCTTGATCTCCTTGATGACCGTCTGAGTCTGGTTCTTACGCGATTCCCTGGCCTTCAGCGCGGACTCGTACTTGAACTTGCCATAGTCCATGAGCTTGCAGACCGGCGGCCGAGCTGTCGGCGCGACCTCTACCAGATCTAGGTCGGCTTCCTGGGCCAACCGGAGCGCATCGTCTATCGAAACGATCCCGACCTGCTCGCCGGCCGGTCCGACCAGCCTGACCTCGGGAACACGGATGCGCTCGTTAATACGCGGTTCGACGCTGATGTGACCTCCTTGAGTCCCATCACTGCCGCGGGAATCTCCGGCGGCAGAATGCCTGCTGACTATGCCTGCGGGCCCGCCCCGGAAGCGGCTGGCGCCGCAAACGAGAAAAGCCCCGCACGCCGTGCACGCGGGGCAACCACCATAGCGGGCAATGCCCTGCATCACCACTGTGACACCGGCAGCCCGCCAATGCCAGATCCGCGCGGCTCCGGTATGCCCTTTCCTCGGACTCCGGGCCGCCGCATCCGGCCTGACCTGTCAGCCTGTGGCTGGCGAGGTGGGAGGTGGCCCTCCGCTTACACATCCGGCATTGCCACGCCGGACTAGTCGTCGATTAAGGATAACAACAATTTCGGCAGGTGCGGTATTTCCGCGCTGATCGGGCGCGCCGGATGGCCTCAGCTTACCCACGGCAAGCTCAGTTGAGCACCCGGCGCCCTCAGTTGAGGATGCGGCGGCTGAACGTGCGGGTCCCCAGGTAGCCGATCAGCGCCGCCCCGCCGATCAGCACGAGCCGTGGTTTCCCCTTAGCTAGCGTCACAAGGTTCAGCGCCCCGCATGACACCCTGTCAAAGTATTTTTGATCGTATAACTAACCTTCCCCGAGGACCGAGGACCAGGCATGCGGGTGACCGGAACCGCCCAGCGCGAGGCGTGGGTCGCCCAGCGGATGCCGCCCGTCGAGGAGGTCCGGCCCGGCCTGTGGTCGGTGCCGGTACCTATCCCGTCCAGCCCACTGCGCTACACCCTGTGCTACCTCATCACGGCTGACCCGGGCCTGATCGTGGTCGACCCCGGCTGGGACAGAGAGGACGGGTGGCAGGCGCTGACCACCGGCCTGAGCCGGGCCGGGGCCACCGCCGTTGACGTCACCGGGGTCGTCGCCACCCATGTCCATCCCGACCACCACGGGATGTCCGGCCGGGTCCGGGCCGCGTCGGGCGCGTGGATCGCGATGCACCCGGCCGAGCGGGACTCGCTGCCGTCCCGGACGTGGGACGCGGCCACCGGCCCCAAGCGGGATCTAGCCTGGCTGCAATCCTGCGGGGTGCCCGCCGATGTGGCGGCCGAACTCAAGGCGAGAGACCAGTGGATGCAGTTCCTGCTGGCCATGCCCGAGCCGGACATCCTGCTGAACGACGGCGACCTGGTTCCTGGGACGGGCCGGCGGCTGCGCGCGGTGTGGACGCCGGGGCACACGCCGGGCCACCTGTGCCTGCACGAGGAGGCCGAAGACGTCCTGCTGACCGGGGACCACGTGCTGCCGCGCATCACCCCGAACATCGCCCAGATGGCGCACACCGACGACCCGCCGCTGGCCGCCTACCTGGAGTCGCTGGGCCGCGCCGCCGATTACGACAGCGCCGGGCGCTGCCCGCGCACGAATACCGGTTCCACGGACTGGCCGACCGGGTCCGGGTCATCCGATTGCACCATGATCACCGCACCCAGGAGATCCTGGACGTGCTGGCCCGGCTGGGGCCGGCCACCGCCTGGCAGGTGACTGAGCAGCTGACCTGGTCCCGGGGCTGGGCCGCGGTGGAGGGCTTCATGCGCCGGGCCGCGCTCGGCGAGACCGCCGCTCATCTGAAGTACCTGCTGGATCACGGTGAGGTGAGCCGAGGCGGTGGAACGCCGGTCCGCTACGCGGGCCGACGGGCGGCGGCCGACGGCTGAGCGCGCCGCCGGTTAGGCCCTCTTCCGCCGGCCCGCTTCGGCCAGCGCGGCCACCCGCGGTGCAGCACCGGGACGACGAGTGGGCGATCGGCGACCCGGGGACGGGGCTTTCATCAGCGCCCGATGGTACCGGGTGCCGGTGTCCTCAGCCGTTCCCGAGGTTCTGCTGCAGTTCCGCGCGAAGCTGCTCGAAGGTCGCCTGGCTGGCGGTGAACTCGGTCAGGCCGGTCTTCGGGTTCACGGTCACGAAGTACAGGTCGTTCCCCGCCGAGGGGTGGAGCGCGGCCTCGATCGCCGCGTTGCCGGGGCTGTCGATCGGCCCCGGCGGCAGTCCCTTGTACTTGTAGGTGTTGTACGGCGATGTGGCCTGGAGTTGCTGGTCCGACGCGACGATGCCGAACGTGTTCAGCGCGTACATGACCGTGCTGTCCAGCTGCAGCGGCATGTTCTGCGCAAGCCGGTTGTAGATGACCCGGGCGATCTGCGGGTAGTACGAGGTGCTGCCGCCTTCGGCCTGGATCAGGCTGGCCAAGATGATCACCTGGCTGGACGACATGTGGACCGAGGCCGCCGCCTGCGGGAGGTTGATCGAGGCCGCTTCCTGACCAAAACGCTGCACCATGGCCTGCAGAACGTCGGTAGCCGTCTGGTTCGGCTGTACCTCGTACGTCGCCGGGAACAGGTAGCCCTCGGGCTTGCCGTTCGCGTAGCTGGGCAGGCCCAGCGAGCCCGGGTTGGCGAGGGCCTGCTTGTAGTCGGCCGCGGGGATCCCGGACTTGGCCGCCAGCTCCGCCTCGGTCTGGGAGATCCGCCACCCTTCCGGGATCGTGATCTTGTCCTGGATCCGCGCGGCGGGGTTGAGCAGCAGCGCGAAGGCCAGCGTCGCCTTCATCTGCTTGTGCATCCGGTAGAAGCCCGGCTCCAGGCCGCGCTGGTCGGTGCTGTGCTCTGCGGCCAGCTCGAACGCGCGGACGCTGGCCACCACACCCAGGGTGACCAGCCGCTGGCCGACCGCGGTGGCCGTCTGGCCCGACTGCACCTGGACGATCGCCTGCCCGGTACCGTCGCTCGCGTAGTCGGCGGGGTGGTACTTGCTCAGGAACAGGTGCAACACGTAGACACCGCCGATCACCAGCGGCGTCAGGATGACCACCAGTGCGACCAGCGGGGCGATCCAGTGTGACCGGCGGCGCCTGGGCCGGCCGGCGGCCCTAGGGCCCCGCCGCTCGCCGCCGTCGTCTTCCTCGTCGTCGTCACGGTAGCGGGGGCCGCCGAGGCCGGGGACGAATCGGTCGTCCTCGTGGGCGTCGTCGGGGTAGACCTCGTCCCACGGGGGACCTTCGGCGTGGTGCGCGACGTGGTCGTCACGGCGACCGCGCCCGGGCCCCGGGGCGTCCGGAGCACTGGACGCCTTGCCGCGGCGCCGCCCGCGGTAGGCACCTGGTTCGGGCTCCGGCTCGTCCTGCGGGTACCCGCGTTCGGCGCGGTAACGGCCGCCGGGATCGTCAAGGTCACCGGAGTCGTTGGGGTCGTAGAGTTCGCCGCGCTGGAAGGGGTCTTCGGGCCGGTGGTCGCCCCGCGGCCGATTGCCCGGCGGCCGGTCGCCCTGCTCGTAGCCGCGATCACCGGGCGGATCCTCGTCGCCGACGCGGCCCCGGTCGCTGAGGTAGCTATCGGCGCGGGCGGGGCCCCGGTCGGCGGGGAAGGCTGCGCCTCGTGGATCTTGCACGTTACGGGGATTCCCCCGGTCACGGCGGTTAAGCCCATCGCGTGGGCTGCGCCCATCATCGGGATAGCCGCCGTCGCGGGGATAGCCGTCGCGGGACATGCCGTCGGGGCCAGCGGGGGCCGGGTCACGCGGGGGGGCCGGGTCACGCGGGGAGGCCGGGTCACGCGGGGAGGCCGGGTCACGCGGGGAGCCTGCGTGACCCGGAAGCCCGGGGCCACCGGGACGGCCTGCGTCACGCCCGCCGCCGGAGAATGCGGGCGCGCCGGGGCCAGGGAAGCCGCCAGCGCCATTGACGGGGTAGCCAGACCTGGTCTCGGCGCCGGGGCGGCTGGGCCCGGGCGTGTCGTTCGGGTCGGTCGAATCGGGGCTGCGCCGAATGCCCTGGTAGGAGCCCTGGGGGCGGTCCGGGCCGTCCGCGCTTCCGTCTTGGCCCGCATGACGTCCCGGCGGGCGGTATCTGCCGCGAGCGTTGCCCGGCGCACCGTGACGGCCCGGCGCCTGCCCCCCGGGGTTCGGGGGCAGCGCATAGTTGGGCACCGTCCCGTGGCGGTCTGGGCTCATGCCGTAATCAGCCGGCAGTGGCCCGTTCCCGGACGACCAGCCGCCCGGAGCCGAAGAACCGCTCGGTACGGCGCCATTCGGTGCGGCGCCGTCGCCGCCGGGCCACGGCACCACGGGCTCGCTGGGCCGGGCGTGACGGCGTACGGGCCGGCCTCGCTCCGTGCCCGCCTCGTCGGTCATCCCGTGACACCACCCGGTATCACCACGAGCTCGCCGGGCGGATGTCCCGTGGCCCGCTCCACGTCCAGCGCCGCCTGCAGGAGCACCGCGGCCGCCGCCTGGTCGACGATCTGCCGTCGGGCCCGTGAATCCTTCCCGCTCTGGCGGAGCACGGCGTGCGCGGTCGTGGTCGTGAACCGCTCGTCGAACAGCCGGACCGGCACCGGGGCGATCCGGGCCGCCAGCGCCGAAGCCACCTGGCGCGCGGCCGCTGCGGCCGGGCCCTCGCGTCCGGCGAGGGTCGTGGGCAGGCCAACGATGACCTCGAGCGCGTCGTGGCCGGTGACCAGTTCGGCCAGCCGGTCGATGTCCGCGCGGCTGTGCGCGATTATCTCGAGCGGGCTGGCCAGCATGCCGCCGGGATCGCTGCGAGCCACGCCGACGCGCACGGAGCCGACGTCGACGCCCAGCCGGACGCCGCTTCTCACCGTGGCGGGGCCAGACAGCTGGGGCAGCATGCCATCACGTTAGCCTGCCGGGCTAGGCGCCGTCCCTGAAAGCCTTCCGAACCGCGACAAACGCCCCCTCGATCACAACCGTTCCGTCATCCCCGAGCGGCGCACCACCGCCCTGGGCCACATCGGGCTTGCCCCCGCCGCCGCCGCCGAGCGCCTTGGCAGCCACGCCCACCAGGCGGCCCGCGGCGAGCCCGCGGTCACGGGCCGCGTCGTTGACGGCCACCACGACCACCGGCCGACCGGCCGGGACGCCCAGGACCATGACCACGGCCGGGCGCCCGGCCGGGAGCCGGCCCCGGATGTCGAGCGCGAGCTTGCGGATGCTGTCCGCGTCTGTCCCGGCGGGAACCTGGTGCGCGACGAAGGCAACGCCGTCGATCTCCTCGGGGTGCGCGGCCAGCTCACCGGCCGCCGCCAGCAGCTGAGCCGACCGGACCCGCTGCAGCTCCCGCTCGGCGTCACGGAGCCGGGTGACCATTGCGGAGATCCGCTCGGGCAGTTCCTCGCGCCGTACCTTGAGCTGCTCGCTGAGCTGGCTGACCAGAATGTTCTCCTTGGCCAGGAACCGGAAGGCGTCGATGCCGACGAGCGCCTCGACCCGGCGCACCCCCGATCCGATCGAGCTCTCACTGAGCAGCTTGACCAAGCCGAGCTGGCCCGAGTGCGCGACGTGCGTGCCGCCGCACAGCTCACGGGAGTACTCGCCGACCTCGACGACGCGGACGTCGTTCCCGTACTTCTCGCCGAACAGCGCCAGCGCGCCCATCGAGCGCGCCTTCTCGATAGAGGTGTGGTAAGCGCGGACGTCCAGGTCGTTGATGAGCACCTGGTTGACCTCGTCCTCGGTCTCGCTCAGCACGGACCGCGGCACGGCGCCCGGCGAGGTGAAGTCGAACCGCAGCCGGCCGGGCGCGTTCTCCGACCCGGCCTGCGCGGCCGCATCGCCGAGCGCGCCCCGCAGCGCCCGGTGCACGAGGTGGGTCGCGGTATGCGAGCGAGAGATGGCCCGGCGGCGCTCCACGTCGATCTGGGCGTACGCGGGCGAGCCCACCAGGACCTGGCCGGACCGCACCTTGCCCCGGTGCACGATCAGCCCGGGCAGCGGGACCTGGACGTCGAAGACCTCGACCTCACTGTCCGGCGTGCCGCCGCTGCCGAGCACGCGGATCACGCCCCCGTCGGGCAGCTGGCCGCCGCTCTCGGCGTAGAACGGCGTCCGGTCGAGCACGACCGACACCGCCTCGCCCTGCGCCGCCGAGGCGACCGGCAGGTCGTCGACCAGCAGGCCCACCACCGTGGCGTCGCCCGTGAACTCGTCGTAGCCGGTGAAGATGACCGGGCCCGTCCGCTCGCGCAGATCCGCGAGCACGGAGATGTCGGCGTTGCCGGTCTTCTTCTGCGCGGCGTCGGCCTTGGCCCGCTCACGCTGGGCCGCCATCAGCCGCCGGAAGCCTGCCTCGTCGACCGACAGCTCCTGCTCTGCCGCCATCTCCAGGGTGAGCTCGATCGGGAAACCGTAGGTGTCGTGCAGCTGGAACGCCTGCTCGCCGGACAGCTTCTGGGACTTCTTGCGCCGGGTCTCCTCCATCGCGGCGTCGAAGATCGCGGTGCCGGTGCGCAGGGTGCCGAGGAACGCCGTCTCCTCCGCGTCCAGCACAGTCTGGATGTTGGCCGCGTCCCGCCGCAGCTCTGGGTACAGCGGCGCCATCGCCTCGATCGCGGTGGTGCCCAGCTCGGGCAGGTACCGGTCACCGGCGCCGCCCGCGCCGCCGCGCTGGCCGCCGGCCAGCATGCGCAGGTTGCGGATGCTGCGGCGCAGGATCCGGCGCAGCACGTAGCCGCGTCCCTCGTTGCTCGGCAGCACGCCGTCGTCGACGAGCATCACCGATGCGCGGATGTGGTCGGCGACGACCTTGAGCGCGACATCCACCCGCTCATCCTGGCCGTACCGCTGCTCGGTCAGTTCGGCCGCGCGGTCCAGGATCTTCCAGGTGGTGTCGATCTCGTAGATGTTGTCGACGCCCTGCAGGAGGGCCGCCATCCGTTCCAGGCCCATCCCGGTGTCGACGTTGCGGAACGGCAGCGGCCCCGCGACGTCGAAGTCGGTCTTGCTGCGCACCGCGCTGAGCTGGTCCTGCATGAAGACGAGGTTCCACACCTCCAGGTAGCGG
>Ga0302223_10002024_pt1 | contig 10359 bp, 9 predicted proteins | sample II_Palsa_E2_3_FD_194565 | JGI IMG/M metagenome (GOLD analysis project Ga0302223, IMG submission 194565) | Peat permafrost microbial communities from Stordalen Mire near Abisko, Sweden - II_Palsa_E2_3 | ecosystem: Environmental > Terrestrial > Soil > Palsa > Peat permafrost | place: Sweden... | reverse complement strand
CGCACTCATCGGCATGCTCGTCGAAGGAGTCATCATCGGCCCTCGCCAGCAAACGGCTAACGACTTCAAGCACCACGCCTCGCAGCTCCTCGCCGCAGGCCCTCCGCCTCTCGGCTCGGACGCCCTCGAACGCCTCCGCTACGGAATTACCGACAAGCTCGACGACCTCGCCGCCGACCGCTCCCCCTCCGAAAGAATCGCCATCGGCGCAGCCCTCTATCCTCTCCTCGTCGAACTCTTCCTCCGCGGCAACAACCGATGGAACGCCTCCGGCAAATGGAGTGCCCGTCTCCTCCAGCAAGCGGACCCACCTCTCGCCCGGCAATTCGAGTCAGCCTTTCTCGCCCTTTACAACGGCTCGGACCGCCACGCCGTCATTCAATTAGCCGACACGCTCCTATCGCCCCACGGCGGCCGCCTCTTCGCCAACTACCGCAGCAACGCCCCCGCCACCTGGCGCGCGTCCTTCAATCCCCACGGCTCTTAACCCTCGCCGTCCGCGCAGGACCGTAGGACCCGCGATACCCTTACGTATGCGCATCAAGTTAAGCGACATACGCAGCGAGCTCCCGCCGCTCGTCCACCTGGCTCTGCCGCTCATCGCCGGCGAGCTCGGCTGGGTCTCCATGTCGCTGGTCGATACCATCATGCTCGGCCACCTGCCTAACTCCGCCCTCGCCATGAGCGCCGCCGCCCTCGCGCAAGTCCTCTTCAACACCTTCTGCTTCGGAGTCGGCGGCGTCCTGCTCGGTCTCGACACCCTCATCTCCCAGGCGCTCGGCGCCAAACAACATCAGGAAGCCAATCGCTGGCTACTCCACGGCCTCGTCATGGCCCTCGCTCTCTCCGCGCTCCTCATCGCCATCTTCGCCCTGACTCCCGTCCTTCTCTTCCGCCTCCCCGTAGACCACGCCATCCTCGCCCAGGCCGTCCCCGCCATGCAGGGCCTCAACTACGGCACCCTACCTCTGCTGCTCTATTTCACCTTCCGCCGCTACCTGCAGGCCCACCACCACGGCCGCCCCATCGCCTTCGCCCTCATCTCCGCCAACCTCGTCAACGCGGGTGTGGACTGGCTCCTGATCTTCGGCCACCACTGGAATATTGCCGGACACAGCTATGGCATCCCCGCCTTCGGCGTCACCGGTTCTTCCTGGGCCACCAGCTTCGCCCGACTCTACCTCATGGCCGTCCTCGTCTTCGCCGTCTGGCGCGCCGACCGCAACCACCACTACGGCCTCATCCTCAGCCTCCGCCAAAAAGTCTCCCGCCGTATCGAATACCAGCACCTCCGCCGCCTCTTCCTCCTCGGCGCGCCCGCCGGCGCCTCCATCTTCGTCGAGATCGCCATCTTTGCCCTCGTCACCGCACTCATCGCCACCTTCGGCCGACTCCCTCTCGCCGGCCACGAAGTCGCCCTGCAATGCGCCAGCACCACCTTCATGGTGCCCTTCGCCATCTCCGCCGCCACCTCCGTCCGAGTCGGCCACGCCATCGGCCGCATGCGCATCGGCCTCGGCACCACCGCCAACGTCATCGCCGCCGGATGGAGCGGCATCGGCACCGGCGCCGCCTTTATGCTCTGCGCCTCCGTTCTTCTCCTCGCAATCCCCACGCACATTGCCCGCATTTTCACCCCCGACCCCGGCGTCATCGCCGCCGCCGTCCCCCTGCTCCTCATCGCGGCCGGCTTCCAGTTCTTCGACGGCGTCCAGATCACCGCCACCGGCGCCCTCCGCGGAGCAGGCAACACCCACGCCCCCTTCATCACCCAGCTCGTCTGCTACTGGTTCATCGGCATGCCGCTAGGCACCCTCCTCGGCTTCCACGAAAAGCTAGGAGCCGCCGGCCTCTGGTGGGGCCTCCTCATCGCCCTAACCTGCGGAGCCTTCGCCATGTGCTACTTCTGGCGCCGAACCACCCACGCCCTCCCCACCTAAACAGCCTAAGGTCGCTCTACCCACCCGAACCGTCATCTCGACCGGAGCGAAGCGCAGTGGAGAGACCCCTGTCTTGGCACTTGCCTTTGTCTTTGCCTTTGCTCTTGCTTATCTGGCTGTCATTCCGAGCGCAGCGAGGAACCTGCTTCTCGCTCGCACAGCGAGTGCCCGTTTTAGCCTTAGCTAGAAGCTGACAACTAAGACTCCGCCACCACCCCTACGAACACGCTCGCCCGTTCCTTCACCCGCAACGTCAGCACCACCGCCGCCCCCACCAAACACGGCACCACCAGCGCCACCAACCCCACCCGATAATCCCCTGTGTGATCCTTCGCCACCCCCATCGCCCACGGCCCGAGAAACCCACCCGTCATCGACACCATATTGATCATCGCCGCCCCCGCCGCCATCGACTTCCCCTTCAAGAACGAAGCCGAGATCGCCAGCAGCGGCGTCTGCAGTCCCGCCAGGCATACGTAAACCACCGTAAGCGCACCTGCAACCACCCACGGCGTCCTCAACAACCCACTCGCCAGAAACATCAGCGCCACCAACAGGAACGGACCCGCGACATGCCACCTTCGCTCACCCGTCCTATCCGAGTGGGTCGCATTTACCAGCATCGCCACAGCACCCAGTAATCCCGCGCCCGACACCAGCCAGCCCACCCCCGCCACGCTCAATCTCGTCGCCCCCTGCAGAATCGCCGGCGCTGAAAGCTGATACGCATAGCTCGCCGTCTGTACGCAGAAAAGGCACGCACTCACCATCCACACCCGCCGATCGCGCAGCATACTCGCTACGCTGTCTCCATGCCCGCCGTCGTCCGGCTGATTCGCCATCTCCCGCACCAACCAAACCCGTTCCTCCGCACTCAACCACATTGCATCCTTCGGCTTGTCGACCAAGTACCGGAACAACACCCCGCTGAACAGCACGCCCGGCACTCCTTCGAGCAGGAACAGCCACTGCCACCCCGCCAACCCCAACCGTCCCTGCAGCCGCAACAATGGACTCGCCACCGCACCCATGACCATGGAAGCCAGCGGGTACGCGATATAAAACCGGCTAATAACCCTCGCCCGCATCCGCACCGGAAACCACTCCGACAAATAGAAAATCACTCCTGGAAAGAAGCCCGCCTCCGCCGCCCCCAGCACCAACCGCATGGCGTAAAACTCCACCGGCGTTCGGACGAACACCATTGCCATCGCCAGCAATCCCCAGACCAGCATGATCAGCGCCAGCCACCGCCGCGCCCCAAACCGGTACAGCAGAAGATTCGCAGGCACCTCACACGCCACATACGCGACAAAGAACAACCCCGCACCAAACCCGTACACCGTCCCACTAAAGTGCAGGTCACGATTCATCTGCAGCGAAGCAAAACTAATGTTGATTCGGTCCATGTACGCGATGCCGTAGCCCAGCGCCAGCAACGGAATCATCCGCCAGCTCGCCTTGCGCAGCGCCGCCTTTCCTACTAGCGAGGCATCCGTATCTGAAGATTTCGTAGGCTCGGCCACAGACATAGCGTGCCTTTACCTTGCAGGGGATAGAAACATCAGCAGGCCCACCAGCTCGTCACGAATGTCCCAAAGCATACCACCCACATCAAGCTCTTACGCCCGACCCTCGCGCCGCTGCGCAATCACCAATCCCCGCGGCGTCGGCAGAAACACACACGACAACAACCCCTCCGCCTCCAGCTTGAATGCTGCCTCCCGCACCGTCTTCATATGCGAGCTCGCATCATGCATCAGCACCAGCCCCGTGGGCCGCACCTGCGGCAGAAACCGCCGCACCTCACTCTCCCGTATGTCCACATCCGAGTCCGAAAACAAAATATCAATCGTCCCCTCCACCACCATCTCCAGCGACGACTCGTTCCTCAACTCAATAAACGGCGCCAGCTCATGCCCCTCGATCTTCTCTTTCGCCGCCGCAAATACCTTCGGGTCGTACTCGCACGAAATGATCTTGCCAAACCCATTCGCCTTCATCCCCTCCGCAATCCATAGCGTCGACACGCCCAGAAACGACCCCGTCTCCACCACCAACTGCGGCTTTACCGTCGTCACCAGCGTGCGCAGAAACTCCAGCACCTCCGCCTCCGCGGTCATCGAGTCATACATGCTCCACCGCTCCGGCTTCGGACACTCCAGCGTCGCGCGATGATACTCCGGCAGCAGCTTGCCCCCCGCCCGCTCCGCCTGCAACATCACCTTGTGTTCCTGCTTAAGCTTCTTCCCAAACAATCCCATATCGCCCTACCTACACTCCGTCTTCGAAATTAATCAGCGCCGCGCCAACGCATCCTCCACTACCTGCGTCGCGCGCTCCACATCGGCAGAATTCACCTCGATCGCCACAGTCTCCTCATCCGGCAAATCGCTCCCATGCTCGCTCCCATCACGCCACAGATAACTCATCTTCGCCTCACCCAGCGCCCGCGCCGCCACCAGCGCCTCCCCCCGCTCATACATCGACAGCACCGCCATCGAATCGCCATCCTCCGGCGCATCATCCCCCTCCGGCCCCGGAAACAATCCCAGCTGTTCCTTCAGCACGGCAAGCGTCGACTGCAGATCCGCCCGCCCCACAACCAGCCCCAAATCCAGCCCCGTTTGTGACACCGTCATCTCCGGATGCACCACATGCCAGTCCACCATCCGATGCTCAATCCCCGCCTCCGTCAGCGTCCGAATCGCCTCCCGCGCCTGGAACGCATCATGAAACAAATACGCCAGCACCTCACCGTCTTCGAGCGTGTCTTCCTCTACCGCGTCGCTCCCCGACAGCTCCGGCGACTGCACCCCAAATGCCGCATGCGTATCAAGCTTCCGCTGCCGCATCACGCCAAGCAGCGCCTGCTGCGCCATCTCCGTCAACCCCTCGCGCTGCGCAAAAAGATCCAGCAGCTCCCCATCGCTCTTCTCTTCATAGAGCGCGCCTAACTTCTCCATCTGTCCATCAAGACTCATCAGCGTGAGCCTACCACCCACGCATCTCCCCGCCAAACCAGCGACAACTACACCACTGCGAATCCAAAAATATCTGCGCTCGCAAACGCATAATGTATTGCCTACAAGCCAGTCCTATCTAACGTCTCCAGCGGAACCGATTCCGATGCAGGCCGTGCAAGATATTCCGGATAGTTTCCCTTCAAGCCCTTGAGTTTGGCAAAAGGGGTCAGCACAAGAAACAGCAGTTGCTGAACGATCCTTGGCCCCTTGTCATATCGGATCACATCGTCAAACTCTCTCGCCATCAGCGCGATCTGAAGCATGCTTGGCTTGCCCGTGTTATCCGTCTTGCCATCTTGAGCGAGCGAGAAGCCATTCTTGATCACCATAGCGAAGCGATCAGCCGGCTGTACGTCCATCCGAACCAGCGCTTCGCTTGACCCCGAATTCCAGAAACTATGCCAGGTGCCAGGAGGAATATCAACGGTCTCACCGGGCTCCGCCGTCTTCTCCGCTCCATTGAGCGTGAACGACACCGTGCCCTCGATCACTTTGAATTGCTCGTGAATCGAAGGATGATAGTGACGCCCCACCATCCCACCCCCAGGCCGAAGGTATCCATCCACAACAAGACGCTTCCCGCCTGTTTCATCCGTCCCTAAGACAACAACAGCTCGTTCTCCGCTCGCTGGGTTGATGTAGACCTCACCTGCATGCATGGCGCACCCCCTTCAGATCGATTTTGCATTTCGCTAGACTATTCCAACGCCCGCCGAGATGCGAAACGACTCCTGCCTTCTAAACTGCCAATCCAATCCACCAACAGCAACGGGCCCCCGGAATCCCCGAAGGCCCGCAGCCACCCTGCACGTCCTTACACCTTCGACCGGAAGATCCCTTCAAACGCTGGCCGCACCGTCCACGCCGTCAGCACCCAAAGAATCACCACTACAAACGCCAGTGGCAATCCACTAGGGGCCATGAACGCATGGAACAGCACAATGTTCACAATCACCGGCCCCAGCAGCACCAGCGCTAGCGGAACATACCGTCCCACCAGCAGCAGGATCCCCCCAATCAGCTCCAGCAGAAAGATCACCACCAGCACATGCGACACAAACAGCGCGCCCATGAACTGCCCAGCCACACCCGGCGGTGGCGGCATCGGTATAAAGTGCAGAAATCCATTTGCTCCAAACACCACAAAGATCAGGCCCAGCAGATACCGCGCAATCAATCCAGCAATTCTCATAGCTTTCATCCTCTCGAAAGAAAAATTACCTGCCCGGCCCGATCCATCCTGAGGACTTACGCCCCAGCCGCAGCCAGTGCCGCAACCGCTTCATCATGCGGCTGCAGAAACTCTTCGCGATTCGCGCCATGAGTCAACGCGCCCGCTCCGAACGCCGAATGGAACGTGACGTCCGTGAAACCGATAAACCCGAATAGCGTCTTCAGATAGGGCTCGATAAAGTTAAGCGATTCGTACGCCGTCCCCGGCCCATACACTGCGCCCGTCGCCACCAGGAACGTCGCTTTCTTTCCCGTCAGCAATCCCTTCGGCACGCCATTGTCGTAGCTAAACGCCTTGCCCACCCGCACTACCTGGTCGATCCACAGTTTCAGCACGCTGGGAACATTGAAGTTGTGCATCGCCACCCCAATCGCCAGTTCGTCGGCCGCAAAAATCTCCGCCAGCAACTCGTCCGACTTCGCCAGCACTACCTTCTGCTCCGGCGTCCGCGACTCCTCCGGCGTATACACCGCAGCTACCCACTCCGCGTCAATCGATACCAACCCGCTCTTAGTCAGGTCGCGCGTCACAACCTTCCCGCCCGGATGCGCCTTCTTCCAGTTCTCCGTAAATGTCTCAGTTAGGTGGCGCGAAACCGACGCCACCCCCATCGGGCTCGAATCAATATGAAGTAATGTGGCCATGGTTGAATCTCCTTTGCAACAGTTGATGTCTAAACAACAGTTGTTGATTCAAGATAAACACAACATCTGTCGCTTATCAACCGGCCAGCATCAATTTTTAGTACTCTGAATCCCATGGCAATCTCCTCAGCCATCCCCGCAGACTCCACCACCCCGCCCGAAGCCATCTCGGACGCCGCCTCTACCCCTATGGAATCAGCAGCTTCGCCCGCGGAATCCGCTCCCTTGCCCTTGGAATCCCAAGACCCGCGCATCCGCCGCACCCGCCAGCTCCTCCAGCAAGCTCTCGCCACCCTTCTCCGCACCCGCGACTTCGACAAGCTGTCCGTCCAGGAGATCACCGACGCCGCCGGCGTCAACCGCGCCACCTTCTACGCCCACTACCCCGACAAGTTCGCTCTCCTCGAATGCATGGTCGCCGGCCGCTTCCACGCCCTCCTCGACGAACGCGGCGTCGTCTTCGACGGCACCTGCACCAGCGCCCTCACCGGCATAATCCTCGGCGTCTGCGACTTCCTCGCCCATTCCCTCTCCCAGGCCACCCCCACCGACTGCCCTTCCGCCACCCAGCTCCCCCCGCACATGGAATCGGCCATCGTCGCCGTAGTCCGCGGCATGCTCCTCGACGGCCTCCGCAACCATCCCGCCGACAGCCCAATGCCGCCGCCACCCTCCCCAGAGCTCCTCGCCGCCACCGCCGCATGGGCCATCTACGGCGCCGCCCGCGAATGGGTCCGAACCCCCAACCATCCCCCCTCCGAAGAAATCGCCGTAATCGTCCAGCGCCTGGTTTCCCCCATCCTCCACTTCCAGTCCGCCTAAGCCATCCCAAGTCCTTCTGCTTATGGCGATCCGTTCCCCGGCGCGTTCTTCCCCGGCTGCAACGTGACATTCACTCCCGCCACATCGGTATCCCCTACCACCACGCTTTGCTTTGCGCCGATGTAACTGCGCCCACCATCCACCACATCGCCAACCGTCAGGTTGTAACTTCCCGAAGGAACCGCCTGCACCGTAAAGCTCCCGGTCGCGTCCGCGTGTGCGAACCGCATCAGGCTGGTGTCGCCGGCGTCTCTCAGGAACACCACGCCCAACCCAATTCCGTGTCCATCCTCCGCGGATACCACTCGCCCGCTAACAGAATGTGTCCCCGCAAGATTCACCGTGATATCCACGCCGCTCTGCTCCTGGCCAGCGCTCACCGCGATCGGCTTTGCTTCACTCTTGCGAAACGCATCCGGAGCAAAGGCGAACAAGGTCACATCGGAACTCGTCATCGTCGTCTTTCCGGCATGCGTTGCAAACTGCCCATGACCCACCACCAACGCGTACACCAGGTACTTCCCAGCAGCCAGCCCCGCAATCCGGTATTGCCCCAAATCATCCGCTTGCGTAGACAAGCCCCCACCCGTCAACGCACTCGCCCACTCCAACGATCCAAACTGCATCGACATCTTGCTCCGGTCTGCATTCGCAACCTGCACCATCACGACCGCCCGCGGCACCGGACTGCCGTCATCCCACAGCACATGCCCAGACACCACCCCACCCCGCACCAGCACCAAATCCTGTCGCACCGTCACCCCCGCCGACACATGCACCACCGGAACGCCCGCTAGCGGCTTCGTCATGTCCGCTCCCGAATCCATCGCCGCCTGCACCAGCGACGCTGGCAGAACATACCCCGCCATTGCAGGGAACGCGTAATAGTCGCCCGGCGCAACATGACTCGCCGTGTAACTGCCATCCAGCCCCGTCAACACCTGGACTTTCTCCCCATCCCCGTAGCCATTGCCTGCGCCCGACCCCTGCACCGCGCTCGCATTTGGCTGCGTCGACGCGCTGGCCCCCACAACCGCGAGCAGCAGCACTCCTGCAAATCTCGCCGGCCTCTGCGTGTCCCCGCACACCACCTGGCCCGTCACCGTGCCAGTGGCCGGATCCGCCTGCTGAGCACTCGCCATCGGCAGCGTGCAACTCATCCCAATCAATACCAACCCGCGCACACTACTCCAGCTGCAGGCAATCATCATGCCACCAGTATCTGCCTGGCCTCTGCACCCCGCCAAGCCAAAATTCCACGAACATCAAGACGCCGCACCATCCCCTGACATATCATGGCCCCACGCCCAATGCCTCTGAACTCCGCACCCATCTCCACTCGCACCAACCGCTGGGTCACCGCCGCGGTTCTCTCTCTGCTCCTCATCCTCTCCGCGCAAATCATCCACGCCATCCACGGCCAGTCCCTCACCTGGGACGAAGACGATCACATCTTCGCCGGCTACGAAAGCTGGAAGACTCACGACTTCGGCCTCAATCCCGAGCACCCGCCGATGGTCAAGCAGCTCGCCACCCTCCCGCTGCTTCCCCTCCACCTCAAGGTCCCGCCCCTCCAAAACCGCTTCTTCAAATCCGAAGCCTACTTCGACGGCTACCAGCTTCTCTTCCACAATGGTCCCGCCGACGGCGGCCACTACACCGCTAACACTCTCGTCTTTCGCGCCCGCCTCCCAACCCTCTTCTTCGCCATCGCCGCCGCCCTGCTCGTCTTCTTCGCCACGCGCGAAATGTTCAACGTCCGCGCCGCCCTCATCGCTCTCACGCTCTTCTGCTTCGACCCAACTTTGCTGGCCTTCGGTGCCTACGTCACCACCGATATGGCCGCCTCCTGCACCATCTTCGCCACCATCTACGCCCTCTGGCGATACGTCCAGCGCCCCACCCCCGCGCGCCTCATCGTCGTTGGCATCTCGGCAGGCCTCGCTCTCGCCGCCAAGCATTCCACCGTCCTCCTCGCGCCCATGCTCGTCCTCCTCCTCGCCGGCGAGCTAGCTACCCGAGCCCTCTCCGCCCGCCGTCCCCGCGACACCAGTCAGACCACCCTCCCCCGTACCGCGCTCCACTACATCGCCGCGCTTGCCGTCATCACATTCATCGGCGTCGCAGTCCTCTGGGCCTTCTACGGCTTCCGCTACGCCGCGCGCCCCGCCCCCCTCGCCCTCTCTCCCTCGCTCACCGAGTACGTCGGCCCACTAGCCGGCATCCAGGCCCGCGGCATCCTCTTCGCCGCCCGCTTTCATCTCCTTCCCGAAAGCTATCTCTACGGCCTCGCCGACGTCCGCAAGATGGCCAACGACATGCCCAGCTTTTTCTTCGGCCACGTCTACCAGCACGGCATCTGGTACTACTTTCCCGTCGTCTTCCTCATCAAGTCCACGCTCGCCCTGCTCCTCTCCCTCGCGCTAACCCTCTTCGCCATCGCCCGCGGATATCTCCGCAACGCACGCGCCCTCTGGTTCCTCATCGCTCCACCAGCGTTCTACTTCGCCGTCGCCATGTCCTCGCACCTCAACATTGGAGCCCGCCACATCCTTCCCGTCTGGGTCTTCTGCTGCGTCCTCGCGGGAGCCGGCCTCTCCGCACTCATCCAGCACAGCCATCGCTGGCTCTACCCCGTAGCCGCTCTGCTCCTGTTCCAAATCGCCACCACTCTCCACGCCTCCCCCAACTAC
>Ga0302223_10002016_pt1 | contig 10373 bp, 8 predicted proteins | sample II_Palsa_E2_3_FD_194565 | JGI IMG/M metagenome (GOLD analysis project Ga0302223, IMG submission 194565) | Peat permafrost microbial communities from Stordalen Mire near Abisko, Sweden - II_Palsa_E2_3 | ecosystem: Environmental > Terrestrial > Soil > Palsa > Peat permafrost | place: Sweden... | reverse complement strand
GAATGGCCGCCGCAGCCGGCGAACGCGGCAGCATGCTGTAGGCCTCGACTGATGCGCTGTGGGTGGCTGAAGGCTTATACGTCGCACAACCATTCGGATTCGCCTCCGATGGCTTCCTGAGGAGACGACATGGGTGCGATCTTTCATTGCTGCTGAGAGCTCGTTGCGGTCTGCTATTTGGCCGCCCTCCAGCCGGACTTCGTTGGTTATCTTCGTTTGTCCGCTATCCCCAATAGGGCAGTGGATCATAAGTGGTGCCTCACGGAGGATTTCATCGGGAAGCGGCCTGTGACCTCAAAGTGCATTACCAAGATATCCTATTTTGGTAATGAAATCATGTGCTTATTCAATTTTTACTGTTGCGAACTATGTAGATCCGGAGCAGACTTAATCTGTCAGATCTACTCGGACTAAGCATGGTCGCCGCGGATACAGCTTCGCTTGGGCACGAAAAGCTTGGTTATGCGCAAGCCTTAGAAACAGATCTCGTGGAACGCCACGGTCTGCTGATTGGTGGCGAAGAGCTACGAAAACTCCTGTGCTATCCGACAGTTGAAGCTTTTCGACAAGCCGTCCGACGAGGTAGAACCCCAGTTCCAGTTTTCCCTATTCCCCATCGTCGCGGGTACTTCGCTATCACTAAGGAGATAGCGGCGTGGCTGATGAGCTGCCGTGAGCACGCGTCTCAATGCGAAGCGGGAATTGAATGAATGTCATTAACCAGACGGCGGCTTTTAAATAGCTGAGCCTTGGGAAACACCATGCGTCTTAAAGAGAGGTTTACCCACCCACCAACCGACGGAGGCAGCACCGCGACAATGCAGCCGCACAAATAGGTAGTTGCAGAAAGCACAAAGCCCGGCGCGAACCAGGCTCTGCTTTCTACTGACGTCAAGTTTGGACTCCTGACGTTGTTAGTATCTGCTTGCCCGAAATTCACGTCAAGTGATGAGCCGCTCTTAGCGAGTGGCTACCGTGCGGTTGTGTCTTAGCGGACACAACTTATGGCAATCAAACGGGAAAACATCGAGCGCTATCGCGCCAACGGCCTTACTGAACAGGGCGAAATGTACATCGAGCGAGTGCGCTCGTCGCCGCCTGCCCGGCGCGTCGGCGGCACGCGATTCCTGTCCGTATCCTGCCGCTTCGCCTCCCAAAAAATGGGCTGCACGATCCAGGCGGAGAGCCGGACAGGAGAATATCCACTTGTCTTGAAGTTAGAGCTCGACAAGGAGGTGATTGAATACTTTGATCAGCCTTCGCAGGTGCTAGTAGAACGGCGTCGCTCGGGCCGCAGACATGTCAGCGCGTACACCCCCGATTTTCTCGTACTGCGTAACGACCGGGTTGAGGTGATCGAGGTCAAGCCGCGGGAAGTGGTCGAAAAGGCTCGCGAAAAGCATCCCGATGAATGGGCTATGCGTGACGGGTACTGGATTTGCCTGCCCGTTGCGGCTGAATTTGACCAGATGGGTATTCCTTATCGGATACATCTTGTCGAAGACATCAACGCGGTCGAAGCCGCTAATTTGAATCTCTTGGAGGCCGCCCATCGTTTACCGGCGAATCCCAACGAAGCCGCACTCCTAAAGAGGCTAAGCACCGTCATTAATGCCGACGCCGTGCCGACCATACAAATGGTTGTCGCTGATCTCGCACTCAAAGACGCGTCAATTGTTCTTGGCTGGATCGCCAAAGGTGTGCTCTTTGCCGCGACTTCCGATCAACTACTGTCCGACGTTCGCACTGCGCGTGTTTTTAGCGACGAAGACGCCGTCGCGCGTTTTCTCGCCGCCAAGCAGATCGATGCTCACCCCAACCGAACACTGGACGCTAACAACCAGTCGGCAAAAACCGACGAGCCTCCGTGGATTGCGTCAGAAGAGAGCAATGTCATCGCAGAAGCGTTGACTGATCGTCAATTAGCGCTAGCGCTGCAGCGTTACACAGCCGCACTTCCCGCGATCCAGGGGCTGCGCACACCCAGCCGCACTGAATCCCGTCAAATTAAGCGAATGAGACAAGGCGTTTCTGCAGGGGCGGGTGCACTGCAGGGTTTTGTTCCACGACATCACATGCGAGGAAACCGCGTACCCCGCATCACGCCGCAACAAGAAGAACTCATGGCGGTGACGATACGTGACTGTTTACTTACGCCAGCAAGACGATCGGTGCGCTGGGTTTATGCGTCTATTGCTTGGGAAAGTGTCCCAAGAGTGAGCTACAAGTCGTTTCTTCGCTTTGTCAGAAAAACGCCGAAACACAGCTTGGCTAAAGCGCGCTCCGGCCACCGGATGGCACTCGCGGCGAGACCGCAGTCTCACCCCGACGTGAGGGCTATTTGGCCAACAAGAGGGTGGGAGCTCGTCCATATCGATCACACCCCCATTGATGAAAAGGTGTGGGGTCAACTGGGCGTTGCTCAAATCCTGGGAAGGCCGTGGTTAACCACCATGGTTGACGGCTGGAGCGGCGCCATCCTGGCGTTCTGGTTATCGTTCTCGCCCCCGAGCTGGGAGTCGCTCGCGATGCTGGCGCGGGACTGCGTCCGACGGCACCGTCGTTTGCCTAGTGCGTGGATATCTGATCAAGGGAGCGAGTTTGGCAGCATCTTCTGGGAGTTGTTCAGCGCAAACCACGGGTGCACCAAGGTTGAGCGTGCCATCGCCGATGCGCGCTGCGGCTCACAGGTCGAAAGATCCTTTCACATGATTCACCAAGCGCTGATCTATCAGCTTGATGGGAATATGCAGAACGACAGGGAATGGCGAAGCGCGACGACTTCACACAAGTCAGATGCCAATGCACGTTTCATTCTGGAAAAGATCCATACCGAGATTGATCGGTATCTCTTTGATCATCACAACATCGTTCCACACGGCCCCAATACCTTCACCCCGAAACAGATGCTCGACCAAAGTGATGCCGATCTGGGGCTTCTGGGCAGGCGTGTCGAATACGACTTGTCGTTTCGCGTGGAAACGGCATCTCGGTTTACTCGGCAGATGTACCCGGTGGATAGTCGTCGCGGCCTGCGTGTGGGCAAGCGAATCTACTGGCATAGCGACTTTGCCCAACCGAAATACGACGGGGTGCGCGTTGAGGTACGTCGAGAGCCTTTTGATAGCTCGTTAATCTACGCCCACCTCGATGGCACATGGATCGAATGCATCACGGCAAAACACCGCGAGCTGAAGTGTTTAGAAGAGTTTGGCCGTTGGTCGCAAAGCGCGATTGATTATTACGGCAAGCCGTACGCCGCCGCCATCAAGCGCGAGGCTGACGAGCGCTATGTGACGCGCCAACGACAGAACTGGGCGCGTGAGTCGAATGATCCACGCGAAAATGCTGTTGATCCCATAGACCCAGCGACGACCGCTCCTGCAGCGACGTCGTCGACGGATCAGGCCTCACCATCAAAACCATCATCCCAGCCGCCTCAGGCATCACCGACAGCGTCACCGTTTGACAGGCTTCGGGATATCGAAGTGAAGCCCTTGAAGGGGGTGTGCCCATGATTACTTCGAATGATTTCAAAACGACCTTGGAGCAACTCGTATGGCGCCATAGGAAGTTCTCAGAAGCCCTCGAGATGACGCGTTCATTTGCTGCGTTTTCCCCACCGGGATCGATGATTCTTGTGGTGGGTACCTCGGGCGCGGGTAAAACGACCATGCTCCGGCAGCTACAAAAGGAACTTGCCGGCCCGGTGGAAAGCTGGCCAGCGGGCACCATCCCGATTGCAGCCGCGCCCATTTGCAACGACGTGCAGGGCCTTTTCAGCTCGAAGAATTTTATCCTTCGACTGCTCGAAGCGGTGGTACATCCTTTCTATGGGGTGCATCAACCACTTCCCTTTTCACCACAGGAGGATGAAAGCGGTCCTGCGCCCGCGTTGGAAAAAATCAGACTCAGCTACTCAGAACCGCATCTTCGGCTTGCGTTGGAAAATGCGATTTTTCACCGTGGAACGCGCTACCTGCTACTCGATGAAGCCCAGCATCTACTCAAAACAGGTTCTCGGCAGAAAGCTATCAACAATCTCGACTCCATCAAGTGCTTGGCCGAACGCACAAAAATAACGGTGATCCTGTTTGGCACGTTCGAGATATTACCTATTTGGAATCGATCGGCTCAATTGAATCGGCGGCTTCAGGACGTTGTCCTTCACCGCTACCGTCGCGAGGACGAGGCCGACTTGATCGATTTCGAGCAAATCCTGGAAAGCTTCTCGCAGCTGCTTCCTTTGGCCAAAGGCTTGTCGCTTCGCGATCTCAACGAATTCATTCATGACAACACGTTGGGCATCATTGGGGAGGTCAATCGCCTGGTGGTGGGTGCCTATTCGCGCATGGTCGCGACGGGTGCGAAAGCTATTACCAAGAGCATGCTTCGTGACGCGGCGCATTCATACGCCAAGCGAATAACGTTGGAACGAGAAACCTTTGGCGGAGAGCAGATGCTGTCGGGCGCCCCGCGGCCGTCTGCTACTCACGTTCCCGCCTTGAAAATTCAGAAAAAAGGCAAGCGATGCGGGCAGAGACACGCGATTCGCGACCCCACCGGTGGGAAGCATTCTGTCATCTTGCGAGACGATGAGCAGCTGCCATGACTCAACTGTTCCCGATATCTCTTATAGGGGCGGGCACGGCCAATGTTGAATCGATGGCTTCCTATGTATCTCGCCTTGCGCTGTCGCATACGGTGTCAGCGCGACAGTTGATAGCGACGGTCTCCAGAGTCAAGGAGCCAGGCCTGCTCAATGGCTACTCAGGGTTCGCTGCAAACACAGTCGACACGATCAACGCATTGGCGGGCCAGAATAATCTGGCCTACGGTACGTTGATCCGTTTTCGCGACGTCTTATCCGTCAATGCGAACGAATCGATCTCGACGACACGACGGTGGTGTCCTTCGTGTATTGCCGACGATCTCACGGCGAGGGAGCCGGGTTATGACCCGTTGATGTGGAGTCTAAAGTCCATATCCGTATGTTCTAAGCACGATACATGGCTCGTGACGACGTGCCCTCATTGCCTATCGGTGCAGCCTTACATTTCTTACGCCGGTGCTACCAGAACTCGTTGCGTCAGATGCAAAGGTAGCCTAGGTATGTTGTGTGAGCGCGTTGCGGCGTCACCTGCCGAGCTGTGGTGTAGAAGGGAGATGTCGGCGTTACTCGTGCGTGGCGGCGATCCGCCTTTTGAAGGAAATCCGGTCCGCTCTTTTTTGGCCGCGCTCATACATTCGCTGGGAAAAGGGATAGCGCCCCTGGCACGCGAAATCGATTTTGATCGAAGCGTCGTTTGTGGATTACTGAAAAACACAAATCATAGGCCCACGCTCGCCACCGTGCTTCGATTGTCGGCTTCAGTACAACAACCGGTCGAATTTATCTTGAGCGATCCGATAGCGGCGGCAGCCCAAGGTCGGTTTGCCTTTGCCACACCGCGGCGTGAGAACTCCACTCGTTTTCGCTTAAGCATGATCCGTCGGCAGCAGTTAGAAGACGCCCTGCATCGAGCGGCCTACGGACCAGAATCGGAGTGCCCGCCATCCGTCGTATCTATTTGTCGTGCCACCGGTGTTTCGCTGGGCTGCGCGCACTATGCCTTCCCGAGGCTTTCATCTCGGATCAACGCTCGTCGTAAAAGCTATGCCGAAGCGCGGGCGAGGCGATTGGAGAGCGAAGCGAAACAGCTGGTCAAGCGGGAACTCTCAAAGTTGACCATTCAAGAACGTAGGGAGATGTCGCAGAAGAAGTTTGTGGGACTCCTCATGTCACTTTCCGGCTTGCCAAAAAGATCGTTAGCCAGCGCGACTCACATCTTTTTGGCCAAGGCGGTGCAGAAAGGCCGCCATCTTCGGAGCTCGCCAAACCAATCGATAGGCACGAGCAGTGAGGCGTAAGGACGGTGCCTATGAAGAGCGAGTCAACCCATCGATACGAGACAAAGCAACAGGGTTGGACGAACTAAATCGTGCGATAGACAAGATTTGCGAATATCGATCGATGCTCATCGCGAAGCAGACGAGGCTACGTGGCCAGTTGATAAAACTACAGAGGCTGGACCACTACGAGAATGCGCGGATCTGGTTTCGTAAGGGCCAATATGCTTACCTGCACGTTAGTCAGCCTGGATGCAAAAGAACCAGAACTTATATTGGAACGAGCGCTAAAAGGATTGTCGCCATCCAAGAAGCCATCGAGAGAGGAGTACGGGTGAGCAATGTAAAAAAGTCACTTGGTGCTATCGATCAAGAAGCACGGCGCTACGCATGGAATATTTGCAGCGCGCAGGTTACGTCTGCTATCTAAGTCCGACTTCGATAAGAGGACGTTTTCGCGTGTAGAAGTAGCCACGATCTACATCGTAAATGTATCGAATATTGTCACGGATTCGTTCGAATTCGAGATGATGTTCAGGCTGCTTAGGCTGCACGAAATTTCGGAAGGTGGCGAGAGCGAAATCTGGCACAGTAACGCAAGCGGTATCTTGCTTTTCAACCACTGAGACCGATGGCTTTGCTATGGGGCGTCGGTCGCCTTTGCGCTCAGCATCATTGAACGTCATGTCGACGAGATTACGCAACGAAGGTGCCTTCACTTTGTCGTTTCGCTCAATATCAATCGCAAGGGTACATCCATCAGCAGTCATAAGCTCTTGCTGAAGGGCGCCATTTAGCAGCCGAAGGTACGTCTCTTTATATTGTCTGTGATTTGGTAACTGAGCAAAATAAATAGAAGCACTCCAAGGGAGCTCGGTAAGCAAGTCAAGTGATCTTGTACGTAAGTCAGGATGCGCTTCACTGTAATGAATGCCAACTCTGCTTAATTTTTCTAGGTCACCCTTCGCGCCGGGTTGCGTTTGATAGTCGGATCTCAGTTTATTTAGCAAGAGATCAATATTTTTTGGTCGATCGGTACGCGCAACACAGATGGCCAAATACTCTAGGCCATTGTGTTCGAACTGAATTTCATCGACGACCGCGTAGATATTTCTTGGAAGTTTATTTGCGATAGATGCAAAGGAGGTCTCGCGCCCTTCAGATCTAGCCAGAGCCTCCCATCTACTGCGTAAAGCTGTGGCAATTCTTCTTTCAATGAACGCCACGTATTGAACAGTGCCGTCAAGGCGGTTGAACGTCTTGCGTTCCCACTCATCGATCCATGCCGCATGACCTGCAAGACCGAATTTTTCGCAGAAGTAGATCTCCTGTCTGAGCCTTCGCTTCATCTGTTTTGGCGCATGCGGCGTGTCACGCTCGGATACGCTAAGTCCAGTTACGTAGTGAGACTGCCCCCTTTTGACAGCCTGAATTTTCTGTCGGCTAATGAAAAATCATGACGAGCTAGGATCGCTCGCATTTCTTCACGCGACGGAAGATCAGCATATCCGGAAAGTGTTATGTCGTCGGCGTATCTGGTGTAGCGAAGCTTCCGACTATCTGCCGTGCTTTGAATATCTTGGTCCAACTCCAAACAGATCAAATTCGACAGAACAGGGCTTTCCGGAAGACCAAGTGGCAGATGTCCGTAAATGGTCGCAAAGCGCGCCAATGCCTTTGCAGGTCGTATCTGCATCCCAATGAAGCGCAGTGCCTTTACAACACGTTGTTCTGTGATTCTGGGGAAGAATTCTTCGATGTCAGCGCGCAACAATAATCTAGCACCACAGTGTGGCTCCGCATTGCTTCTCGTTGATCCGCCGCTCACAAAACCATGGATGGCTTTGTGAGGGTATCCGACGCACTGTTGCCTGGCGAATATATCTAGCCTTCTTGCAATCGCTTTATGAGCACGAGCTACCTGCTCATCGCGTGTCTCCCAGACCACCCGGACATCGCCTTTCCTACGAGGGTTCTTTTTCTCGATCTCGTGCCTGAAATATAGTTCGAGAGGTTCAGCACATCTGACAACACGGCGGAAAGTTTTCAGCGGAACGCCAAGCACCACAGCGAGCTGTTCAGTGGTCGTGACATCGGCCAACTTGAACGAAATGCGCGCGGGTCGATTGGGTATAGGCATAAATGTGGAGGCGGTCGAGTCCAGAAAGCTTGTGGTCACTTAAGCGCGGATGCGACTCGCATCCCAAAACCATGAACTACGACCGCCCCCGTTACATGGTAGACCAATTGTAGGCAGATGCTGCGGGTGCTGGCATCAACTGGACACGGTGCCGGTTAGGGCTGGACACGGCGCTTATGCTGGTCATTTGATGCCAGACGACCGCTATCGGCCAACAGCGGTCGGAGGGTCATTGCAAATCCATGCCGGAAAGCGGCCGTTCAAAATCGCTGAGCATCGCCGAACGGCGCATTTCGCGGTTGGCGCTTGAGTTGAGCGGCGCGCGGCCCTTCGCGCGTCCGCTTGGACGATGAGTTAGGCGCCTTGCGGAAGAGCCCGGACAGCGCGTGTGAAATGGCTGACGGCAGGAACCGAACGCGACAACGATGCCAACTGTAACCCAGGAAAATATGCTGAGGGCGTGCAGCGTGTTAGCCCAAGTATGGTGAGGCGCGGATGCGATGCGCGGACCCGTACTCGGAGTAGAACGCGAAGCTTCCAAGGGCGCAGAGAAGGCCAAAGAACGCCCCGACTACCCCGGTGCCGATCAGTGTTTGGCGAAGCTGCGCCGGAATGCGCATTCCTGTCCTTGGTAGTGGGGAGTCTTCATCGGGTGTGTCCCGATTTGTGTCCCGACCGCTTTTCCTCCGCCCAACAAAAATCCCGGTACAAACAGGGCTCTGTGTCATCTGGCGGAGAGAGAGGGAGACCGTAGGGTTTCCTGTACCCCCCGCCAGCACTGGCCCTGCGGCGGTGGACATCCCGGCCAAAAGTGTCCAAGGGAAGTGTCCAAGTGAGCCCAAGCTATCACCCGTGGGGCGCGCAGGTCTAAGGGCACGAACAGGGCGGCTACATCCGCTGTCGTTTTCTGCGTTCCTCTCGCATCTCCTCCATGAGCCGAGGCACCTCTGGGGTCGGCCGCGCAATACTCGCAAGGTAGATGTATTCGACATCTTTCCAGAACCACGCGATGGCTTCGGTAGCCTGCTGAAGAAACGCCGCTGGGAACTCGACCATGCCGAACGGGGCAGGCCCCACCAGCGGCTCGCCCCCCTCAGGCATTGCCCAAGTCGCTTCAATCAGTTTTTCCCAAATGGGCCAGAACTCAGGGCGACGGTCAAACAGCGCCCGAGCTGCCGGTCCATCACCATGCCGGCAGGCATTCCCGACCAACTGCAGGAGGTCTAGCACCGGGAAACTATCAAAGGCATCCATCCGGATGCCTCGTAGCCGGGAAAACGCTTCTTGGAGGTCATTCCAAGTTGCGAGGTGAAAATCTATACCACTGCGTCCAAGGGGATCGCATGTTTGCAGATACCCCCGAAGTTGGCGCTCCCAAATCGACTGAATCGCTAAGCAGAACGCCTCAATCGTGGCGCGTCTGAGCTGCCGAGCGTCGTCTTCAACGAAAGGCGCCCCACCATCAGGGTTGCCTTTCCAGGCCTCAATCTGGGCATCCAGGGTAATCAGTGCAGGCTGGATGACTTCCTTGTAGTACGCGCGCACACGCAGCGCGTGAATGACTCCGCCCGTGGTGGTCAGGTAGTTATTGGCCCAACGGTGGTCTTCAATGGACATGGCCGCCTACCAACACAACTATCCCGACTTCAACCATATGCCTGTGCTCGCCATCGCGGCCAGGGCCAAACAGGAAAAGTATCGGCCCATCCTGGATATTCTGGTCTATCTGGCCACTCAGTCTGAAACAGCGTGGCCACTTATCTGCTTCAGGGCAACTCGGTATTCACAGGCGCATCCTCGCCAATTACATAGACCCGAACCCCTCTCTTCCTGAGTTCCTCAACGTCGCTAGGCTTCGCCGTTCGAACCGGATAGACCCGGACGTTGTCGAGAAAGGTCTTTTTCATCTCATCCACCTGCGTCATCGCTCGGGCCTTCTGGTCTTCGGTCAATGAGATGGGGGTCCGGTCTACTACTTCGACGCCCAGGTGTTCCTGGAAGTAGTCGATGCTCGCACGTACCTGCTCCTCCAGCGCTGCACCACTGAAGCCGTTTCGCTCCAGCGTTTTGACCAGCATGACCTTGGCGGCAGTGGCACAAGTTCTGATGCTATCTGCGACTTCCGAAAGCACATCCGGCGGAAATAGTGTTTTGCCACCGTCAAACAGATCGTTGTACTGGCGTCCGCAAGCCGCATCGTGCCGAAAAGTGAAGATGTCTCCATCGATGTCTTCGAAGTCGGCTCCGAGCGGGACCAAGAGCGTGCACCCTTTTTGTTCGCCGGGTCGCGGCCACGCCTGCTTGCCAATCCATTCCAGATAGAACTCACGGTGTTTCCCCAACC
>Ga0302223_10002003_pt1 | contig 10399 bp, 9 predicted proteins | sample II_Palsa_E2_3_FD_194565 | JGI IMG/M metagenome (GOLD analysis project Ga0302223, IMG submission 194565) | Peat permafrost microbial communities from Stordalen Mire near Abisko, Sweden - II_Palsa_E2_3 | ecosystem: Environmental > Terrestrial > Soil > Palsa > Peat permafrost | place: Sweden... | reverse complement strand
CGATTTGCGCCATTGTTTCACGCAGCTACGCGCTGGACACACGCCGTCACGGCACAACAGACCGCGTCGTTGTAGGACGCAAAACACGATGACAGGAATTTTGCGCACGAGCACATTCATCATTCTCAGAGGTGACCGTTTTTGAACGAACCGTTCTCCCTAACCACTTAGCCGATTTGAACGGGGCATGCGTAGACTTGCGTCCCCCTGGCTCGCCGTCACGTCAAAACAAACCGCGTATTTTTCAGTGCTCTATACCGCTAGCGCAAAATAAAATGCTGAAAACGTAGACGGATGGCGCCGTACATACTTAGGGAGCTTCACACCCATGTATCATTTACCCGTGGCCAGACGACAAGACGTATGCTTGCAACTGACACGCTCGTCGTGTAATTATCTTTTCAGAACTACGGAAGTCAAATGCGTGACTCCTTGGAGTTACGGAGGCCAAGTGCTTAATTATTTGTAATTACGAAGGCGGAGTGCGTAGCTATTTGTAACTAAGGAGGCCGAGTGCGTAATTCCTTCGAGTTATGGAGACCTAGTTTGTACATGATTTTTCACACACAGCACCATGCTGCGGTGCGCCGTGCCCGGAACGTTGCCACGTTTGGGAAGAACAAGGACAATATCTCGTGGAAGTCCTTGTACGACGACTGAAGGCCAAGCGACAGCACCTCAGCCACGCCGGCGAGATCAACTGCCCTAACCTGTACGAGGCTTTGCTTCGACAAAGCGGGCCTGTCCAGGAAGGGAACAGAACACGGGCGCAATCCTGGGCCTCTTCGTTGTGAGCAAAACTTCTGTTGCATCTTCCTCCAACGCGCAAAAATGCCCCTATCTCAGCAAAGAGTTCATTGGCTTCGACAACGGCGTCTGCCCGAGTCGGCGCGCACAGCGACAATTCAACAGCGCTTCCGACAACAGCAGCGTGCAATACTTTGATGGCGACCCCAACACAGTGCTTGCAGAGACGTCGCCAACCACGTCCGTCAACTGGACGTGCCAACACCTGGGCGGCCCGCTCTACTGCTCGGCAAGTTTGTTCAAGTGCCGGCGCTGCTACTGACTGACAACAACAAGGACGTGCTGACCCTGGGCGTTCTTGCTGATTTCCTAGGCGGCAACCGTGGTCGCAAGGACCCTACAGCGTGCGTGACCTCGCCAAAGTGGTCAGCCAGGCAAAGGATTTCCACCACGAGGCCCAGCGTCTTCATGATCGTGGTGGGTTCAGTAAGAAGAAACTGAAGAATCTCGGTGAATTTCTAAGGATGTAAACGGGCTCTTTTTTTAGTATAAAAAATAAAAAATAAATAATTTAAATAGTTGTTACTGGTACTCACCGCTGTTGCTTTCGAGACAAAGCGTCTATTGAGTTCCTATGGCAGGATATAAAAAGAATATTCCAAATAGAAAAGAACTTTCATTGATTCCTGCGAACGAAATCGTCCATATCTCTTTGGAACAATGGAGGAAAGTGCGCATCTCTAAATAGTTACGGAGGAAACGTGCGTATTTCTTCTGAACTACGGTGGAATCGTGCGTATCTCCAAATAATTATGGAGAAATCATGCGGATCTCTGAAGAGTTGGAGAGATCGTGGGAAAGTACGGCTGCAACTCAAGGGGGACAGCAATGTACACTGGTAGGACCTATTTTCATGTTCAATTGCTGATGTAATTTTTTTAACCATTGATCGTTGTGTCTGTTCTCCTCACCGCTGCCGTTGTGGTCCTCCTGGCTTTCCTTGCTTTTAGGAAAGTGGCTGCTCCACACTAACTTCCTCTCCTCATGTTCAGCGCGAGGGGCTGTCGTGTTGCATCCTGAAACACCCCTGCAACGCGCTCGAAGGCTCAACGGGCTCGTTCGTTAAAAACATTGTTCAAGACCTTATGAAAGTCATTGACAAGGAACGATTGGCACGCCAGTTTTGTAATTACTGAGCAAGAGTTTTCTCATTGCAGTCGATTTGTAGAGGCAAGTCCGTATTTCTAGATAGTTACGGAGGGTAAGTGCGTATTTCTAAATAGATACGGAAATAAAGTGCGTATATCGAAAGAGATGCGGAGGGTAAATGCGTATTTCGAAAGAGTTGCGGAGGGCGAGTGCACATGTCAAAAGTCCGTTATTATTTATTGCGGTCAAAGACATAAATTCTTTTTTTACTTTACTATGATCCCTTCGTTTCCTTCTACTTAATACTATTCTTATTTAATGCTCTGTGTTTGTACTCTGTGTCTGCGCGGAGGGCATCAAAAAACCCAGCAAGATCCCCCGCGCCGGGCAATCTGACAAACACATGGGGAACGCCTTTCACGTTATTCGTGACATTAGGTCATGTGATAAGATTGGCGACGAGGACTGTGTAACAACCATGTCAGCGGCGATGTCGTATTCCAGCTCCGGGTCACCTTCGGCGCAACATCATGGATCGTCGTCGCGGCATCCGTCAAAGAAGAAACGTTCAGGTGAGCCTCGAAGTGGTTGAGTACTCTCTCTCTCTCTTACACACAAGCCAAACAACAACAAAAAAAGTTTGTAATCCTCTCGTTCCTTTCTGTCTCTTACTCAGAAAAATAATCTCCCTCCTTCTCTATTTTCTCTTCTTTGAATACATATATCTTGTTTGTCGAAAATTTCAGTAACGAAAATTCTAACGTTACACTTACTGTCGGATAAAAAAACTGAACACTTTATAGTAATTATTTTTTTTTGATGAAAAGTCCGCTTATACAAAGCCAAGAGCGGCACGATTTGGGAAGAGCTCGTCTGAGTTGATAAGGCGTACGACGAAAAACGGAGGCACCTCGCCAAGGTCATCGTCTTCCAAAAGGTCTTGTAGGGGATAGACGTTTGAAACGAGTTCAGACGAAGGGCCGATAGATGTTTCCAATCTTGACGAGTAGATGGTCATGCCTGCATAAAAACCTTGGTTTGGGGTCTCCAACGTCACGCAATCGCCATGTCGAATTAACGATAAATTGTCACTTGGACAGGCGAGATAGTTAGCGAAGCGAACAAATCGAAACACAATCGGGATGCCGGAAGGGCTATCGGTAATACATCCATGAACTGCCTCATCAGGATTACAGGTCGGAGTGTCAGCAAGTAAAGTAGCGTTGTAGGAAAGGACGTTTTGCTCTGAAGTCAGAACGACTGAGCCGCCACTGAAAATCGCCAGCTTCGTCTGGATAGCTTTGGCCATGTTGGTCATGTCAAGAGGCAAAGGCGACCAAACAAAACGGAGATTGTTAGACCAGCTTAGAGGTGTGTTGCTCTGCTGCTTGTGCTGAAGCAAAACAGCGTTGTGTTGCAAGGGAATTGAAAACACTCGGTTTGGGCCAACGGTTTCAATACTTGCAAAGAAAGTGTCTTCGGGTAAAACGGCGAGGAGAGAGTACTCTAGAGTGAAATAGGACCCAAAAAACAACTGATTATTTACTGGCGTTGTTGGCTCCTCAATGATGTCGGTACTGCAGTCCGCATTTCGGCTGTAAAAACAGATATACTCTGTCAATTTGAGCCTTTTATTGGCGAGTGTCTCAGCGCTCTCCAAAGGAAAAAGACGAATGTCAGTCAAAAGTCTCGGAATATCAACCAAAGAGTACGAGACAGGCGCGGGATTGTCAGCAACGCGTGACGCCCATTTCTTGAGTGCTAGTGGCGAGCCATCCGTGAATGCACCGGTTCCAGCTAGCCCGCCCATGAACCATTCAATTGAAACATTTGTGAAGCTTGACGTCATGGATTTGCCTTCTCCTTGAAGCTTTTGACGTACATCCATCCACTGCGATGCCGTCAGTGGGCCGTAGGTCGTCGCCGCATCAATACCAGACTCGGCCAATGTGAGCTCGAATTTGACAAATTCTTCAGTTGTCATGGAACGTTGCTGCGCGGCAAGGCCCCCCATCACAACTTGAGCCACATAGTGTGTTCCGTAGGTGGCCACAAAACGCTCATAGGTAGCGTTATCGCTAAGGCCTGCAATGGCATGCTGGAACGCTTGCGTTACCCCAAAACCAGGCAGCAATGACGCCCGATACACAACGCTAATCCCATCCAACTGAACATACGAAACACCAGCTTGAAACGTGCAATTTTCGATCCGCTGGAAATCCAAACTTTTTTCGAATCGCCCGGACGGTGGTGAGCCTTGAACTTTGACAGATACATCAAGCTGCTGCGAGTAGGTCTTGCTGCTCGTAAATGTACTGACGTATGACGAAAACGAAGTCGATGGCTCAAAGGCTACGTCCACGTAGTCAGGGAGTGGGTACCAGCCATCTCCACTGAATCGGCCTTTTTTATATGAGAGTTCGACCACAGGCTGACGAAAACCTGCATCCACTTTGCCTGTCGTGTCCCTCGGGTTACCCTTGAAAATATCGTAGCCACGACCACTAAAGTCGAGACTGCGGATCGGCGAGTTCAGGGCAACCATCTTTCTATTCGGCGGTGGGGTCTTACGCGCAACTTTTGCTGTTCGGTGCATGCGTTATCAATAACTTTTAAAAAAAAACCCGTGGCAAACCTGTGCGCTCGATGGCCGTCAATGATGCGATCTCTGCGGACACGCTGCTCTCGAGGATAGTTGTGAGGGCGATGTAGTCGTTTCGGCGGGAGTTGCCTGCGTTATTACATATTAGGCCAAGAAATGACTTGGGCATACGCACTTTCGACGTTTTGAGCATGCGCACTTGCGGTCCTGGCAGAGGCCTCTTCGGCTGCGTAATTAAGAGTTCTCTTGATGTCGACGATGTTGGAGCGAAGGGAGGCTTCTTTGGCAAGGACTTTCAAAGGGAGTTTAGAAATTTACTCATTTTCTTTTTCTTTCATACCGTCACAAATTTCGTTGCAGCTGCTGCTACTCGTGGCACCGTTGTCGCTGCTGTCGAACGTGGACTGCGACACGCTGAAGAGTTCGTACGTTGGGGAGACCGACTGTTTGGACAGAAAAACTTTTCGAGCACTGTTCAGTGTGGTTTCGTACAGTTCAAAAAACACGCACCAATGAAGAGGCAGACGGCAAGAATAAGCGAGGAAGCCACCGATACAAGGAGCCCAACGAGGGCCAGTCTCCCACTAGACCACTGGCGCATGTTGTAAAAAATACGGTTCTTTGTTTCAGGCGCGTTTGTTTGTTGTGGTCGCACTGGAATGTTCTCTTCAGCTTTTTGTTTTCACGGAAAATGAAGGGTAACGTGCGCGTCTGCGCGCGCGTGGCCTGGGCACAAGCCTGGGTACCTATAGCGGCACTCCTGTTGTGCTTTGCTTGCCTTGGCATTGCTCAGAGCGAGTACATTTACGAGACGACCGCCACGCTCAATTCGACCAATTGTGAGGGAAGTCAGCAAGTCGTTGCGGTTTCCCTTTCCACTCAAGGTACTTTTTCTTTCCTTTTTTGTCAGCTGTTTGCCAATTAAACCCTACTTTATTCTTTCTTTTAGACGCTTGCACCCCAAGCAATTGTGCGACCGTTTATTTTGGTGACGAGCTTTGGGGCTCGGTTGTGTCATGTTGGCCATTGTCGACCAACCTGACCTCGACGCTTGAACCGGGAGACTACATTGAGAAAATGTACCTCAGCTCCGGAAGCTGTGGAAACGACAGCAGCATCGTCCAGTACGGCGTTTGGACGGCACCGTCTGCATGTTTTTTTGACCCAATCGACGGAAGCTATGAAATGGTAAAAAAAAAGGAAAAGAGATGGAGGGACGGAATCGGGTTGAGTTCTCTCCAAATTATAATAGATGATCTGCAACTACGAGAACTCTGAGGTCGACCTGTACAACTGTGGCGTCGATAGCACGTGTTCCAATTGCACATTGGTCGCATACGCCCTAGGATGCATGGAAAATTATTCCACAGACATGGCGGTATCCTACAACTGCATTTCCGTCGAAGAACAGGGCTATTATGAGCCTGCCACACCGTTGTATCCCGCGTCAACGTCAGGGAGCTCAGCGAGTTCATCGGGGTCGTCTGATGGCTCAACTGGAGACGAGAATCCAGGCATGACGTTCAGCATTTTTCTAATAAATAATTAAAAAAACTACGGAATGAAATAGTCCTAACGTACCTTGAGAGTGAGGCTACCCTCCGCTCACGAGTCATCGACGATCAAGTGGCTGCTGGCTTTGAATCCGCGTATGCAGACAGTGAAATTGCAGCCGCCCAACGCAAATTTTCGGAGGGTTCGTTACTTATACTTTTTCATGCTCGACTACGTCTAAACTGAATAACTTTATAATAGAGAACCTTCGGTTTGAGATGTTCAACCAGCGAATTGCCCAGGATGTTACAAGCACTCAAGCCGACGCTGAGAAGGCCAGTTATGAAGCTCAGGCCCGATTTGGTACGTCTGTTCTTCTGCGAGTTATTATTTGTTTATATGTATATGCACATGCTCAGATTCATTGAACGCTGTCGCACCTAACCAGCCTGACGTTGGTTCGGTCAAAAATTTAGATTTTATTGGCATTGGCTACAATATCTTTGAAGGAAATCCTTTGGATCCGTCGGGCAAAGTGGACGGTGGTTTCCGATTCCCTGTGGTTGCTTTAACATACAATTTGGGACGCTACACGGCGGATGGCCAATACCCATTGCCTGATTATGTGGATGTCCTCATGGAGCCTTCAACCTCTTTCACGTCGTCCTTTTCCATGTTCAATTCGGAGGCTCAGTACAAAAGCCAGCTCGACGAATCGGTGAGCATTGCAGCAAGTATTGGTGGCGGTGCGTTTGGTATCAACGTGGAAGCCCGCTTCTCCTTGAGTCAAGACTACCAATCCGTCACCGAACAAACACAGTCATCGCACAGCACGTTTGCACAAGTTAATGGCTACTGTAACGTCTATCGTTCGCGTCTACTGCCAGGCTATCAGTTGGCCGATGAGTTCCTCGCAGCGGTGGAGTCACTTACAGCCACTGATCTTACCGACAATCTCCAAGAGCTTGCGAAGGAGACCACATACATTAACTTTGTCAAAAAGTACGGAACGCACTTTACGAAAATGGTCCTGATGGGTGGTGTGGCCTCGCAGCGCTTCACCATGACCGAGTCTTCCATGATGAAATTCCAGTCTTCCTTGATTGAAAATAATGCGGAAGCAGGCGTGTCGTTTTCTTCAAAATGGGTCTCCGCTTCGGCATCCGTGGATTTGTCTCAGCTGCTTCAATCCGAGGGACAGTCCCAGATGAGCCAAATGTCATCTAGCACCACCGAGTGGTTTATGGGCGGAGTGCCAGGCGTGGGGTCGTTTTCTGAGGACGGAAGCACCGATTCAATTAAACAATGGTCAATTACCGTCGCCAGCAACCCCGCGCCGTTGAAGTATGAGCTGGTGGACATGCTCGATTTGTTCGAAGACGACAATTTGTTTTTGGGCGAGGGCTCTAGTCTTAATCCCATTGCCTTGGGCATTATTCAGGGAAACTTGAACGCGTTTTATTGTGTTTATAATGATCAATCTTATTGCCCCGTGAGGAAGGATTCATCTGCGACTGCCACGAGTCTCAGCTCTACATCATTGTTTTCACTCGAGCACAAGCTGTTGTCGGCAACGGACACAACGAGTCTACATTTTGTGCGGATGAACGAGGAAAATTTGCTCGAACTTGCCAAGGTCGAAGATGTGAGCACATGTGACGCATCGTCCGGTTACGCCCAGTCGGTAGTGACTGCTTTTGTAGTCTATGGTCGGAGTCGTGCCTTCAACGCACAGGTTGTCGTGTTTGTTCACAACGAGTACCTGACGTACCCTCTTGCTGACCTCAGCGAGGTTGCGCTGTCTTTGTTCAACTACAACGATTACTACGATGCAGAAATTTCTTGTGAGTCTTTGCCAGGATTTTATTCGATCGACGAAAGTCCTACTGGCTTCCGCGGCAACCTGTTTGATGCCCTCCGCTTCTCGAAAGTCATCGACGACTCTTGGTTCCTGCCTTTTACGTCCGAAATGTGGCTCTACTTTATGGACACGGCCACTGCAGTTGACGACCAATTGTACTTATTCAAAAGCGGATACGTGCTTCAGATGGCTTGCAGCAGCTGGCGCTCATTGTCCTGTGATCCCGTCGGACCCGCCCTTCCCCTCAACGAGACCATCTTCTGGACGGGCACAGCCCAGAACAGCTCATCGAGTGTGTTATCAGCTTTTCAAATGGGCGCGTACGGTGGTCGCCTTTCTGGGTCTGTGGCTGTAATTGACGCTTTCGATTTGGAGATGCGAATTATTACCAAGCAGGGACAATATCGAGGTGTGCCCACGACTCTTTTCCCTGAGCTGACGAATCGCAGCGACGACTACTACATGGCTCTTGACGGTGCAGCCAACAGTATTCTGAACCTGTTTCCAATCATCAGCCAGAATAATCTCATCGATACTGCGTATTCGGACGACTGGTGTTTCAATGGTATCATCACGCTCATGCCCGGCACATTCACCATTGTAACCTGCAACGGTTCCCTTTGGACTACCGCCTTCAATGACACCTTCTTCGGTAGCTTTTCGCTGACGAACATGTGCTGTGGCTCAGGCAGTCTGTATGCCGAACTCAACGGCCACATACGAACTGGTTTTGCTGACTGGAGTTTGGATTGCATGCGTCCCTTTGCATTTTCGGTTCTGCCTCTCAACATTGAGGACATCCGTCTGTCCCCCCCTCTTCAAGACATGCAAACCCTTTTTATAAGCACGGAGAAGGATGCCCTGTTCTATGACCCGGACTTTGGCGCATGCAAAGCAGACTTGTCGACGTGTTACACCGACGCTCCTAGTACAGAATTGTCCATGCCCGTCCGTTTTCGCATCCGCCGTACAGGACCCACAGACGCACTAAATAAGAGCGACGAATGTTTCTACGACGATTCGATGACGGTTATTGAGCACGAGAATTGTGTTAACCTCCTGATCATCGGAACCGGAGGCAACTATGGCTTCCAGGAGTTTGGTCAGCGTCCCGTGCTCACTTTGAACCCTCGTCCCACGACCGACCTCCTCAGCGGACCCCCGTACAAAGTCACCGGCGACCTTCGCATGATGGACTGGCCCGACGACATGATGGGCTTCCCCGACGCCGACGTGTTTGTCATCCGCGAGATCCCACCGGACCAAATGAACCCGTATCTTAAGGATTTTAAGTTCGTCTGAGATAGATCTGAGGTAGAATCACTTCGTTCCAATATACTCTAAAATTTTTTTGTGCATCTTGCAAACTTTTCTTATTCAGTGACCTTTTTAAAACAGTGCTACGCTCTTTCACAAGTAGTTTTCTTTTTTTTTTTTTTTTTTTGTGAATCTCAGCATTTCTATTGTACTTCCTATGTTTTTGAATTTGAACCGTTACAAACATTGCCATAATAGCCGGAGTACTGAGGAGTTTACTTTGACTTTTTGCAAGAAAGTTTCTAGCATTATGGCCGTGGTAATCTCTGTTGCAAATATGTTTCGATCAGCAGGGAATTTTATTTATTTATTTATTTTATGTAATCCATTGGTAGTCCTACATCGTTTGGACAGTTGTGGCTACTGAGTCAGCCTGAGAGGAAAGGAGAGGTCTGGCTTCATCGTTGTTAGCGCTTTTCTTTTGCTGTTTGCGACGAATGAAGAACACCGCGACAGCAGCTGCTAAAACGATGGCGAAAATCAAGACGACTGCGGTAATGACCTGCTTTTGGTCGGTCGGGACATCGTCGTCCTCTGTCACACAGGGAAAGCAAGAAGGCGTCGGTGATGCTGTCGCACTTGCGGTCGCCGTTCGGGTGACCGTGGCACTCTGTGTCCAGGATGCCGTCGCGCTGGCGGTGCGTGTCGGTGCGGTCCCAGTGTAGTAGACCTCACAGCTTGCCAACTCGTCAGGGGAATCGTTGCCTAATCCACCCACAATCATCACGCTGCCATCAGGAAACTTGACAGAGTTGAGGATAGTCGCCCGCGCAACGTGAAGGAAGGCTGTGTATTCCCACTGACCTGTCGTAGCATTGTAGACCTGGACGTGAGGCAGGCTCTCAAAACCAACGGATAGAATGGTCTCGCCACCAATAACAATGGCTCGGCCGTCGTCCAATATTTCCATGCTGTAATATTGTCGGGGATTCTGAGGCATCAGGCCGGTTATGATCCAGGTATTGCTGGTCACATTGTAAAGTTCCACGCGACCATCATAAGGCGGGCCGGTCACGCCCGCAGCCACCAGGACGAGGCCATTGTGGAGCAATCCAGCGGTATGGTACCTATGGGGTGCCGTCGGGGTGGCGACCAGTCTCCATTGGCCCGTCGTGATGTTGTACAGCTCTGCCGTTTGTTCCGCACTCTCGTGTCGACCCCCCACAACGAGGACACCCGTACCGTCTTTGAGGAGCGTTACAGTATGACCAACCCGACCCGCACTCATG
>Ga0302223_10001997_pt1 | contig 10434 bp, 11 predicted proteins | sample II_Palsa_E2_3_FD_194565 | JGI IMG/M metagenome (GOLD analysis project Ga0302223, IMG submission 194565) | Peat permafrost microbial communities from Stordalen Mire near Abisko, Sweden - II_Palsa_E2_3 | ecosystem: Environmental > Terrestrial > Soil > Palsa > Peat permafrost | place: Sweden... | reverse complement strand
GTCACGCCGTTCGAGATGTCTGCGGGTGTAGACCAGCCGGGCGCGGGCGAGGTCACGTCCTGGTTCTCATTGTTGAAGACGGCGACAAAGTTGTAGCCGAAGGACTTGGCGGCGATTGTGATGCCCTCGGTGGCGCCGCTGAAGGGCAGCACGCCCATGCTGCCGCCATCGCTGCCGAGGTAAGTAGGTCCGTTGTTCTGGAGCGTGATGGCTATGCCGTCCGCGCAGCCGTTCGAGCACGTCCCAAAGCTCAGAACGAACTTGGCCGAGAAGCACTCGTAGCACGTCGGGTCGTATGGCTTGGTGAAGATGGCCGAGCGCGCCTGGCTGTTCATGTTGTGGTTGGCCAGGTGGAGCATCCCGTTCTCGAGCGGGAAGTCGTTGCTGTAGCCGTTAAAGGTGAGCGGGTAGTTGTGGTTGATCGCGTCAAAGCTAAAGGAGGGGAAGTCGAACGAGGGCCCAGAGCAGGCAGCGGGCGGCATTGATGGCGCAGCAGTCGGGCCATACGTCGGAATGGCGCCTTGGACGAGGACAAATGCGCTGCTTTCTGTGCCGACGACCGCCATGTTCAGCTCGTTGTTAAGGGCGACGCTCGCGCCAAAGCTGGCCGCGGTGCTGGTGAAAGAGTCATTCTGCGAGCACGAGCTGCCCACGCACGAGTACCAGTAGACGCTCGAGCTGGCGGGCGCGCTCACGAGCAGCGTGCTGCTGACCAGCGAGAGCGCGGCGCCAAAGGACGACACGCCCGAGACGCTGAACGAGGCCGCGGGTGACGGGTTACACGTGGGCGAGCTTGTTGTGCAGCTGTAGACGTAGACGGTGCCCGTCGAGCTCTCGCCGGCGAAGACGTAGCCGCCGGATGAGACGGCCACGGCCACTGCGGTTGGTGCTGTATCACAGGGAAACGCATAAGAGGGGAAAGAAGAGAGGGGAGACGTACTCTGGAAGGGCAGCGCGTACTCTGAGCCGCCTTGGAGCGAGGGACTGGAGGGCGTGCCAGAGTAGTGCACGGGAAGGAAGGCCGCATAGTAGCCCGTGCTGTCGTCGCCAGGGCCGGCCAGCACACCAAAGAGGGCATTCGGAATGGACGCAGCGGCAAACCCCATGAAGAACGAGGTGTTGGTCGTGCCCGAGTACGCCGGGCTGCCACAGTTCAACCCCGGGCTGACCGTGCAGACGATCAAGTAGAAGGCGCCTGTTTGGCCGCCCCCGTTGGGCGCGCCCGTGAGGACATACAGAGTCGAGGAGACCAGAGAGACGGAGAACGCGATGCCATTGTACGTCGGCGACGAGCCTTCGTCGATGTAGGCGTGCAGGAAGGTCGGATTGGCGAGGTCGGCGAGGCTGTAGATGGCGATGCCGCCGACGCCGTTCGCGTTGCCCTTGTCATTCCTGTGGTACAAGTTTCAAAAATTCGAAACACGTCATCTTTCCTTCGTACCCGGCGTTGGGCGCGCCCACAATGAGGAGCGATGAGCCGTTGGTGAGCGCGAGGCTGTAGCCAAAGCAGCTGCCTGTGAAGTACCAGGCGCCGTCGTATTCAGACGCGGTCGGCGCCGTGATGATGGACTCGAACGAGCACACGGCGTCGCTCGTGCACGAGTACACGTTCACGTACCCGTTGCCGTAGGTCGTCGCGGCAGGGATAAGCGACGCATCAGGTGTGATTGAAGGGATGAAACACTGCGGGGCGCCCACGACGACGACGCTGCCAGAGGCGGCCGTTGCCCAGCCGACATAGTCCTGGGACGACTCGGGATCGTCCTGCAGTTGCACGCTCGAGTACTGCGCCCGGACGCCCACAGCGCCGAGCAGCAGCAGCAGGGTGGCCGTGCTGAGCAGCTGCATCCACGGACCTTACCTCGCTGTCTGAGTTGCCTGTCAGTTTCTCACACCCCCCTGCCCACCTCAAGTTCTGTTTCGTCTCACATCCCCAGATGAGACGCCCCCAGATGAGACGTTCATGAGAGAACTTTGGACCATGTTTCAGTTGTGCCCTGAAGTCACCGTTTCACTTCTTTCCCAAGACAACACAGTAAGCAAGGCGCAATAAAGAATCAAGTCCTAGCAGGAGTCCGACAAAGGAGAAGAAGACTGGAAGAAGAAGTAGAAAGCACGTTCGCAGGAAAAGAGACGCAGCACAGCAACGCAAAACAGATAACAATGAGCAACATATACCATATACCTTTAATAGTCGAGCCTTAGAACACCCAGAAGAGCGACCGCTTCTATCAGTCGTGAAAGCAGGGGTTGCAGGATCGGCACAATTTTCTTTCGACACACCACGAGGCCAAAAAAATATTGAACCATTCGTCCCAAAAAAGGAAATTCGGCGTGGTGGCGTGCGCGTGCGTTGGACTTTTGAAAAGTTTTGTTGGGCGAGGGACCCTCGAGCACGACACAGCTGCACATTTTTCGAGTGAATGAAGTCCAGATTGCAGTACTTTAAGCACGCATTGATGTTCATTGTGGCACAAAATGTACGCATTCAGTTTGGCGAGATTGCATTATGGTGTGGGTGATCATTTCGGTAAAACCAGTTGTTCCGATTACCCTGATTCACACGCCAAAGTTTTTTCATTCATTTTTCTTCCAAACTTTTACTTTCACGCTAACCGCGGGGCCAGGGTGCAAACAAGCGCTGGACGGACGGGCGGACTGACTTTGTCGGCGCCAGCAGTAGCGAAGGACGCGCATTGCCCGCCGTTCCTGCTGGCTCGCATGTCTTCAGTTTCTCGTTTCATGTTCTTTTCTTTTCGTCCCATTTTTTTATATCCCTTCACTCCTAATTGGTTCGACGGGGGAAAAATAGGTCGTCGCGTGGCCCTGGTGCAGCAGTCGCAAGAACCCAGGCCCTGCAACACCAGTCTCGTCGTCGCGCAGCGAAATACAACAACAGGAGGTAAGATAGATATAAGATAACAGGGACTGAAACTGCGTTTCAGGATGAGCGCAAGCCTCCAGTGGGTCTTTTGCGGCCTGCTCCTCGGCCTGCTCCTCGTCCCTGACGTCGAAGGCCAGTTCTTGTCCGTCCAGTCGGAGAGTGCGTCCAGCAAAGATTGGTATGGTTGGGGGCTCACTGCCTACGGAAGCATTGTCGTCGTGGGTGAGCCTTTCGTGAGTGAATACAACGGTGAAATCTTTGTGTATTCGTGCTCTTCCTCGGGCACTGCAAGTACATGCTCGCTGGGAACTTCATACACATTTTCATCCAATGATATTGGATACATGTACGGGTATTCTGTTTCCCTGTCTGGGACCATGCTTGCTGTGGGAATACCAGGGTATGGAACAGTCGGGACATGGCCGGGTGGTGTTGATGTGATTACCTGCTCGAGTGCGAGCGCCTGCACCCGGTCGACCAGCAAGTATGTCACATTATCCACTACAAGCTCATACGGTCTGGGTGCTTCTGTTCTCATGTCTGGAAATCTTTTGGCGACGGGAGGCAACCACGCACCGTACGACTACTATGCGGGCAGGTCGTACGGCAGTTCAACATCCTATCTATACATCGCCTACTGCACCAGTGGCACTACCCCGTCCTGTTCCTCGCTTACCCAAATTACTTCAGTGTCCAACGGAGCTGCCCTGGGTGAAGCAGTTGCCCTGTCAGGATCTGCGTCGGCCGCCTTGGTTGCTGCAGGAGCCCCTTTGACCGGCGAAGTGTTCGTTTATGGCGCATCCTACTCGTCGTCGTTCTCATTTTCTTCAGCTCAAACGATCTCGTCATCATCTGGTGGTTACTTTGGCTATGGCTTGGCGATGTCACCTGGCTCTTCGGGATCCACGGTTCTTCTTGCCGTCGGTGCAAATGAGCAAACCGTTAGCGGGAACAGTGAGCAAGGCGTGGTCTACATTTACACGTGCGTTGTCACAACCAGCACGCCTGCCTGCACGTCTGTGACTTCCTTCACTGACACATCCTCGCCGAAAAGCGGCGAGCAATTTGGCTCGAAACTCAGCTTTGGGGTGTATGGCCCAAACATCATGCTGCTCATTCCCGGATCTGGAAACGAGGCGTCACGTTCAGTGTCGTACGCGTATACATGCACAACATCTGGGTGCTCCCTGTTGTATTCGTTTTCATCGGCAGGATATGCAGTTGCGGCAGATCCACTGGGCACTGGCGTCGCTCTCGCCCACTATTACATTGGGCACATGGCCTACTACGCCCAGTGCACGTCGCCTTGTTCCACATGCTCATCGTCCGCCACAACATGCACCAACTGCTTCTCGGGATACTTCCTTTCGGGCTCCTCATGCGTCTCTTCCTGCAGCGCCGGCTACTATGCCAACACGGCGGTGACTCCGAATGCCTGCACGGCCTGCCCGTCTCAGTGCACTGCCTGCTCGTCAGCGACCTCGTGCTCTGCGTGCGCATCGGGCTACTACCTCTCGGGCACGTCATGCGTCACCGCTTCTGCCTGCCCGGCCGGCACCGTCGCCAGCTCTGGCGCGTGCGTGACGTGCACAGCTGACTGCTCGACCTGCGCATCGGCCACGACGTGCTCGACCTGTGACTCGGGCTACTACCTCCTCTCGAGCAGCGGCACTTGCACTGCGTCCTGCGAAACTGGCTACTTTGTCTCCGGCTCCACGTGCACGACCTGCAGCGCGGCCTGCACGGCTTGCTCGGGCACGGCCTCGACGTGCTCGTCCTGCTCGTCGGGCTACTACCTCACCGGCAGCACCTGCGGTACGACCTGCAATGCCGGTTACTACGGAAGCAGCGGCGTCTGCACATCCTGTGCGTCCAACTGCCAGACGTGCGCCTCGGTCTCGACGTGCTCTGTTTGCACAAGCGGCTACTACCTCACCAACGGTGCCTGCGTGACGATCTCACAGTGTCCCTCCGGTACATATGCCTCATCGTCGACCGGCACCTGCGCTACCTGCTCCTCGAGCTGCACCACGTGCTCGGGCGCATCGACGACGTGCACGAGCTGTCCGTCGGGCCAGGTCCTCACCCTCGCGAGCACTTGCGCCGCGACGTGTCCAGCGGGCTCGTTCGCGCCGTCGGGATCGACCACATGCTCGTCGTGCTCGTCGTCTTGCTCAGCCTGCTCGGGAACGTCGACGACCTGCACCGCCTGTGCGTCGGGACAGTACCTCTCGAATGGCTCGTGCTACTCGTCCTGCCCAACTGGGACCTTCAACTCGAGCTCAACCGCCTGTACCGCCTGCTCGTCGAGCTGTCTCAGCTGCTCGGGATCGGCCTCAACATGCACCAGCTGCTCGACGGGCCTCGTCCTTACCACGTCGTCGACCTGCGCCTCATCGTGCACAAATGGATCGTATGCGAGTGGCTCGACCTGCATGGCCTGCTCGTCTTCGTGTGCGACCTGTTCGGGATCGGCAAGTTCCTGCCTTACCTGCCCCGTCGGCTCGTACCTCTACGGCACGACCTGTCTCGGCAGCTGCCTTTCCAACACCTATCTCTCCGGCTCTTCCTGTCTCTCGTGCTCGTCCTCGTGCGGCAATTGCACCGGCTCGGCCGCCAACGAGTGCACCAGCTGCCCCACTGGCTACGTTCTCTACAACAACCGGTGCTACACCAGCTGCCCCTCGGGATCATACCTGAGCACGACAACGACCTGTGCTGTGTGCTCGTCTTCGTGCGCGACATGCAGCGCAGGTTCATCGACGTCCTGCACGAGCTGCGCCTCTGGTCTCTACCTCTACGCATCGGCCGGCACCTGCACGACGTCCTGCCCATCGGGAACCTACAACTCGAGCTCAACGGCCTGCACTGCCTGCTCGTTGTCCTGCGCCAGCTGCTACGGATCCAGCACAACATGCACAAGCTGTCCGTCTGGTCAATACCTCTACAATGGCCAGTGCTACACCTCATCCTGCCCGACAGGCACATACGCGCCGTCCGGATCGACCACGTGCACCGCCTGCTCGTCGAGCTGCCTCACCTGCTCAGGCTCGGCCTCAACCTGCACCAGCTGTCCGACGGGTCAGGTCCTCACCTTGACTGCGACGTGCGCACCGTCCTGCGCAAATGGATCGTACGCGAGCGGCTCGACCTGCACGGCCTGCTCGACGTCGTGCGCCACATGCCAACTCTCATCAACGACTTGCACCAGCTGTCCCGCAAACACCTACCTGTACGCAAGTGCGTGCCAGAGCTCGTGCCCCGGCGGCGCGTACGCGACCACGTCGGGCGTCTGCGCCACGTGTTCCTCGCCGTGCGCGACATGCAACGGGTCGGCCACGTCGTGCACCTCGTGTCTCGCGGGCTACCTGTTCTACACGGCCAACAGCACCTGTGTCGCCGGCTGCCCCTCGTCGACGTTCTCGAGCGGATCCACATGTGTCAACTGCGCCTCTAGCTGCGCCACCTGCTCCGGTGCATCATCGTCACAATGCACCACGTGCAACTCCGGCTACCTCTATAACGGAGGCTGTGTGGCCATCTGCCCTGCCGGCTACTTTGTCAATGGCATCCAGTGCTCGGCCTGCACATCGCCCTGTGCCAACTGCACGGGATTGTCGACGACCTGCACCGCCTGCTCGACCGGCAGTCTCTCTGGCGGCACGTGTCTCAGCAGCTGTCCACAGGGCATGGCCTCGGTCAACTCGGTCTGCCAGACGTGCGTCTCGCCGTGCGCCACCTGCGTCAGCTCGACGTCGACGTGTCTGTCCTGTAACGCAAGCACCAACACGTACCTCTACGGCTCACAGTGCCAGTCGTCCTGCCCTGCTGGCTACTACATCGACGGCCAGGTGTGCTCGACGTGCTCGTCGTCGTGCGCAAACTGCTCGGGATCGGCGACCACATGCACGTCGTGCGCGATCGGAAGCTACCTCTACCTGGGAACCTGCTACTCGTCGTGTCCCGCTGGCTCGTACGCTTCCTCGACCACAGCCTGCACGGCCTGCTCCTCCAGCTGCAAGACATGCTCGGGGTCGGCCTCGTCCTGCACGTCCTGCAACTCGGGCACCTTCCTCTACGACTTGGCCTGCGCAGCAACATGCACCAACAACGCCACGTACGCCGACTCAACCAGCAACACCTGTCAGCCATGCACGTCGCCCTGTTCCACCTGCGCCGAGACCAGTGGCACGACGTGCACATCCTGCATCGCGGGATACGAGTACACCGCATCATCCAACACTTGCGGTACCAACTGCACTGATGGGACATATCAGTCTGGCTCGAGCTGCCCGACCTGTGACGACAGCTGCGCCGACTGTGCCGGATCGGCCACATTCTGCACAAGCTGCCCTTCAGGCAAGCTCCTGTACAACAACGTCTGCTACAGCACATGCCCTGCTGGCTCGGTCGCCTCGAGTGATGGCGTCACCTGCACGGCCTGCACGTCCAACTGCGCCAACTGCAGGGGATCGGCCTCGACCTGCACCAGCTGCGTCACCGGCTACTACTACGACGGCGATCTGCAGGAGTGCGTGACTTCTGCTGACTGTCCTAGCTACACGATCGCCACGACTGTGAGCGGCGTCCTCACGTGCGCCAACTGCACGGCCAGCTGCGCCACCTGCACGTCCACCACGTCGACGTGCCTTACCTGCGTCACGGGAACATACCTCTCCGGCTCGTCCTGCGTGGCCGTCTGTCCTAATGGTACCCTCGCCAATGGCACGTCCTGCGTTGCTTGCATCGACAACTGCGCGACGTGCTCGGGATCGACCAGTACCTGCACCAGCTGCGTCGACGGCTTCAACCTGTACGAGGGCGTGTGCTACAACGGCGTCTGTCCCTCGGGAACGTACATCGGCTCCGAGTCGACGTGCCAGAACTGCTCCTCGCCGTGCGCCAACTGCACCGGCTCGGCCATGACGTGCGTCACTTGCATCTTGGGCACGTTCCTGTACGAGACCAACTGCACATCGACCTGCCCTGCCGGCACGTTCTCGAGTGGCACGATCTGCGCCCAGTGCTCGGCCAGCTGTGCCACCTGCAACGGCTCGGCATCGACCAACTGTCTTTCGTGCGCGGGATCTACGTACCGCTCTGGCACCTCGTGCTTGTCATCGTGTCCATCGGGCTACTTTGCCAACACGACCAGCAACACCTGCGACCAGTGTGCGTCGGGCTGCCAAAACTGCATCACCGATGCCACCACCTGCACGTCGTGTCCTTCTGGCCAGTTCCTCAACGAGACGTCGTGTGTTTCGACGTGCCCCTCCGGCACGCTCGCCGTGGGCTCGATCTGCACGCAGTGTGACTCACCCTGCACCAGCTGCAACACGACGGCGTCGACGTGCACAAGCTGCTCGTCTGGTCTTGTGCTGTACGAGGGCCAGTGTCTGCCGTCGTGCCCGAGCGGATCGGTCCAGTCTGCGACTGACAGCGACTGCCTGTTGTGCGAGTCGCCCTGCACCACCTGCACCGGCACGGTGTCGCAGTGCACGGCTTGTTCGAGTGGACTGCTTTTCGACCAGGGCTGTGTCGCGGCGTGTCCCGGCACGACGTTCGCCGATGGGTCGCAGTGCGAGTCCTGCACGGCGCCGTGTGCCAACTGCGCCACCTCGGCCTCCACGTGCACGACGTGTCAGGACGGCTACTTCCTCTACGGCTCGTCGTGTGTTCTGACCTGTCCTCCCGGCACGTACAACGTCAGTGGCCAGTGCCAGCAGTGCGCGGCGTCGTGCGCCAACTGCACCAGCACCGCGGACACTTGCACGGCCTGCCCGACCAACTACTTGCTGTACAACGCGACCTGTCAGGGCTCGTGCCCCGTTGGCACCGTCTCTGTCGACGGCCTCACCTGCACCACGTGCGCCTCGTCGTGCGCGACGTGCTCGGGCCAGACGACGTCGTGCACGTCGTGTCCCTCGTCGTCGTACCTGTACATCAACGGCTCGGCGGGTGTCTGTGAGTCGGTCTGTCCCAGCGGCACCGTCCTGATTGGCAGCACCTGCACGCCCTGTGACTCGGGCAGCTCCTGTGCAACGTGCACCAACACGACCTCGCAGTGCACATCATGTGCATCGGGCTACGAGCTCCTTGGCACGCAGTGTCTTTCGTCGTGCCCATCGGGAACCACCGCTGTCGGTCTTCTGTGCGAGACCTGCGCCACCAACTGTTCGTCCTGCTCGGGATCGACTATGGCCTGCACAGCCTGTGTCTCTGGCCTCTACCTTTACAACGGCACGAGCTGCGTCTCGATCTGTCCCGGTGGCTCTTTCCTCGATGGTGGCCAGTGCTCGCTCTGCTCCTCGGAGTGCGCCACCTGCTCTCTGTCGGCTCAAAGTTGCACGTCGTGTCCATCTGGCACCTACCTCTACGGCGCCACCTGCGTTTCGTCGTGTCCGTCGGGCTTCTACCTTGATGGCTCCAGCTGCCTCGAGTGCCAATTGCCCTGTGCATCGTGCAATGGCGCGGCGGCGCAGTGCACGTCCTGCCCCGGCAACTTTCTCCTGTACAACGCGACTCTGGCCAACAGCACCTGCCTCTTCGAGTGCCCGACCGACACGATCCAGGCCGGCAGTCTCTGTGTCCCTTGCAGCGCCTCCTGTGCCACCTGCGTCTCGTCGCCGTCGACCTGCACGTCGTGCTCGGATGCGTCCGCCCTTCTGACCCCCGATGGCCAGTGCGTCTCGTCGTGCCCGAGCGGGACGACGGCCGACTATGCCGCGTCGACGTGCGATGCCTGCCAGAGCCCCTGCGCCGACTGCAGCGGCACGATCACGACCTGCACCAGCTGCGTCGACGGTGGCTACGCCCTCAACGGCGTGTGCTACTCGGCCTGTCCAAGTGGCTATGTCGGCGAAGTGGTCGGCGGCATCGCGACCTGTCTCGGCTGCACGTCCAACTGCTCGACGTGCGCCAATTCGACGTCCACCTGCTTGACGTGCGTTGGCATGACCGATCTCTACGGCCAGTCGTGTGTCGCCTCCTGCCCGAGCCAGACGTACCTGATCAACGGCAAGTGTCTGCCCTGCGACTCGAGCTGTGATCAGTGCAGCGGCTCGCCGACCAGTTGCACGTCGTGCCCGGCGTCATACTACCTTTTTGACACCACTTGCGTCTCTGCCTGCCCGAACAACACGTACTACAACATCGACATGCAGACGGCTGAGATCACATGCTTACTCTGCACGTTCCCCTGCGCCACATGCTCGTATAGCTCACTGTGCACCACGTGCATCGACGGCTTCTACCTGTACGATAACGCTTGCGAGAGCTCATGCCCGATCGGCACGCAGATCGTCAATGGATCCTCCTGCGAGCTCATCCCGCCGTCATGCGCTGCCACCACGGACTCGAACGCAAACTTCAACGCAAGCGCGGTTTCGCAAGTGGTCATGGGCACCTGCGATCCGGGCTTTGTCGGCGAAGCGTCGGCTTACTGCGACTCGACGGGCTCGTGGGATACGAATCAGTTCAACGTGACCTGTTCCTTCACCACGGTCGTTACGGGCGGCAACATCGTCGACCTCACAACGACGTACATCGAC
>Ga0302223_10001990_pt1 | contig 10475 bp, 8 predicted proteins | sample II_Palsa_E2_3_FD_194565 | JGI IMG/M metagenome (GOLD analysis project Ga0302223, IMG submission 194565) | Peat permafrost microbial communities from Stordalen Mire near Abisko, Sweden - II_Palsa_E2_3 | ecosystem: Environmental > Terrestrial > Soil > Palsa > Peat permafrost | place: Sweden... | reverse complement strand
CAGGTTGAGCAGTTCGGCGGCGGTATCGCGAATCTGCTGGGCAGCGCGGCGCTTGGCTTTTTCCCACTGGCCGGAGCCGAGCGAGTGAAGCGGGGCGCTTTCCGGATCGGCGCCGCTATAGCGCGAAATTACGTGCAACTGCGCGACCGGCACATAGAGTTTGCTTTCGCCGGCGTATTCGAGGTGCAGGAACTCGGTTTCACCTTCGCCGAGATCCATCGTCACCAGACCCATATAGCGTCCTATACCGTGCTGCGAATGCACGACCGGGTCGCCCACCTTCAGCTCCGACAGGTCGCGCACCATCGAATCGACGTTGCTCGCCTGTTCCTGGCGGCGCCGTCCCGAGCGGCGCACGAGCGGGCCGTACAGCTCGGTTTCCGTGATGACAGCGATGCCGTCGGCCGGCACCGCAAAGCCGATGGAAAGCGGTGCAACGCCAAGCGAGAAGCGTTCGTCGCTGATCAACCAGTCGTTGAAGCTATCGCTCGACGAGGGTCGCAGATGATTGTCAGCCAGCAGTTGCAGCAGCGTCTCGCGCCGGCCCGCCGATTCCGCGGCAAACAGCACGCGGTTCTGGGTCGTCTCTAGATAGCCGCGCAATGCCGCGACCGGATCGTCTGCATGGCGATCGATCGCGAGATCCGGTAGCGGCGTCGACCAGCCACCGCCGGCATTGACGGGCAGCACAAGACGCGCGAACGGCTTGGCGAACGTGAAGAAGTCCGCGTCCGAGAGGAACAGGCGCTGCGGCTCGAGAATCGGCCGGTCGCGGTCGTGCGAGAGGAAGCTGTGACGCTGCTTGGTGTCGTTGGTGAAACGCTTGATGGCTGCTTCCAGATCGCCGACGAACGCGAGTTGCGCGCCCTCGGGCAGATAGTGAAACAGCGTGGCAGTCTCTTCGAAGAAGAGCGGCAGGTAGTATTCGATGCCCGCGGACGGCACCCCGTTGCCGATATCCTTATAGATCGACGCGCGGCTCGGGTCGCCCTCGAACACTTCGCGCCAGCGGCTGCGAAAGGCGGTGCGGGCGGCTTCGTCGAAGGGGAATTCGCGGCCAGGCAGCAGGCGCACGTCCTTCACGGGATAGAGGCTGCGCTGCGTGTCGGGGTCGAACGCGCGGATCGAGTCGACCTGATCATCGAACAGATCGATCCGGTAAGGCAGCGGCGAGCCCATCGGATACAGGTCGAGCAGCGAACCGCGTACGCAATACTCGCCGGGGCGTACCACCTGGCTGACGTGTTCATAGCCTGCCAGCGTCAACTGGGCCTTCAGCTTCGCCTCATCAAGACGCTCGCCTTGCGAGAACGAGAACGTGTAGCCCGCCATGAACGAGGCGGGCGGCATACGGTACAGGGCCGTGGTAGCGGGCACCAGCAGGATGTCGCAGCGGCCTTCGCCGAGGTCATGGAGCGTGGCGAGGCGCTCGGAGACGAGATCCTGGTGCGGCGAGAAGGTATCGTAAGGCAGCGTTTCCCAGTCTGGCAGAAGGCGCACACGCGCCTCGGGGGCGAAGAAAGCGATTTCTTGCGTGAGGCGCTGGGCGTCGACGGCGCTCGCGCAGACGACGGCGAGCAGCGGCACCTGTTCGCGATAGGCGAGGTGATAGCGGGCGATCAGCAGGGCATCGGACGAGCCGTGCGTACCGTCGAAGGCGAAACGCTGCCCGGCCTTGACGAGCGCGACGGGCGTGGAGTACTGCGATGATGCGGCGATGTCTGGCATAGAGGAGAAGGCGGCCGTTGGGTCACACGTGAGCGGCAAGTTTACGCGTGTCATGGCGTGGATGCGAAGGACCTATTATAAAATCCGTCCTTTACTTTGACTTTCGCGGCGTCCGCACCAGTGACTTCACGTCTTTTTGCTCTGATTCCGTGCGCAGGCACCGGCAGCCGGTCCGGCGCCGCGATGCCCAAACAATATCGCACTGTAGCCGGTCGCGACCTGTTGCATTACTCATTGGCGGCGTTCGACGCCTGCAGCGAGTTCGCGCAAACGCTCGTGGTTATCGCCCCCGAGGACCAACATTTCGACGCCCGCCGCTTTTCCGGCCTGCGCTTCGCGGTACGGCGCTGCGGTGGGGCGTCACGCCAGGCTTCGGTCCTGAATGGCCTGCACGCGCTGGCCGAGTTCGGCGCACGCGACGACGACTGGGTGCTGGTGCACGACGCGGCACGCCCGGGCATCACGGCTTTCCTGATCCGCACGCTGGTTAGCGCGCTCAAGGACGACGCGGTGGGCGGGATCATGGCGTTGCCCGTGGCGGATACGCTCAAGCGCATCGCGCCGGATAGCGGCGGACGAATTGCCCGCACCGAGTCGCGCGACGGCTTGTGGCAGGCGCAGACACCGCAGATGTTCCGCGTGGGGATGTTGCGCGAGGCGATCTTGCGGGCGCAGCAGGACGGACATGATCTGACGGACGAGGCGAGCGCGATTGAGTGGCTGGGCCACGCACCGCTATTGGTGCAGGGCAGTTTGCGCAATTTCAAGGTTACGTATCCGGAAGATTTCGATCTGGCCGAGGCGATTTTGAGCCGGCCAGCGGCTTCCTGAAGAGTTTCATCGTTGATAACCGGACTTCGAGCTATGGATTTCAGAATTGGACAAGGGTATGACGTGCACGCACTCGTACCGGGGCGGCCGCTCATTATTGGCGGCGTGACGGTGCCTTATGACCGGGGGTTGCTAGGGCATTCGGATGCGGATGTGTTGTTGCATGCTATTACGGATGCTTTGTTTGGCGCTGCCGCTTTGGGGGATATTGGGCGGCATTTTTCTGATACGGATGCGAAGTTTGCTGGGGCGGATTCTCGTGTTTTGTTGCGGGAATGCGCTGCGCGGATTGCTCAGGCTGGGTTCTCTATTGGGAATGTGGATAGTACTGTCATTGCTCAGGCGCCTAAGCTTGCGCCTCATATCGAGGCTATGCGGGTTAATATTGCTGAGGATTTGAAGCTGGCGCTTGATCGGGTTAATGTCAAGGCTAAGACTAATGAGAAGCTTGGGTATCTTGGAAGGGCTGAGGGGATTGAGGCTCAGGCGGTGGTTTTGTTAATCAAGGTTTGACGGGGGTTTTTTGCCTGTTCGGCGCTTTGGTGGTCTTATTGCGGTGTTGGCCTTTCCTTGATTTCATATTGGTCTATTAGCTTCGCCCCGCACAGGGGCATCGCTAATAGACCGATAACAATGCAAGGAAAGGCCAACACCGTAGTAACGCGGAAAGCGCCGCGCAGGCAAATAAAAGCATGCGTAAACGCCACACATTAAAACCACCGCGCGGCGTCCCACAGAAAGTGAAAAACCTGATTACTTCCCTTCAGCCACAATAACCTGCGAAGCAGCATTAACAACAGCAGCAATACGCCCCACATCCCGCAATTGAGTAGAACTCATCCCTTCAGCGACAAGCGTATCAAAATGCGATTTAACACAAAAATGGCATTTGCCAATAATAGAAGCCGCCAGCGCATACATCTCAAACCGCCGCTTATCCACGCCACCATGCGAAGCATAAGCATTCATCCGTAAACCAGCCGGCTGCGATTTCAGATCCGCATTATCAGTCATCTCCACATACGGATACCAGACGTTATTCATCCCCATCAACGCAGCAGCCGTCAGCGCGCCATTGACCTCTTCGGGAGACAACACACCCGCATTGCGAATTGCATCCACCAGCACCGCACTCTTCGCCGCAAACGCCGCAGCCAGCGCCACGCCCACGGCATCTGTGCCCTCCAGCGACGACCGCGCAATCGTGCCGTCCAGGTTCAAACGAATGTCTTTAGCGTAGTCAGGAACAAGTGCTTTAATCGCAGACAAGAATTCCATTGATATCTCCTATCAGGTTGCCGATAAAAAAGCCCGCCGGCTTTTTCAAGCTTAGCGGGCTTTCGACTTGCAAGGCTTACAGCGTTGCGCCGCCAACCGCACGGTTGCATGGGCACAGTTCGTCCGTTTGCAGACCGTCCAGAATACGCAGCACTTCTTCCGGGTTACGGCCAACGTTCAGGTTGTTCACCGAAACGTGCTGGATCGTGTTGTCCGGGTCGACGACGAACGTTGCGCGCAGTGCCACGCCTGCTTCCTTGTCGCGCACGCCCAGTTGGTCGATCAGTTCGCCCTTGACGTCGCCGAACGCATAGTGGTTCAGCTTGCTCAGGTCCTTGTGCTCACGGCGCCATGCCAGCTTCACGAATTCGTTATCCACGCTGCCGCCCAGCAGGACAGCATCGCGTTCCGCGAAGTCGTTGGCCAGCTTGCCGAATTCGACGATTTCCGTCGGGCACACAAAAGTGAAGTCCTTCGGGTAGAAGTAGATGATCTTCCACTTGCCCGGGAACGACTGTTCGGTGATTTCTTCGAACGCCGACACGCCGTTTTCTTCATGGTTGTTGAAGCCCGGCTTGGCTGCGGTGACGGTGAAAGCTTCCAGTTTGTCGCCAACGGTTTTCATGCGGAAATACTCCTGTGAAGGGTTGCCAATGAGTTGGAAAAAACGGCCTGTTCAGGCTACCTGCTCGCTGTAACGAATACGTTACACAGACTTAATTATAACTCTATTGATGCATCGCAGCAATAGTTTTTAACTAACAAAGCGGATAGTTTTTCTTCACTACGTCGATAGTCTGTCTGAATGTCACTGTTTCCGCAGACTATACGGTGTGGCTATTGCGCGGGAGGGTAACGCGCTCATGCACTGCAGCATCCGCCGCAGTGGCGCCGCTAAAACGCTGGCGGAGCGAGGAGGGACACTGGATCGTCCCGATCCTCATGCGCCCTTGGCGAGCGGAAACTCGATCGTGACTTCGAGTCCCGGCCCAGGGCTGCGGTTGCGCAGTCGCAGGCCGCCGCGGTAGCGGCCGACGAGCCGCTGCACGATGGCCATGCCGAGTCCCGTGCCGTTGGCCTGGGTCCGCGCGGTATCGACCCGGTAAAACGGCCGGGTGACGAGTGTCAGCTGGTCCTCCGGAATGCCCGGTCCTTCGTCGACCACGGAAAGCTCGACGCGCGAGTGCGAGACGCGTGTCTCGAGGATCACATGCGGGATTCCATCGGCCTCGCTCAGGCCATACTTGCGGGCGTTCTCGAGCAGGTTGCCGATCACGCGCCGCATGTCGGTTTCGTCAGCCTCGATCACCGCCGATGGCGCCAGCCGCGTGATCAGCCGCATGCCGTCTTCCGACGCAATTCGCGCCGCCAGTTCTCCTGCGATCACGGAAAGGTCGACAGGTTCCGGGACTCTTTGCACCGGTCGCGCGTAATCGAGGAATCGGCCGATGATCATGTCCATCTGCTCGATGTCGTCGACCATCGCGTCCTTGGTGGTCTGATCCGACGGGCTCATTTCCGTTTCGAGCCGCAGCCGGGCGAGCGGGGTGCGCAGATCGTGCGAGATGCCGGCGAGCATCAGCGCGCGGTCGGCTTCGAGCTGCTCGAGATCCTGCACCATCTGGTTGAAGCTTCGGTTGGTCTCGGCGGCCACGCCCATGCCGCGCTCAGGCAGCGCCTCGGGCGATTGCCCCGAGCCCACCTTGCGCGCCGCCATGGCGAGACGTGCAAATGGCCGGTTCACCAGACTCGTGATAAAGGCCGCGCCGAATAGCGACAGCGCAAGCGCAAACACGCCCCATCCAGCCCATTGCAAGCCGGTCGCGTTATCGAGCTGATCGCGGTCGAGCGCGACCCAATAGTCGTCGTCGTCGATCTTGAAGCTGATCCAGACGCCTGGGATGTCGTTGACCGATTGGGCAATCACGGTGTCGTCGCCGAGCCGCCCACGGATGTCGTGTTCGATCAGCCGGTTCAACGACTCGTCCGGTTGCAGCTTGTACTTGTCGGAGGTTTCGCGCGGATACACGCGCACCCCTTCATTGCTTTCCAGATCTTGCAGCAGTGCGCGCCGCAGGTCGGGATCGGAATAGAGGAGTGCGGTGCGTGTGAGCTTCACGATCGCGACGAGCTGCAACGCCACGCGCTGCGCGCGCGGCTCGCGTTCGATCACCCGGAAGCTCTGGAACCAGGCGGCGAGACTGACTGCGATCAGTAATGCAATCAGCAGAAAGGTCCGCCAGAAAAGGCCACCGAACGCGAGCGTCAGGAGGCGCCGGTCGATCCGCATGGGCCCTTCTTATCTGAAAACAAAAACGGAAAGCGCGAACAAACTCAGGCTGCGCCGTCGGGAATGAACACGTAGCCAAGACCCCAGACGGTCTGGATAAAGCGCGGGCTGCCCGGATCCGGTTCGATCAGCTTGCGCAGACGCGAGATCTGCACGTCGAGGCTGCGGTCGAACACTTCGTATTCACGACCACGCGCCAGTTCCATCAACTTTTCGCGCGACAGCGGCTGGCGCGGATGACGGGCAAAGACCTTTAGCACGGAGAACTCGCCGGTGGTCAGCGGGATTTCCTGACCGGCTTTGGTCAGCGTGCGGGTAGCGAGGTTGAGTGCGAACTCGCCGAACTCGAAGACCTCGGTGGTCTCGGACGGCGCGCCCGGCAGTTCCGAGGGTGTCTGCCGGCGTAGCACCGCATGGATGCGCGCCACCAGTTCACGCGGGTTGAACGGCTTCGGCAGATAGTCGTCAGCGCCCATTTCGAGCCCGACGATACGGTCGACGTCTTCACCTTTGGCCGTGAGCATGATGATCGGCGTGCGATCGTTGCTGCCGCGCAGGCGACGGCAGATCGACAGGCCGTCTTCACCAGGCAGCATCAGGTCGAGCACCAGCAGGTCGAAACGCTCACGCACCCAAAGCTTGTTCATTGACGGCGCATTTTCGGCGACGTAGACGTTGAAGCCCTGTTCGCCAAGGTAGCGGCGTAGAAGATCGCGCAGACGCGGATCGTCATCGACGACGAGGATTTTCGAAGGGTTTTTGGTTTCCATGGTCGGCATCTTAGCGCGATTACAAAGTGGCGCGAGTTTGCATCAATTCGCGGGTTACAGTCAGTTACAAAATTTACCCGCACTGTGGCATGACGTAAAGCGGTGACGCGTAGACTGCTTTACTGAATGCGGCTGTTCGGTGGATACTTCACTCGACTAAAATTCGCACCCGGCATTTTTCCGGGGTTTGTATACGCATTTAGGATAGCCGGTTGCCGCACCACGAAGGGAACAAGATGAAGGGAGGGGTTTGGCCGAATGTGCGCCTACGCGTGATTGCGCTGGCTGTGGCCGGCACACTCGCGGGCACATTAGGCCCTACGCTCGCCCATGCCCAGTCCACCGACGAACGGGCATCGAACCCACACGCGCCACGCTTCCGCCCCTTCAAACTGTCGCACCAGTCGCATACTCCCGAACCGGATCACCAAGCTTCAGACGCCATGATGCGTGCTGCAGTTCCCCCCGATCTGGATCAGCGTCGCCGCGACGGCCACATGACGCCTGAAGAGCGGCGTCTGCTACGCCAACACATTGAAGACGCCGTTCGCGAGTTGTACAAACGCTAGGGCGCTACGCCCAACGTCCATCGTCAAGTACCGCCCGGTGCGACGCGCAGCGTGTCGCGATGCGCGTGAAAAATTTCGTTTCACTTCCCCCGTCAACTTTCCCGCCCGATCTGCCGTTGATTGGCCAGAGGGGATGATCGTGTGAGTCACGTATGACTCGCATGCCATGCGGGCGTCTTCTCGACACCGCTACCGGACCACGGACGACTGACAATGAACAAGCTGCGAAGGCTCACTGGCGACAGGTCGAACTCCGTGCTTACGTTGTTCTTTGCCGCTGCTGCGCTCGCAGCGCTCATGGGCGCGCACGTGGCCGACGCCGAGAACGGCACCGCGCCCGCCTCAACTTCAACGCATGGTCTGCGCGGCAAACACCACGCACCGGTGGTGACCGAGGATGACGCGGCCGAGGGTTTGCTTGACGCTGATGATGCGCGCTTTTTCCTGACACGGGTGGGATTTGCGCCGGATAACGCCGAGGTCGCCCAATACGTGGGGCTGACGCGTGAGCAGGCGGTCGACAGGGTATTGGCCACGGCGCGCACCGAATCCTTCACGCCGATGCCCGCGTGGGTCCTGGAGCCGATCCCGACTCGCGACGAGCGCAAGGCCTGGACGCAGGATCAGCGGCAGGCCGAGGGTCGCACGCGCGGCCAGCGTTACGAAGAGTTGCGCGCATGGTGGGTACGCGAGATGTTGACCACGCCTTCGCCGCTGACCGAGCGCATGACGCTCTTCTGGCACAACCATTTCACGTCGGGCCAGGACAAGGTCGGCTATCCGCAACAAATGGCGCAACAGGACATGCTGCTCAGGCGCGATGCGCTGGGAAATTTCGGCGAGATGCTGCACGACGTCGCGAAAGATCCGGCCATGCTGCAGTACCTTGACGGCGCTGGTAGCCGCAAGGGCAAGCCTAACGAAAACTTCGCCCGCGAAGTGATGGAGCTGTTCACGCTCGGCGAAGGCCACTATACGCAGCAGGACGTGTCGGAAGCAGCGCGCGCCTATACAGGATGGAGCCTCGATCCGGATACCCAGGCGTACGTGTGGCGCGCCAACCTGCATGACGATGGTGTCAAGACGGTACTGGGCCAGAGTGGTCCGTTCGACGGCGATCAGGTGCTCGACATTTTGCTGGCGCGTCCTGAGACCGCCACCTTCGTCACGACAAAGTTGTGGCGCGAGTTCGTCTCCGACACACCGGACCCGGCGCAGATCGCACCGATTGCCGAGCGCTTTCGCGCCAGTCACTACGACATAAAAATCGCATTACGCGGACTCTTCCTCAGCGATGCGTTTTGGGACGAGCGCAATCGCGGCGTGCTGGTGAAGTCGCCCGCTGAGTTTGTGGTGGGGGCGCTGCGCGAATTCGATATCAGCTACGACAACACGGCACCGTTCGCCGGACAGATTCGCAATCTGGGTGAGAACCTGTTCTATCCGCCCAACGTCAAGGGCTGGCCGGGCGGCACGACGTGGATCAACAGTTCGACGCTGCTCGCACGTAAGCAGTTCGTCGAGCAAATCTTCCGCGCTACCGAAACCGCCGCGCCGCATCGTCCGCAAAACGGTGTGATGAGCCAGGACCCTAAGGCGGCGATGGTGCAGCGCGCGATGGCGCGGGTGGGTCAGGGGGGAGTACGCTTTGATATCGACACGTGGCTCGCCCAGTTCAATACGGCTCCGACGGCAAAAGCGGGCCTCTCTGCTGACTTGCAATTGCAGCACGCGGTGTTGCCGATTGCTCCGGTCGACGCGATCGAAACCGATTCGACCGCCAGCGCTTATCTGGAAGCGCTGTTGATGGATCCGGCATACCAGTTGAAGTAGATGAGCCTGGTTGAACCGAAGAACTGAAGAATCGAAGCGGCGCGGATCGGGCGGCGCACTCCACGTAGCCACAAACGAACGAGGTGCAGCATGAGACGGCGCGATTTTCTTTCGATGACCACAGCGGCAAGCGCAGCCCTTTGGTTGCCGCGGGCGTTCGGTGCGCAGGCAGCGAGCCAGGCGGATGCAATGGCGGCAACGACGCTCGCGCGCAGCGGTTACGGCAACCTGCTGATTCTCGTGGAGTTGAAGGGCGGCAACGATGGACTGAACACAGTCATCCCTTACGCGGATCCTGCTTACTATCAGTTACGCAAGAACATCGGCATCAAGCGCGAGCAGGTCATCCAACTCGACGAGCGCACCGCCTTGCATCCCTCTTTGCAGCCGCTGATGCCGCTATGGCAAAGCCAGCAACTGGCCATCGTGCAGGGCGTCAGCTACGCGCAACCGAATCTCTCGCACTTCCGCTCTATCGAGATATGGGACACTGCCTCGCGCTCGGATCAGTATCTGCGCGAAGGCTGGTTGACACGTGCGTTCGCACAGCACGCAGTGCCGCCGAGTTTTGTCGCGGACGGCGTGGTGATCGGCAGTGCGGAGATGGGGCCGCTCGCCAACGGCGCGCGGGCCATTGCACTGGTGAACCCGGCGCAGTTCATCAAGGCTTCGCGGCTTGCGACGCCGGTGTCGCTGCATGAGCGCAATCCCGAGCTGGCGCATATTCTCGACGTCGAGAACGATATCGTGAAGGCCGCTGACCGGCTGCGTCCACGTGAAGGTCAATTCCCGCTCAAGACTACTTTTCCGCAGGGCGCGTTTGGGACTTCGATCAAGACTGCGATGCAAGTGCTGGCTGCTGGAGACACCCCGCAGGGCAAGCCGCTGAACGGGCAGGGCGTGGCGGTGATCCGGCTCACGCTCAACGGCTTCGACACGCATCAGAACCAGCCCGGCCAGCAGGCCGCGTTGCTCAAGCAACTCGCAGAGGGATTCGCGTCGATGAGGTCGGCGCTGGTCGAGTTGGGACGTTGGGACAACACGCTGGTCGTGACCTACGCGGAGTTCGGCCGCCGGCCGCGCGAGAATCAGAGCAATGGGACCGATCACGGCACGGTGGCGCCGCATTTCGTGATGGGTGGGCGGGTGCGCGGCGGCTTGTACGGCGCGCCGCCG
>Ga0302223_10001989_pt1 | contig 10476 bp, 12 predicted proteins | sample II_Palsa_E2_3_FD_194565 | JGI IMG/M metagenome (GOLD analysis project Ga0302223, IMG submission 194565) | Peat permafrost microbial communities from Stordalen Mire near Abisko, Sweden - II_Palsa_E2_3 | ecosystem: Environmental > Terrestrial > Soil > Palsa > Peat permafrost | place: Sweden... | reverse complement strand
AACTGGAAATTCGTATAACCCCTGCTCTTCTCTGCAGGTACGGATCCTACTTTTCGCCAGAGTTTGCGACTGGTGGCATCCAGCCCACGTGCAAAACCATCACCACCACCTCAGAGGGCACCGCCTCCTCCACCGTGCAAGTGACGACGTACACGCCCTTTGGTTGCGTGACCCTGTACCAGTTCATCGACACGACAGAGTGGCTCAGCGTCAGTGCCACCGGGCTCAACAACCAGATCGGCACAGTGTCCCTCCCGAGCACAACCCGTGCGGGTCCCTTTGTCGTCCGCTTCTACGACTCGATCGCGCCCTCGGGCTATTGCTACGAGGAAGAAACGGGTGTCGTTGCCCGCGCCCTCGTCTCGGCCCAGTGTTAGCATTACACTGAATGAAAAAAAATTTTTTTCGAGTTTTGGGTCGCTGTAGTGTGATGTCTCAGGCGGGAAAAAAGCTGCGCTGTGATTGGCTGCTTGCCTCTTATTCGCGCGCTGATTGGTGCAGAGTTTTTCCGAGGTGGACCGAACGCTGACTGCGCTTGAGTGGCGATGCGCGCTGAATGGCGTCACTTCCATTGCTGCTGACAGGACACTCCATGGTTTTTCCGGCTCACGTTCGCCGCCTCGGCAAGGATGGCCCGCTCGTCAGCTCGCTCGGCCTGGGCACACTGGTCTGTTGAGGCCGAGTTGATGCTACTGACACTGCGCGCACGCTGGCAGGGCATGAATAGTTATGCGTACGGTCCCGCCAGTGACGAGGAGTGCGCCGCGGTGCTCAACCACGCGATCGACATCGGATGCACCTTCTGGGACACGGCCGACGTCTATGCGAACGAGACGCTGCTGGGCGAGGTGCTCAAGAAGCGACGTGACGAAGTTTTCATCTGCACCAAGTTTGGCATCGTGCGCGACCCGCACAACAAGGCGTTCCTGGGCATGGACCTGCCCGTGTGCGGCACGCCCGAGTACGTGCGCATGTGCTGCGACGAGAGCCTCAAGCGCCTCGGCGTCGAGACGATTGACCTCTACTACCAGCACCGCGTCGACCGCAACACGCCCATCGAAGAGACCGTGCGCGCGATGGCCGAGCTCGTGAAGGAAAACAAGGTTCGCTACCTCGGTCTGTCCGAGTGCTCGGCCGAGACGCTACGCCGCGCGTGCAAGGTGCACCCGATCGCCGCAGTCGAGGTCGAGTACAGCCCGTGGTCGCTCGACGTGGAGGAGAATGGTCTTCTGGCTGCTGCGCGCGAGCTCGGCGTGGCCATCGTCGCGTACGCGCCACTCGGGCGCGGTTTCCTTACCGGGACTATCAAGAGCTTTGACGACCTCGACCCGTCCGACTCGCGACGCCGCTGGCCCCGTTATGCACCCGAGAACTTTGCGAACAACCTGGTGCTCGTCGACAAGATCAAGGAGCTTGCAGCCAAGAAGGGCTGCTCGCCGAGCCAGTTTGTGCTCGCGTGGGTGCTCGCGCAGGGCGATGACTTCATCGTCATCCCAGGAACGAAGCACATCAAGTACCTCGACGAGAACCGCGGCGCGCTCGACGTCACGATCAACGAGGACGACAAGTCTGCAATGCGCGCGGCCATCACGGGCACGACCGTGCGCGGCGAGCGCTACGCCGCGGCCCAGCTAGCCCACGTGAGCATCTAAACTGTGCATGTAATTTCTGTCTGGTTATCGCCCGATGCTTGCTGGAGCGGACCACTGTTGGTGAACCGGTCGTACTTGAGGCTCGTCACCGGACAGTTGTTGAAGATGGCTTGGACGGCCTTGTTGATCTTATCAGCTGTTGCTGCGATCTCATGCTTGCGTTCGGTGGGACCTACAGTGGGTCGATGACAAAAAGAAAAAACGACCTTTGGTTGTTTGATTGTGACAAATTGACAAAAGTTTTGTCCAATCCTCTTGGCAACGCGCTGTTCCTGTCACTTACCCAATACGATTCCTATGTTCCTACCAACCAGAGTAAAACTTTCGACTTTCCTCTATTTCACCTCGATACTTCTCCGGTTCTTTTATCTTTTTTTTTCGAAGAAAACAATCAAAAATACTCATCAAAATAATTGGTTGCCACACTTTAGAAATCATGTCGAATGCTGCATCTCGTTTGCTTCGTGAGCGCAAAAACAAACCGACGGAGCAGCGGCCAAGCATATACGACGGGCCTGACAAACCAGTTTGCAAGGTGGAAGCGGACGAGAACGGGGCCCCAAGGAGGACGAGGAGGAGCATCGGACGAGGAGGCGACGGCAAAACGTCGGCGGACCGGTGCCAAATTGACGACCATGTTGCCAGCCGGACTGGTGGACCCAACGACAACTCGACGAGTGCGACTGACGAAAGTGTCAACGGTTGGGCACAAAGGGCCAGGCATCTCATGGCTCAAGCAGCGTTCTGGCTATCCGAAAAAAGCGGGGGCAGCACGTCCCGCTCACAGTGGAGAAAGTATCAAGCTGAGAGGACTGGCTCCTCAAGGTCCTCGTCGCCACGGGCGCCCTCCTCGCCTCTAAGTTTCGAGCACCCCAGACATCAGTCGTCCAGGTCTTCCTTTTCACCCAGATATGATGTGCGCCTATCAACAGGGCCCGTCGCTGGCTCGCGCAAAGCTGGAGACGCCCTGCGGCTCTTTGCCCTTGGCCGTCGACTTCAACTCAGGAGCCAGCTAGTAATGGTATGTTTGACCCAGAATGTTCTCGAGAAAAATCGAATTAATTGTTATTTTTCGCGCGGAAATGGAGCAGACCGAGCAAATCCAGCAGCAGAAAGTGCAACAGCAGAAAAAAGCAACCGAGCAAAAGACGCGTACGTTTTCCTTTCTAATTGAAGTAACCAAGCAACAAATAGGTATTGCTGCCTATGTCGACTCGGACGCGCGTATCAACGACGACGACAAGGCCAAACTCAAGGCCATCGTTTTTCAGGTCAGACGCTGGGGATCTGAGATTTCTGGTCAGGACCTCGAGGATGCCATGGAATTTGCACTTTTCAAGGCCAACCTTCATGACCATATGCATTCCGCAGACATCGTGCAAGGCATCGTCTCGAAGGTGCGTTAGGAACCCTCTCTTTCTCTAACTCTGTATGGGGATTATGAGATTTGATCTTTTTTTTTTTCCTTTTGTCTTAATCAGGAGGAGGACCGCTACAAGACTCCACAGAAAAAGGAGGACGACTCGGAGGACAGTGACGGAAGCAGCAGCGGCGGTAGCCCCCGCAGCAACAGCAGCACCAACAGTGTCATGGACGTGGGCTAGGTGGAGGAGATCGTGGCGAAGCACTCCATTGGTCCCACTGCTGGTAAGAAGTCAAAGACGAATCAGGGCCTCCGTCGCAGTTTCCGCCTGACCGGCGCCTGCTAGTCGCAGAGTCCAGACGTCGACTTTATTTATTTCCTGTTCGTTGACAGAAAGACAAAAAATAAAGTATTATTATCGACAATTGCAAGATTGCCTCCTCTTTCTCTTTTCACTTGGTTCGCACGAGGTGACCAGACTCTTATAACTTCCCGCGTAACTATCCGAATTACGGAGGTCTCGTGCGTATCTCTCAGTAATTACGGAGGCCACGTGCGTATCTCTGTAGAATTACGGAGGTAGTGGGCGTAGCTACCAAAAATTACGGTACTTGGTGCTATCGACAGAAACCACATGCTTACATGTACGATGGCCCGGCCAGACGCAAGAAGTATGCTTGCTGCAATTGACACGCTCATTGCGGAGGTCGTGTAATACTTTTCAGAGTTACGGAAGCCAAGTGCGTGACTATTTGGAATTACGGAGGCCAAGTGCGCAATTCCTTAGGTCCAGGTGCAATTGAGGCGACGGTGCTCATGCCCCCAGCTTCAGCTTCATCAACCGCCCAGCCCTGTGGCGGCAGCCGTGTCCCCTCGGGTGGCGTCCTTTACCGACCACGTGAGTGCCGTCGTCAACGTGCTCGTCCATTTTATGTGTGTGTAAAAAATATTTTTCTTGCATTGTTAGTTTTATTACTCAGTACCACCATCAGTGTCGTATTCCACCAGCTTGCGTGCGACGGGTACCAGTAGGACGACCAGATTGTCACCAGGGTCAGAAGGACGCTTGCTACACGGTAGACAATCCAGCCCCACGTAAGTCTGGACCTCTCGGTCGCCGTCGTCTCGTCTAGTTTCTGGAAGTGGTCGTGCTGCTCCCGGATGACCACTGCGAGCGCCATGCCAAAAACGTAGGAAGACATGCGTGCGAGCGGGTTGCGATACACCACTTGGTGGTATTCCTCTGTGCCTACCAACGACGGGGTCGGCCCCATGTAGCATCCCAAAGAAAAACAAGCCAGGAGAGCCAGCTGCGCCTTGGCCCAGCGAGGCCAGCGGAGGGTAGCGAGGACGATGAAAGGGCTCATGAGATACATCTGCCACTCGACGGCCACCGACCACGTCCAGGGCATGCACACCTCGGGGAAAAAGTTCTGCACAAACAGGATATTGCGCCAGAAATACTGCGTGCAGTCGCCCTCGTCACTGCCCAGAGGCGTGCCCAGCACGTCCGACACGACGGCGACCACGAGGACCAGCAGATAGGCGGGCGCAATGCGCAGGTAGCGGCGAGCAAAGAACTTGGCAAGGGCAGGCCAGATCGGTGGCGAGTCGCTGGCCGTTTCGGTGTTGTTGATGAGCGACGTCGACTCGTCCGGCGAGGCGCGGCGCGGCTTTGGCGGGACGATCTCGCGGCTGAGGATGGCCATGATGAGGAACCCGCTCAGCACAAAGAAGACGTCCACGCCCATCGTGCCGTTGAGGACGGGGCGCATCAGGTACGTGTTCTGCATCTCTTGGAAGCGCACGTGGTCGTCCGAGTCGAGCGTGGAGAGCGTAGTGGGCATCGACGTGAACACGTGGAAGACAATGACCCAGACCATCGTGAGAGCGCGCAAGCCGCGCCCAATTCAAGCAACGCCCTCACGCAAGTAATGTGTCCACCCTTTGCAGCCAAATGGAGGGGAGTTCGGTAACTTTCGTCATCTACGAGAGGATACATCAAAGTGGGCAAGTCTGTTTAAAATAAATTTTCGTACCAACACATTCATTAACACTGCCACGGTCCTTGGCCAAACATACTCGAATCCGTGTTGCAAGGTCAAATTGGGCCGCCAGGTGAACAAGTAACTTACCTGGAATAACAATAAGCCAGATCCTGAAGAAATAACCCATAGTCCCATACCATTTACTTCCAGCTTGGCAAGCGTCATATTCGTGGCAATTGCGTCTGCGAGCGCCTGTTCTCCGACCTTGGAGATTGCGGTTCCAACTATGCGGTTTACATATGATTCAATGACTTTGCAAACGGTGTAACTGTGCATACTCGACAGATCCAATTCGGTCAGCGATGAATTGACAGTGATTGCATTCGCAATGGCCTCGGCACCGTCATTGCCGATCTCGTTGCCTACATGCATCATCCGTTACAGCAACACCAAACCGTCCAGCACGTACCAGAGAGGTCCAACTCGTTGAGAGTCGTGTTGGACTTGAGGGCGTCGGCGAACTCCTCGTACTGCTCCAGCATCCAGCCTACGTGCCGCGTCTCGGTCCGCGTGCGAACTTGCAACATTCGCTCGCTGTTTGCGCGCACAACGGCGACGGCCTCCTCGGGCCACCTTGGGACCATTTGTGGGAATTTATCACATGATTTGATCAGAACACAATTTTTTTTTTCCGTCGCGTGCTCAGAATGACGAGCGTGTGTATCTTCCTTGCCCTCTTGTTCCTCGCCCTCCCTGGTGTTTCTGCTCAGTCCTGGTCGCTGAATGAAATCTACACCACGGAGGACTGTTCTGGCCCGGTGTACGTGATTGTCGCGACGCCCCTTTCTGGCAGTACGTCTTTTGGTCTCTGTCATGAAAGTCGACTTCTTTCCTTCTTTCTACCCTTACGTAGCTTGCAGCCCCGTCGGCTGCACCAAGAGTTCTTCAGCCGTTATCCCCAGTGCCCAGGCCGTGGCCATTGTCTGCGCCAGTTCGCCGCCGGATGCGCCCAGTGGCTATTATCAGCAAGCCCAGTTTGGTACAATTTTTCCTTGTATCCCCATACTTTTCATCAACTCCTTTTCTTCTTATGAAATAACCCAAAGCCACGACGGACTGCAGCGACTCGCCCTCCAAGGTCATCATATCTGCAGTAAACGAGTGCATTGAGTCGCAAAAGGTGTGTTGCATTGCCTACCTGCGACTCGAAACGTGTTTCGTGTTTAAAAATAGATCTTTTGCAACGGGGACGGCACGATCACCTTTGTCCAATACGATGCCAGCGACACTTCCTGCAGCGGCAGCAGCAGTCCGGTGGTCAACAATGTCGATGCGTGCATCCCCGCTGCAGCGGGCGGAATGTTCCTCTATGACCAGTGCCCAGGCTTTGACAACGCTGATCTCACGACTGTCCACAGTACCGTTGGTGGCCTCGTCGTCTTTCTGTTGGTCGTCATCATTGGTGCGTTTGCCTTTGTTGGCTATCGTCACAAGGTTGTCGGCAGGCTGGCCTTCGGAACTGGGCTCCCGTCGGCCTTTGCATTCGCCCTCATTGCCGTACGTGCAATCATCATCCTCTTTACCGTGGTCGCTGGAATCCTAGCGGCCGAGAAGCCTTACTTTGGCTGGTACCAATACTCGCTCCCGGCGTTCGTCTCCCTCGCCAACTTTATCGTGGCTGTCTACACGTTTGTCATGGTCCTCCTCTTCGCCTTCCCCAAGTCCTTCCCGTTCCTCAAGGACTCCATTTTCTCGTACCGTGTCTTTATCATCATCGAAGTACTCTTTTTCGTCCTCGAGGCCATAGGCGGCGCTGTCATCATCACCAACATTGATGGCTACATCTCCCAGTACAATGCAGCCTGCGTCCTCACTTTTTTGGCTGCCACCATTATGATTGTCCCGATCACCCTCATCACTATCTCTAACCGCACCGCCGGTGTCACCAGCAAGGCTGCTGCTCCGGCCGGCGACAACTAATAAATACACGATATTTGCATCATATAACGTAATCACCACTGGCGATTGTCCATGAGAGTTTTTTTTTTCGAAAGCCTAAAAAAGCTATCTAAACAAAATGCGAAGAGGTCGGCAATGAGGCGCGGCTTCTCGTGCAGGCACTGCCTCGTGGCGTGGTTGTAGTAGGCAACACCTCCAGCGTTCTCGATCGCGCCAAAAATCGGGCCTCTCTTGCGGACCGGGAAGAGACTGAAGTGTTTGCCGGAGCGGATGCCAGCAGGAAGTTTATTGTCGTGATCTCGAGTATGTGTCAGGGTCTGAGGTAGTTGGTTCAAGTATCCTCGAAGATGCTTTCGGGATCGATGTCGTTGTAGGCGGGGCGGCGAACGAAGGACGGTTCGAGGATCTTCTTGAAGTTGTCCTTGCGCAAAACAACCGACGCGTTCGCCAGCTTCAGCGCGAGCATACGAAGTTCCGGTGAGAGGTTGGGTTGCACGATTACCTTCTTGGCTGCACTCTTCTTGCCCGAATCCACCATCCTGTCCGCCTCGGCCTCGACGACTTTCCGAATCTCGGCGCCGTAGTTTCCTTTCGGAACTTGTACCTTGCGGAAGGGCAAATGGATGATGCAGACGCGCCCATCGTTGATGCTGCCGTGGAGGAACGAGTCGTGCTTGACGGTCTTGACGATGTCCTCGGCGATCATGTGCTTGTTGAGGACTGTCGCCGCGTCCTTCTTGGACCATCGGTTCTGGATTAGGGCGACCATGGATTTGCCGGTCGGGAGTGGAAGAGCGATGAGGATGTTTCATCCCGGGTTTTGGTCATTCGATGGCAGGAGGATGCAGGGTCCGTTGGGGACGCACAAGTCCTTGTCGAGTACGTCTTGGGTGAGCTTGAGATTCGCAGGAAGTGACACCCTGGTCCCCAGGATCTTCTGGGCACCCGGCGTTGCCAGAATTTTCCCGTCTCGCTGCGACGTGCTCAGATCGGCGAGAAGGTCCACGTTGAGGAAAGCAGCGAGCGTGATGTGAAAGTGCATGGTCGGAAGAGTTTTCGCTATCCAAGTATCCCGCTGAGACCGTCGGGCTGCCTCGAGGCGATCTGCGGCCTAATCGGCCTGGTTCTTTGCGCGGGCCTTGGATTGGTGATCCTTTTGCCTATGCAGATCTTTCTTTGCTTGCGCGAGTGCCGCACGAGCACGGTCGACAGCTTCCTAAAGGCGAGTGTCTGCCGTCCGCACGACAAGGGCCATGGCTCGCAGTTGGAGAAGGCGCGCAAACTGGTGCTCGAAGGACTTGCCAGGGTTGCCATTGAAGTCGAGGCTCAGGAACTCTGTCGCAAGATGCAAAAGCTGCGCAGAGACCGCGTCGACGCCGTTGGTCACGGGCGCGGTGTCTGCGACAGCTTTCGCTGCTTTGCGGACGGTGGCCTCTTGGCCAAAGTAGTACATCAGCAGCGGGGCCATGACCGGCTCGAACATCCCTGCCAGGGCCTGCCTCGTTGGTTCCGGACTCCTGATTCATGATCAGCAGGCCCTGGCACACGGCGTCGTCGTAGTCGATCAGCCTGACCTCCTCCCCGAGGACGGAGGCGACGAGGCTTTGCCGTAGTTCAGGGGCGACGGCCAGGCCCATGAACTTCTCCAAGGTTCCCTGCGTCTGCTTGTGTGTCTTCGCGTCCAAGAGCATTGACTCAAACGATATCGTTGCCGAGTCGTCGGACTGCTCCATGAAGTACTCGACGAATCTCCAGACGAATCGCGGTGAGCCAGCCGTGTCGTCGAACACTTGCAGCGCTTTTGTTTGAAACTCCTGTGATTGGAATTTGGACACGACGTCCTTGATGATCACGCGGACGTCTTCATCCCGAAGCGGGAAGAGCGGGGCACGAATCAGCGGGCGTTGGCTGGTCGTGCTCCAGCCGTGCAGCAGACCGGGACTCAACGAACTCATCACAACGAGGAGATGGTTGTTGTCGATGCTGTCGGTGAGAGGGTTCAGGAGAGACGTCGCCGTGGACTTGGTCTTTTCGATGTACAGCAAAGGCTCATCGACGCTAAGGACGTGGGGGAAGTCGGCGGGGCGACCTTCGCCGTAATGCTTTCGGACGAGGCTGATCACGTCCGCGAGGGCCACGGTTCCGCGCACGAGTGCTGAAAACTGATCCCAGTTGATGCCATTCACAAAGCATGCGAAGAAGAGACGACGAGCCAGAGCATCGCTCGGATTCAACTCGGGTAGTACTTTGTATGAAATAAGTCGTCCAATCCCCGTCTCGATCTCCACTCCAAAAATCGGCACACTCAAGGAATCAGCCAGCTTGAGATCTTCCATTCCATTTTTTTTTTTTTTTACCCGTGATGGACTTGGCTTCCCTTGAGACGTTGGCCGTCCGGACACGGGTTCGCGCTTCGCACGTCGACACGGCCTTCATCTTTCTCGGCGCGTTCAAGACGACGATGGCGGTCATCGCGCTGGCGGGCTCGGCATTTCTGGGCGGCAACCAGCGCTTTGTCTGTTCGGTGACGGGGATCGTCGTGCTGGTCGCGCTTGTGTCGGCGGTGCTGCAGGCAGCGACACGACGCTACTCGACGACGGGCACAGCACGGGCGGCGCAGCGTGCCGTGCACCTGCTCGCGGCAGCGACGCGATTGACGACGACGACGACGAGTGTAGACGAACTCAACGGCGACGGTTGCGACAAAGGGCTGCTGAGGCCAACGAGGCGCTCGCAGACGCGCTTGGGGCGCATTAGCGTCGTGCAACTGCTGCTGGTGGCGATGCTGGCTGCCACGGCGTTCGGCCTGGCACTGGACAAGGCGATCACGGGGACCCTTTGCACCAATCCCGGTGATGACCTGTGTCATGCGATTGCTGCACTCAACGTTGTGTCAGCGACGATGTCGGCCGTGGCGGCCGCCGTCGGCAGCGCAGCGGCTGTCGCTGACGCGGCTGCTGTGGCGCTCAACGAGGATGAAAAGAAGATGGCAATGCACGTCGTTGCCGTCATCCGTCGATCATCCCCCCAAGACCAAGTTCGTTTGCAGCTCGATTATGTTTTAGGCTGATAGGAGGATCTGGTGGTGTTATCGGACAATACTACCTTTCGGACGACGTTCTTTCTGTGCAAAAAATTAGATTTCTCGATGGCAACGAATGCGGTCTTTATGGAGTTTTTTGACGTTAGGACGCTGCTAAGCAAAGGCCAAACCTGGCAACCGGCCGTGAAAAGGCTTTCACGTTGGCATGCACCAACCAAATTGCTCCTCGGAGCATTGGTTCTCGTGACGTGTGTCACATTTCTCCCCCAATATGGCCGAACCCGCCGCCGCTGCTCAGGACGTGCCCGAGGGCTTCTGCCTGGTCAGGGACCACGGCGACCTCCACGCCAAGTCTGTGTTCATGGCGCTGGTCAGCTGCCCGCTCAGCGTCGAGGCGTTGCTGCAGGTCCTGCAGCGCGACTTCAAGGCTGTGGTGCACTACTCGGTCGCCCACCGTGCCGGCCACCCCGC
>Ga0302223_10001982_pt1 | contig 10495 bp, 10 predicted proteins | sample II_Palsa_E2_3_FD_194565 | JGI IMG/M metagenome (GOLD analysis project Ga0302223, IMG submission 194565) | Peat permafrost microbial communities from Stordalen Mire near Abisko, Sweden - II_Palsa_E2_3 | ecosystem: Environmental > Terrestrial > Soil > Palsa > Peat permafrost | place: Sweden... | reverse complement strand
GATTTAAACAAATCAGGAGCCAGCGCCGGTTGCGCATGGGTCCAGCCGAAAACCGACTCGGGCAATTTACCGGTGCGCGTCAGATCGCCTTCATAGGCGGCCAAAGGCAGAAGATACCAGCCAATGACTGCGAACGCCGCCACCGCCAGCACGACCATTACGGAAAATATTTTTGCGTGTTTCATCAAAATTCAGAACTGAAAATACAGGAACGGGCTATAGCTGCCAAACTGATCGATAGAGAGAATCAGTGCGCCTACCACGATAAGTACTTGCAACAAGGTCAGGAAAAAATTGCGCTCGATGAATTTCACACGCATCGAATTCGGCAGCAACCAAACCCAGAGAAGCGCGAGGCCTAGTAATCTCATCAGATCGCGTCCCGAGGTAGGAATCAGCAATAGCAGATTTCCGTGCAGCACCGCATGCAGCGAGATCGGACGCGACGCGACGCCGAACATCGCCTTCAGCATCACCAGCGCGTGCGCAAAATCAGCGGAGCGGAACAGCACCCAGGCGACCACCACCGCCATAAAGGTTAAGGCTCCGCCTAACAGAGCGGACAAGCGTGCGCCCAGCCAATGTTGAGTTCGATTGGGGAAGCATGCGCGCCATAGATGATTGATCATCAAGTAAAGCCCGTGCAGCGTGCCCCAGCCGACAAAGGTCCAGCCGGCGCCATGCCAGAGGCCGCCAAGCACCATCGTCAACATCAGGTTCAGATAGCGCCGCACCGGCCCCTTGCGGCTGCCGCCCAGCGGGATATATAAATAATCCCTCAGGAAGCGCGACAAGGTCATATGCCAGCGCCGCCAGAAATCGATGATGCTGGTCGCCTTGTAGGGCGAATCGAAATTGAACGGTAGCCGGATATTGAATAACAAGGCAATCCCGACCGCCATATCCGTATAACCGGAAAAATCGAAATAAATTTGTAGTGTGTACGTCAGCGCGCCGACCCACGCTTCATAAGTGGTGGGAACCCCGCCATGCTGAATCGCCTCGAAGATGCCGTTTGAAAACGGCGCAAGCGCATCCGCCCAGAGGGTTTTCTTGACCAGCCCAAGCGTGAACAACATCAAGCCGGAAGCGAAATTCGTCCAGTTCAGCGCGTAATTCCGCGGATTATTGAACTGCGGCATCATCTCTTTGTGATGCAGCACCGGTCCTGCGATCAGGTGCGGAAAATACGTGACAAAAACGGTGTAGTGGACAAAGTTGTACTCCGCCACTTTGCCTTGATAGGTATCGACTAAAAACGCAATCTGCGTAAAAGTGAAAAAAGAGATGCCCAGCGGCAAGATCACCGAGCGAAACGTGAAGTGCGTGCCCAAAACAGGGTCGATCGCACCCAGAAAGAAATTTGCATATTTGTAATAGGCGAGCAGCGCCAAATTGGCGCTGATGGCGGCTACCAGTATCCATCGGCTCTGTCTGGCGCGCTTGGCCAGCACCGCGCGATTGATCGCCAGCCCAAAGCGATAATTGACCGCAATCGAGCCCATCAGCAGGCTAACGTAGATCGGGTTCCAATAACCGTAGAAAACCAGGGATGCGAGCGCCAGCCAGGCAGCGGCATAGGTATGACTGCGTTGCCCCAGAGCAAAAAAACCTAGCAATACGATGGGTAAATAGAGAAATATGAAGCCGTAGGAATTAAAGAGCATGTCTAAATCGCAACTCGATGCGTCATGACCAACGTTTTTTTGTTGTATTAATCGGCCATCACATATGACCGAACGGCTGACGCCGTCAGCCGTTCGCTTAGCGGAGCTAGCCGGACCAGCCTAGATCCATTCAAATTCCTGATTTTTACGCAGGCCATGCATGGACATGCCGAAGCTGGCCATTTCCTGCTCGCGCCAGCTGCGCAACATCTGATTGCGCTTGAATTTTCGCGTCTTGCGGGTCAACCAACTTTGGTGCAAAGCCCGATAACTCTTGCGATCGCCCAAGCCGGATTTTTCGGCGAGACCGCGCTCTTTCTTCATCGCCGACAAGGTCATCGAACCATAATGATGCAGCCACGATGCACCCGTCATGGCGGTGGCAATATTGGCTTTCTCTAGTTCATTGAAGAAAATCGTATCTTCATAACCAAACAGCTTGGGGATAGGTTGGAAGTAACCGACATCCAACCACACACTTTTGTGCACAGCCAGGCACACCGCATGCCGCCAGCCCAGGCGCAAGGCGCCTTGCATCTTGGCGCTCCATTGCGGCGCCAGCGCGTTGAAATCGTAGTCGAGCGGACCTTCGATCACAGCGGGCGAAATCACTTTCAAAGCGTGCTGCTCGGCCGTATTGATCAAATTTTCTATCCATTGCGCCGACACCAGTACATCGTTATTCATCACGATGGTCCAGTCGGCCTGCTGCAATAGTGCTCCCTGGTTCCAGGCAACGCCACAGCCAAGGTTCTCGCGGTTATAGATACGACCTCCCAAAGGCAAGGTGTCCAGGTAGTCGCGCGTACCGTCCGTCGACGCATTGTCGATCACCACCAAACGGTCCAGAGGCGTGCCATATGCAAGCATGCTATCGACGCATTTGCGGGTGTATTCGACCTGGTTATGGCAGGCGAAGGTCAAAGAGTATCTATTTTTGTTCATGGCGAATTATCGACGAGCCGCACAAGCACGCGATCAAAATGGCATAGAAGCTAGCCGTAAATTTAAGATTAAGCACCTCGGTACTCAACCCGCTGACAAGCTGACAAACAACAAAAGTGAGGCCCAGCAGTGCATTGGCTGAACGCACGGAAGACGTGGAGCGGAAGGCTTTGCAAAAAAGTACAAAGGGAACCAGAAACACGGCAAGCGTTGCAATCACACCCCAAATCCCGGAGCGCACGGCATTGGTCATCAATTCATTGTGGAATCCTGAGCGCAGTGCAAATTCACGCGTGTACTGACTGGCAAAACTGACGAGTTGCGGGTCGCTCAGGTAAGCCTGAATGCCCCCGTCACCAAAACCTGCCCACGGCCGATGTGCAAAAAGTTCGGCGCCGATTCGTAAAAACGTAATCCGCATGCCGGTGCTGGTATCCGGTGCGATACCCACCCAGTTATAGGTGAGCATCTCATGCAGCGCTAGACCGGCTCGCTCATGTATCGTCGGCGACAGGTCATAGCTGGCGACCAGCAGTACCACCACCAGTGCCGCGGCACTGAATATATGCCGCACTCGAATTTGCTGATTGCGTTGCAGGATGTAAAAACCGATCACCAGCGGCGCCGCCATCCACCCGGTCCGGCTACCCGATTTGATCGACAAAAACACCCCGAGCACCAAGCCTAGCACCTTCAGCAACACCAAAGCCCACGAATCCTTTCCAAACAGGTTGATGGACACCAGGCACATCAGTCCGAGCGTCAAACCGTATTGACCGAAGGTCAGCGGGTCGACGAAATAAGTCGACATCCGCTCGGCGCTCCAGTGCAGCGACTGCTTGGAGGTGTACTGCAAAATCACCGTAAGCAGCAATGACACAGGCAAGATGTACTGCAGGTGTTTGGCTGCATTGAATTTATCACGGACCACAAACCACAAAATGGGGATCGCGATAATGAAGCGAGATGGACTGTCAAACAATCTGGCTTCAAATTTCTCGCGAAAACATGAACTGAGAAAGATGGCTGCAACCGGCAGCAGCAGCACCAGGGACAGCAGTCGTAGATCGCGCACCTCGGTCTCGCCCCTTGAAACGCCATAACGCACAAGGTAGATCACGGACAGGAAGGCGCTCAGAAACAACATCGCACTGATCCAACCGGCGATTGTCACCAAAAACAATGGCGCAATCACTAGGAATAGCGATGTCACGGCGGAGAGGACGCCATGATTGCTTCCATCGAGATTCGGCTTTATTTTCAATATCATATTCAACAATAGAGGGTAAAACAGGCGCTCGCTCGATGCGGGCGCCTCGCGGTGTCACAAGCCTGGAACCATTGCCCGCGAGCCCATTCCGGGCCTCATGCATAAATATCTCGTCCGACCGGCTCGATGAAAAGTCCGCGATACAATCGCAGACCGACACAGTTCCGGATGACCACGTCCCACGCATGGCAAACCAAGGCCCGCCCCTTGATAAATCATTTACTCAGCTTTTGCAAGCTTGGTTCGTGCATCCCGGACCGCGCCAGACGCCAAATACGCGGACTGTCGCAGCGCAACCCCGGCATATCAAGGCCCGGACCGGCGGCTCAAAGTGGCAAATGCCCGGCCAAACCACCCGCGACCGCCATCCGGCAAGGACCGCGAGAGCGTTATTCGAAAAAGTGAAACAGCTTATTGCGCAATTTGCGCTTAAATATTAGGTGGAAACCCTATACTATTGGTTTTGCGAGAAGTGAGTTTTCCATCGAATGGAAAATCTCCAATTTTTACGCGGCCCCCGGGCCGCGTTTTTTTTTGCCGTAAACGACAGATGCCGGGCCTAAGCCCGGCATCTGTCTTCATCCCACCTGGAACATTTACTTGCTAAGCACCGCCGGTTTGGCCGGTAGGATCGCCGACAGCACAATCGTCACCAGCACATTGATGGCCAGCGCGATCACGCCGATATAGCAGGGATAGCTGCCGCCCGCGAGATGCAGCACATAAATCGGCTTCAGCCCTTGCATGACCGCCAGCGTCGTCCCCACGCCGATACCGGCAATCCAGCCGATAAAGAGCGCCGGCAGCTTGAGGCCGCGGGTGTAAAGCGAGAACACGATGGCCGGGAAAGTCTGCAAAATCCAGACTCCGCCCAATAACTGCAAATCGATGGCGAACTGCGTCGGCAGGAAAATAATGAAAATCAGCGCGCCGAACTTGACCGCCAACGAAACCATTTTTGCGTTGCAGGCTTCCTGACGAGGCGTAATGTTGGGCGAAATCAGCGGTTTCCACAGATTACGGGTAAACAAATTGGCCGCACCGATAGACATAATCGCCGCCGGCACCAAAGCACTGATCGCGATAGCGGCTGCAGCAAAGCCAAGAAACCACGACGGGAACAGCGTGGCAAACAAAGCCGGCACCACGTCGCTGTTCGACGTCACCTTGACGCCCGCCGCAATCGCCATATAGCCGAGCAAGGCGATCAAGCCCAGCAACAGCGTATACGCCGGCAGCACGATGGCATTTTTCTTGACCGTATTGCCACTCGCCGAACTCAGCACTGCGGTCATCGTATGCGGATACATAAATGCCGCCATAGCCGAACCGAAAGCCAACGATGCATAAGCCGTGTATTGCGAAGGCTTCAGGAGAATGCCCGTTGCGCCGCCCTTGGCCGTAAAGAAATGATCGGCTGCGTCGAACACCGAACCATAACCGCCGAGCTTACTCGGGATCAGCCAGATCGCCGCGATCACCACGATGTAAATCATGATGTCTTTGACAAAGGCAATCATCGCCGGAGCCCGCAAACCGCTGGCATAGGTGTACACCGCCAGGATCAGGAAGGCGAGCACCAACGGCACTTCACCGGAGACGCCCAGACTTTTGATCACCACCTGCATGCCCACCAGTTGCAAAGCGATGTACGGCATCGTCGCCACAATCCCGGTAATCGCGATCGCCGCGGCAAACCACTTGCCGCCATAGACGCCTTGCACGAAATCGGCGGCGGTAATGTGATTGCCCTCTTTGCAAGCCTTCCAGAGTCGCGGCATGACCGCAAACACGAACGGATAAACAATGATGGTGTACGGCAAGGCAAAAAAGCCATATGCGCCGACCGCATAGACCAGAGCCGGCACCGCTATCACGGTATAGGCAGTATAGAAGTCGCCGCCCACCAGAAACCATGAAATCACTGTACCGAATTGGCGCCCGCCAAGGCCCCATTCATGCAACTGCGTCAGGTCGCCCGCTTTCCAGCGCGCCGCCATAAAACCCAGCACCGTCACCAAAAGGAAAAATGCGACAAAAACTGAAATGGCCGTCAGATTTAATGTAGTTGGCATTATCGGACCCACCTATAGACGATATACAGAATCAGCGACGTAAGCGGCACCCAGAGGAATTGGTACCAATAGAAGAAGGGGAAGCCCATAAACGGCGGCTGGGCATGGTTATAAAACGGCAACCACAGCAGCGCCAGATAGGGCAGTAGCAATAGGAATTTGAGGGGTGAGCCTCGAAAAAGGGATTCGTCGTCTTGTCTCATAGTCGTCTGTTCGTTTATCGAAAGCGGCTTCGGTTGATTTAACCCAGCCGTTCTTTTGTCCGACGGAGTGAAATCCACCGGGGGCGACGGCTTACTTGCGTGCGCAAACAGCGCGCAATCGCATTCTAAAGGGAATTCTTACTAAATACTGTCAATACTGGGAGGTCATGCTTACAGGCTACAACTCGTATTGGGCGAGGTACTTGCGGCGGCTCTGCCAATGACCTTGAACTGTCTGCAGAGCACCCCAAAATATGCCACTAATATATATCGAATTAGCAGAATAAATCGAATTAATTACTCTCTGAATATTAAATTTTAAATAAGTCATCCTAATAATTAATATCGTATATTTTCTATCCGAACACCCGGCTCCACCTTGCTGCTGCGCTCTCATATCAATTAGCGCCCAAACATTATTGATAGTTTTCCCAGGCCTCGCAAGCGTAGTACTACGCAGACCGGGCTCAGACATCGCCATGAAACAGCATAGGCCCACTGGATAAAAGGATTCCGGGTCGGCTAAGGAATACCTCTACGTGGTGCTGCGTAGAGTAAGCAGTTGACAGGCGTTTCCGGCGGACTGTTCCGATAAGCATGTAGAGATCTTGCAAGCTCTCCGGTCAAGCTGTATAGAATCATCGTTCTGATTAGCGACCAGCCCCTTTCCGCCGTCGTACAGCGCTCCAGCAACTATAGCGACAACGATGCAATACAAAACTCAGGCAAGCACGACAATGAACCTGCCCATTCGTGGACTCAAGCGAAAATTGCTGTTGCTTGCGCTGTTGCCGTTTATCGGCGCGACCGCCGCGATTGCCCTCGCGGTCGTGCTGCACGCCCGCTCCTTATCGAATTCTCAGCAACACATCGTCGCTGCGGCCTATCAAGCCAGCAAAGAAAACGAATTACGGCACTATCTGTATCTGGCGAGAAGCGCCATTGCGCCGCTGTACGATTCGGGCAGAACCGATGAGGCGACACGTGCGCAAGCCCTGCAAGTGCTGTCCAAACTGGACTTCGGTACGGATGGTTATTTTTTTGTATACGACCTCAACGGCCGAGCGCTGATGCACCCGCGCCAACCGGAATTGGTCGGCCATAACTTATGGAGCATGCAAGCGCCCGACGGCTCGCCGACCATACAATTGCTGATTCATCAGGCGCAGCGAGGCGGGGGCTTTGTCCAATATCCCTGGGCGCGCCCCTCGACACATCAGATGGAACCCAAGCTCAGCTATGTGGTGACGCTTGATCGCTGGGGTTGGATGATAGGCACCGGTATTTACCTCGACGATGTCAATGCGGCTCTGGCGCAAATCGACCAGCATGCCTCGGCCAATATCAAGCGAACCCTGCTATGGATAGGCGTGATCGGTACCCTGGGCATGCTCGCGATCGGCATCTGCGGACTCGCGCTGAACATTACCGACCATCGCAGCTCCGATGCCCAATTGAAATTACTCGCCCAGCAAATTGTTACCTCACAAGAAACCGAACGCGGACGGCTCTCGCGCGAACTGCATGACGGCGTCAGTCAAATGTTGGTATCCACCAAGCTACTACTCGAATCCGTACCGAGCCGACTGCAACCGACAGATCCCGAAGCGCACGCCATCGCGGCGCCAATAGCCAAAGCCTTGGGGCAAATCAATCGTACTTTGGGTGAAATTCGCAGGATCTCGCACGATCTGCGTCCCGCCATGCTCGATGACTTCGGTTTGGCGGCTGCCTTGGCACAGCTCGGCCGGGAGTTCGGTGAAACAGGGCATATGCGTCCGGAAAATATCACCGTCGATACCCGGGCGGCTGAGGGGAAAACGCTGCCTGAGGCGATCAACACGGTGCTGTTTCGCATCGCGCAAGAAGCGCTCACCAATATTGCCTGCCACGCCAGGGCCAGCGGCGTCAGCATCGTACTGGCGGTACAGCCGCAGCAGGTCGAGCTTCGAGTGACGGATGACGGCCGAGGCTTCGACTACGACGCCGTCCAGGCTGACGCACGGCGCGGCATCGGGCTACGCAATATGCGCGAGCGAGCGGAATCGCTGAATGGAAATTTGCGCATCAATTCGCATCCTGGGCACACCGAACTGATCGCCCTGATACCCTTCAATGCTTCATCATCCCCTCTCGCGACCGACTCGATATGACCGACACACCTATGCCAACGCCAATTCGGCTTTTGTTGGTTGACGATCACCCGCTGGTACGCGACGGCTTGCGTTTGCGCCTTGATGCAATCACGGAATTTCAGGTAGTGGGTGAGGCCGGCGATGCCGCCGAGGCCCTGGCGCTCCTCGCGTGCATCTCGCCGCATCTGATCCTGACGGACATCAGTATGAAAGGCGGCAGCGGGATAGCGCTGACGCAAGCGATCCGCCAGCGCTATCCGGCGATCCGCATCCTGGTGCTATCCATGCATAACAATCGGGAATATGTGACGCAGGCGCTTGCCGCCGGAGCGCATGGCTACGTACTGAAAGACTCGCCGGCCACGCAGATCATCGAGGCCATTTACGCGATTGCAAGCGGTCGCACTTTTTTCGACCGGGAACTTGCAGAACGGCAGCCCCCGGCAGCGCGCCATGCCATCGCGGAAAAACTCACGCCGCGCGAATATGAAATTCTGCGCAATCTGGCTAACGGTTCGTCCAACAAGCAGATCGCCGCGCTCCACGAGTTATCGGTACGCACGGTTGAAACCCATCGCATGTCGATTAAACGCAAGCTGGAAATCGACGGCCAAGCTGAATTGATCAAATTCGCCGTCGAGTTTTTTAGCACACGCTAGGTCCGATCAGAACTCGACCATCGCGAAATCCTCCTTGCCGACATCGCATAAGGGGCAGCGCCAATCGGCTGGAATCTCATGCCAGCGTGTACCGGCGGCCAGCCCTTCTTCAGGCAGACCCAAGGCCTCGTCGTAGATCCAACCGCAAATAATGCAAATCCATTGTTTGAAGTCGGCAGCCTGTTCAATAGTGCTCATACTCATCTCAACTTTAATCTCAACGGCTTAGCGTAATCGCCAGATAACTGACGTATAACAGCCCATTCAACAACAAGATCCACACGGCGGTTCCCGAGGCTCGCGCATTGACACGCATCCAGGCTGCCGCGAGCAGCGTAATCAAAATACCCGTCACCACCTCGACGTTCGGCGTCCACGGCGTCAGCAGAATACCGATCGCAGGTAACAGCGTCCCCTGGAACACCATCGCACCAGTGATGTTGCCGAACGCCAGCGTATCCTTACGGCGGCGAATCCATAGAATGCTATTAACCTTCTCGGGCAATTCGGTCGCAATCGGAATAATCAGCAGCGACAGCAATAAAGCCGAAATTCCAAAGCGCTCCGAGACGCCACGGATACCTTCGATAAAGCCTTCCGCGCCCCACAACAGCAAGCCGACGGCCAGCGCCAATTGCAGCGCGATGGTTAGTAAATTGGTCGGCACGCCCAGCCGCGACAACAGCATTTTGGCATGCGACTCCGTGCCATGACCGTCTTCGACTAATTGATCGGAAGCCCGAACTGTCATCGCGATATAGGTCAGATAAACCGCGACCAAGGAAAAGCTGAATAAGGCTCGGACCCGCAAATCATGATGCGGCACATACATGGCCAGCACCGCCAACACAAAGGCAACCAGGAAAAAATTCAGATCGCGCTTGAAGCCGCTTGGTTCGGGCGTGATTTTGCCACGCAAACCGCGCGCCCGCAGTACCGAGGCCACCATCAGAAAGGTCGATAAGGTCGAGAGCATCAGCGGTGCGCCGAGAATCGCGCCAATGCCGATTTCCTGATTGACTTGAATATGTCCGCTACTGCCCATGATTGCCAGCAAGGGCACCAAGGTTTCCGGCAGCGCCGTACCCACGGCGGCAAATAGCGAACCTGTGACCCCCTCGGAAATCTTCAGGCGCTCGCCCAGATGCTCCAGGGCATTCGTGAACAATTCGGCGGCGGCCAGGATCACCAGCAACATGATCGCCAGTTCAAGTAACAGATGAGTCATTCGAGGCTCCCGGCACGGCCTTCGGAATACAGCATGGCGGCACAGCGAGCTAAAGCGGATAAGTGCGGCGCAGTAGCTTGCTCTGCGGCAATGGGGAAACCAAACATGGTGATATCTCCGGGGTCGGACTTACGCGAACCATGACGCAGCCCTCGCGTCCGACCCGGAAACGAGATGCTACGTCAATGGTCTCGCCAAACCGATACGGTCGAGCGCGCCATGGCCTAAGCCAGGTATGTTGGCGCGCGCTCCTTCCGAGAGGAAGGAAGGCTACTCCCCAGTGACGGGCGGATTTTAACGGGATATGGGGAAT
>Ga0302223_10001976_pt1 | contig 10509 bp, 9 predicted proteins | sample II_Palsa_E2_3_FD_194565 | JGI IMG/M metagenome (GOLD analysis project Ga0302223, IMG submission 194565) | Peat permafrost microbial communities from Stordalen Mire near Abisko, Sweden - II_Palsa_E2_3 | ecosystem: Environmental > Terrestrial > Soil > Palsa > Peat permafrost | place: Sweden... | reverse complement strand
CATATGGCTTAAAAACTACTTTCGCTCCCATGACTTTAAGTTACGAAAATCGTCTTAAAATAAAAAAAGGCCGCCTCACTTTTGAGACAGCCTCCTTCATTTTTTATCTTGGCTCTTGAATCTTTACTCTTGATTCTATCTTATATTTCTTTATTCAAAAACGGATACTTGTAATCCTTTGGTGGATCGAAGGTTTCTTTGATTGTTCTTGGTGATACCCAGCGTTGCAGGTTCAATGCTGATCCGGCTTTATCATTCGTACCAGATCCCCTGGCACCGCCAAATGGCTGCTGACCAACTACCGCACCCGTAGGTTTATCATTAATATAGAAGTTACCTGCTGCATTACGTAAAGCATAAGTAGCTTTAGCGATAGCGTACCTGTCCTGAGATATGATAGAGCCTGTAAGCGCGTAGATAGAAGTTTTATCTACAATGTCCAGCATCTCATCAAACTTCGTGTCCTCGTATACATAAATGGTTAATACAGGGCCGAAAAGCTCCTCGCACATGGTAACGTAGTATGGGTCGTTTACTTTAAGCACGGTTGGTTCAACAAACCAGCCCTGGCTTTTATCATATCCGCCACCGGCAACTAACTCAACACTTTCATCAGCTTTGGCTGCATCAATGTATTTAGCCAGTTTATCAAACGAAGCTTCTGTGATCACAGCATTAACAAAGTTACCAAAGTCTTCAACCGGGCCTATTTTTATGGAAGCAAGGTCACGCTGCATATTAGCTTTAACCGCAGGCCATAACGAAGCCGGGATATATGCCCTGCTCGCTGCTGAACATTTTTGTCCCTGGTATTCAAAAGCGCCACGAACTAATGCGGTACTTACCACATCGGCCTCAGCGCTTGGGTGGGCAAGTACAAAGTCTTTACCACCGGTTTCGCCAACTATGCGTGGGTAAGTACGGTATTTATGTATGTTGTTTCCAATAGTTTGCCAAATATTTTGGAACACTTTGGTTGATCCTGTAAAGTGGATACCCGCGAAATCATGGTGATTGAAGATCACATCGCCAGCTACCGGGCCATCAACATAAATAAGGTTGATCACACCATCAGGCAAACCGGCTTCTCTAAATACCTGCATAATTACGTGAGCAGCATATATCTGCGGATAAGCAGGTTTCCAAACCACTACGTTACCCATCATGGCGGCACTTGCAGGCAAGTTACCGGCAATAGCGGTAAAGTTGAATGGGGTTAATGCGAATACAAAACCTTCTAATGGGCGTTGCTCCACCCTGTTCCAAACACCTTTTGAATTTGCAGGCGGCTGCTGCGCATAAATCTCAACCATATAGCTCACGTTGAAACGCAGGAAGTCGATAAACTCACAAGCAGAATCAATCTCGGCCTGGTAAGCATTTTTGCTTTGGCCAAGCATAGTGGCTGCGTTTATTTTAGCACGATACGGACCGGCAATTAAATCAGCTGCCTTTAAAAAGATGGATGCCCTTTGCTCCCATGCCAATGCTTCCCATTCGGGTTTTGCGGCAAGGGCGGCATCAATAGCTGCATTAACCGTTGAGGCATCGCCTTCGTGGAAAGTAGCTAATAAATGTTTATGATCATGTGGCGGGCGAATCTCCAGCTTTTTACCGGTGTGAACCAGCTTTTTACCAATGTACATCGGTATTTCAATAACCTGGGCGCGCGCTTCTTCTAAAGCGGCTTTAAGTGCCTCGCGCCCAACACTGCGCGGACCGTAATTCAATACCGGCTCGTTCTGCGGTTGCGGAACGCTGAAAAATCCTTTAAGCATAATATATGAAGTCAGTTAAAACACACAAATATAAGCATATTAGGTGTATATAAAGCCACAAAATGCGCAATTAACGCTACTATGACTATTGCTGAATTGTTACATAAACTTAGCTAGCTTTAATATTGATAAGGTCGCAAGCATTGGTATCTAACACATCGGCAATTACCAGGAGTTTTTCAACGGTAACCTTGGTGCGACCGAGTTCGATTTTACTGTAGGCATTCTGCGATATATTCAACTTAGCGGCTAAATAATCCTGAGTATAATTTCTGCCGATCCTGGTGTTTCTGATATTATTGGCAACGTCTATTAATTTGTTCATGTTATAATAATGTAATGATAACTTCCTTAACTACTGAACATTCCTTTTTGTTTAAAAGCAATAAATATTTCTTAGTTGTAAATTTATTTTAGGTAGATGATTAACGCGGATACCCCTATAAGACTCGCGAAGTTTAAAAACCTCGCAAGTCTATTCATCGATCCGTTCCTCAGCATAATTAAAAACAAAAAAGCCCCGCTTTTCAGCAGGGCTCCAGGTATATTTATTTCTCAATTAACGCTTAAACGTCAATTTTAGCATATTTGGCATTACGTTCAATAAAATCGCGGCGCGGGGCAACTTCATCACCCATCAACATACTGAAGGTGTGGTCGCATTCGGCAGCGTTTTCAATGGTGGCGCGTTTCAGGGTACGGGTTTCCGGGTTCATAGTGGTTTCCCATAATTGCTCGGCGTTCATCTCACCCAAACCTTTATAACGCTGTATGTGTACGCTATCTTCTTTACCCGCGCCTTTTAAGCGTTGCACCGCAGCATCGCGCTGTACATCATTCCAGCAATATTCAAATTCTTTACCTTTTTTAACTTGGTACAGTGGCGGCGACGCGATGTACACATAACCATACTCCACCAGCTCTTTCATATAACGGAAGAAGAAAGTTAAGATCAATGTGGTAATGTGCGAACCGTCGACGTCAGCATCCGTCATAATCACAATTTTGTGGTAGCGCAGTTTACTGAAGTTAAGGCCCTTATCATCCTCTGGCGTGCCGATGCTTACACCAAGCCCGGTGAACATATTTTTTATTTCCTCGTTTTCGTAGATCTTGTGCTCCATGGCTTTTTCCACGTTCAGTATCTTACCACGCAATGGTAAAATTGCCTGATATTCGCGGTTACGGCCTTGTTTGGCGGTACCACCCGCCGAGTCACCTTCGACAAGGTATAGCTCGCATAAAGCAGGATCGCTGTTGGCACAATCGGCCAGTTTACCGGGTAAACCTGAACCGCTCATTACGCTTTTGCGCTGCACCATTTCGCGTGCCTTGCGGGCAGCGGCACGGGCAGTAGCAGCCAATATAACCTTGTTTACGATCATTTTGGCTTCTTTCGGATGTTCTTCCAGATAGTTACCTAAGATCTCGCCTACGGCCATATCTACCGCTCCCATTACCTCGTTATTACCTAACTTGGTTTTGGTTTGACCCTCAAATTGTGGTTCCTGCACTTTTACAGAAATTACAGCAGTTAATCCCTCGCGGAAGTCATCACCGGTAATTTCGATCTTCATGTTTTTCAACAATCCGGATTTATCAGCGTAAGCTTTCAATGTACGTGTCAATCCTCTACGGAAACCAGCTACGTGTGTACCACCTTCAATAGTATTGATGTTGTTTACGTACGAGTGTACATTCTCGCTATAAGTATCGTTGTATTGCAGTGCCAGTTCAACCGGTATGCCTTGTTTAATACCATCTACATAAATAGGTTCTGGAATGATAGAAGGGCGTGTACCGTCAAGGTATTTAACAAACTCGCTTAATCCACCGATAGAGAAAAACTCTTCGGTATTAAAAGTGCCGTCTTCGTTAGGTTCGCGCTCATCGGTTAAAGTAAGGCGGATACCTTTATTTAAGTAGGCAAGCTCGCGCAAGCGGCCTGCTAACGTATCGTATTTATATTCGGTAGTTAAGGTAAATATTTCCGGATCGGGATGGAAAATAACGGTAGTACCTCTTTTGTCGGTATCGCCAATTGTTTTCACATCGTACATCGGTTTACCTTTTTCGTACTCCTGTGTCCAAATTTTACCTTCGCGGTAAACCAGCGCGGTTAAATGGGTTGATAAAGCGTTAACACAACTTACACCCACACCGTGCAAACCGCCCGATACTTTGTAAGTGTCTTTATCAAACTTACCACCGGCGTGCAATACCGTCATTACAATTTGCAGTGCCGAAACTTGTTCTTTTGTGGTGATACCGGTTGGAATACCACGGCCATTATCGGAAACTTTAATGGAATTATCTTTTTGGATAAACACGTCTATTGTGTCGCAATGACCGGCAAGCGCCTCATCTATCGAGTTATCTACAACCTCATAAACTAAGTGGTGGAGGCCTTTAACGCCTGTATCGCCAATATACATAGACGGGCGTTTACGCACCGCCTCTAAACCCTCTAAAACCTGTATATTATCTGCTGAGTAATTTGATTTATCTTGATTTTCTTCGCTCATAATTGATTAAAACAATAATCATTCTCCTAGGTGGACTTCTTTAAACAAAAATACTCATTTTGGTTCGATTTTCCGCTATTGTTGATAAATATGACCCGTTATAAACACCATTTTAAAATCGTTAGGAAACTTGCCCCTAAAGTTTATCTTTGTAAACTTTTTAATGAAAAAACAAACAGGAAAAGCATGAATTAACTGCCTGCTGATCCATTACTTAACGATAAAATATACAATGAAAAATTCTTCTGTTTTTACAAAGGTTGCTTTAGGTTTATTAGTTACCGGAAGTGTTGCCGCATGTAAACAAGCTCCAACCAGTACAACCGCGGCACCTGCTGCTTCAACAACATCAGCAAGTGGCGATAAACCAACCACTGTTTATGTTAACTCTGACACGTTATACAGCAAATATAACTATGCGAAAGATGTAAATAACGCTTTACAGGCAAAATTAAAAGGCGCACAAGGCGACATGCAATCAAAAACAGACGCTTTTCAGCGTGAGGTTGTTGATTACCAGAAAAGCCAGGCTACTATGCCAGCAGATCAGCGTCAGGTAACTGAGCAACGCCTGCAACGCGAGCAACAACAATTACAAGGCTACCAACAAAATGAGTCGGCTCAGTTACAGGATGATAAAGCGACTCAATACCAAAAAGTATATGACAAGGTTGATGATTTTGTAAAGAACTTTGCTAAACAAAACGGTTACAAATTGGTACTTACCTACTCGAAAAATGTACAAACCGTTATTTACGGCGATCCAAGCCTGGATGTTACTGCTGATGTAGTAAAGGGCTTGAATGATACTTATGCTAAAGAAGGCTCGAAATAGTTTTTGAATTAAAGGCTTAACAAAAAAGCTGAAAGTTGGATGCGAATTGCATTGGCTTTCGGCTTTTTGGTTTTTGGGAAATTACTAATTGTAAAGTATTCTATCTAAAAGAATTGTCATTCTGAGCATAGCGAAGAATCTGTACTGTGTAAACTACTTTACAGATTCTTCGCTGCGCTCAGAATGACAAAAAACTTATAAACTCAGGTGTACCCGCACTTCGCACCCGTATCCTCGCACCTCACTATAGCCTTCCATCCACACTATCCTTAGCCAAAATACCCTTCACATCATAAATTACTTTGTTGGGTTTTGTGATAGCTTGTAAATCAAGTGTTTTAAATTCATCGTGACAAACGGCTACTATTACCGCGTCATATTTATCAGATGCGTTTAATGCCTTAACCGAATCCCAGCCGTATTCGTGTTTTACATCGGCAGGCTCGGCATGCGGATCGAATATGGTGAGGTTGGCATCGTAGCCTTTTAGTGTATTTAAAATATCAACCACCTTACTATTTCGCACATCGGGGCAGTTTTCTTTAAAGGTGATACCCAACACTAGTATATTGGCATCTTTTACGATGATGTCCTTGCGCACCATCAGCCTTACAACTTCATGGGCTACGTATTCGCCCATGCCGTCGTTCAGTCTGCGGCCCGCTAATATTATTTCGGGATGATAACCTACTTGTTGTGCTTTGCGGGCGAGATAGTACGGGTCAACACCGATACAATGGCCACCAACCAGTCCCGGTTTAAATTTCAGGAAGTTCCATTTGGTGCCTGCTGCCTGTAGTACTTCATCGGTATCAATATTTAGGCGATGGAAGATTTTGGCCAACTCGTTCACAAAGGCAATGTTAATATCACGTTGCGCATTTTCGATAACTTTCGCGGCTTCGGCAACTTTAATGGATGTTGCTTTATGTGTACCTGCGGGAATGATGGATCGATAAAGCTGATCTACCCGTTCAGCCGTTTCAGGTGTTGAGCCAGAAGTAACCTTCATCACCTTAACCAGCGTATGCTCCTTATCCCCGGGATTGATACGCTCGGGTGAGTATCCCGCAAAAAAATCAACGTTAAATTTTAGGCCTGATACCTTTTCCAGCATTGGCACACATTCCTCCTCGGTAGCGCCCGGGTATACTGTTGATTCATAAATAACAATATCTCCCTTTTTTAAAACTTTGCCCACAGTTTCACTAGCTTTGTACAGATGGGTAAGGTCGGGGCGGTTTATTTTATCAACCGGTGTAGGAACGGTTACAATGTAAATATTAGCTTCGCTGGTATCTTCTATCTTATCGGTACAAATTAATCCAATACTACTGCTCTTTGCGCTATCTGTGGCAGCTTTTAAACCATCTTCGTCAACGGTAAGGGTATGATCGCGGCCGCTATTCAATTCCGATACCCTGCGTTTGCCGGTATCAAAACCTACCACACGATATTTTTTGGCGAATTCAACACCTAAAGGCAGGCCCACATAACCCAAACCAATTATAGCTATCTTAATATTTTGCAGATCAGTTTGTGTAGTTGTTGAAGGCATATTATAGGTTGATTTTTTGTAAATATCGGTTTTATTATTCTTGTTCTTTATCGTCGGGCGTGCTGAAGAAATCATCCTTCAAGTCGTCAATTTCGCGGCGGTCTCTTTTGGTTGGGCGGCCTGTACCCCTGTCGCGGGTTAAAACCGGCGCGTTGAACATGGATTTATAGGCCGTGGTTTGCTCAAGCGGGGTAACATCTTCATAAAAGAAAATAGCGGTTTTAGCATCCACCCTGCTCTCTAATAAACCGGTCACCTTTATCACTTTGCGTTCCAATCCTTTTGAAACCTGGTAAATCTCGCCCACTTTTACCTCATGCGATGGCTTGATATTGTTTCCATCCAATTTCACCCGGCCCGCCTTGCAGGCATCAGATGCCAGCGTGCGTGTTTTAAACGCCCGTATTGACCACAGGTACTTGTCTATTCTTAATTTTTCTTTTTCAGGCATAATAACCCTTTTATTATTTTTACAAGTCGCAGACGACTCACCCGGTCTTGCTTCGCTCGACCACCCTCTCTGCCGCAAGCGGCAAAGAGGGGATTAAACTTATATTTTACCTCTTTGTTGCAAAGCAATAGAGAGGTCGACCAGCGTAGCGTAGTCGGGTGAGTTAACTCTTATATAATTCCATATAAAGCACCACCTTTTTCACCCATTTTATCAACCAGTTTTTCCACTGCCGGGTCTTTTTCAAGTACCGGGGCATGGTGTGTTTTTATCCGGGCGTTAATAATCAGCGGACCTTTACAGCCCCAATGTTTATGTTCGGTAAAGCTATGCACGCCGTAAATATCGTGCGATGGATTGCTGCGTGTAAACGTTACCCAAACAAAATTATCTAAATTTTGCGCCGTAAATGCCGCATCATCACATAGTATTATTAGTGGCAAACCACTTAATTCAGCATCAATAAAATGCTCGTCCAAAATACTTAGCATATCGCCAATATCTTTATCGTTGATATATTTTGGTACTTCTACCGCCAACACACCTGGCATTACCATTTTATAATTACTAAACGGACGGGGAATGGTAAAGTTTGCGGGTAACTCCGTCCACAGTTCTCTTTTTATATCACCCGCCACCGTGATGGCAACTTTACTGCCGGTATTTAAGCCATCGCCGCTGTAATCAAGCGTATCAATAGTGGTTTTGGTGTAGAAGTGCAAATCTCTTTTAAGATCAATACGCTGCAATATATGTTTTAAAAACCCGCCAATATCATTCACGTTTAAAGCCGGATCATCTTCCTTTGCGGCGATGAACAGGTACTTGGCCAAACTCAACTGACCAGTGCCCAAAATATGATTAGCGATGGTGAGTATCTCCTGTGGTTGGCGTTCTTTGATATAGGGCGTATAGCGTTCGCTGCCGATGGCAAATAACAGAGGGTGAACACCAGCCGCATCAACCGCGTTTACGGCATGCAAACCCGGTATTTCTTTTGGCATGGCTGATCCAGTTATTTCATGGATCAACGCGCCGAAACTGGTATCTTCCTGCGGTGGCCTACCCACAACGGTGAATGACCATATCGCATCCTTTTTATGGTACACGTTATGCACCTTCATTAAAGGGAAAGGATGCTTTAAGCTATAATAACCCAGGTGATCACCAAAAGGGCCTTCGGGTTTATTCTCATGTGGCATTACCGTTCCGGTGATCACAAAATCAGCATCTGCTGAAATGCAAAAACCTTCCGCATCGTAAAAATATCTAAATCGGCGATTGCCTAAAGCACCAGCGAAAGTCATTTCTGATAGACCTTCGGGCAATGGCATTACTGCCGCTACCGGGTGCGATGGCGGGCCACCTATAAATATGCTCACCTTTAATGGTTGACCTTTCGCGTTTGCTTTTGTTTGATGTACGCCTATACCCCTGTGTAATTGGTAATGCAATCCTATTTCTTTATCTAACACATAATCGTTTCCCGCTAACTGAATACGGTACATACCCAGGTTGGCATTCATGATGCCCGGTTTGTCGGCATCCTCGGTGTAAACCTGCGGCATGGTGACAAACGGGCCGCCATCATTAGGCCAGTTAACTATTTGGGGAATTTCGCTGATATGGGTACGGCCAAAATTTATCGGTGCACTTTTACCAACTTTCATGGGCAAAGCCGATAAAGCGGTAAGGCCTACATTAGCGTATTTAAATGGATTTTTTATGGCTTTGATAGGATCGGATTTCAGATCGACCAAAGTTTTGATCTTATCCAGTGTATCCCTGAAAATAAATCTGGACCTATCGAGCGTACCGAACAGATTGGATACCGCCGGGAACTTGCTGCCTTTTACATTTTCGAACAATATAGCCGGGCCCTGGTTTTCAAAAACGCGCAGGTGTATGGCGGCCATTTGCAGGTAAGGATCAACTTCTTCCTTAATGCGTATCAGGCGACCATTTTTTTCGAGATCAGCAACACAGGCTTGTAAACTTGGATAACCCATAAGCAAATAGACACAAATTTCACGAATGAATTAATATGAATCAGTGAATTATTGACGTTGTGAGCATCAATCAATTCACTAACCGGTCAATCAAGATTTATCTTACCGGTAAATTCTTCAGGTATTTTCCGTAACCGCTTTTAATGTATTTTTCGGCCAGGGCCATTAACTCCTCACGATTGATAAAACCCATTCGGTAAGCGATTTCTTCGATACAACCAATTTTGGTATCCTGGCGTTTTTCAATCACACGAACAAACTCTGAGGCATCACTTAATGAATCGAATGTACCGGTATCTAACCAGGCCATTCCCCTATCCATTACGCCTACTTGCAGATTGCCCCTTTTCAAGTATTCCTTATTAACATCGGTTATCTCGTATTCGCCACGAGGTGATGGTGCTATATTTTTGGCGATCTCTACAACGGAATTATCATAGAAATACAATCCAGGTACGGCATAATTTGATTTTGGTGCCGAAGGCTTTTCTTCAATGGATATGGCTTTAAAATCAGCATCAAACTCTACTACTCCGTAACGTTCCGGGTCAGAAACCGGGTACGCGAAAATAGCCGCGCCATCAAGATCATTAAAGCTCTGGATCAGCTTGCTGAAACCTGAACCGTAAAATATATTATCGCCCAAAACAAGGGCAGCTTTATCATCACCAATAAACTTCTCGCCGATAACAAATGCCTGCGCCAATCCGTTTGGCACTTCCTGTACAGCAAATTCAAAATGGCAACCCAATTCGGAGCCATCACCTAATAAACGAATAAAACCATCCTGATCTTCGGGGGTGGTAATGATCAATACTTCCTTTATCCCGGCCAGCATCAATACCGAAAGCGGATAATAAATCATCGGCTTATCGTATATCGGCATTAATTGTTTGCTGATAGCCTTGGTTATGGGATATAAGCGGGTTCCTGATCCGCCTGCAAGTATTATTCCTTTCATAGTTGAATGTGCTATTAATTTTGGAGCCTTTGTATGCATACCGCCAGGCTATCCCGCCAATATGGTATCTCTATATTAAATGTGTGTTTAATCTTTGTTTTGTCCATCACCGAATAAGCGGGGCGGGTAGCCTTTGTAGGATACTCTGATGTACGAATAGGCAGTACCTTTACTTCCGTTGCCGAAAGATCAAATATCCCCTTAGCAAAATCGTACCATGAGGTTACGCCTTCGTTACTGTAATGATAAATACCGTATTCGGCTTTTCCTGATGAGATAATATCAAGAACACAGGCAGCAAGGTCGATACCATAAGTTGGTGTACCTACCTGGTCGGCTATAATTTTAAGCAGGTCGCGCTCCGCGCCAAGCTTAAGCATGGTTTTAACAAA
>Ga0302223_10001956_pt1 | contig 10602 bp, 9 predicted proteins | sample II_Palsa_E2_3_FD_194565 | JGI IMG/M metagenome (GOLD analysis project Ga0302223, IMG submission 194565) | Peat permafrost microbial communities from Stordalen Mire near Abisko, Sweden - II_Palsa_E2_3 | ecosystem: Environmental > Terrestrial > Soil > Palsa > Peat permafrost | place: Sweden... | reverse complement strand
TGACTCTACCCTGCGCCTCTCGCCGCGAGGTTCAGGCTCGCTATATGATTATCAACGCTTTCGGATGCGTCGTCTGCGGCGTCCAAATGCCTGGCACGACGAGCCTCGAACTGCTCAAGAAGTTGTGCGCAAATGGCTACTCGCCCACGATGATTTTTATCACCGGCTATTTCCCGGGCAACATTGTTCGAGAAGCGGTCGCCCCGACTCTTTTCTGCGACTGGTTAAGCGGCACATTAAGTAGTGGCGAGTAAGCTGTTCCCTCTACTTTCGGCAGGTCCGCAGTCGGTTTCGGCACCTGTCGTGCAATCGACTGATACTGATGTATAGGATGCGATAACCAAGAGTCCGATGTACAACGGTGCAAGCGGTCCGCAGAATGCATGCACGACAACCGACCTGTCAGCAAAGAGGGTATGGTCCGCCTCAAGCGCTTGTCAAAAGCCACGACTTCGTATTTACCCGGCTCGCGCCGTGACAGGCGTCGCATCCGCATCGGCGGCTGACGTGGCAAATGCGGTGGTAGATGCGGCGGCACTTGCCGAATGCGCATCGTGTACAGGCCAGACACCCCGTCGCATCTTGATGCGGCTTAACTTGGATTGAATAGGAGAAGAAGACATGTCAAAACAAATCGACTCGCAACGACGCGGCTTTTTAGGCACCGCGGCCATGACGCTTGCCGCTGCGCAGATGGGCATGATCAGTTCGGCTAAGGCGCAGTCCAGCGCGACCAAGCCGGTCAGCCCGTCCGGTGTTGTTCCGGGCACGCACACTTCGCTCGGGGCCATCAAACAGATCGACGCAGGTTTGCTCAACGTCGGCTATGCCGAGCAGGGGCCGGAAAATGGACCTGTTGTGATTCTTCTGCATGGGTGGCCCTACGACATTCACAGTTTCGCGGACGTCGCGCCAGTGCTCGCGTCCGCGGGCTATCGCGTCATCGTGCCGCATTTGCGCGGTTACGGTACGACGCGTTTCCTGTCCGGCAACACGATGCGAAACGGCCAGCAGTCGGTCGTCGCCCTCGACATCATCGCGCTGATGGATGCGTTGCATATCCAGAGTGCGGTCATCGGCGGCTATGACTGGGGCGGCCGTACGGCTGACATCCTGGCAGCGCTCTGGCCACAACGCTGTAAGGCCCTCGTCTCGGTCAGCGGCTATCTGATCGGCAGTCAGGCGGCGGGTGCCGCGCCGCTGCCGCCGAAAGCGGAGCTATCCTGGTGGTATCAATTTTACTTCGCAACGGAACGCGGGCGTCTCGGCTATCAGGCGAATCGACACGATTTCGCCAAGCTGATCTGGCAGACTGCATCGCCGAAATGGAATTTCGACGATGCGACGTTCGAGCGGTCCGCCGAAGCATTGAACAATCCGGATCACGTTGCGATCGCGATCCATAACTATCGCTGGCGTCTGGGCCTAGCCGAAGGCGAGTCGCAATATGACGCGCTCGAAAAACGTCTCGCCGCAGCGCCGGTAATCACCGTGCCGACCATCACGCTGGAAGGCGATGCTAACGGTGCACCGCATCCGGAACCGGCAAGCTATGCCGGCAAGTTCTCTGGCAAATACCTGCACCGGACCATCACGGGCGGCATCGGCCATAACCTGCCGCAAGAAGCACCGGGGGCATTCGCCCAGGCCATTATCGACGCAGACAACTTCTAGACGCGTCGTTGCGCATGAGCCGGCCATGACCGTCGTCGCTGCCGCCGTAGAATGGTTGGTTCTGGTAATCATATAGCCGGCCTCCTTCCGGTCGAGTAGCAACGGCCGGGGTAGAGTCAAGGTCCAGACCGACTTGACGCACAGGAGGCCCGACATGGACAAGTTTGGCGGAATAGACCTGCACTCGAACAACAGTGTGGTGGTGGTTAGCGATGAGGCGGATCGGATCATCTACCAGCGGCGGCTACCCAACGATCTGATCCAAATTCGGGCGGCGCTGGTACCGTATCGTGACGAGTTGGTGGGTGTCGTAATCAAAGCAACGTTCAACTGGTACTGGCTGGTCGATGACCTGATGAAAGAGGGCTACCGGGTGCATCTGGCGAACCCTGCAGCGATCAGGCAGTACGAGGGACTGAAATACCGCGGAGACTTCGCGGATGCAGCGCATCTGGCGCAACTTCTGCGTCTGGGGCTATTGCCAGAGGGCTACATTTACCCACCAGAAGAGCGTCCGGTACGGGACCTCTCGCGCAAGCGGATGCAACTAGTGCGCTGCCGAACCGCTCAGATACTCGCGATCGAAAACGTATTGGCGCGGCAGACAGGTGCACGGATGACCAGTGAGATGGTCAAGCGTCTGGATGAGGAGCAGGTGAACGAGCTCGGCTTCGCGCCCGATGTGGCGCTCGCGATGAAAGCTAATCTCGCGGTGATGCAGACGCTACAAAATGAGATCGGAGTACTGGAGAGACGACTCGCAGAGCGGGTGACATTGCGCCCAGAATACAGCTTATTGAAGTCGGTACCGGGCATTGGTCCGATACTGGCGACAACGATCATGCTGGAGACGGGAACCATCACACGCTTTGCCGACGTGGGTAATTTCAGCTCGTACTGCCGCTGCGTGGAGAGTCGTCGGGAAAGCAACAGCAAGAAGAAGGGAGAAGGCAACACGAAGAATGGCAACAAGTATCTTGCCTGGGCGTTTGTCGAGGCGGCCAACTTTGCCATTCGCGCTTGTCCCGAGGCGAAGCGTTTTTACGAACGCAAGAAACGCAGGAGGAACGCGATTGTCGCGATCAAGGCACTGGCACACAAACTGGCACGTGCTTGCTATCACATGTTGCGGGAGCGCAAGCCGTTTGATGTGACGCGCTGCTTCGCATAAAGGTTAGGCACAAAGGGGGCGAGCCAGTACTGCGACTGGTGAAAAGCCATGGTTCTGATTGGACGTTTCCTTTGTGCCGCCGACTGTTTGCCGATGACTGGGTCGCCCAGGCGATGAGCCACCATTGATTGGCGTTGCGAAAGTGACAGCCATGGTTCTGCGAAGACCCATTGGACATCGTCTGGCACCAACGTTTCTCTGGGGCGGCGGTAGCCGCCAGGGCAGCCGTGAGTCACATCACGGCATGCTTGATCTCGATGGGTGTCTGGTGCGATTCAGTTCGCAACCAACAGAGAGAAAACGGGTGCGATTGCAGGTTGGCAGACAGCATGGCAAGCAATGGAAAGAATTTCGCTGGATTGCAGTGGCGATGAAAGTGGCATCGCCACTACAATCCAGCGATGGATAAATTTGTATCTTGACCCCGGCCGGCTAATGGGTGTCGCAATAACGATGTCGCGGTAAAGTTCGGGCTGCACAAACTTTGCTTCGGCACACGATGAAGAAGATCGCGAGACCACGAACGGCCCTTGCTGCAGGCATTGCCAAGGTTTTGAAGCGGCTTCATTATCCGCTGGATGTGATGCTGCTGTGCGTGCGATGGTATGTGGCCTATTCGCTCAGTCTTCGGGATCTCGAGGAGATGATGGCTGCGCGCGCCATCGGCGTCGACCATTCGACCGCGCATCGGTGGGTGATCAAACTGGTACCGTTGCTCGAAAAAACGTTCCGCAAGCACAAACGCCCGGTGGGCAAGAGCTGGCGCATGGATGAAACCTATAGTACGCCCAGCCAACGTAGCCCGCCAGCATGGGGGTGAAGTTGCTTGAGCATGTTTGGAATGCAAGACCCGGTGGAGTTGATGTTGCGGTACCGGGGCATGCCCTTTCTCTGCTGCGAGAGGAAGTGAGCCGAAGCGGCGGTGACTTGCCGACACTGGCAAGGTGACGAAGTCCGTGGGAAACGGAGCTTGAGGCGAAGCGGTTACGCCAAGATGAGCTTCTAGGCTGAGCATGGGACGGTTGAGGGACACGAACCTGTTTGAACGCATCTGAGGGTTGAATCGTCACCCCTGCCTACACCGCTTAACAGGCAGGACGCGAACTGTCGCCGGATACACGTATGACCCGGCGACACGAATGCTGACTGGATATGTAAGCCGGGCAGCAAGGAACCACGGGGAGCGCGCAGCTAGACCGTGGTGTTCGCGACGACTTGCGGAAAGCAAGGATAAAGACTGCGACAGGCAACCTCGCCCATGCGTCGAGTCCAGCATGTGAACTGGGGAAGGCTTGCACAGATGCTAAGGGAGTGTGCCCCCGATGATGTGCAGGCTGGCGGAGCCTCCGTAGTAGTCCGAGGCCGGGAAAGCCGGCTACATGGCGAAGGGAGGCAGTTGAAGTGGTTTGCTTGGTTAATTAACTGACCGTAGTGAGGTGAAGACCTTTGATAATCAGTGAAATGCAAAGCAAACTGGCGACATGGTCAACGGAGAACAAAGAGCGCAAGTTCGATCGACTCCTGAGACTAATTGCCGACAAGAATTGGCTGAGTGAAGCGGCTCGTATCACGCTTGCTTCTAGCGGAGCCCGCACGCCGGGCGTGGACGGCGTCGACAAGCGCATGATGGAAGCGAACCTCCAGCATGAACTGGCGACGATACGCGAGGAGTTGCTGGGGGGCTCGTACAGACCGCTGCCAGCACGTCGAGTGTACATACCGAAAGCGAACGGCAAGCTCAGGCCACTCGGCATTCCTTGTCTGCGGGATCGGATCGTGCAACGGGCAATGCTGATGGTGATGGAGCCTATATGGGAGAGTGATTTCCACCCGGCTTCATACGGCTTTAGGCCTGCCCGTAGCGTACATCATGCGATTCGCACGGTGAAGCTTCAGTTGCAAGATGGTGATGAACGCAGTACTGCCGGACGCTGGGTTATTGAGGGTGACCTCGCCAGCTACTTCGACACAGTTCATCACCGTTTGCTACTTAAGGGAATCCGCAAGCGGATCGCCGACCAGCGCTTCCTTGTCCTGCTCTGGAAGTTCATCAAGGCGGGTTGCGTTGATCGCGATCTGTTTCGTGCTGCGAGCGAAGGCGTTCCTCAGGGCGGTGTCATCTCGCCCTTGTTATCCAACATCATGCTGCACGAATTCGATGCGTGGATGGAAGCGAACTACCTGAACAAGAAAGTACGGAAGGATCGGTGGGCGTGGAACTTCGCTATTCTCAAGCAGCGTCCCATTACTGTGCGAGAAAACCGGCAGTGGAAACCAGCTATCTCCTACTGTCGGTATGCGGATGATTTTGTGATTGTGGTCAAAGGAACCCGTGAACATGCCGAGGCAGTACGCGAAGCATGCCGTGGGTTCCTTGAAGATGATCTGACGCTCACGCTGAATATGGAGAAGACCCATATAACGCATGTGAACGACGGCTTCGTCTTCCTTGGTCACCGCATCATTCGCAAGCGCGGACCACGCGGGCGCATGCGGCCTGTAACGACCATTCCGTGGGAGAAGTATCGGGGCTTTGTCGGGCGGCTAGTCAAACAACTGTCGGGCAATTACAGCATGAATCGGATGGACCTGGTGGAGAGCCTGAATCGGCAAATTGCAGGCTGGGCCGCCTTCTACCAATACACCGACTACACGGCGACCCTGTTTGGCCGGCTGGATCGTACCGTCTTCTGGAAACTCGGATATTGGCTCGCGCGAAAGTATCGGCGAGGCTTCAGATCGCTGATGCGCGATCATATCCGGGCACCAGCGCCGGGACAGGCTACAACATGGGTGTTACAAGGCCAGAACAGTCGCGGTTGGTATGGGGTGGTGGCGCTTCGGCGTCTTGTTACCAGTCGCAAGGGTCGTTTCACTTGGCGTACCCCGACGGAAAATCCGTACATCCTGCGCGATGAGACACGCAGTACCATCGAGTCGCGCTATGCCGATGTCGCCTTTGCTATGAGCAACACTTTAACGGAGAGCCGGATGCGCTGAGAAGTGCAAGTCCGGTTCGGGGAGGAGAGGCAGGGAGATAGTTCGACTACGCCCTGTCTCTTACTCCACTCAAGGTCAAAGGCTCGTGGAAGTATCTTTATCGCTCAGTGGACAAGGCCGGCAACACCATCGACTTTATGTTCAGAGCCAAGTGGGACAAGGCTGCTGACCGGCGTTTTTTTGAAAAGGCAATTGGTCAGAACGGTTTAACCGAGACGCCCATCGAGGCTCGGCAGGTCAAGTATTTGAACAACGTGGTGGAGCAGGACCATCGGGCCATCAAACGTCGCACTAGACCGATGCTCGGGTTCAAGGAGTTTGACTGCGCGCGCGTCATTCTGAGCGGCATCGAAGTCATGCACATGATCAAGAAAGGGCAGATGAAGGACGTTGGCAAAGTCCCACTGTCCGCCGCGCAGCAGTTCTACTCGCTAGCTTCATAAGCAGTACATATCAATCGAGTTTGCTAGTCCATCCCGCCTTGCTGCGACAAATCCCTTTGCCGCAGCATCGCTAATGCGACAAAACCATGGGCGTCTCCTTTTCTCAACTGCCGAACCAGCTTTTCGATCGCCTCCGGTGTGTTGGCAATCTCCCCAACACAGCGAACTTCACCTCCGTTCGCGTCGGCTACAGAAACCGCAATCATCGCCTTGTGAACACCCATCCCAACGAACTTGCTAAACTTCTTCACGACCTGCTCTCCTCAATTGCGGCTCTGAGCCTTCGCTTCTTCGGAGCCTCAAGCTTGACCCGCGTCGCTTGAGGTACAGCAGGTCCAATACATTGTGTCTAGCTACGGTCAAGCAACGACTGCAACAGTTTTGCGCCGTCCCGCCCTTTTGCGGCTCCGGTCCACAGGCGTTCGATCAATCCGCGGTACATCGCAACCGCATCTGCTGACGTTGTAATCGTCGCAATGCCTGTTCGCACATTGGGAAGTTCGCCAAGCCGGAAGGGCGACACCGCCACGTGTTGGCTCCCCGGTTCCTCGAAAATCTGGAAGGTCTCGCTCGGCAGGTTGTCGGTAACGATGCCGACCTGGACGCCAATAGGGTCGCTGTTCAACACCTCAATCATATGTGCGACTTCCTTGCGCGCAGCGAGCTTGCGTTCAAGCTGCACACCCGAAGGCAGGCCTAAGCGACCCGCCAGACCGTGATGCAGGAACTGCTCAACCTGTCGAAGCCCGATAACGCTCAGGATGCAGGGGCGCTGCTGTTCAAATAACTTGCGCCGCGCGGCCAGAATTTTCAGAACGTCGCTGTTAATCCGCTTAGAGCTTTCGCCAGTAAGTTCGTCCGGAACGCTTTCCTCAAGCATGGAGCGTAGATGTTGCGCGTAAGCCTCGGATGTAAGCAGGAACGAAATCGGGTCGAAGTTCGCCAGTATGCGCGTCGAGCGTGACTCAAGCTGACGCATGCGCTCAAAGTAACTGACCGCAGAATCGTGATATTCGGACTCAACGCCGAGCAGGTTCGGGAGGGTCACTTCCAGGAGTGCTGCCAGACGCTCGAGCGTTTCAATCTTGACGATTTCGCCGCGCTCAAGGTTATAGACCGCCGCGCGGGAAATCTCGATCCGTTCAGCTATGTCGTCGGAGCGAAGTCCGCGAGCCATACGATAGGCGCGAAGGCGCTCGCCGATTGCGAGGAAATCGAAAGTGGGCGCTGTTTTGCGGAAACCTACAACTTCGGCCACGATGCATCCTCGTATAAAAATTCAAACGAATTGTACCTCAGGGCATCTTTCATACGACAATGCCGAGATATTTTATCGAAATTATAGATTATATATTATTTTATACCTTTATCGTTTTATGTAGGCGGTGGCAAGATTTCTACGTGACGTTCGCCCACCGGCGCGTCACAGATGCCCGGTGTGCGTTCGCAACGTCGACGAAGCAGACTGGAAGACCACGCGGCTGTCAGCAGAAACGAACAAGAGGCTTTTCATGTCTGGTGCAAAATTCAAACTCCTGCTGAGTCTTTGTTTGGCACTGCCGCGCTGAGCGCGCCGGCGTTTGCGCAATCTTCGGTGCAACTCTACGGTTTGGTCGACGCGTTTGTCGGCTCCGTCAAAAGCCCCGGTTCAAATACGCCCACTACGCCAGCTAGTCGACAGGACTGACTTACGGCGCAGGCCTTCGCCACAACTTCTGAAGCGAGCGGCGCGACAGCCGGTCGGCCAATTCGCGCTTACGGGTTTTCACTGATAGAAATTGCGTTGCAGAGAGCGCCAAAAGCGCGTAATCTAAATATTTAGACGAGAGGTTGAGTCAACAGCGTCCAGCGCCCGAGACAGCCACCTTTCTACGCAGTTTAAGATCCTAGGCCGTCATCGATCAGTGGGTCGCATGAAGTTTACCGGTTTTGTGTTGTCCGGAGGGTTTCTGACCCGCTGATTGTCTATATTTGTGTACGGATAGCATCGTGGTTTGACGCTTGGGTCCATAAGACCCGTTTCGAACCGCCGGGAAGGAAGTCTCCCCTGGAGGAAGTCATGGAAGCAAATGCAAAGGCAGCAGGGCACAGTACCACTGCGACAGTCGGGGCAGACGACCGTCCCAGCAAGTACGCCTGGAAGGCGCTGGCCGGTTCGGCAATCGGCTACGCGATGGACGGATTCGACCTGCTCATTCTTGGGTTCATGCTGCCTGCCATCGCGTTGGACCTGCATCTGAGCACGCAGCAGTCGGGTGCGCTGGTCACGTGGACGCTGATCGGCGCGGTGGGCGGTGGACTCCTGTTCGGTGCGCTTTCGGACCGGTTCGGCCGTATCCGAATTTTGACGTGGACCATCGTGATTTTTGCGCTCTTCACTGGGTTGTGTGCTTTCGCTCATGGCTTCTGGGATTTACTGGCCTACCGGACAGTCGCGGGTATCGGTCTGGGTGGTGAGTTCGGAATCGGCATGGCACTGGCCGCTGAAGCATGGCCTGCAAAGCATCGCGCTCGCGTGTCGTCGTATGTCGGCCTCGGCTGGCAGAGCGGCGTGCTTGCAGCCTCTCTGCTCACCCCGTTGCTGCTTCCGCATATCGGCTGGCGCGGAATGTTCCTGCTTGGTGTGGCGCCGGCACTCGTTGCATGGGGCGTGCGTAACAAGCTGCATGAGCCTGAAGTGTTCGTGCGGAGTGCGAAGACCTCGGTCAAGAAGCCCAATGCGTTCAAGCTGCTCATCGCCGATGGACGAACGACCCGTACAAGCCTTGGCATTGTCATTCTGTGTTCGGTCCAGAACTTCGGCTACTACGGCATCATGATTTGGCTACCGACTTACCTCGCCAAGACGCTTGGATTTGGCCTCACCAAGTCGGCGCTCTGGACGTCAGTCACCATCGTCGGAATGATGGTCGGCATCTATATCTTCGGCCACCTGGCGGACCGCATTGGACGCAAGCCCACCTTCCTGCTCTTCCAGGCTGGCGCGGTGGCGATGGTCATTACCTACTCGAGGCTTTCGGACCCGGGTGTGATGCTGTGGGCCGGTGCGCTCATGGGAATGTTTGTCAACGGAATGATTGGTGGCTACGGTGCCCTGATGTCGGAGGCGTACCCGACAGCGGCACGCGCTACGGCACAGAACGTTCTTTTCAATATCGGCCGCGCGGTTGGGGGATTTGGTCCCATCGTCGTAGGCGGTATCGCCGCTGCTTATTCGCTTCAACTCGCGATTACCCTGCTCGCAAGCATCTACGTGCTCGACATGGTCGCAACGATCTTTCTCATTCCGGAGTTGAAGGGCGCGGAATTGGAATAACCAGGCAGTTTGCTGCGAACCCCTCTGTTCCCTGGTTGGTTCGCGGCGTTATTGAAGAGTGGAGTCATCATGTCAGCAAGCCCGTGCAGCGTCGAGAACGCTGTGACAGTCGCTTCCTATCGTTGCAAGGTCGCGGAGCACTACTGGGTCAACCAGCGATACAAGTACATCCGTCTGGAAGCAGACGCGCCCATCGCGCGAATCACGAAGGCTGGGCAGTTCTACCAGCTCAAATGCCCAACTACGCCGGAACATGAACCGTTCCTGCTGCGCCCGATGAGTGTCTATGGTGCGGGTCCCGAAGACAACCGCATCGAGTTTCTCTACAACGTTACGGGCGTTGGCACCAAGGCGATGGCGACATTGCTCGAAGGCGGTCACATGGACATCGTCGGGCCGCTAGGCAACACCTTTACCTTCAGCTCCAACTATCGCCGCATTCTCGTGGTCGCACGTGGTGTCGGTCTGGCCACGATGGCTCCACTTATCAAGGAAGCGTCCCAGGCGGGTGTCGACGCGGAGTCCAGTGGTATAGCACTGGCCGCGTGGATTGCAGACACCCCGCAGTTGCCGCTGCAGTACGTGCGAAAGAAGGCTAAAGGCAGCCGCCCTTGCGGCTTGGGTAAGTTGTCTGGCGACTGTCCGCTTTCGAAAAACTCGAAAGGAGGCATTGGGTCATGTGTCGCCGGTCGTCGACAGATAAAGGATGGCCAGCGGAAGAAATCGCTCGCGATACCGCTAACATCAGGTGGGAGCCTCATACCGCGCTCGCGATTCACTTGGTTACTAAAGCGATTATATGCGCCATTGTAGAAGTTCCGGCGGCTCAGCCTTTTCACAGGCCGCGATGTTTGCTTGCTCGTCGTCACATCGCCCAATGGGTGGAAATGACGGCGAACTGAAGAAGCTTGGGATGAAAGCCGCGAGGCGGTATGAGCTTCGTGCCATGCGCTCCAACTGCTGCGAGGAGTCGATCCGATGCTGAAGACAGCCGGCGT
>Ga0302223_10001946_pt1 | contig 10646 bp, 8 predicted proteins | sample II_Palsa_E2_3_FD_194565 | JGI IMG/M metagenome (GOLD analysis project Ga0302223, IMG submission 194565) | Peat permafrost microbial communities from Stordalen Mire near Abisko, Sweden - II_Palsa_E2_3 | ecosystem: Environmental > Terrestrial > Soil > Palsa > Peat permafrost | place: Sweden... | reverse complement strand
TCGACAACGTACCAGTACTCACCCTAGGAAAAAGAAGTTAAGGCATTAGCCAATTTCCTGATGGCTGTGCCCGCGTACCTTGACCAACACATGGTGGTCGCCGTTGATCAGCTCGCGTTGCTTGGGAGGCGATGGAATGACCTTGTCAACGTCCATACTGCTCCCGTTGTTCGAGTCGGCGTACGTGCTGCTCTCGTTGGCGTAGCCGCTGCCAAAGAGGTTGCTGTCTGCGCTCTCGGCTCCCTATGGATAACCATGCATTTTAATACGGGTCAAGCCATGTCGGTGTGTGTGTGTGGGGGGGGAGGTTACCATGTTTCGACGCTTGCCGTAGTACTTTAGAGGCTGATGCTGCTTTTGCTTTTGCTTGAATTGCCAGAGGCCGCCGCCGCCGCTGTTGTTGCTGCTGCTGCTCGAGTCCTCCTCCTCTTCTGTGTTGGCGTCCTTGTCGCCGTCAAGTGCGCTGAACGGCCTCCTCCGGTGCTGCTCGCGTTCTGCCGCAGACTTTTTGTTGCCGACCTTTACAATCCACGGGACAGTGGGGAACTCGTCCTCCTCGCCCTCGCTTTCTATTTGGTGCCGCTGGTCCTGCTGCTGCTGCTGCTGCTTGTTTTCGTGGTCCACGTCGACGCCGTCGTCAGCCTCCGTGTCAAAATACGACTCTTCTTGCCGCTGGGCACGAAAGTCGTCTCGGTTGCTGCTGCTGTGCTGCTGCTGCTGCTGCTTGTTGCCCCCGCTGCTACTGCTGCCGCCGCTGCTGCTGCTGCTGTGGCTGTCGTTGACGTACGTTTTCGTCGTGTCGCACACCTCCGAGCTTTGTGCTTCGAAAGAGGCGCCAAGGTATGGGAAGTGAACTAGAAATTTCCTCGCGACAACAGTGGTGATCCGGACTCGTCAGATCCCCCCCGAGTCGTTGCGCAATTGACGTTGGTACTCGGCCCGAGTTGCGCAACAGAACCAGCAAAGGCTCAAAAAGCCAAACGGAAAAGCACTTTGGGACAGAACGGAGATGCACACACAACAAGCAACAACAACGACGACGGCAACGACGACGACGTCACCGGCCGCTGCTCAGCCTGCCAAGCGAAAGGGCGGCGTCTGTGCCTACTTTGCCCGCGGCCACTGCCGCCACGGCGACCACTGCCGGTTCTCGCACTCGCCCGGCGCACCCGCAAGCGAGCCCGTGCCCGTGGGGCCGCCGCCACCGGTTGTCGTCCACGTCGACGCGACCGAATCAACAAGAAAGTTCACGTCGCGTCGCGCCGTGCCCAAGCCCAGCAAGCTCGTTGACCTGACGCCCGCGTCCCTCAAGGGCGCCAGCAGCGAGCGCCTGTACGAGCTGCAGCACAACGAGCTCAAGCACCTGCTGCGCCACTTCCCCTCGAGCGTGGCGATCGTGCAGGAGCGGCCGACGCTGCACGTCCAGGTGGCCCTCGCGCCCAGCGACGTCGACTTCCCCTTTGAGCTGTCGCATGTGGCCCTCCAGTTCTGCCTGCCGCCGCGGTACCCGTGCGAGCCGCCCACGGTCCAGGTCCTCAACGACAGCGAGTCGCTGCCGCCGTCGTTTGCGCGCAAGATCGAGCGCGCCCTGGGCGACAACATGCGACTCAGGCGCTTCCAGCTCATGGTGCGGCCCACGCTGCTGTGGCTGGACAAGAACCTGGAGGCGTTGCTCACGCCAGAGCCCGTGGTGCCGCCGACGCAGCTCGTGTTTGTGGCCAACAGCAACAGCAACAGCGGCCAGTCCACGACGGCGACAACAGAGCGACGGCTTGTGGAGGCAGAGCACGCGCAGATCCAGCTCAGACGCAAGCCCGCCCGGGACCTGCCTGTCAAGTACGAGCCCACGCCGGTCGACGATGACGAGAACGAGCAGAAGGAGGAAGACGAGGAGGAGGAAAACAACAAGGCAACCAGCAAGCCCTTCACCGAGGCCGTTCACCGCGGGATCCAGCTGCGTCTGGCCGCACCCATTTTCCTCAACGTCGGCTACGTGCGTCCGAATGAGGTCAAGGTGCTGGCCAAGTGCGAGCGCTGCCACGTCGAGGGCGAGCATGTGCTGCTGCCCGATGTGGCCATGGGCGAGCCGTGTGTGCGCTGCAAGCACCCGCACCTGCTGCGATTCCGTGCGTCGACGTGCCATTCCAACGCCGCGGCTCTGGGCTACGTGGACGCGTCGGGCACCAACCCAGTCGATCTCGTCCGCAGCAACGTCACCGTCCACTGCGGCAACTGCGGCACCGCCTTTGACGCCAACGACGCGGCCGAGCGAGCCTGTCACAAGTGCCACCAGCCACTCCGCTTTGCCTATGGCAGTGTTGCGTTTGTCAGGCTCGGCCTGGGCGCGCTCGAGTTTGACGAGGCAACGATCCTGCAGGCAAACACGTCCGATCCCGCGGCCAAGCTCAAGATCGCTGGCGTGCACGTTGGCCATCCCCTCCCCGAAAAGTAAACAGCAGTAAATTATGTCGATTTATTTACTCGTATGGTGTAGGGGAACATGCAAACACTACCACCGATCGCACCGCTGGTTCCGCTTCCCGTGCTGCAACCGCACCTACCCCTGCGATACGTGCCACGACGAGCAGAGCGATGGGTAATTACAACTAAATCCCAGTGAAAAATAGAATTAAATAAAATGTAGGCATTTGATGCAACTCGCCACCCGCCAGATCTGCGGCTTCTGCTCTGTCGAGCAAAACCTGAGCAAGTCGGGCATATGCGTCGCGTGCGAGCACGACATGACCGGCACCCGTGGCAGCGCCTACTGGGAAGGCGGCGAGGGCTGCCGCGATCCGTCCAAGATGGCCCACAACGAGTCGCGCAAGACCAAGGGCCAGGCCAAGACGGCCTCGCAAAAGGCGAACCGCGTCGGTGCGGCTGGCAAGGAGCGTCGTGAGACTGCAGCCAACACGGGTGCCACGAAATAAAAAATAAAAAATAAAAATAAATTTATGTTTTGTTTCAGTGGAGACGAGGAAACAATCATTACAATCCAACAATAGGATCGAGCAATTTCTGATTTCAATTTTGATAAATTTTAAGCTCTTTTTAGTTATATGTCGGTGGAACCGTAGATGACGATGTCCTTGCTGGCCGACTCTGGGGTCTCCTGCATGGGAATGCTGTTCTTCTCCTCGGCCTCGACGTCGAAGGCGCCCTGGTTATGGACGTGGTAGTACGACTGAGCAAAGGCGACGAGGGTGCCCACGGTGACGACGCCGCCGCCGATGGCGAGGATGCCCGAGAGGAACATGAGCACGCTGATGACCTCGACCTGCTGCTCGAGCATGTAGTAGGACGGCACGGTGATTTGGAACGTGAGCACCAAGGCCGGCGAGGGCAGGCTCGGCTCGGCCGCGACCGTGCTCAGGTAGGAGAACGTGTAGCCCGCCTTGGTCATGACGCCGTCGATCGTGAGGTGCTCGACGGCAACACCGGCGATGGTGACGGTTGACGCGCCCGAGATGACGGCGGACCCCTCGGGGACGATGGTCTCGTTGATCGACAGGACCGAGCCGTCGTACTGGGCCAGGGCCAGGGCGTAGGAGAGCACGGGGGCAAAGACGACGTTGCTGTCGGCCGCGGTGATGGTCAGGCTCAGCTCGGCGATCGAGCTGGACGAGAGCTGCAGCTGCGTGTTGGGCAGCGTGCCAAAGCCGAGCGTGACGGCGGTGCCATCGGCCGACTCGGTGCAGACCACGGGGCTGGGCAGGGCCACCGATGCGAGCGTGGCCTGGAAGGTGAACGTGTCGTCGTTGCAGTGGACGGGCGATGCCATGAGCACCGCCGTCACGTTGAGCTGCGTCACGGCCGTGGTGATGAGCGCACGGTTGGTGAACGTGGTGCCGGGCTGCAGCGACGTGCTCGTGTCGTAGCGGTGCTGGACAAAGTTGTCGATCTGGTAGATCGTGACGAGCACCACGCCCAGCAGCACCCACACACCGATCAGCCCACGCACAAACGAGGGCGTCTCCTCCAGCATGCCGCCACGGGCCTGGTCGGCGCGCATCATCCAGCGCGGCGTGCGCATGACGGCGGAGAACTTGACCACGACGCGGCGCAGCTGCTTGCGGGCGATCGCGGCCAGGATCGTCACCAGCATCACGCCCACGCCAAAGACAATGAGCAGGATGTAGCCCATGTTGAGCACGGCAAAGGGCCCGTTGCTGCCACTGCCGGACGTGTCGTCCGCGGCCGATGCCGTCGTGGTCGTCGTGTGGTTGTTGGCCGTGGGCGAGACGGCCACCGGCGCAGACTGGAGCGCAGAGGCAGATCCATAGGGGCAGTAGTGATCTGCAGGGCATGCTCCGCACGACGATTGGCCAGGGGTTGATGCGACGGTGGTCTCGGCGCACGGGGTGCACGCGGCGCTGGACGTGGAGCTGGCCGGCGAGAACGTGCCTGCGACGCAGAGGGCGCAGTGGCCGCCGTCGGGGGCGACGTAGGACCCGGCGGGGCAGGCGGTGCAGTTGGGCACGACGCCGAGGGACCCGGCGGGGCAGACGGTCGAGGGCAGCGGGAGGGTCGTGATGGTCAGCTGGGGCGAGAGGACCTGCTGGCCGCCGTTGAGCGATGCGGTGACGATGAAGCCGTAGCGGGTGTCTGCGCTGAGGGGCGAGATGGTGAGCGGGAGGGCCGGCGGGCTGTAGGTGGGATAGGTCAGGATGGGGATGCCGTTCATGGTCAGGGTCAGGACTGTGGCGATGGACGGCTGGACGATGGACGTGTCCCAGGTCAGGGCCACGAGCGAGTCGGTCAGCTGGGTCACGTCGATGGACGAGGGCGCGACGGGCACGGGCACGACGCAGTCGGTCGCGTAGCCGTTGTCGGCGAGCACGGGGTTGGTCTGCGAGTGCAGCAGGAACACGTTGGCGAAGATGTTGCACAGCACGGGGTTGGCCGTGATCGACACCGAGCCGGCGTACTGCAGCGTGATCGTGAGCCCGTCCACGTTGGTGAGGTTGTTGCAACCGCTGATCTCCAGCTGGTTGTCGACGCGCTCCAGCGAGCGCATCATGTCCAGGTCCGTCAGGCCGCCAAAGTCGTCGATCTGGAGCAGGTTGAGGCGCACGACCGACGTGAACGCGGCCAGGGCCACCGCCGGGTCTGGGCTGCTGCTGCTGCTTGCCGATCGCTTGCGGCTGATGTGGCCGCCGTTGGCGGGCGGGTTGCCGATCTTGTTGAAGATGAACCCGGCGCCGTTGACGATCGAGCCAAACACGGGCAGGTAGTAGTCAAACTGGTAGGTGATGGGCACGCTCGCGTTGAAGGCGGGCTGCGTGGTGTCGTAGATGATGTCGTCGCTGTCGTAGCCGCTGCCGCCGCAGTTGTTGCACTCGAGCGTGAACACGTCGAGGTAGGTGCTGGACGCGTCCAGGGCCGGGAAGGAGGCCGTCTCCATGCCGACAAAGGAGGAGCAGTTGATGCACTGCATCAACCAGGCCAGATCGGCCGAGGGCGAGAAGGCGGGCGAGGGCGAGTCGGTGTTGTCGGTGTAGGGCGAGACGAGCGAGGTAAACGTGCCAAAGGACGTGAGCGAGGAGCAGTTGGAGCACGTGAGCACGACGTCGACCGTGGTGACGGCCTGGTTGCTGAGCTGCACCATCGTGCCCATGTTGGGCATGCTGATGAACTGCTCGATGGCGTCGCAGTTCGTGCACGTGAGCGTGAGCGTGACGCCAGAGGACACGGACGCGGCGTCGTTGGTGACGAGGTAGAACAGCGAGTCGTAGTTGCCCATGGAGAGCAGCGCGGGGCAGTCGGTGCAGTCGACCTCGATCTGGAGCGGGCAGGCGTCGTAGGCAATCTCGTTGAGCGACTGGAACGAGGCCACGTTGGTGAGGTTGCCGCAGCCCGAGCACGACATGTAGACGCTGTTGTAGGTGGTGCACGTCGAGTACTGGCTCATGAACAGGGTCATCGCGTCAAACACGCCCATCTCGACCAGCGCCGTGCAGTCGGTGCAGTACAGGTCCACGGTGACCTGGCTGTCCAGGTACGCCAGGTAGTAGACGTTGGGGAACACGCCCAGCGACCCCAGCGAGCCGCAGTAGTCGCACTCGGCCGAGAGCGCGTTGGGGTACTCGGGGAAGTCTGCAAACGTGTTGCCCAGGTAGTTGAACGTGGAGCCAAACACGGCCAGCTGGGGCAGGGCGGCGCACTCGCTGCACCACAGGTCGAGCGACCCCGAGCCGTGGTAGTAGCCCAGGGAGATCAGCTGCGGGAAGCTGCCCAGGGTCGTGAGCGAGTCGCACTGGCTGCACGAGAGCTCGAGCGAGGCACGGACCGGGGCCAGCGGGGCCGAGGGGTTGACCTCCATCACGGCCAGGTACGTGAGCGCGTTGAACTCGCCCAGGCTGACGAGCGACGGGCAGTCGCTGCAGTAGTACGACACGCCGCTGGCGAGCGGGCCCAGCACGTCGCCGTACATGATCTCGTCCAGGTGGTTGAGCAGGCCCATCGTGAGCAGGTCGGGGCACGTGTAGCACACCACCGAGAGCTGGCCCGTGCCGTTGTAGAGCCCGATCGAGTACAGCCCCAGCGAGCCCAGGTCGGTCAGGCCGTAGCACTGCGAGCACTGCATCGACAGCTCGGCCGAGGGCAGGTAGCTGGAGCCGGACGTGGGCACGTTGCTGCGGTAGCTGATCGAGTCGAGCACGGGAAAGTAGCCCATCTGCCACGCGCTCGGGGGGCTCGTGCTGGTGCCGCAGTTGTTGCAGTTGAGGCTGATCGTGGCCGCGTCGTGGTCATAGCTGGACAGCGTCGTCAGGTCCGGGAACGAGCCCAGGATGGACAGGGCGGGGCAGTTGGTGCACGTGAGTGAAATCGAGCCCTGGGCCAGGGACGACGATGTGCTCGACGTGGCCATGACGTTGAGGCCGGCGAACGAGCCAAAGGACGTGAGGACGGGGCAGTCGGTGCACGTGAACACGATGGACGTGGAGGCGCCGGTGACCGTGCCCGCTCCCAGCGTGTTGACCATGTCGGGGAAGAGGCCAAAGGACGTGAGCGCCGTGCAGTTGGAGCAGCTCACCTCCAGGCCCACGGTCACGCCCGCGGTGCTCGTCATGTAGGCCAGGTTGACGAACGAGGCGAGGGCCGTGAGGGTGCTCCCGCAGTTGGTGCACGTCAGCTTGTAGTACGAGCCGTTGTTGAGCTGGGTCGCCGTCTCGTCATAGTTGAGGTACTGGTCGACGCAGCACGCTGTACATACGTTTCGCGGGGAAAAAGAGGGAAAACAAGAGTGGGGGTAAGAAAGGTGAAACGTGTGAAGGTGCTTCTTTTTCATAATTTCAAAAAAAAAAACGTACAAGGCACCGTGTTTAGGCGGGTGCTCAGCTGTGCGACGGCGCCGCGAGGGGCGAGGACAACAGCGACTGTCAGGCAGAGGGCCAGCAGCAGCAGCGGCTGCAGCGGCGACCTCATTCTATTTGTGTCGGTCGCGTGAAATAGAACTTTGGCCAAATGAGATCGGGGCAAACAGATCTGACGGCTAAAAATACACAATTGGCCGTTCTGGGCTCTTTTTTTCCTAGCTGTCGACAGGTTTGGGATCGCGCTGCTGCTCCCCAGTTGATGCTGATGATGATGGTGATGATGAGGACGACACCGATGAAGGAGCGGGTGATGGAGTGTCGGGTTCGACGTGGTTGCCCGGGAACATGCCCACACGCGGTGGCAGGGGCTGGGGCGGCTGCGGAACGACGTAGCCCTTCCACCAGGTCGACGGGTTGCCCTTGGGGTCGGTCCTGGAGAGGACGCCGATGCGGTCGCCGCGCTGGAAGGCGATCTCCATCCCGTTCTGTGCCTGGAAGTCAAACAGGGCCGTGGCAAACTCCTTGGCCTTGGGCGGCTCGCCGGGGGCGCCGCCGGCAACGGGGTACAGCGGGCGGCCGTCGGGGCCGAGCGGCTGGTTGTTCTTGGCCCACTGGAAGAGCTTGGTCAGGAGATACGGGATGCCCACGACGGCGGCCAGGAAGAGGAGGAGCGGCGTGCGCGACATCGGCGGTGCGCTGCCGGGGACCAAGGGCCCGCTGCTGCCGTTGGGGGCGGCCGCCGCGCCCTTCTGGTCAAAGTCGCGGAAGCCGTCGACCGAGATGGCGCCGGGCGCGGGCGCGGGGGGCGCGCGGCCAGTGAGACGGTAGTACAGGTCGCGCACAAAGCGGTAGAGCGAGATCGCCCCGAGGATCTGGCCAAAGTACTCGCGCAGGATGCTAAACTGGTCGATGACCGAGACCATTGCGAAAAAGGACGAGTGCGTGGCGTGGACGGTCGACTCGAGCTAAATAAAACAGAGTAAAACAATAATTGCTAAAAAGAAGGAAAAGGAGCGTACCATTTGGGCAAAGCCGCCAAAGGCCTGCACGATCGAGTCCAGCAGCTGGAACGCCGACATGGACGACTGCTCCATTGCCTGCGCAAACCCCGGCTGCCCCCCAGGGCCCGGTGGCAGCCCGCCGTACCCTCCTCCGTAGGGCCTCCCGTACCCTCCATATCCGCCGCCGCCATAGCTGCCTCCGTAGCCCCCGCCGTACGAGCTGCCGTACCCGCCGTACGAGCTGCCGTAGCCGCCGTACCGGGACGCGCCGTACGAGCCGCCGTAGCCGCCGTAGCGCGAGTAGGGTGTCCCTCCGTAGGGCGAGGACGACCCGTAGCCGCCGTAGCCCGCGCTGGCCGTGTCGTAGGGAGGGAGGCCTGCAGCACCGGGCACGAGCGCACCCGCACCGGCAGCACCGCCAAAGTTGGGACGGGGCGGGACAGCCACGGACGAGGCCGTTGTTGTCGTCGTTGCTGCCTGTGGCGATGGGCGAGACGGCGATGACGTTGACGAGGGCAGCGGCGACGTCGGGCCCAGCGTCAGCGGCGGTGTCTGGCCGGCGACAGAGGGGAGAGGACCGGACGCAAGGGGCACGCCCGCTCGCTCCCAGGGCTTTGGGGGCGACGCCATACTGAGGCGAAAGAGAGGAGAAAAAAACGTGCATGTCACGTGCACTAAAGATGGCGATCGCGCACAGTTTGCTTCCCAGGGAGACTGCGTGGGGGGACATGGCGCGCGAAAACGGGCCCAAGTCGGCCCTGTCGGGCAAGCTGATGGGGATGAAGGTGCGTGCAAATGGATGCGCCCCGTCGTCTGATGCGCTCGCTTTTTATTGGGGCACAGTTTATGCAAAGGAGCAACGAGACGACAAGGCTCAAGGAGTTGCAGGACGAGCAGCAGCGGTTGGAGGACGAGGCGCACTGGGTGCTGCCGATGGCGGCCGTGGCGGGTCTTGGGGCATCGGCGTCGACCTCGTCGTGCGTTTGCTTTTTCTCTTTTGGTACTTATTGTCGAAACACCAGCGAGGTCGAGGTGGTGGACTCGTTTGTGGAGCTTGATTCGGCCAGCGTGCCCGCATCGGGGAGACGCTCGTTCAAGAATTTCAATGCCGAGATCGAGCGGCTGGCACGGCGGAACCAGGGGACGCAGCAGGACAAGGAGCTGCGCGAGGAGAAGCAGGTGCAGAAGGCTGCCGACGTCGAGATGGCCAACCAGTACGGTCCAGTCAAACAAGGGGAGAAGCTGATCTATTCTACAGGATGCAGTCGATCCAGTCGTCGTCCGGCGGGCACAAGCGCAAATATCCCAGCGTTCACGACGACGATGAGGGCGACCAGAGCGCCGCATCGTCCTCCTCCGCATCCGCCGCATCGGCAGCTGGTTCCAGCGACGCCAAGCCCAGCGGGCCGTCCAACAAGATGCAGCAGACCCTCGCCAACGTCCGTGCCCAGCTCAAGAACAAGCAGAAGGCCAAGCCGATATTTTGAACTTTTTTTTTTTTTGACAAAATGTGTAAAATAGCTTTAAATATAACGAGGATAGTACAGGTCTCTCCAAGATTACAGTTCATTACAGTTCAGTTCTTGGTAGGTCCACTAGGACCTACGTGAAGAAAATTTTCACCGCAATGGCCATTTTTAACAACGCTCTGCCCCATCATCAGTGGCACCGCGTCAGCACGAAACGACTGACCTTCTTCCCTCCTTCCCCTTGGCAGTAAATAGTGCAGTCAAATGGCGGACAACTACAGCTTCTCGCTGACGACGTTCAGTCCGTCGGGCAAGCTCGTGCAGATCGAGTACGCCCTCGCGGCCGTGTCTGGCGGCTCGACGTCTGTTGGCATCAAGGGTAACGCATGATCATTGCTCCTTGGCCGTCTCACGCACGTACACCCTCCCTCCCCCCCCCCCAAAACAGCCAAGAACGGCGTCGTCATTGCCACGGAGAAGAAGATGCAGTCGACGCTGATCGACGACGCGACGCTGGACAAGGTCGCCAACCTGACGCAGGGCATCGGGGCGGTCTACAGCGGCCTCGGACCCGACTCGCGCGTGCTCGTCAACAAGGCGCGCAAGTCGGCCCAGAAGTACCGCGCCGTGTACAACGAGTACCCGCCGACCAAGATTCTCGTGTCGGAGATTGCCAACGTCATGCAAGAGTTTACACAGGTATATTTTTTGGTCGGTGATCCTCAAAATGACTGTGGTTTGTTAGTCGGGTGGTGTGCGACCTTTCGGCGTGTCGCTGCTCATCGCCGGCTACGACGAGGAGGGACCTGCGCTCTTCCAGGTCGATCCCTCTGGGTCATTCTTTGGATGGAAGGCCA